>ERZ1034855.104-NODE-104-length-45255-cov-40.503673_pt1 | contig 45255 bp, 79 predicted proteins | sample MGYA00520699_ERZ1034855 | MGnify/ENA primary metagenome ERZ1034855 (study PRJEB33766, sample SAMN09781730) | gut metagenome | biome: gut microbiome | host: Homo sapiens | place: Madagascar | study: EMG produced TPA metagenomics assembly of the PRJNA485056 data...
GAAAAGAAGCAATTAAACAGAAAGAGAATGAACAGAAATCAACCACTACAAAAACCATTCAAGACGTTTAGGGATGGTTAAGAGGCGAAAGCGATATGAATTCTTGGAAGCAGATACTTGATGATACTAAGTGGAAGTTTCCTTACTAAAAATAAAGAAAGAAGGTAATAAAATGGAACTTATTAAATTTATCAAAGAAAATCCCGATTGGGAAACTAAATTAACGACTGACCCTTACAATCTGAAAATTCGTAAAAAAGACCCGTTTGTTCTGTTTTATTACAATCAGCTTTCTTCTGACTTTACTAACGAAATTGTAAAAGAGTGCCGTGGAGTTATTCTTGACTCCACGGACTGGACTGTTGTCCGCTATGCCTTCAAAAAATTCTTTAATGCGGACGAGCCTAATTGTGATGTTAAAATTGATTGGGCGTCCGCAGTAGTATCTGAAAAAATTGATGGGTCGCTTGTTTCTGCTTGGTGGGATAAGTATCAGAACAAATGGCGTTGGGCAACTTCTAAAACTATTGACGCGGGCGATGCTCCTCTTCCTGAAGATGTAAATTGTCCTTTCAAGAACTATCAAGACCTTATCAATTATACGATGCGTCAGCAAGGATATAAGGAACAGAATTTTTGTCGTTCTTTCACTTATAATTTTGAACTTGTTTCTCCTTATACTCGTGTTGTAATTGAATATCCTAAACCGCAACTTTATTTTTTGTGCTCTGTTGAAAACGCAAATCTTACTGAACTTCCATCTTGGGATTATCCATTTGATGTGCTTAAGCCGAAAGTAAAAAAGCTTTCTTCTTATGAAGAATGTGAGCGGGCGGCGCGAGAGCTTCCTTGGGATGAAGAGGGTTATGTTGTAAGAGATAAGTTTGGGCATCGTGTAAAAATTAAGTCGCCAGAATATGTTAAAGCTCATTATTTTAGAAACAATAATGTAGTTACTCAAAAGAGACTAATTGAAGTAATTTTGGCTAATGAGGTTGATGAATTTCTTACTTATTGTCCTGATTATGAGGAAGCTGTGGGTAAAATTACTTGGGCAATGAGTAATGTAGGACTAAAATGTGAAGCAGGTTTATTATGTGTGAGTGTAGTATCTAAAAATAAATGGCAAGATTGGACAGGAGAACAAATTCAAGTTCTTATGAATAAAATTCCAATTTGTAAATTGCCTTATGTTCAAAATTATATTTGGCTGAATTGGAAAAATCCTGATTTACTTCCCATTGATTATATTAGAAAATTTACTGCGGGACAGTGGGGTAGGATTTTAAATAATTAACTTAAAAATAACGGCATTTATGTATAAATGCCGTTATTTATTGTATATATTATATATAATATATGTTAGGAGTGTATTTTGTTGATTTTATAGGAAGATTTTGAAGTACACGATAAACTGAATCCTGTTTTGTGGTATTAGAATTAGCTAATACCAGAAGTAAGAAACAAATTACTTAAAATTGCATATGATTTTAAAAATTATATTGGGGTAACTTTAGATTTAATTGATGTATGGTTAGTAGGAAGTAATGCTTCATATAACTATACTAGTAACTCTGATATTGATTTACACCTAATAGCTAATTTAGATATAGGTGAATATAATCCGTCAATACTTCAAACAATTTATAACATAAAGAAAACAGAATATAATAATGATTATAATATTAATATCAAAAATTTAAAGGTTGAACTTTATGTTTAGGATGTTAAAAGTAATATAATGAGTAACGGTATTTATTCTGTTTGTAAAAATGAATGGATAAAAGAGCCTAAACCGATTACACATATAACTAAACATAACATTGAAAAACAACTAAGTAAATGGAAACAGATAATTGCTCAAGTAATAGCTAGTGGAGATTATGATAAAATAAATAACACTATAAATTCGCTTTATCTATTAAGGGCAAACTCGTTGGCAGTTGACGGTGAGTATGGCAAGGGTAATGCAATATTTAAAGAAATACGCAGTAGAGGATGGCTTAGTAAGTTAAAGCAAGCTTTAAAAGATAGTAAATCAAAACAACTTTCTTTAGAAGACTATAGTAAAGGTTAGATAGTAAACAGGTTTAACGATTGATGTTGGAGGTATTAAATTGACTAATTTATTATGTGAAGATAATAGATAGCAGTTAATTTCACGCAGTAAACATGGAGATAATTATGTACCTTCAAATCAGTTTTTAGGTAAAAATCGTTATTAGCGACGAGTTCACTCTAAGGTTGCAAATACTGTAAAGGAATTTAATTCTTTAAATATGAATAAATTATTTAAAGAAAATATCTTAGATGTAAATGTACCTGTAAAGGGTGAAACAGATAATTATTTAGTTAAAATATCTTTTGGCGGGTTTTTAGATTAGCTTCAAAAATAGCTTAATGGGAATTTAGAGTTAAATTTAAAGCTAATAATTAGAGCACTGTTATCGTGTTTTAACGAAAAGGACGTAATGATTTCTTGCTCTTGTGAAGATTTTTATTATAGATTTTCTTACTATGATACTGTTAATGGCATAAATAGCGGCGAACCCCAAATGATACCTTCTCCAATAACTAACCCAAATGATACTAAAGGAGCAGGATGTAAACATATATGTTTAGTGCTTTCAAACAGTACTTGGTTAATTAAACTTGCGAGTACTATTTATAACTATGTTAACTATATGTAGAAGCATCAACCAAAATTATACGCAGATATAATTTATCCAGCTATTTATGGTAAGGAGTATGAAGAACCTGTACAAACAGATTTATTCAGCTCAGATGAGCTTGATAGTAGTTCCGATGTAATAGATGCGTCTAATAAATATGCAAAAGATAAAGGTAAGTTTAAACAAGGAAACACACAAGGTGTGCGTTTTGCAAGTGGACCAGATAAAAAACAATTTAATTTTGACTCATTAGTGAGTGATTCATAATAACTTAAGGTGGAATTGCAAATGAAAGATTATACTATAAGTGAAAGTTTTACGTTGCCAAGTAAAGGTTTAATATATGATACGAAATTTGACCCTATTGTAACAATTCATTCAATGCAAACTAGGCACGAGATGATGAGGCTTTCTCCAGGGGAATATCCATATAAATCGTTATGTGATATTATAGATGATTGTATGGTAAACGATATTCCCATATCTTCTTATGATATGTTTTTTGGAGATTATCAATATTTACTTTATAAGTTAAGAACTGTTACTTATGGTAAAGAGTATAAACTTTCTGTTACTTGCCCAATTTGTGGTGAAACATATGAAGGGTCAATAGATTTGGATGAATTGGAAGTTCTTGATAATGTAGATAGTTTTAATAATTATCTTGAATTTGATTTGCCATATTCAAAAAAACACGTTGTACTAAATTATTAGACTCCTAGGATGTTGGATACGATTGCTAATAAAACAAAAGAATTTAAGAAAAAATCTAATGTACTGTCTACGGATGCAACTATTGTTTATACTACGTGTTTACTTATTCATAGTATAGACGGTAGGCAACTAGATGAGGTTACGTTAGAAGATTTTGTTAGGAATCTTCCTATGGGGGACACAAATACTATTTTATAGTATGCAGAAAAGCTTAATTCGAGTTTGGGAGTAAACTCTGTTGTTGAGTGTACTTGTCCTGTATGCGGAATTGACTCAAATGTAATTGTGCGTTCTGATAAGCAGTTTTTTCGACCCGCTTTGGACATCTGAAGGTAAGTTATATGCTCCAGAGCGTCTTAAATCTATTGCATATGAACGATATATAATTACGTGTAACTGTAATACCTCTTATTCGGATACTGTTGATATAACTCCGACCGAGAGGACTTACTTATTAGAGTTTATTACAAATGACCTTAAAAAGAAAAAAGAATCTATTGAAAAATTGAATACTAATAAACGAAAATAACGGTTAGAGGAAGGAAGTAATTAATTGGCAGGTTCCGATTATAGAGATAGGACTAATCAGGTTATAAATAATAATCTTCCTCGTTATAATAGTTAGGCAGATGAAGGTGCATATAGTAATTTTTATAGTCAAATAAATGACTTAGATAATAGGCTCAAGTATAAAATAATTTCTGAAAAGGAATATGCATCATAGCGGCTTAAAATTGAGTAGGATTTGTAGCGTAAATTAGAAAAAATTCAAACTAATGCGATTAAAAACATGTCGCTTAAGTAGTTATCTATGCATAAAAAAACTGTAATAGCTATTATGGAAGATGAGCTTGCAGCTATGGGTAAAAGCGATAAAGATTGGCATCGTTAGATGGCAACACGTCTTGCGTATGAAAAGAAATATGCGCAATAGTTAAATGAAGTAATACTTTAGGCAGAGGCTGCGCATTTAACTTCAAAATAGCGGAAAAAGTACTTTCATGATTATGCGGTGGATATAGGTAATACCCTCAACTAGATGGATTTAGAACAGCAGGCGGCATTAAAAGCTGCCGCTGTTCAAAAGATGCCTAAAGAACAAATTAATATGATTACAACGGGTTATAATCAATAGCGGCAGCAATTAATGAAGGAACATAATATATCTGAAGCTTAGGTTTAGCAATATAAAACTATAGCCGCTAATTAGAATAAATAGAATGAGTTCTATGAAACAGTAAAAGTTATTTCTAAACACGTAGGCAACATTCAAGAACAATTGGCTGGGGCTATATAGGACGGAATTGATTTTGCTACAAGTTCATTTGGTAAATTTGATACACGAATGCAAGGACTATCCGAAAAGTTTGCTGATTATTCTGACCATATTTAGAGCACTGTTGGTATGTCACCTTTTGTTTCTCAACGAAAGTTGTTTCAAAATGTAGTAGACTTAGCTGACCAAGGAATTATTTATAACATTGAGCAGCGAGCTTTAATATCATCTTTATCAGATAAATTAGTTACTACTTTTGATGCTATGGACAATACTCTTACAAGGCTGATTCGTATATAGCAAGCAGACCTAACAATGAGTCAACTTGGTGCAGAAGCTACTTTAACGCAGTTTCTTAATCAAAAATTCGGCAACACAGAGTATCTAGGTAGTAGTGGGGGTAGCGGCTTATATGATGGTGTGTATGCTGCTCTTATTGATGCATCTGCGGTAATGAATAAAAATCAAGCTACTTCTTATGCATTCAATGCGTAGAAGTGGTTAGGTTCTATGTATTCTGTGGGTGTGTCTGATGCAGCAATTTAGTCTATTGCAGAAGGTTTAGGATACATCGCAACAGGTAATGTATCAGCATTGTCCTCAAATTCTGCATTACAAACACTTTTTGCAATGTCAGCTAAAAATGCTGGGTTGAGTTACTCTTCGTTACTTACTTCTGGAGCTACTGCTGATGATATAAATAAATTACTTAAGGCGATGACAGAGTATCTTTAGGATATATCAGAAAATACAAGTAATCAAGTTACACGTAATGCGTTTTCTTAGTTACTCAATATAAGTATGGCAGATTTGCAAGCAATTAGAAATTTGAACTCCACAGATATTGCAGACATATATAAAACATCTACTAACTACGAAGGGGCAGTATCAGAAGCAAAAAATTAGCTGGGGTAGGTAGCAAGTAGGACATCGCTAGGAGATGCCCTTAATACTTCGGTAGACAATTTATTTTTTAATTTGGGTATGGATGTTACATCTAACCCAGAAACCTACGGAATATGGTTAGTTGCGCAAGGACTTCAGTCGTTAACATCTTCTCTAGGTTTAGGTGGCGAAATTGGAGACATTATTGGCGGAGTTTCCGGTTTGCTGTCAATACTTTCCGTTGGTAGAGCTGCATTATTTGGAGACAAATCCCCTTGGGACTTAGCAGTAGGAGTATTAAAAGGGGAACTTTCTATTAAAGATGCTTTTATGGGAGGAACTCTAGGAGATATCCTTAGCGGGGATTTCGGTATAGGACAATCTCCTTTATTGAATGCCGGAGGGTTTGCTTGGGATGAATATACTACTCGAGGTTCGTTACTTACTTCTTAGCAAAGTAGTGCGGGTACATCCTTTAGTATGATGCTATCAGAAGGCGCAGGTACTGGAAACGGTTATAAATATGATACATCAGGTAACGGAATTAATCAAGTAACTGAAAATGCTTATTCTCTTGATAAAGTTAATAGCGTAAATGACTTGTACCAAGAGTTATTTGTAGCTTAGAACGCACCAATTAGGGTTAAACTTGCTGACATAGAGATGACAGCATTAGCTGAATTGTGTGTAGATGATTTACACGAAATTAGACAAGCATTTAATTAGCCAATATCCGTTGTTGAATCAGGTTCAGGTACACTCTTTGAACATGAAGGAGACAGTGCATAGGATATTATTGATACAGTTCAGGATGTTCGTAATGATAGATTTGATTCTAACGCCACTAATAGTGCTAAAGCAAGGGTTAATAATTATAGTTGGGTTAATTAGTTTTAAATTGAAATTTGAGGTACTTAAATGAATCAAACATTTTTTTCTTCTAATATACAGAGCGGGTATATTAAATAGCTATTAAAAAATACTGCCCTTCCTATATGTGATGTAGTTAATCCAGGAGATTATATAATTAAAAACTTTTATTATATTTATAAATGTAGGTTAATTAAGTGTCTATCATCTGGATATCTCGGTACATATTTTTCAGTTAGAAAGTACCCGTTGGCAACATATCAATCAATAAGGCATATTGAGTTAGGAGAATATATTCCTAATGTGACTGAAAAATTTAATTCTAAATATAATTACTATGATTCTAAAACTCATTAGATGCTCGGTAGGTATCTTAGAACAATTAAAAATTTGTGGGAAATAGATTTATTACCTTTTTATAATTGTTATACAGGAGATACTATTGACACTGTTTATATAAATGAAAATAAGATATACGAGAAAAAAATAACATAGTATAAAATACTTAAAGTTCCGGTAAAGTTCAATACAAATTATACTATTGCGATAGATTGTCCTTCTAAAGTTTAGATAGCTCCAGTATTTGTTTCATTAAATTAGCTATTAACATTAAATGGAGTTAGTTTAACAGAATTAATTGCTAAACAAAATAATATACTAACATTGCCAAGTACCTCATTTAAATAGCCTATTTTGTATCAAGTTAAAAATAATAATTATACACAGCTAAAAAATACTACAAAACAAGTAGATGAATACTTGTAGATGTACGAAAGAGATTTATATATGATAATATAGTTACCATTTAATGTAACCTCTTCTATCGTTATTTTGGAAGGTGACTATACTAATCCTAAATTAAAGAATGTAATTGATATATCTTCTGTTTCTGATATGTCCGGATATGAATTATGTGATTTACTTAAGAATGATTTAAGTTTGATACAAATAAGTGATTCACAATCATACCCATATGCAGATAGGCTTATTGAATATTTGTTGTTCAATGTAATTACAGATAGGGATGAATTTCATCATGATATAGAAGATATATAGGAAAAATATTCTTAGTATTATAAATCAAGTAAATTATATGGTATTTGGGATAATATACTAAGGTATAAAATTTATATGGATTTTAATAAAAATAAGAAAATATCAAATATAGATACGAATGGTTTTGTAGATAAAGACACAGAAAGCTTTATTTTACGAAAACATAAGCTGGGGGAAAATTAATTCTCCCAGTTTTATTGTATAAATTCATTGTAATAAACTATTTTTATAATTAAGGTGGTAAAATTGAATTTAACATCTTTAAATGATATCGGAATTGCTGATATGCATATAGGTCAAATGATTGATAATTACATATATTTATATAATGTAGGTCAATACATTGTACTGCCGTTGTATGCTAGTAGTATTAGTGATAACTAGTCGGTATCGTTTGCGCAAAATACTCCATTAAGTAGGTCTGCACCAATTTATTCTTATCAAAATTCTGGTCCAAGAATAATTAATTTAAGTTTCGATTTACATAGAGATATGATGTAGCAGATTAACTATGGAGTAAGTAACGCTCCCATTAAATTATCGATGCCTGATAGTGACGATTATGTGGATTTAATGATAAAATATCTGTAGGCAAGTGTTGTTCCGTCATATTCAGACGCAGTTAAAATGGTCAATCCCCCTATTGTAGCTTTACGTATGGGAGAGATTTTTATTAAGGGTGTTTTAACTGGATAGTTAAGTTTGCAATATAAGCTACCAATTTTACGTAACGGAAAATATGCAGTTGTATCTGTTAACTTTGGTATAAGTGAAATAAATCCCTATGATGCAGAATTAGTTATGCAGACAGGTAGTTATAGATTAGCGGATAGTTTAGACAGAGGTGTAGCTACTGCAGGATTTACAGGTAATTAGTTATTGACTGGTACACCAAAAATGTCGATGGGGTCAAGCTCTTTTACATCATCTGCATCTATGAAGTCAAACAGTATTAATTGAGGTAGAAGTATGGATATATTGACAAATAAAACATATAAACAATACGATAAATTATCTCGTTACACATAGTTTCCTTATTACTACAATACAATTGACAATAAGTACATATATGGTACAACTACTTAGTTATATAAAAATACATAGTATAGTAGGTATAAAGTTAAACAAAATGATACATATGATTTAATTGCGCTTATGTTTTATAATAACCCCACATACTTTTGGGTTATATGTAATTTTAATGATGTAATAGACCCGTTTACAAGACCTATTGAAGGGACATATTTAAAAATTCCAGTGATATCCAATATTGAATTTAAGGAGAACTAATTGCTATGTTTACACACCCATACACGCCTAATAGAGTTGCACCATTATCTACAAACCCATATTATATATCAAATAAGACTCCAAATAGTAGAGGTGTGTTGGGTAACAATCCCTGTACTGTATTCAGTGGATTATTAAATGTTTTACCTAACTGTACAGGGTATGTAATAGGTAGATGGGATGAAATATGCTCTGAAGGTAGACACTGTGAATTAATTCATCGTGACCCTAATGGAGGTAACAATGCAAAGCGGTATTGGCAGTTAGGCATTGATAGTGGGTTGATATGTGACCAAACGCCTGAAGTTGGTGCTATAATGTGTTGGAGCGGAGGGGATTTTGGTCACGTAGCTATTGTTGAGAGAGTAGTTTCATCTGTAGAAATTGAAATATCAGAAAGTTCCTATTCGGATAAGGGTTAGTATCGATTCCCGTTTGCGTATTCTACTCGAATATTTAATAAAAGCAAAAATCAAAAATGGGTTCATAAAAGCGGGGCAGATACTAACGGTTTATATTTAGGTTCATCATATGTTTTTAAAGGATTTATTCATCATCCTTATATAAAGGATGGAATAGTATATTCTGATATTGTTTAGAAAGATTACAATGAAGGTAACTATGACGTCCCCGATTACATAGATAATCCTAGTAATGTTCCTTCAGGGGGCGGAGCGGTATCTTCTGGTACAGGAAATACTATAAAGAACAGTATAACCGATAATACCTATCGGTACACTGGCAAAAGTAGCTCAGGAAATGGTGCTACTGGTGGCGGAGGGTCTAATTGGAGTTATACTACTGTTGATACTTACAAAGATGAATTAGTTCAGGGTGATGAAGTTGTTGGAACTCAAGGAACATCTTTATTAAGTTATCCGTCTGCCGTAGAAACTCCTTTTATAATAGTTAAAATTGGTAACTATACATTTGGTTCTTACACGAAGAAGGGTTCTTTAGAAGCTCAAAAATCAAATGCTATAGTAGATTATCCAAATTATTTACAGTACCTTAACGTTGTTAAAGTGGACGGGACAGTAAACACTTATACTATAGGAATGACTTACCAAATATAGAACGGTGCTGACCCAAATTTACTTGACCGTATATTTAGTTCTGTTGGGTATGGTGTTATAAAAATTTCATATGGAGATTGGCAATCCCCTACTTTTATATATAGAGAAGAAGAAGCAATAATTACTAAACTATAGTCATCTGTGGATTTTTCTAGTTCTAGAATAAATTACACACTGAGTTGTACCAGTAATTCTTTATCTCTTGCCGCCACTACTTGTGATTTTCCTGCAAAAAAAGCAAAACCTAGTGATGTTATTAAGGAGTTATTATATAATCGTCATTATGGTTTACTTGATATTTTTTATGGCATGAAAAATAAAACACAAGTAACAGCAAAAAATTTAATTCCAGGTGATGATAATCAAGTTGAGCTAGAACCTCAAATTGGTACTAACCCTATAACATATTTGAATTATTTAGTTAGCTGTATGGTTCCAAATACTTCTGACCCTTCAGCTCCTCTTAAGGATGGAGTATATAAATTATCAATAGTTGATGACGTATTTGGGGATTTAGGTGGTCCATACTTTAAAATACAAAAGTTGTCTACAAATTCTTCAATAGTTGCATCGTCAGATACTTATGTATTGGATGTAGGTTATCCTAGTGATAACTAGGTAATGGATTTTAAAATTAACAATGATAATTCTTGGGCATTGTTGTATGATTATAATAAGCGTATTGATTAGGCGAATTATGTTTATTATATTGATAATGATGGAAATGTCGTAACAAAATATTCTCAAAACTTACTTACTTCTTCCCAAATGAATAAGACTACAGAATTAAATAAAAATTGGTGGTCATAGATGACATAGTTTCCAATAACAGCAACTGTAAGAATAAAAGGTCTCATTAGACCTGCAATGTTAATGACTTATGTAAAAATAAACGCAGTATTTTTTGGACAAAGACACATATCAAGTGGTTTATATATTGTTACTCGACAGGAAGATAATATAAGTGGTGCAGGGTATAGTACAACCTTATCATTAACAAGAATTGCAGGAGACTTAGATTATATTGTTACTAAAAAAGAATCTGACATTGTTGCGGCTAATAGGCTTAAAAATGGTAAAGTTCAAGAAACTTTAACTAAATACTAATAAGGAGTGCCCTTATGATACAAAAAGCTATAATAGAAGAAATTATATAGGGTGGATATCAAGCAAGAGTTCGAATTCCTAGATATAATAAAGCCGCAAGTTCTCCCACAGCCACAGATACAGGAGATTTAGCTATTGCAACTATATGTACATTTCCTGGAATACATCCTTCTTATCAGATAGGGGATATTGTGTTTGTTGGGTTTGAAAATGAAGAAATAAATCAACCTGTAATTTTAGGGTTACTTTATAGGGAGAATATGGGAAGTTCAACTTCAGATATGGTTGATGTTTTACTACCCAACTATTCAGCAGGAAGTAAAAATAACACTTATGAACTCTCTGGTAATTTAAGTGATATAAATATAGATTCTAACTTAGATATGAAAGATTATTCTATTTTATTTAGTGGTAACAACAAAGAATAGGATATTACTAAAATTGCAAGGATTTGTAATTCAATGAATAAGTCTATGCTTAGAGTTTATGCAGATTATATTACATTTAACTCTATTACAGATTCTGATTCTGGGACTGTTCTAAACGGAGTACGTTAGCTGTTTGATTTATAGGATAATACTAATGCAACTTCTGCTGCTACAAGAGGCTATGTGGATGGATACACCAATGTTATAAATACTAACGGAACAATTACTCTTGTTAATCATAATGTTTATGATATATCAAATGTAGATACTATTACTATTGTTGCTGGAGAAGGTATAAGTGCCGGTGTAATTCAATTTAATGCTAATACACCTAAAGTAACACTTTCCGGATTTTCACATATTGATGGAAATATAGTAGAAGCAGAATCTAATAGTTACTGGGAGTTTAGTTGTTGGAATAAAAATATTATTTTTAAACTTTATGAAAATTAAAGAAAGTGGGTAAGCACTAAACTGCTTACCCACTTTAATTGTATATATACTATATAGAATATAATTTAGGTGATAAAATGATTAGTTTAGCATTTCCTAATATGTTTACTAGTTCTCGGACGCTTACTATCAGTGACCATGATGCTACAGCAAGTAACTTACAGCTATTATTGTCTTCTGAAAAATGTTCATTATTAGGAGACCCTTTTTATGGAACCTAGCTTCGACAGGTGATTTATTCTCAAAATTCTGTTGTAATATAGGATTTAGTAATAGATTAGATATATAGCGCAATTACTGCTTTTATGCCATAGTTAAAAGTTTCTCGAGATGGGATTCATGTAAAAGGCAAAGATACCTATATAGAAGTATAGATTGAAGCACTAAACAGTATTGATTATACCGTAGATTTATATACGATAAATTTAATTGATTTGTGAGGAGGACACTTAATTAATGTCACAAGAGTATAAAAATCCTCTATCTAATTTATCCTACACTAATAAAGATTTTTAGACAGTTTACAAAGAATTATTAGACCTTGTTAAAGAGCTTACAAATAAATGGAATCCTAGTATTAGTAATGAATCTGACCCTGGGGTAATATTACTTAAATTAAATGCACTAATAGCAGATAAATGTAATTATAATATTGACAAAAATGTTCTTGAATGTTTTCCTGTCTCCGTAACATAGCTTAATAATGCTCGAAAATTATTTGAACAATTAGGATACTATATGCATTGGGCCAAAAGTGCTACTACTGATGTAGTTATGTAGTGGATAGGTGATAGTCAAGGTAAGTCATATACTATTCCTGCTTTTACTATGGTTTCTGATTATGATGGAACTGTTGTTTATACTCTTATTGGAAATACATTTTCTGATAGTTTTTCTGTAGGGTCATAGAAACTTAATGATACAGGTGAATATATAAGTTTTAAAGCAATATAGGGTATTGCTGTTAAGTATGATATAAACGGTGAAACCCTTATTACACCTAATATGTTAGATTCGGAAAATAGAATCTATTTCCCAACTACTGATATTGCAGAAAATGGAATATTTATCTGTAATGCTAATACTAATAACTATTCTTCATGGGTTAAAAAAGACAACCTATTAGTAGAGTCTTTAGGTGATAAATTTTATAAATTTGGAACTACACAAGATTAGAATCAGTGTTACATTGAGTTTCCTTTAGATTCTGAGTAGCAGTTTGACTAGGGTATAAATATTACTTACATAAAAACTGATGGACAACAAGGAAATATTTCTGCTAATATTATCGAAAAATTTTATAACGATTTAGTACCAGAAGAGGATAATACTATAACACTTAACAGTGAAAATGTTAAGATTACCAATTATAGTTCCGCTACAGATGGTTCTGATTATGAAACTATAAATGATGCTTATGACGGGTATAAACGAGTTGTAGGTACATTTAATACGCTGGTAACTCTTCGAGATTATATAAATTATATAAACCGTTCTGGACTGGTATCAAATAACTTTGTATGTGATAGACATAACGATATTTAGTGTTCTTATAAAGTAATGTCTTCAATTAATGGAGTTAATCAAGAAGTTTCATATATTGAGCAAGGATATTCAGAAGATTATCGTCCAATAGAACTTCACGATGCTTCAGATGTTATTGATACTGAGGCAATGGTCTGGGAACGTAAACTTAACGCGTTTAATCTCAAGGTTTATGCTCTTCAATATCAAAAGGATGTAGATACTGAAAATAAATATAATAAAACTTTTGATATGTTAATAGGTTCAGATTATGCCAACTTAATAAATTATATAGAGGACGTTAAATCTATTAATCATGATATTGTTAATTTAATTCCAGCAGATGAATTAAATTCACACATCGCCTATTTTCTTAATGTGTATCCGATTAATGCTACTATTACTTCTCAATATTTTTTAACAGAGTCAGATAAACGAGATATAAGAGATAACATTAAAAAGGCTTTATATTAGAATTTAAATTCTAAGGAAATAAATTTTGGTGAGGCTATAAAGCTTAATTATGTTTAGGATATTATTATAAATTCTGATTCACGTATTAAAAACGTATCTGTTAGTAATATAGAATATAATACTTATGCATGTATTATAGAAAAAGATGAACTGGGTAAACTTTCATGGAAACAAATTGATATTTCTAAAGGTTACGAAATAACAGCAGATACTTCTAAAGATATAGCTGTATAGATTGATTAGGAAAAGTTGAGTACTCAACTCGGGCTTGATACTTTGAGTACAACACTCCACTTGAGTATTGATTTAAATAAACAATATTGTAAATTTAAGCCTTCTGGTTTGGATTATGTTTATTATGAATATTTAGGGGAATTAGATAGTGCGCCTACATTGAATGTAACTAATTTAACTATCTATAAAGATTCTTCAAGTAGTAATTACTACCTTGCAACTGTAGAAAACGAAAATATATCTTGGACTGACATAACAAGTAAAGTTATAGTAACAAATTTCTTTGCTAACAATGGTATTTCTAATAGATATTATCTATATTACGGATGGAAATTAAATAATATTGATGTTGACCCATATGAATATGGTATTACAATAAGCGGCAAACTTTCAAATGATTTATTTATAGATGTAGTTATTCCTAGGGCTTTACAGATAAGAGAAGAAATATACGCCAAGTCTGTTTTAGCAGGGGTAACTCCCTTTTACATTGCAGATGAAACATTTGATTATCAATTATGTTAGAAATATGATAGTTCTGTTTCAATGATAGATAATATTAGTAAGTTTTCTATGTGGCGTGACCTAAGTTTTAGAGGAATAACCAATTCTACTAAAATATTTAAGCTTCCAGAAAATTCGAGTATATAGCTATTTGCACCTAATTTAATTGACGATAAGATATATAGTAATAATGTTAAATTTGAGTATAGATTAAGAACAGATTTAAGCAAGGAAACAAGTTATTAGCTTGGTGTAGATGAGTATATAATTTTCTACTGGAAAGAGGAAAATGATGCTGGTGCATTAAACCAGTATGCCGTTTATGCACAAGGCAATATTATTACTTCAAGTTTTACAATTCCAGGTAACGCTAAATCAGGAGAAATAGACAATAATATTGGTAAAGCACTTGTAGCTAACTGCGTAAATGTAGGAGTAGATTCTGTTATACTGTAGGCATATAGCGCTACATAGGGAGATATGTCTTGGGAACTTTCTTCTAAAATTGATGGATAGCTTACTAATATTTTTAACAAATTGTCAGGTACTAAAAAGGTAAGCACTAAGAAAGTAAATCAAATCAAGCTTTCTTCCAATGTGTATTGTTATTGGATACTAAATAATATAAATAGTGATAACCAGTATGAGCTATTTTCTAAGGATGGGGGTAGCAATTACATTTTAGATACAGGTGAGTATTTTTTATATACAGATAATGCTTTATCATATTTTAGTATCTTAGGAGCAGGTACAACTATTGCTCGTACTAGCACCTCTGACTATTGGGCTGTTCCTGTTATGAGTACTTCTGATATAATTAATAATGGGTTAGTTGCACTGAAAGATTCTTGGTTTACCATTCCCATTTCCAACAGTATTATTGTTACTGAAAATCAATATTTAACTATCGGTAGTAACTATTATATATCATTTAAAAATACTAAAGATACTAAAGCATATGATATTATATTTGATAAAGCTAATGTATCTATATTAAATAATGGAAAAGTTATAACTGATGTTAAGTTGTCTGATTTTGAGATACAATATGGGGAAGCTTTGAATAATTTGGTTAAACTTCCTAATGTAGACTTAACTACATATTTAAATTGGGAAGGTAAAAGTATCTATGCAGTAAATACTTCTTTTGACAAAGAACAGTTTGCAGGAGTTGCAACAATTACTGAGCCAAATGTAACTACTGATGTAGGTTCCAATATTAGTTACAGTTTTGTAGTTAATGATAGTCAATCCGGAAGCAGTTCTGAAGTAGCTGGTCAAATTGATGTTTCTAATAATTTATACTTTATGACCTCTGTTCCTGTTGATGCCATAAATGCTAATAATATAGATGTTACATAGCAGGATAGGACAGGTGTTATTAAATACATGTCTTTATATGTATATGGTAAGTATGAAAATATAGTTGAAGACAATTATGTTGTTTAGTATTTATCTAACGGGGATGTAACATTGACAGTTTTACCTTCAAATGAGGAATAGATAATTAACATTCCTGTAAAGTTGTTTGCGGATTTAAATAGGGTAACTACATATATTTTGCCAATACAAATAGATAGTGTAACAGTTGATGGTAAGTTAATCAATAATTTATCTTTTAGTTATAATGGTAATTAGTTACATTCAATGTATTCCTATTCGGAAATAAATTTTGCTAATAACAGTATATCATATGTTTATTTTCCGATAACATCTGTTACAGAAGGTAGTATTCAGGTTAATATTTCAGCAATTAAAGGTAATCATAATGTTGTAATTACATTAAAGAACATTTTGAAATACAATTTACCTTCAACAAGGTATGTTAGTGAAAATATTTCAAACGAGTCAATTTCTCGATTAATAGGAAAAATGAATAGTAATGGTAGACTATTCGATTACACTTATCAGGTATCTTCCGATTATGCCATTAATAACCCGTTAGCTCCAGAATCTTTCTTTAAGAGTAATCATATATATAACCCATTTGTAATTTCTAAATTAGATACTACAGATATTAATTTAGCTATAATAAATAGTTAATAGAGGGAGGTTGTTATGTCGTTCATTAAAATTGAAAACAACGTTCCGGAAACATATTGTAATAGGTCAAGAGACTTTTAGCTACTTTGTAGATTATTTACATGCGTACTAAACGATACTAAATTTAACATCGATACTATGTTAGAATTAGTTAATTCCCATTTGTGCCGAGCAGATATGCTGTAGTTACTACAAACTAAACTAGGGTTCTTTTCTGATAAATATATAACGGATGAGGAGCTTAGACTTGTATTAGAGGCTTTTCCGGTTATTGTTAAAAATAAAGGGTCTCTTAAATCTATAAAGTAGGCAGTAAATGTATTTTTAAAATGTAAGAAAATAAATACTAGCGTATAGGTTGTTTATACTACTAAGCCTACAACTATCTAGGGGATTACCGTTGATGAACATTCTCTTGTAATCGGTATAGAAAGTTACTTACAGGATATTACTATTTTGAAAGAGATATTTAGATACATTCTACCCGTAGGTATTGGGTATTATTTCTATTTTTATAGCCAGTCGGAGCTTAATTTGAATGTTGTATTTAAAGATTCTGTTAAGTTATTTATAGTTAGTAATAATGTTAACTCTACAATTCGTACCAATGATACTGGGTATAATTACTATACTGAAAGTAGCTATCCAAATAATAATTACGCAGCTATTATAAATGCGGTCGATACAATTTAGGTCGTATCAGGAGACAGTACATTTACCTTTTTTGATAACCAAGTTACTAAATTTTTAGGTAAATTTGAATCAACATCAGATATAGTTAATCCACTAGAAGGAAATATTGCTTTGATTAAGTCTGATACAGAAACTTACATTGAATCTATATATTTAGATAATAATTGGCATTTTCTTAATTTTAGAGGAAATTACATTTCTACAGATGATGTTTTAGACCCCTAGAAGTTTGACATTATAGCTATAGCTAATAAAGATTATTTTATATATAACTCTGATAGCGATGTTTTTACAAAAGTAATTATTTAGACAACACCACCTCCTAGTCCTCAAAATGGAGATATATATCATGATATGGTATCTGATGAATATTATTCTTATAAAGATAATAAATGGGAAGAGCTTATTTTTAATGGCAGCTTCTTTTCACTTGACAGTATACCAGAACTAATTGACGGGCTTTACTATGTAAATGGAACATCTTATTATATTTATGATAGTAGCTGGAAGGATTGTACCTATGGCATTTACCAATTACGTTATTATGAAGGAGAAACTAAATGAATAGAACTGAATTAAAATATACAGGAACTGTTAATTTTAAGTTAAAGTTAGTAAATGGCAAGGTAGTTACTTTAACTAGTCATAATAAAGGCTTACCTGATTTAATGAAAGTTATATGTAAGTTTCTTTCCGGTAATTAGGATAACTACGCAGATGTGCCTAAGTATATCGATTTACAAAAAGAAACAAACGGAGTATTTACTTCCTTTTTAAAATCAATGTGTGTAATTTCAGGTTCAAATTATTCTAACTTAACAGGTAATTGGATTACAACATTAACTGCGTCTATTCCGTATGAATAGTTAGTAGAACCCATTTCTGAAACAGATGAATCTAAATATAGATTATATTTGATTTCCGGGGAAGATAAAAGTTCAAATACTTAGCAATTAGCTTATTTAGATATAGCAGCTAGTGAGTTATCCAGAATTTCTGCTGGGACTGTTGGAATTATTGAGTGGATATTAACAATTTCAAATTAAGGAGATTTAGATATGGCCTATATAAATACATATAATACAAATGGTTCAAAACTGATTATTTAGGTATTTCCTTCTGCTCGTAGAGTTGCAACACAAAGTTCTGCAAGGATGTTTTCAGAAAAATCTATAGTAGAAATTACTAATAAGCTTATTGATACGGATGGTTTTGTAATATCCGATAATGCAAGTTCAGGATATGTTATAACAACTTCTCCTTTTGAATTTGATTTGTATGGATATTATTTTTATGTGGATAGAACAGATTTAATTATAAATGCTGTTATAGCTGAAAACGCAGATTCAAAAAATATCTACGCTAAAATCATACTTGATGGTATTCCTAGTAATTCAATTGACTTTACTTAGAATAAACAATTTTAGGAATTGCATGGGCAAGACACTAATCCAGGTACAGATAATCAAGATTCCGTTTATACAGGAGTAGAATTTGTTTCTTCTTTACCTACTGTTATACCTCAAAATGAAAAGTATTTATTACTACTTACTTTTTCTAATGGCCTATGGAAAATACCTGACAGTAGTAAACATAAGTTTACATTGAAGTCAATTGAGTTTGATTTTGCAGTTGATGGTGGTGTATTAAACACTTTTCAGCCGTAATTATTAAATTTTTATTAATTAGGATTATTAACTAAATATGCGTGTATAAATGTAGTGAATTAATAATCATTCACTACATTTTTATTGGAGGAATAATTTATGCCTAATTTTGATAAATATAATGAAGATTTCTAGGAGATATTAATAAAATGTCCTCACTGCAATGCTGAATATCTTCCTGCAGAGATATACTATCCAGACGAATTTCTTGGAAAACCTACAAACATAAATAAGATTCATAATACAGGTAAGCTAGATTATTATGGAGGTAAGTCAATGAATGTTCAGGAAGAATACGTATGTGATTATTGTGGTACTAGATTTTATGTAGAAGCACTAGTTTAGTTTAAAACCTCTACAGATAAATTGACAAACATGGCAGCGCCTCATAGAACTATGTTAAAAAAGAGAGAATTGTTTTGATTACTTTAACAGAAACGTATCCTAAAAAACTTCCTGGAATTACTTCTATATTTGTTGAATTTGAATATAATTCTCAGATTATTGATATTCTAAAAAAACACTGTGATGTTTTAAACTACGATAAGCATACTAAAGTATGGGAGATACCTGTTACTTCTATTAGTGAAGTAATTGATGATTTATCGCTAATTGATGATATTCAGTTAAATCTAATTTAGGATGAGATAGTTGATAACTGTTAGGAGATTAAGTTGCCAAGGTTTAAAACTACTCCATACAAGTATCAGCAAGAAGGTATTGAATTTGGATTACTCCATAATAAATTTTTATTGTTAGATGCTCCAGGATTAGGAAAAACAATTTAGATTTGTTATATTGCACAGGAACGATTTAGATTAAAATAGATTTCTCATTGTTTAATCGTTTGTGGCATAAATACACTTAAATATAACTGGAAGTAGGAAATAGAACGACATACTGATTTGTCATGTAAAATTTTAGGTGAGCGAGTAAGTAGCCGAACTGGCAAGATAATAAACGGAAGTATACAAGATAGGTTGTCAGATTTAAAAAACCTGATTGACGAATTTTTTGTTGTAACGAATATAGAAACACTCCGTTCTACTGAAATAATTAAAGCATTGACTGACCCTAAATCAAAAAATAAATTTGAAATGATTGTTGTCGACGAAGTACATACTTGTAAAAACCCTACTAGTATATAGGGTAAGAATCTTTTAAAATTGTATTCGAAATATAAAATTGCTGCTACCGGTACTCTTATAACTAATAATCCAATTGATGCATATGTTCCTCTTAAATGGATTGATTAGAATAAATCTAACTATTCTACTTTTAAATACTACTACTGTAATTATAATGGGCCTTTTCATAATGAGCTTGTAGGGTATAAACATATGGATGTTTTAAAGGAATCTTTAAACGAAGTATCATTAAGAAGAACTAAAGACTTACTTGATTTACCTGCTAAAAACATAATTAATGAAACCATTGAGTTATCATCTGTACAAAGACAATTTTATGATGATATTGTTAATGGAATAACCTCTCAAGCGAATTTAGTTAATATCGATAATACCAATTTGCTTTCTATGATTTCTCGTTTAAGATAGGCGAGTACATGTCCGACTACTCTAACCTCTGAAAACATTCCTTCTGCTAAAATTGATAGAGCAGTTGATTTAATACATCAAATTCTAGATAGTGGTAATAAAGTTGTTGTATTTTCTGCTTTTAAAGAAACATTGAATGTTTTGAATAAACAACTCGACTTAACGAATGTCTTGTTATCTACTGGAGATGTTGCTGATAGTATAATAGCTAATAATATTCAAAATTTTCAAACAGATAACAGATTTAAAATTATGTTATGTACTATTTCTAAGATGGGTACAGGAATAACTTTAACAGCAGCTTCATATGCAATATTTATAGATTGTGCATATACAGCTGCCCAAAATTTACAATGTGAAGACCGTATATATAGAATAGGTAGTAAATAGCCCGTTTTTATATATTATTTATGGGCTAAAAATACCATTGATGAACGAGTAAAAAGTATTGTTGAAGATAAATCTGCAATATGTGATTACATAGTAGACGATAAAATAACAGATAAATCACTAGAGTTACTAAAAAAATATTTACAGGAATTAAGTTGAGAAATTACTCATTTCTCAACTTTTTAGTTGATTTTTTGTCCTAAATATATTATAATATGAATGTATTCAAAATATAAGTGAGGATTATATAATATGCTTGATGATGTTCGCAAATCATATTAGGAATGTGCAAGTATAATTTCTGATTGGAAAAAGTTGTCTAGGAGTGAACTTTGTAATAAGTATCTAGAAGTTAAAGATACTGATAAATATTTAGCTGAGTCTTATTTAAGTGCAATTATATGTAAGTTTTGGAATGTGTTTGAGCACAATTTTAAAACTCAACATGGAGATTTTTACTCTGAAGTTGAATACTATCAATCAGGTATTGATGGAATTTTGGAAGCTTTAGATAGGCATGTATGGACAAATCCTCAAAATAAGCTATATGGGGATAAGAATGGCCCCGAAAAAGCCATAAATGTAACTATTTTTTCACTTAAATATAATATATATCAATCAGCATTCAGGCAAAAACGAAAAGTTAACTTAGGTACTGCAAGTTTACAAGAACTAGCGGAATAGGGTGTTGATAGTACATATACCAAATTTGAGGATAATGTATCTTTGTCTGAAATTTCTCTTACAGAATTTATTCATAATTAGTTCATACATCAATATTATTTTACTTCCTTTTTTCTTGATAGTATTCTTAATGCAGATGTATGGGTCAATAATAACATAAGTTTTTCTAAAGTTAAATATCATATTTAGCACTTAGATGATAAATATTTAAAATTATTTTCTGAACTATATTCACTTGACATAAACGATGTATACATAGGTTCGGATTACGTTAAACGAATGACATCAGACTAGATTAATCGTACTATACGTAGAGTGTGCGGAGAACTTAAACATAATAAATACATACAGGAGTTAGTTAAAAATTAATAATGCTAATTGAATTGCTGAGTTATAATAATTAGTTAAGTTTCAATGTTAAACTTGCGCATATGATAGGGCTTCAAGGAGCTGTTTACATAGCTATTCTTATTGAAATAAATTCAAAAGCATATAGAAAAGGTGTTTTGGATGATGACTACTTTGTTGTTGACCGTGCTTGGATTTCAGACAAAACTACTCTTTCTGAGACAGAACAGTTAAAACTTGATTAGACTCTTTCTAAGATTAAATTACTTACTATTTCCGAAACTTCATTAAATAAACTTAAACTAAACATTGAGGTTATTGCTTCTTTTGTTACTTCTGAAGATGTTAAGCAAACAGATGTTAGACAAATTGTTGATACTAATTTGAACACGAAGAGCTATGGTGAGGTGGAACTTCAAAAACTTAAACAAGCTATTAGCAGCACTAATCCAGAATTAAGAGATGCATACACTCATTGGATAGAAACAGTTATAAGTAAACAGGGGTGGTTATCTCGCCAATCAGTTATAGCTGCTCAAGAAATAGTTGATAAATTTGCAAATCATGACCTAGATAAGGCGTTAAACTTAATTCATGTTGCAGATATAAATGGATACAGAGATATGTCATGGGCAGTTAATAATTTTAAAAGTGCTTCAAATATACATTCTAACTTGAATATTTCAAGAAAGATAGTTATATCAGAGGAAACAAAAAATTATTTAGATTCTACTTTCGGAAAAGAATCGATTGAATTTATATTTAAGCAAATAGAATCCTATTGTAATGAGAAACATATAATCTATAATGATGCTAATGTGCTTGCGTGGTTTAAGCGTTCTGAAGAAAGCGGAATTATAACTAGGATTAAGAAAAAACCTCAAATGACATCGATACTTTAAGAGGTGATTTTTATTGACAAATAATGCGCAGCTTCATGATAAATCCATAAAAGAAGGTATTTTGTATTTTATTTGTAAACATAGAGATACAGAAATGCTTCTATAGCCTGAGCTTAAAACTATATTTGAAAAAAATAGTATTGGAGCAAAAGGATATGAATGGATGCTATCTTACTATCTTGAAACTAATCGTGCACCTTCTATTGTTGAGTTTCAAACACAGTTTCCTGATGCAGAATTTATTGATTATGAAGCTCAAGGTGTTACTTCTGCAGATTGGCAGCGACTTTTAAGATAGCATGCTTTTCAAATTAAATCAAAAAATATATTTACAAGTTACATTAAAAGTATGCAGGGTTCTGACTTTGATGAAATACTGAGTTATGCTCGAAGTCTAAACATTGCATATAACGAATATATAAATTCCTTGGCAGTTAAACCTAAATCTTATATAGATAGTCTTAATGAACTCTATGAGCAATATCTTAAAACTAAGGATAACTATCTTATGAAGTTCATGCCTACAGGTTTTAAAGAGTTGGATAAGATGATTGGAGGTTGGCAAAAGGATAATGATTATGTATGTATTGCTGCTCGTAGTGGTGTAGGTAAATCATGGATTGCAATGAAGATTGCAAGAGAAGCTATGAGAGCGGGTTATAAAGTAGCATATTATAGCGGAGAAATGTCTTCTGAACAAGTTTATCAACGTTTAATAACTTTGGACAGTGGAATTAGTAACTATGGCATTGTCCATGGTAGTGAAAGTATTGTTAATACTTATAAAAATTATGTTGACAATGTTAATGTAGCAGGAAGTATTATTTGTTATAATGCTTATGATTTACCTGGTAATGTTGCAACTGTCGAAAATTTAAAAAGCATCGTTAAGAAAGAATAGTTTGATTTACTTATTGTGGACCAAATTACTTGGTTAAGTAGCGGACAGTATTTTGGAAATAACGAAACAGCAGAATTTGCAGCAATAAGTAAACAGCTGAGAGAAGCACAGCTTGAACTTAAAATTCCTTTCATATGTTTACATCAGCTTAATAGGTCGGCGTATCTAAATTCGGATTTGTCTGATGGGTTGTATGGAAGTGACAAACTTAAGCAAGATTGTTCTATGATAATTTGTATTAAAGATAGTACTGATGAAAATGGAAATTTGTTTCTTGATTTTACAATGAGTAAGAATAGGAGCGGGTGTAAGGATTCTACACTTAAATATCAAGTAAATTATGATACCGGTGTTTTTAAGTGTGTAAGCGCAGAAGTTCCTGATGCTAATTAGCTTGTTAGTTCCGATTCTGTGGAAAGTTATTATTCTGAGGAGAGCCCATTTTGACAGATTTAGTTATAGACAATTTGTATGATTTATTTTTGGAATTACACACAGAATTTAATAATCCTAAAGAAATAAAAGATAACAAAGAAAATTTGTTAATTAACTGCCCGTTTCATGATGACCATCATCCTACTATGAATGTCTATAATGTAAGAGATGAACAAGTTCCTTTTGGATATGGAAGATGTTGGGCGTGTGGATAGGGATGGTCCCTCGTTGATATAGTAACTTAGATAACAAAGTCCGATGGAACAGAATGGTTAATTTCTCATGGTTATTTGTATGACGTATCTATTCCTGATTTTAACTCTTTGATTGGCGGATGGAAATTTACGCAACCACAAAATCTAACGTTTAAAACCAACTATACGGAAGCACAAGTTAATCAATTCTCTCAATGGTATCATCCATACCTAAATTCAAGACATATATCTCCTTTTACTGCTGCTAAATTTAAATTAGGATATGACGCTGAACATAAATCTATTACTTTTCCAATATACGACATTGAAGGTAATTTAATTACTGTAACAGAACGAAATGTAGATAACAAGCGATTTATGTTAGAGAAAAATGTTCCTAAATATATTTATTTACTTGATAACGCTGTTAAGTTTGAACAGGAATGTTTAAAATATTTTGGTCAGCTTAAACCCATATTTGTGGTCGAGAGTCAAATAAATGCTCTTACTTTAGAGGAATGGGGATTTACTGCAATAGCTTTAATGGGAACTGGCTGTCCCTATCAATATGAGCTTATAAAAAATAGTCTTTTAACTCGTAGTTTTTATTTATGTTTTGATGGGGATGCTGCAGGAGATGAAGGAGCTAATAGATTTATAGCTAATTTTCCACATAGCATTAAAGTTAATATTCCAAAGGGCAAAGATGTAAATGACCTAGATTACAATAAATTTATTTCATTAATTAGTTGATTTTTATTATTATTTATAATATAATATTAGTAAACCTAACATACATTAAGGAGGATAATTATAATGGCAAGAATAAATTATGAAGATGCGTCTAAAGTTATTAGTACTGATAATAACAATAATGGCGTAGGATTTTTTTCACTTAAAGACAATGGAGATGAAGCTATTGTTCGTATAATGCACGATAGTACAGATACATTTGATATTATTTCTACTCATAATATTACTATGGAAGGATATAAGTATGGCAGAAAAGTGTCATGTATTCGAGATGTACATGACCCTGTTGATGCTTGTCCATTCTGTCAAGCAGGTATGCCTCTTAATACTAGAATGTTCATTCATCTCATTGAATATACTAGAGATGAAAACGGGAAAGTAGTGGGTCAGCCTAAAATTTGGGAAAGAAGTATGCAGTACGCAAAGGAAATTGCAAATCTAATTGCAGATTACGGTCCTCTTTCCAACTGTATTTTTAAGATTCGTCGTAATGGAGCTGCAGGAGATATGAAGACTACATATTCTATTAATTATGCTCCTCCTACTGTTTATAATCCGGAATTTTATCCTATTGACCCTCAGGCATTTGAGGGATATTCCGTACTTGGTACCTTGGTACTTGGCAAAAGTGCAGAAGATATGCGAGAATACCTCACGACAGGAAGCTTTCCACAGCGTAATTCAGAGCAGCCTCCTGTTAGTTATGCAGAAGCAAATAAACAGTTTAGTTCTAACTCTGTTCCTGGAGCTAATCAGATGCCTAATTTTAATCAGTTCAATGCTCATACACTTAATCCTCAGTCAACAGCAACACCCCCTTGGGCTACGCAGTCCCCTTCTACCGGTAATAGATATTATTGATTGTAAGAAGGTGATTTATGACACAGTCACTTTGGGGAGAAGAATTCAATCCCCCTGTTATAATTAAAACGCCAAGGAAATCCGTAAAAACAACTCGCACTGTCAGTTCAACTGTTTCTAACAAGAAAGCTGCTCTTAAATTAAATAAAGAAGAGCAGCTTTCTTCTATAACTTCTGAAGTCAATCGTATACTAGGTGTTTACAAGAATTCTACAGTTACCATAAAATCTGTAAATGAATTTAAACAATATATAGACAAGTGTATTGAAAATAAAATTGTTGCTGTAGATACAGAAACCAATAACAGTCTTGACCCAGTTAATTGTAAGATAATGGGATTATGTTTATACACTCCAGGTCAAAAAAATGCATATATTCCTGTAAATCATGTTGATAAGGACGGTAAAAGGTTTGATTGGCAAGTAAAAGAAGAAGATATACATGATGCTTTTGAAAAAATAAATGCAACTACTTATAGTATTTATCATAATGGTAAGTTTGACTATTCTGTAATTAAATGTACTTGTAAAGTTGAACCTAGAATTGATTGGGATACAATGATAGGAGCTAAATTACTTGATGAAAATGAGATTTCTGCAGGACTTAAGCAGCAGTATATCTAGAAAATTGATTCAAGTATTGAAAAATATAATATTGAACACTTGTTTAAAGATGTTCAATATGCAGATGTTGATCCGGAAGTATTTGCCTTATACGCTGCTACGGACCCTTATATGACTTATAAGTTATTCCTATATTAGAAAAACATATTCGATTTGCCTGAAAATACTAAGTTACTAAGTCTTGCAGAAGAAATAGAAATGCCATTAGTTAAAGTTCTTGCTGAAATGCAGCTTACCGGTATGGAAATTGACCAAGCATATGCAAAAAGGCTTAGTAATAAGTATCATAAACTTCTTGATTAGATTGATGGAGACATATCAAAAGAACTTAAATTGCTTGAAGAGAAGGTAAATAACTGGAGGCAAACAAAAGAAGCTAGTTACAAACCTCCTAAAAAGAAAGGAGAAGGATTTGGCAAGTCAAAAAATGAACAGCTTGATAGTCCTATAAATTTAGCATCCCCTACGTAGCTTGCAATTTTACTTTATGATGTGTTGAAAGCACCTCAGGTAAACAAAAAATCACCGAGAGGAACTGGTGAAGAAGAGTTAAAACAAATTGATGAAAAATTAAATCTTCCTCTTATAAAGTTGATTTTAAAAAGAAGAGAATATGTTAAACTTATTTCTACTTATATAGATAATATTCCTGAACTTGCAACAAGATGGAAAGATGGAAGGGTTAGAACGCATTTTAATGCTTACGGAGCAGCTACTGGAAGATTAAGCAGTAGTGACCCTCTTAACTTTTAGAATATTCCTGCAAAAAATAAACTTATCCGAATGCTGTTTCGTGCAAAAGAAGGTTATAAAATAGTAGGTAGTGACTACTCTGCTCAAGAGCCTCGACTGGCATCTCAATATAGTCACGATGAACGAATGATTTCGGCATATAAAGAAGGTAAAGACCTTTATGCTGTAATTGCTTCTGCTGCATTTAATAAACCTTATGAAGAATGTCTTGAATTTTATCCACAAGGTACAAAGATAATCTATGAAGGTAAAGAAGTTGTTTGTGGCAATAAAACTCACCAAAATAAAGAAGGTAAATCTAGAAGAAGTGCTGCTAAAAGTATTTTGTTAGGAGTTTTATATGGCAGAGGCGCTGCTTCAGTAGCTGAACAAATAGGAAAAAGTTATCAAGAAGCTCAAGATATAATAGACCAATTTTTTAAGTCTTTTCCAAAAGTTAAGTAGTGGATTGATAATACTATGAATGATGCTCATATATTAGGTTATGTTGAAGATATCGCAGGTAGGCGTAGAAGATTACCTGATATAAAGTTAAGTAAATATGAAATAACTAATAGTAGAAACAAATCAGTATTTAATCCTTTACTCGGAGCTTCTGGTAACTATCTTAATTCTAATACAAAACAAGAATAGAATTATCTACTGCAATGCTTTAATTCTAAATCAAGAAAACAGCTTTCAGATATAATTTATAAAGCAAAATAGGATGGTATTGACATAAAAGATAATACTGGATATATTGCTCAGGCAGAAAGGCAAGCAGTAAATAGTCGTGTGCAAGGTGGAGCTGCTACACTTACAAAAACTGCTCTTATAAATATATATTATGATAAAGAGCTTAAAGAACTAGGAGCCTATTTAATAAATACAGTACACGATGAAATACTTGTTGAAGCTCCTTCAGAAAATGCTCAAAAGGTAGCAGACAGATTAGTTAAAGTAATGATTGATTCTGCAAAAAAATATGTTCCAGATGTACCTATGAAATGTGACCCTTATATTGTAGATGCTTGGTATAATGACGAATATGCAGTACTTATAGAGAATGAGTATAAGCATCAATTGGAAAATAACTCAGAACAACAAGCGTTATAGAATATAATTGAATTACATGATGAAGAAACTCCGGAATATATACGGAATGTTCTTGCAGGGTATCTTAAAAATTAAATTTGATGTATAATAATTTAAGTGAAGTTCGCGTCTCGAAATCCTTCACTAAAATATAAAAACTAAGGAGAAATATTTATGAAAGAAAAACTTATTAAAGAATGGAAAGAAACTCAAGTATTGTTTAAATCACTACCCGCTACTACATGTGCAATATTTGTACTTAGTGTAGTTATGATGAATTTGCTCGCAAATAAACTTATTGTAGACCTTCCTTGGGTATCTCTTGATGCAGGATTTTGTGTTTCCTGGGTTGGATTTCTCTGCAACGATATGATTGTAAAGAGATTTGGTCCTAAAGCAGCTACTAAAGTAACTATTTTTGCAATGTTATCAAATTTGCTTGCAGTAGCTATATTTAATGTAGTAGCAATATTGCCAGGAACTTGGGGAGTAGAAGAAAATCTTGCTGGTGCAAGTACACAGATAAATGCTACGCTTGCAGGTAGCTGGCAAGTTCTTCTTGCAAGTACTGTTGCGTTTGTTTCTTCCGGAGCTATTAATAACGTATTGAATTGGCATATTAGAAAGCTTATGAGTAATTGTAAAAATGATTTTGTTAAATTCTCGATTGCTAGTTATGTCTCTACTGCAATTGGACAGTTCTGTGACAACTTTATTTTTGCGCTGTTGTTTACTATTCCTGTTTTTGGAATTAGTTGGCTTTCTGCTGTAGGCTTTGCTGCTGCAGGTGCATTTTTTGAACTCCTTTGTGAAATTATCTTTTCTCCAGTAGGTTATAAAGTATCTAAAAAGTGGGAAAAAGAAAAAGTTGGAGAAGAGTATCTTAAACTTGTTGGTAAGGAGTGTTAATTGTGAACGTACTTATTACAGGAACGTCCTCTGGAATTGGAAATGCAACTGCAATTAAATTTTTAAATAATGGTTATACTGTGCTTGGCATTGATAGATTATCAATGCCAAGCAATTTAACTAGATATAGTAATTACATACACTATACTTTTGATATAAGTAAGAAACTTCCTGATATAGAAGCTCCTATTAATATTTTAATAAATAATGCCGGTACGCAATAGGAAGATGATATTGAGGTTAATCTAGTTTCAGCTATTAAAGTAGCAGAAAAGTATGCAGTTACCTCTAATATAAAATCAGTGTTAAATGTATGTTCTACTTCTGCACATAATGGAGCTGAATTTCCTGAGTACTGTGCAAGTAAGGGAGGGCTGCTTGCATATACTAAACACCTTGCAATGAGAATAGCGCAGTATGGAGCAACCTGTAATTCAATTTCTCCAGGAGGAGTAATTACTCCGATGAATGAGCATATTCTTAAAAATGAAAAATTATATCAAAATGTTCTCAATGAAACCTTATTGAGAAGATGGGCTACCGCAGAGGAAATTGCAGAATGGGTATATTTTATTACTGTTATTAATAAAAGTATGACAGGACAAGATATAATAATAGATAACGGAGAACTTTGTAAATATAATTTTATTTGGTGATATTATGAGCAATATTGAAATAATTGGAATAATCGGTTCTGTACTTTTATCTGTATCAATGATGGTAAAGAGTACTAGTATTCATAATAATATAATTATGCGGTGTGTAAATAATTTAGGAAGTTTGTTTTTTATAATTTATGGATTTGCACTTCCTGCATATAGTACCGCTATATTTAATTGCATCGTTATTATTATAAATACTTATCATATAATTAACTTGATTAAAATCGAACATAATAATAGTTGATTTTATATTAAAACTATACTATAATTAGTATAACGATATAATTTGAGGTGATAATATGCAATTTACTCCCCGTTAGGTAGAAGAACCTTACATGATGGTTGCTGCCGGAACAGGCCCTACAAATGCCTTGTTACCGGATGGAACTAGAACATCTGCTAAAGAAATTAAAAAGTTGCTTGGCTACCCTCAGTTACTTGCTTGGCAAAATGAACAAAAAGAGCTACTTGAATGGGTAGAATATAAAAGAGCGCATCCAGAATGTCCATGTAAGTTGATAGTTGATAGTTCTGCATATTCTGCATGGACTAGAGGATTAGAAGTTAATTTGGATGAATATATTGAATTTATCAATAAAATTGAGGATGTTGTTTACTGGTTTGCAGAATTAGATAAAATTCCAGGTAAATTTGGAGAAATTCATACTCCAGAAGAACTTGCGGAAGCTCCGGAATTCAGTTGGCGTAATTATCTTTATATGATAGAGCATGTTAAGTGTCCCAAAAAAATACTTCCTATATTTCATCAAGGAGAAGATTTTAAATATCTGCGTCAAATGTTGGAATTCAGATTTCCTGACGGAAGTCATATTGAATATATAGGAATTTCGCCTGATAATGGCTTATCTGTTTCTAAGAAAATTCCTTGGTATGAAGAAGTTTGGAAAATAATAAAAGCGTCTTCTAATCCAAATGTTCTTACTCACAATTTTGGAATGACGACAATTAATATAATTGAGCAGTATCCTAGTATGAGTTCTGATTCTACTTCTTGGGTTAGATACGGAGCATTCGGTTCAATAATAATTGTTATAAACGGTAGAGCCAAACGTGTTTATGTAAGTGAAAGAGGTTAGACGAAGCCCGACCATATTAGTAATCAAAGTGAAGCGGTTAAACATAAAGTTTCCGAAGTATGTGAGCGTATAGGCCACGGAATAACTCTTGATTATTTATGTAAGGATGAATATTAGTATTTGAGAGCAATATTTAATCTGTATTCTCTCGATGAGTGGCGTCGGAATTTTAAATGCGATTACTGCTCAACTGTTAAACAAGAACTTTGGTGATGAGGTGATAATATGATTTTACGAATTGAAGAATTTAAAGATGTATGTAGTACCATTCTTAATGCTATTGATATAAATGAGCTTTCTGAGATAACCGAAACTGTTGAGCTAGTTTGTGAAGGTAATCAGCTTTTGCTTAATGTTACAAATCGTGAATATTATGTAAGAGTTAAACTTCCTTTGCAGCAAGCAGAAGATTTTCATGCTGTTGTTAATGCTAATTTGTTTTTAAGGCTTGTTTCTCAGCTTACAAGTGAAACTATTGAACTAACTGTTGATAATAATAGTTTAATAGTTAAAGCAAATGGTAAGTATAAACTTCCGCTTATATATGTAGATGATAAAATGTTGTCTCTTCCTGTTATTACTATAAAAAATGTAACAAATACATTTAATATTCCTACAGTTATCCTAAATGGTATTGCTAAATATAACGGTAAAGAGCTCGCTAAGAGTAATTTTAACTTTACACGTCCTGTTCAACGACTTTACTATATGGATGAAAATGGTTGTATTACCTTTACTTCTGGAGCGTGTGTTAATAATTTCAATCTTCCTTGTAATGTTAGAGTATTGTTTAACCAAAGGCTTGTAAAATTATTTAAGTTGTTTAACACCACGGAAGTTACTTTTAGTATTGGATACGATGAAATTTCCAATAATGTATTGCAGACAAAAGTTTCTTTTATAACACCTTCTGTAGAAGTTACTGCAATACTTTCTTGTGATGATACACTTCTTAATTCTGTTCCTGCCCAAGCAATAAGAGCTAGAGCTAATGATATATATCCGGAATCTATATTTATTAATAAGAATGATTTGGTACAGGCATTAAATAGATTGATGCTTTTCTATGCAGGGTTTGGAGGCAAAAAATCGCTTAAATCTTACTTTATTTTTAAAATGAATGAGGATGTAATTCAAATAACAGATAATTCTGGAGAAAATGTTGAGACAATATATACTGTTAATAATAGTAGTGTAAAAGAACCTTACAGTATGATTATCGATGTAGTTGATATTAAAAATGTACTTGATGTGGTAAGTGAGGAATTTATTAACCTTAGATTTGGTAATCATACTGCTATCGTAGTATCTCGAGGAAATGTTAATAACGTAATTCCGGAATGTCAAGAATAATATGGCACAAAATAGGGGTAAAGAATTTGAGGCAAGATTTAAATAGCAATTTCTTACCTCATTTCCAAATAGTTTCATTTTAAGATTGCCTGATTAGGTATCTGGATATAAATATACATCTTCTAATATATGTGATTTCATTGGTTATGCTAAAGGCAAATTGTATTTAATAGAATGTAAAACCCATTTAGGGGCTTCTTTTCCTTTATCAAATTTGTCTTAGTATAATAAATTATTGTCATATGTAGACATTCCAGGAGTAAGAGTAGGAGTAGTTTTATGGTTAATTGATAAAGATAAAATATTCTATGTTCCAATAAGTACCGTAAAACAGATGAAAGCAAAAAATAAAAAATCTATATCTTACAAAGATTCTGATAAGTGGAATATACTTGATATACCTTCTACTAAAAAAGTAGTTTTTATGAGCAGTGATTATAGTATTTTAGATAATTTATAGGATGGAAATTAAAAAGGTAAACCTTAGCGATTCACATATTCAGAATCTTATTTAAACAAATCTCCACAATCTGTCATGAATGCTTCTATGCGTGCAAGTGAAGGAGAAATGTTTTATTTTAAGCCCATAAGGAGGAACTAACCGATGGCAAAATCAATTAATGAAGCAGTTAAAATTGTAGATAATATGCAGATTGAGTTTACCGGCTTATTTGATTTAATCATAACTGGATATACTAATGATATTGATAAGGTACTAAAAGATATAAATGATAATCTAATTATTAACAAAATTTGTCCATCATCTGATGATATTGAACTATATATGTTAAAGCTTAATAATGAAATTTATAAATTAAGTGATAATGTTGAGCGTATGGGTATTTACGATAGTGTAAGTAAAGCGATTTATAAAGATTGTTATAATCAAATATATCTTAATAATCAAATTAAAGATGGAGAAAAGAAGAATAAAACAACTGTTGCAGAATTAACTGCTTTATCAGAACAAGGAACAGTTTATGAAAATCTTGTTAATGATGTATATAATAAGGTGTATAAAACACTGAAAATCAAGTTGGATGCAGCTCAAAGTATGCTTGGTACATTAAGTAAACTTCTAAGTAAACGAATGCAAGATGCTCAAATGACTATACCTACAGGAATGTCTAGTAAAAAAATTTCATCTAATCCGTTTTATGTACCGACAGGAGGTGCTGAAAATGCAGTTTAAGTTAGTTGAAAATTATACTAAAGCAGGAATGTTAAGAAGAGATGGAAAATACATAACTGTTCAACATCACCCATACGGAACTGATGGTCCAGATTATACGCTTGAGTTTTGTGAATGGCTTTACACCAATACAGAATATGAAAATACAAGACAAGATATTTTTAAGTTTATAAATAGTTATATTCAGGAAGAGGAAGTAACTATTGAAGAAATTAATGATATGTTGCTTACAAAATTTAGCAGTAATTTCATGAATATGTTTAAGTATAAGGCGTTAGATTATTCTGCTGAATCACTTCTAGATGAATACGATAAAAAAGTAAATTTTGATTTAAATCAAGAATTCTGTAGAGTACGTTTTGGAGGAACCTACGACAGTACTAAAACTAAGGAATGTGTGTTTAGAATTTCCTCCTCAGATTACAACTGGTTAGATACTATATATGAGTTTGTAACAAATCATAAAGCAGAAATTGAAGAAGTAACTATTGTTAGAGATGAAGAATCTACAGGAGAATTTTTCTACTATAAATATAAATCAGAATATTTTAATAAAATGCCTACAAATGAGTTTTTAACACTCTCTGGTAATCCTTGTATTGAATCTTTAATTAAGTAAGGGGTAGTTAAATGGAAAATAATTTAGCAGAAGCTCTCAAGAAGTTTAAAAAGAAATATGGAGAAAGCGTAGTTAAAGTAGGAGTAGATGCACTTGAAGTTGATGGTGTACTTTCTCTTGGTTCTCCATCATTTGATTTTTGTTTGTATGGGGGTGTTCCTGAAGGCAGAATAATAGAATTAAGTGGAGCTGAAGGTGGCGGCAAAGCTTAGCCGTTATGGAGTCCCGTATTTACTCCTAACGGGTATACACGAATGGGTGATTTGAAGGTAGGAGACACCGTAGTGGACGGTAAAGGTAATGCTACTACCGTAACAGGAGTTTATGACCGAGGTGTTCTTCCTTGTTATAAAGTATCATTTAATGATGGCACAAGTACTATTTGCGCTGAGGACCATTTATGGAAAGTTTATAATCACTCTTACGGGCAGCCACCCTGTGTTTAGGTTATGTCTACTTCCACCCTTTTGAAATCGAATTTACATGCAGGGTGTTGGTCATATTCCGTTGATGTTCCTGTAATTGATTTATGGGAAGATAAAAATATTATAATAGACGCTTATTTATTAGGAATGCTTATTGGCGACGGAAGCTTATCTAAAGGAAATATGGGCTTTAGTAATAGCGAAGAAGATGTAATTCAAAAATTAGATGAACTTTTATTAGACTATGGAGCGCATTTAAAAAAAGTTAATACTAAAGACATAGGAAATTTTGATTACGATATATGTCTTATTGACAATGCTACGTATTGGTATGAATATAAGGGAAATATTTTTAATTCACTAAATGAATTAAAGACTTGTTTCAGTCAAAATTGGAATAAGGTTTATAAATACATAAATGCATATAATAAAAAAGATTTTATATCTGCTGCTAAATATGAATCTTTTTGTAAAGGACTTAAGATACATTTAAACACTAATAAGGTACATTTTAACGAGTTTAAGAATTTCTTAAAAGACAATGACTTGACCTGTAAGTCAGTAGATAAACATATTCCTGATAACTACTTATATTCTTCCTACAAAACTCGCTTGCGTTTGCTACAAGGACTGTATGATACAGATGGATACACAGATGCTACAGGAAGGATGACTTATAGTACTTCTTCCGAAAAACTCGCAGAACAAGTAGCATTTCTTTGTAGAAGTTTAGGATTTAGGGTTACAACAAGGATGTGCCCAGCGCCAAAATATACTTACAAAGGAGAGGTAAGATATGGACATCCTAGTTGGACATTAACAATAAAAACACCTCGAGGTGTTTTTATTGGAACTTCCCAAAAGCATTTGAAACGACTGACAGTTAATCAAACATTGCCTCCGTCCTCTCGTTGGTGGAGAAGTATTACTAAAATTGAGTATTTTTCTGACGAACCTTGTAGATGTATAATGGTTTCGAGTCCTGAACATACTTACTTAACAGATGATTTAATTGCTACACATAATACATCATCCGCATTTATGATAGCTGCAAGTTATCAAAGAGAAGAAATTAAACGTAATCCTGATAGTCCTAGAAGTATTATTCTTCTAGATAATGAAGGTACTGCTGACCCGATATGGGCTAAGAAATTTGGTTATGATATGAGTGAAAGTGCTGATGTGCCTACCATTATAATTAGACCAGAAGCTCAAAGTGCGGAAGAAATTTTTGATATGGCACTAGATTTACTTAAAACAGGAGAGGTTGGTCTTCTTATATTTGATTCTATTGCAACTCTTGTTCCTATGCAGATTTCTGATGAATCTATGGAAAAATAGCAAATAGGTGGTATTGCAAAGGCACTTACTAGATTTGCAAATACCGCTATTGGATTACTTAGAAAATATAAAGCAACTCTTGTAGCTATAAACCAAGTTAGAGAAAATGTTACAGGATATGGTGACCCACTTACAACTCCAGGAGGTAGAGCTTGGAAACACGCATGTTCTGTTAGACTTATGTTTAAAAGAGGAGATTTCTTTGATGCAGACGGTAATATTCTTACTAAGAAAGCAGAATCTCCTGCAGGGCATATTGTAGAAGTTTATGTTCTTAAAACTAAAACATGTAAATGGGATAGAAAATTAGGTTACATGCATCTGAACTATGTAAATGGTCCAGATATTCTTCAAGATACTATCGATGTTGCTTTGCATTTTGGGCTAATTGATAATTCTGTGCAGGGTAGTTATAAACTTATTGACCCAGATACAGGAGAAATTATTTGTGATAGTACTGGTCAACCTGTTAAGATACGAGGAAAGAAAAACCTTACAGCGTATTTTAAAGATAGACCTGAAATGTGGAAAAAACTTTATGATATGTGTTATGATAAGCTTAAACAAAAAGATGACCCATATATAATTGCATTTGAACAAATGATGCAAGTTAATATAAATGAAAAATTAGGAATAGATGGTGATACTAATATGGAAGAAATATAATCTTCCATATTAGTTTATTTTTAAGAGAGATATATGACAAATAATAAAGAAGCTACAAGGTATTATAGTAATAAATAGGAACAATCTGTATGTAAAGCATTAGGGGGCATTCAAACAAGTAATTCAGGAGCTGCAAAGTTTTCTGCCGGAGATGTAATTGTTAAAGATGCATCAATGCTAATTGAATGTAAATGCTCAATGACTGAAAAATAGTCAATTAGTTTAAAGAAAGAATGGTTTATTAAAAATAAAGAGGAAGCTTTTGCAACAAGATTAACTAATAATTGTGTATGCGTTAATTTTGGTCCAGATACTGACAATATATACTGCATTAATGAGAAACTAATGAGATTTTTAGTAGAAAAATTATCTAACGAAATAGACTAAATAGTTGATTTATTTTGATTTTTATTATATAATAAACATGTAATAAAAAATGAATGGAGATTTTGATTATGGATTACATTAACGCACTTGACAGTCTTTTTAGTGATAGTATTGACGCTGCTATTGAAATGAATAATATGATGTATAGTAAAAATCGTGCTGATTTCATTGAAAAAACAAAAGATTATAAAGAAATGAGCCAAATAGACTATATTAAAAAATATTGCGATAATAAGTACATTAAGTTTAAACTTCCTATTGCATATTTTGAACAAACTTGTTTCTATGATATAACTTATTGGGTAGATGATGATAGAAAAATTGTAGTAGTAGACCGGTTTAACATAGGAGACTAAATTTTAAATTAATTTAGGAGGAATTTTAAATGGATTTTGCAGAACAAATTCAACTTGAAGACAACCGTAACAGATTTATCACGTTGCTAAAATCAATTACTCGTACAGGAGCTAATGTTGAAGGACTAATTGAATGGCTGGATTCTTCCGATTTCTATCACGCTCCAGCCTCTAGTAAATATCATAGTGCATATGAAGGTGGACTGTGTGCTCATTCTTTAAATGTCTATGATAATCTCAAGCTTCTTAACACTCAAAAAAATTTGGGAATTGGAGAAGAAGCTATGAAAGTAGCAGCATTGCTTCATGATATTTCTAAAACCAATTATTATAAAAAAGATGTAAGAAATAAAAAAGTATATTGTGAAACTGGTTCTCGAACAGATGCTGGTGGTAAGTATGATTGGGTAGCTGAACCTTGCTACACTATTGTAGACGAAGATGACCGCATATGTTATGGAAGTCATGAAGTAACTTCTGAATTTATGGCAAGATGTTACATTCCACTTACAATGGAAGAATCTGTAGCTATACTTCACCACATGGGAGGAATGGCAGTAGATAGTGCAAAAGATAATATATCTAAAATATATGCATTGTATCCTCTAGCACACGCCCTTCACCTTGCTGACATGATGGCAACATATATGGACGAAAACAGATAAATAATTATACACCTACAATATTTATTGTAGGTGTATAATTATAGTTGATTTTATTCTATTTTTATATTATAATAAATACGTAAACTAATACTTTAAGGAAATTTATAATGAACAAATTTATAAAAGAACAATTACTTAAATGTAAGGTTGCTAACATTCCTGATTTTAACGAGAGTACAACACAGATATTTATTCCAAAAGTTACGTGCTGTAAAACAGCAGAAATTCTTAATAATGAAAAATTGAAACTAAATACCTGTTATTTAGTCAAATTAGAAGACTACATAACTAATCCCTACCCAGGATTTAATCTACATGATAATTGGAATAAAGGAATTATTCCAAAATATAGTTGTATGAAAATATTTGTTAAAAATAAATTAGGTAAAATGATTTAGGTGGATGGAATTGCATTTGATGTTTCAAATAACCAATATATAGATTACACATGGCAAGGATGGTTACCTGAAAAATCAATAAATATTATTTGCGAATTGTGAGGAAGGAATAATTATGCCAAGTTTAAGTGTTAAATATCGCCCTAATGACTTTAGTGAAATTGTTGGGCAAGAAGTAATTACTAAAATACTTACTCAGCAGCTATAGACAGGAAAAATTAAAAACACTTATCTTTTTTGTGGAGCATCTGGGTGTGGAAAAACAACTGCAGCAAGAGCATTTATTCGCAGATTAAATAACTCGGATAACTCTGCTATTGAAATAGATGGTGCATCTAATAACGGAGTTGATAATGTTAGGACAATTGTTGCTGACGCAAAGGAGAGGTCAACTTCTTTTGAATACAAGTGTTTTATAATTGATGAATGTCATATGCTTTCTAATGCTGCTTGGAATGCATTTCTAAAGTGTATTGAGGAACCTCCTAAATATACTATATTCATATTCTGTACCACAGACCCTCAAAAAATTCCTGTTACTATTTTGAATAGATGTATGAGGTTTAATTTTAACCGTATTCCTTCTAATTTAATTAAAGACAGGCTTTGTTACATATGTGAGTAGGAACATTTTAAAAATTATGAAGAAGCCTGTGATTATATTTCTAAAATATGTAATAATCAAATGAGAGATGGTATTGCGTTACTTGAAAAAGTAGCAAGTTATGACAGCAATGTAAGTATTCAAAATGTTTTTGAGGCATTAGGAAATTACTCCTATGATTATATGATTAAATTGCTCGATTATATAAACCATAAGGCACAAGGTATGTCTCTAGAGCTTATAAATGAACTTTACTTCAGCGGAGCTGATTTAAAATTATTTATAGACAAGTTTCTTTCTTTTTGCTTAGATGTTATTAAGTATCTTATTATTCATTCATTTGATATTACTAAATTGCCTATCTCTATTAAACCAAATATAGATAACATACTTAGTGAATATCATGACATTCAATATTATAATAATATTATTACTTTAATACTAGATACTAAGAATATGATAAAAACAGATTCAGACATTAAATCGACAATTGAAGTTATGACAATTAGGATGTGTTCACATGATTAAACTTACTCCTTATTTTAATAAAGTAGATTCATATAATAACTTAAGTGAATTTCCGCGTACCTTGCTGCTTTTAGGAGATATCGGTAGCGGAAGACATACAGTAGGTAATTACATTGTTAAAAAATTTAGTGTTCCATATATTGATTTAACAAATGTACTTAATACTTCTAATACGGAGCAATTTAGTAATTTTGTTTTTAATAACATGATAAGCAGTACTATACCTAAAATGTACTTTATTGACTTCGATAAAATTTATTCTAATAAAGAGCTTAAACAAAATAATATACTTAAATTACTAGAAGAACCTCAAACTAATATTTTTATAGTTATGTTTGCAGTAAATAGTAACTCTGTTTTAGGAACTATTTATAATAGATGTCAAGTATGGAAACTACCTACTTATACTAAAACAGATTTATTTGAATTTACTAAAGATACATTGGTACTAGATGTAGCTAATACTCCTGGACAAGTTATTAAAATAACTAACACTAATATCATTGCTTTATCGGATTATGCAAAATTAGTTATTGATAAGGCTGCTTCTTCTAATTTTAGTAACGTACTTACGATTCCTGACCATATTGCATTTAAACAAGAACCCGATAAATATGACATCGATTTGTTCATTAGGTTCTTACTTTACTATGCTAAACAAGCAGTATTGATTAAATACAATAAACGTAATTATTATATATTTGAGTGTACTAGAAAACTATTTAATACTTATTATTCATCCGCTGTTGATGGTAAAATGTTATTTCATAATTATTTAACTAAACTCAAATTAGGAGATTACTATAATTATGAATATTGAAGAAGTAAAATTTGAGTTAGAGAATAATAACTGGAAATATAACAATGCTATATTTAAAATATAGGATACAGATTTTATAGCTTTTTAGTACATAGAAAAAATAGCCGAAATACAAGGTAAGCAGATTGAGATAGTTGATAATCTGGAAAATATAAGTGTTTCTAAGAATGAATTATTTGAAGTTACTAATTGTAAATTATATGTATTTAAGTGTGAAACATTTGATAAAGAAATAACGTTAAAGGATACTTATATTATATGTAAAAAAGTTGATATAAGTAACTGCTTAAACGTAATTGAAATTCCTAAATTAACTGATTTATTTATCAAGGATTGGTTATTTTCTGTTTGTGAAGGGATATCACAAAATAAACTAGAATATTTACTTACAACTAATATTGATATTTATTCTCTAAAACAGTTCGTTGATATTATAACAACGTTTAGTCTTTCAGATAGGGAAGTTATTTTAGATGAGCTAATTACATGTAATTAGATTTTTTGTGAAACATCCAAAACAGTATTTGACTTTGCGACAAGCATAGTTAATTTTGATTTAAACAATATTCTTACAATATATCGTAATATGGATTATATTGATATAAATAATATTGGGTTAGTAACTATACTAATGGGACAAATTAGAAAATTTATTGATGCAAAGTGTAACAATGTATTTTCAAGTGAACTTAATATGACGGAAAAATAGTTTTATTACCTAAAGTCGCATTGCAAGTATTCCTTGAAACAATTATTAGAGTTATATGAATTTTTAACTGATATGGACGTCAAACTTAAAACAGGATAGATAGAGCCCAGTTACTGGATAGATTACATTATTTTAAATTTTGCAGCTATATATTCGAAGGAGTGAACTTTATGAAAAAAGACATAATGACAGCTATAAAAAATAAATGTTTGGATTGCTGTTGCGGATAGACTTCCGAGATAAAAGAATGTACAATTGTTAAGTGCCCTTTACATCCTTTCAGATTAGGAAAAGACCCCTTTGCTGCTAAGAGAGAAGTATCAGATGAGCAAAGAGCACAGTTTGCAGAACGTATGAAAAACTATCGTAAAAATAAATCGGAGAATTGATATGAAGATTGGAATTTGTGGTGATATTCATTATTGTGTAAATTCTTCTTTAGTTACTGGTAAAGGTGAAACTTATTCAAAAAGGATTGAAAACTGTATTAACAGCATTAACTGGTTTGAAGATTTTACAAAAAACTGCGATATAAACATCTATTTAGGTGACTTTTTTGATAAAAGCTCTCTATGTGCAGAAGAACTTACAAGTCTCAATAGTATTAAATGGAATAAAAATATAAAATACTTTTTAGTAGGTAATCATGAAATGGGACAAGCAGATTTAACTACTAATTCAGTTAATGCACTTAGTAACATAGGAAATGTTATTGATACCCCTTGTATGATATATGGAGATGATATTGGAGTTCTTCCTTATATATTGAATTCAGATAGAAAATCTCTTAAAAGTTATTTTAGCGGCGATAAGCTTCCTAAATATATTTTTTCTCATAATGATTTAAAAGGAATATAGATGGGGAGCTTTGTATCAAAAGAAGGATTTGATATTTCTGAAGTTACACCTGAATGCAAAATGTTTTTTAATGGTCATATTCACAATGGGTCAAAAATTTCAAATAACATTTTAAATGTAGGTAATCTTACAGGACAAAATTTTAGTGAAGATGCTCTTAAGTATCAGCATCGAATATATATTCTTGATACTGAAACAAACGAGATTGAAGATTATTTAAATCCGTTTGCATTTAATTTCATTAAAGTTAAAATAAATAGTTTAAATCAGCTTGATTTATCAACTATAGATAACATTGTTTTATCGGCTACTTGTAGTGCTGATAATGCAGTAGCACTTAAAACTGATATTGATAATTGTCCTAAAATTGTTGTTTCAAGAATTAATATTATTTCTGATGTAACTTCATCTTCAGATACAGAACTACTTAAAAAAGATTTGCAGGTTGACCATATAAAGTAGTTTGTGGAGTACATGATAGAGCATATAGGTGATAATGATATAGTCAAAGCTGAATTGGAGGAAATTATAAAATGAATATTTTATTTAAACATATTAAGATTTCAAATTTTATGAGTTTTGACTATGCTGAAATGGATTTAAATGACCAAGGGTTTGTACGAATTGATGGAATAAATAATTCCTCTGTTGATGGCGCTACTTCTAATGGTGCAGGAAAAACAATTTGTTTTGAGGCTATTATGTGGTGTCTTCAAGGAGAAACTATTCGCAAAAGTAAACAGGTTACTAATATAAACGGTAATGATGGGGCATATGTAGAACTTGACTTTACTGTTGATGGAACAGACTATAAGTTAATCAGAACTAAGGACCACAGTAAGTATAAAACTAATTTAAAGATATTTATAAATGGTGAAGATAAATCAGGTAAAGGAATTAGGGATTCCGAACAATATTTAAAAGAATACTTACCAGAATTATCTGTACAGCTAATTAGTTCTGTTATTATTCTTGGGTAGGGTCTTCCTATGCGGTTTACAAATAATACTCCTGCAGGCAGAAAAGAAGTTTTAGAGAGTTTATCACAATCTGATTTTATGATTGCTGACCTTAAAGATAAACTCCTAAAAAGAAAATCTACATTACAAGATGCTTTAAATAGTCTTAATTTGGAGCAAGCAAGGTGTCAAACAGAAAAGAATCTTATTCAAAATATACTTACTCAAACAGAGCATCAGTTAAAAAATCTAGTCATACCTGATATTAAAAAATTAGCGGAAATTCAAGCTAACATTGATAATTTAAATAACGTTCTTTCTGAAAATGAAAAACAGCAAGGTATTTATGAACAAACATTATATACCCTAATGGATAAATCAAAGGAATATCAAGATGCAAAATTAGCTGAAATAAAAGGTATTCCCAATGATAACGAATTAAATGCAAAAGAGTATTCTTTATCTAATGAGATTAAACTATATAGAAATATAATTGCAGAAAAAAAGAAAGTAACTGATGTATGTCCTACTTGTGGGCAAAAGATTGAGGGAGTAGTAATTCCAGATACTTCTCAGGAAAGAACTAAATGTGAAGCACTTTGTTTAGAACTTGCAAATGTTAAAAATGAGCATATTAAATTCACTAATACTGTTGATAGATTAAGAAAAGATATAGATGAAAAATATTTCAACTTGAATAAAGAAAATGATGAAAATATTAGTAAAATAAAAGATTTAATTAAGCTTTCTCAAAAAGAGATTGCAGAAATTTCTTTGAATGTGTCTGAATTGAAAGCTCGAGAACAATCTATTTCATATGCAGTTGATACATATGAAAGTAGTAAACAAGAACTTGAAAACCGTCTTCGTGAAAAAACTCAAAGACTTACTGAATTAACTAATAATGAATTGTATAATCAAAATGAGATAGATTCAATTAAACAAAAAATTGATATAGATAATAAAATTGATATTGCATTAAAACGTGATTTTAGAGGATATTTGCTTACTAACGTAATTGATTTTATAAATTCAAAAGTAAATTACTATTGTAAATATTTTATTGAAAATGGGAATATTAAATTTACTTAGAGTGGTAATGCAATCAATGTAATATTTAATGATAAAGACTATGAATGTTTAAGTGGTGGGGAAAGACAAAAAATTGATATAATTGTTCAACTTGCATTAAGAGATATGATGTGCACTTTTTTGAATTTTTCCTCTAATATTCTAGTGCTGGATGAAATTACTGACTTTATGGATAATCAAGGTTCAAATAAACTGATTAACACCATATCAAATCTAATACAAGATGTTTCTTCTGTATTTTTTGTAACACACCACACAGAATTAAATTTACCTTATGATAAAATTATAACTGTTGTAAAAGATGAAGCAGGAATGAGTAGATTAACTTGATTTGGAAATAGCCTAATAACTTAAGATTCTGCGATATGGCAATTTATATCGACCATAATATACATAGAAAGGATTTATCGGAAAAGGAAATTGAAACGATATATAAATATCTATATTTCCTTTTCCGAATGATTGCATATAAATACAAATGGTTTAATACAACAGAAATTTATGATAACTATTCTTTATTCGGCGCTACATATATGTATTTTAGATACTTAAGAGATAATGAAATAAAAGTTAGAAGTGTAATGAATTACATAAATTCAAGTGCTTATTTCATAAAGGTATAGTTTGAACAATTGGAGTTTGCACAAGTTATTTCTGAGGATAAAGACTCATTTATTGATATTGAATATGAGTACTCCTTTCAGCGTAGTTTAAAAGATTCTATAAAGTGTTTTTCTTTATCTGAATATGAAATGTACTTCAGTAGTATTCCTGCTACAATTAAGGATTTTTTAAAACATATTCCTTATAAAGGCGATATTTTTATAAGTATTTATCTAAGTTGTCTATTGTCAATAATAAACATATTTGTTTTTTCTAAAGAAGAACTAACGAAGTTAAAATCTCACTGTTATCCTAGATACGTAACTTATGAAGATATGTATTAGTGGAATACAAAAATAATTTTATACGATTTACCGGATTATTATAAATCATATATCTATATATTAGTATAGGAAATTAAATACTTAATATGTAAAGATTTATCCGAAATTTTAATAACGTATTCTTCGAGTTATGAATTATCAAGTAAACATAATAATTTATCAATTAATTATGATTAGGAGTTATAATGCCAGCATATAATTTTGATATAGAAAAATTAAAGTTTAACA
>ERZ1034855.105-NODE-105-length-44844-cov-7.469870_pt1 | contig 44844 bp, 62 predicted proteins | sample MGYA00520699_ERZ1034855 | MGnify/ENA primary metagenome ERZ1034855 (study PRJEB33766, sample SAMN09781730) | gut metagenome | biome: gut microbiome | host: Homo sapiens | place: Madagascar | study: EMG produced TPA metagenomics assembly of the PRJNA485056 data set...
CAATTATATATAAATATAGTATAATAAAGACAGTTAAGAGAGATGAAAAACTTTTAACGGTAACAAAAAAAAGCAACCGCCCCAGATACGCAAAATCAAAGCGGTTGCCCTTCACAACAAGATACGCAAAAACGGAAAACCGAAAACCGAAAACCGACGGAAACCGCCTTTCCTGCGTTCTTGGGCTTATTGTAAGGCGGAAAACGCAAAAAGTCAAGCGTTTTTAAGAAAAAAGGCAAAAAAAGATGAAAGCAAGCGATTTAAAAGAAATTTTGCGAATTTGCCGCCGTATCGGCATTGAGCTTGTTAGCGAGTTGCAAGACTTCGCAAGAAGAGAGCAACGACCGGGCGAAAGCCTACTTGACGCATTAAAGCGTTACGAATTGGAGGTTTTTTATGAATAACAGCGAAAAAGTTTTGAATTACTTTAAAAAATGCGATAGCCACCTTGATAGCTATATTGCCCACGATGGAACAACTTGCTATCGAACATTTGGCGTTTTTGCGTGGTTTGAATTGGTTTGCAGAAAATTCAATCTTGCGTGGGAAATGCTAAACAGCTACTACGCAACGGCAAAGGGTGACGGATTCACGATTGATTATTGCGAACACGATATTATTTTAGCTTTGAACGCATAACAAACAGCGAACAGAACACAACCGACCGTCGGCGGTATATCCGGCGGAAAGGAGTTAAAAAATGAAAAGGACAATAGAACAGGCGAAAAAATACGCAAAAATTGAAGCCCCGAACGGGTATAAATTCCACATCAACCGCTTTTTATACGGTTGTAGCCGCGGCGACGAGTTCCCCGCATTTATAAAGGAAATCAAACAAGATGACAATTTTATATATTATAAACTTGTTTATTTTTTCAGATATTACAACGGAAGCGCGGCGGTTTATGTGGAAAAATACAGCCGAAAAAAGAACGGCGGCGAATGGCAAGTCGTCAATAACAATCCGGAATACAGCGAAAAAATTGTTGAACAGCTCCCAGAGAGAATAAACAAAAAATCATTGCCGAAATCGAAAAAAGAGCGTTTCAGACGTTCGAGAGAGTGCGGAAAGCATAAGCAGAACAGAGCCGAGCGGTGCGGCTAAACACCGCAAAGGGGTTTAGAATGGAAAGAGAAAAACAAAACATACAATTTATTTATTGCGGCAGTGGTTACAGCCGTAAAGACGGAACAAGCCAAGCAAGCAAGGCAGCCGAGAAATTCAAATCGGAACGCCCAAACGCAAAGCGTTATACAGGTGATTTGCGCAGAGAGAAAACGCATTTTAAAGCGGTTTATAAACTTATGTATTTCGCTTCAACAATGCGTGGTTGCTCAAACTTCGCAACGGTCTTTGATACCTATGTAGAAGAATAAGAACAGAACACGAAGAACTTTTTAGAACAGATTTAAACAAAGCGAACAGCCGTTACAGTAACGGAATGTAACGGCAAAAAATGGAGGTAGACAAATGGAACAGAACAGAATATCAGATAAAGTAGCCGCTTTGGCGGAAGCACTTAAAAAAGCAAAAATTGAAGCATTAAAATTAGAGAATGTGGACGACGGCGGCACTTGCAATTTGGATTGCCCAACGTTGTGCCTTGAAAGGTGGCGTGAAAGCGATGTAAAAAAGGCTTGCGAGCTTGCAAATTTGAGCTACTCTAAATGGGAAGACCATTATTATAATTACCACATTCTCGGCGCGTGTTATGGGCAGGCAAACAGAAGAACAGATATGGCGGAAGCCTTTACGCAGTCAATGAAAGCAAGCGGATATAACGCCGCTGTATGGTACGCAATGGATTAAAAAGGAGAACAGATTATGAACGCAAAACAATTTGAAATTGCAAGCGAGCAATATATAACTGCCCTGCCGTCAATGGGCAAATCGAAACGAACAGCCACAGCATACGACTTAGCATTCCGCAAGTTTAACGCTTATCTTGCGGAACAGCAAGTCGATGAAATCATACCGCTAACGGTTATAAATTGGCGTTCGGCATTGTCAGGGGAAAACATAAAAAGTAACACGACACGTCAATATATGTTTTTAATTCATTCGTTTTTTGAGTGGGCAATAAAAATGAAAATTACAACTGAAAACCCCGTGCTACTTGACGAGATACCGCAACCGAAGCAAATCGAACACGACTTACTGACAATCGATGAAATTAAGAAAATATTGACCGTGAAGCCTACCTCCCCAATGACAGGGGCAAGGAACAGAGCGATTATTATTCTGCTTTTGCAAACAGGCTTGCGAAATAGCGAGCTTCGAGCGTTAACTTTGGATAATATCGATTTTGCGAACAGCCGTATCGTTGTCGAACACGGGAAAGGCGATAAAAAAAGATATGTGCCGCTTCCTGAACTCGCCAAAGAATGTATACAAGACTACCTGCGCAGCCCTGCGTATCCGCCAGCGATAAAAAGTAGTGATACGCTTTTTGGGAACGATATTGACGAGAACGGACACCATACGAACGGAGCTATATGGCGACCGTTCAACATTACAAAGTTAAACGACCTTGTAAGACGTTACACAGCCAAAGTCTGCGGACATAGCGTCCATACACATATATTGCGACACGCATTCACGAGCTTATGCGATTATAGCGGAATGCCGATGACCGAGATTTCGCAAAACTTAGGTCACGCAAACCCTATCATTACCGCAAAAGTCTATCGTCATATTCTTGATAAAGATACGGCGGTGCAGGCAGGAAATAAAGCGATGAACAAAATTTTGGACACGTTGACATTGACTAATAACTAAAAAAGCTATAAAATAAAAACGAACAGAGCCGAGCGGAGCGGCTAAACTCCGCAAAGGAGCTATTATGAAAGAAATGAGAAAACCTACTTATGACCAATTCCGTAAACTATTAACGGAAGTATACGATGAAGATTTTGTGCAAAGAATTGGCGAAACCGATGAAGACTTAGAAGACTATTTGTCGCGAACAGATGAAATCACATACGGTGATTATAATAATAACGGTCACTTGATAATATGGTTTACCGACCTTTATTGCGACCAAAAGGACAAAGCACAACCGGACTTAAAATATGATTGCGACACAGATGAATTTATCGAAGTTGACGAACTTGCAGAATACGGGGAAGGCGCAACATACGTCACCGAAAAAAATCTTCACGATTATATTCAAAAATCAAATGTCCCACTTAAATATATTGCCGTCGCAACAAACACTTCATACACGCAACTTTATAACCTTGATAGCGATATTCAAATGAAATACGATGAATGGCACCCAATCGTAGAATGTATTGACAATTACGTCGAAGAACCAATGCCCAAAAAACCTGATTACGAGGCGTTCCGAGATGTTCTTGACGAAGCAAATTACCAAGGCTATTCCGAAGAGAAATATCCAAACGACAGCGATATTGACAATTATCTCAACAGTTCAGATGAATTATCTTATTTTCGCTGCAAGGGAGACACTATTATCTTCTATGCCGAAGAGAATGGGCAAGTTGTCATACTCAATATGACTTATGACGATATGAAATGCGAAGAATTTTAAACCCAAAAATTATGACAAAAGAACAGATAATGGCTGGTCTAAATGATATAGCGTATGTATTAGGCGTGGATGTTCCCATTTTAGAAATCGAAGAAGTGAAATTTTTTCCAACGCCTACAACATTAGCAGTATATAGCCAACAAAACGACGAACGTAAAATTATTGTATCAAAAGCACTATTGCAACAAGAGCCTTTTCGCATCGCTTTTTCGCTTGCACACGAAATGCGACACCTTTGGCAAATTGAAAACGGAGTTTTTCCGAACAGCTATTTACTACCGAACAGCACCGACCTCGAAACATACAACTTGCAACCACACGAGATAGACGCTAATGCTTTTGCGAATTTATATATTCGCTGCGTTTTTCGGCGAGGTCTTGACCTATGCATTAGTCCTACCGTATCTAATGCTATTGAACAGCGCATTGCAGAAATAAAACCAATTTATTGCAAAAAATAAAAATCTTTACTTTTGCTTATTCTATAAGTTTAAGTAAAGATTTTTTTTCAATTTTCAAAGAGTGGGCGTTGCGGATAAGTCACCGTTTGCGGATAGCCGGCTTGTTGTTGCGTCGCCCATATTTCGTTAGCGTACACCCTTAAAGCCTTGATTTTGCCGTTTAATGCCGTCAAATCAGCATTAGCAAGGAACTTCTCACGCTCGCATTTTGAAATTTGGTCATCTACCCACCTATATTCCGCTATTCTTTCCGCTTCACGCATTTCTTCTGTGTAGTCGACTTGAATTTCTCGCAGAGCGAACTCGTTAGCCGAAGTCAAATAAAGTTCCTGCCCGTTGTTTGCTTCCGCAACAAGTTGTGCGTGTCGTTCGTCTGTTACTTCAACATAAGGTTCCGGGATTGCCGCATACTCAACATAATCGGGATAAAAGCCTTCGACTTTTCTTGTTGCCTCATTGTAATGTACTTTTACCATTTTCACCTCTCCTTTAATAGCCAATAATGAAAATATTGACACGATTTATTGTTATATTGTTTGTCGTATTATTGCGGAAATAAATTGTTGTCGAGGAATCACTATTGCCTGAAGCTATACTTGTTGTAATACCCGATTCATTTGTCGTTATTCCGACAACTCGACCAATCGTTGAATACGCAATAGGATATGTATAATTTTTATTTGTGACTTGTCCTGCTACAACTGACACGCCGCTCGTATCTGTTATAACTTGCAATCTTAATCCATTCGACAATGATAACGAAAAATTATCACCTTTTTCAAGCAAGCCGAGCAACACTTCTTGCCAAGTTCCATACTGATTGAACGAGCTTGATTGTCGATAATACATCTTATTGGTCGTCACCGCCAAAGCTAACTGCGTTAAATCGCCAGCCGACGACCGAAAACTGATTATATTGCCGTATGTCGTAGGCGTATTCGTCGTATCCGCTCTGTATCTCGATATATACGCTTTTTGATAGCCCGCATCGGCAAGGGTGTTTAAATCTTCTTCGCCCAGCGTTCTTTGCGCCCAAACCGACAAATCAGCGCTCGATAACGCCCCTATATTTGCTCGGACCTGCTCTTTTTGCTCTGTTGTAAGCGTTTGGGGAACAGTTTGCACGGTATTCGTCAAATTAGTGACATTTAGAGTGCTATCACCCCATACAATAGCATTACGCATATCGTTATAAAGCACGGCAACCCATACAACAGCACCAACCGCTAAGCTCAATCCACTATTATAAGGCAAACTGAGCGTAGTAGTATCATTGACAAATTTTATGCTCACAGTGCCATTGTTAGGTAACGCCACAACGGTAGCCTTGTACATTCTTAACGCCGATTCTGTCGCTTTATTGGCTATTTTTTCGATTACAGGTGTTATTACTCTTTTAAGTCTTTCGCTTTCATTTATAATATCCATTTAAAGATTGCCCCCTTTTATTTATCAATAATAGGTTCTACATTAAGATTTGGAAAATCTTGAATGCTTGTAGCGTTAATAGTCATTGCCCCTGTTTCCGCTAACGGAATGCTGAACGAATTTATTAAATGCTTTTCTATCGGACTTCCGCTTTTATCAGTTCGTTTAACTGCAACTACCCCGTTTTCAAACAAATGGAACAACTGACTGCATTGAATCGATATAGATTTTTGCAAAACCGTTTTTCGCTTTAAACGCCATTGCGCCAATGCTATGCACTGCTCGGCATTCCAATAGTTTGCTCCATTTTCACGCAATGTGCGCAAACCGATTAGGTTTGCATTCGTATCACTTCGTGGGTCACGGTTCGTCGCACGCCCATACACCGATTGCCCCGTCAAACTCGTTCCAGCAACCAATATATCATTATAAACTTCGCTGTTCTTCACCGTTTCGTTCAAGCCAAACAAAACGCTATTTTCAGTAGTAAATGTCCATAATACCGCCTTGTCATTGTCACTAATATCGTCTTGTGAAGGCTCTAATGACAATGCCCCGATGGAATTGTAACCTATCCACCCGACAAGCATTTCATTTAATTTTAACGCTAATTGCCCTAAATTACTACCGCCTGCTTCTATTAGTTGATATGGTGTCAGTAAATAAGAAATATCTTCTGTTATAGCTCCGTCGCTCCATTTAGCTTGATAAATCTTGTTGTTGTAATAAGTGGTGAAAATAGGCGGCACATTGTCAATTTGGCGAGCAATATCGGTCGCATTGTTATCGAATGTGTATTTGTCGATATGCAAAATTCCTTGCAAGGCTTGAAAAATATTACTACGACGAGACACTTCATAAGAATTTGCCAATACGCCCAAAAGCGTACCGTCCAGATAAGCCCATTTGTCAACCAAATTATAAGTAGCTGTTTGGGCATTAGGTTTTATTGTCATTTGCGGTTCTTTCAGATAAAAAACCCCTTGCGGTAATAAAAAATCCGTGCCGTCAGAAAGTTCAACACCCATAGACAGCCTAACTTGCTGTCCAAACCACAGCTTATTCACCGCAAAATCAAAAGCGTTGTCTAAGTTAGACAGTGTAACCGTTGCTTTGCGACGCTGTCCATTATTAAGAGACACGCTAAGCGTACCGCTTTGAATAAAAGCCCTACTGTCGTATCGCGTATTATACCCATGCTTGAATGAGTTAGACAATGCAAACGCCACCGAATTATCAGGATTTAAAAACTCTAATCTTGCTACTTTTTTGTAGGGCGGTTTTGCAACTATTTGCAGATATTCTTGAAAACGTTGCGAAGAATTTATCATTTTTGCCCCCCTTTAATTTGTGCTGTCCCAATTTGCGTCAGTCGGCAACTGAATAAGCGAAACGTCAGTAGCATCGCCAATTTCTTCCCACGATAACGAAATAGTGACTTGTTGCACTAACGCTTTTGTATTTATGGTTTGCGAAATCGGCTTGGAAATTGCAACCATATACAAATTGCCTTTCATATCTTTGAGAAAAAAGGTGTTTTTGCTCAAACTTGCTTTGAACAACTCTTCCATTTGTGTCGCTGTATCGTTGTATGCACCATTACTGACATTTGAAAGTAATGCTTGTAATGTTCCGCTTTTTGCACATAACGTTGTCGGTTGCTTAGTGCGATAACGAGTAAAATTGAGCTGAAAAGACGGACTATTATTGTTTGTAACTGTTCCAGCCGATATATTGTTCCCAAATCGCCAATATCTCAAAACGTGATATACATTCGGATATATTTCGTCTTGCGTGGCTTCATATAAGAAATATGAATTAAACCGAGAACAAATATTTGCTATTTCTTCAACCGCCGCATATCTATTGTCAGTCACGGCAAATAATTGATATGTATAATCGGTTAAACTTTGATTTTTAAAATCTCTAAGCATAGTTGTTTCTTGTGGGGCAGAATATATTTTTGTTGTTATGCCTGTTGAGGTGTTTAAGCGATAAATGTCGCACCTATATTCACTCACTTGAAGCCCTGCTTGCAAATTTTGGGTGAATGGGCTAACATATATGTATTTACGTTCCAAGTCGGTTGCGCTGTTATAATATTAGAATCTACTGATTTTTCTATTGTAAGCCAATCGCAAGTTAAATCGCCGTATAAACGTATATTTGATATTTGCGAATCTGCGATAGGTACTGAATAATTAACTTTTCTCTCGATATTGTCTGTCTGCATAAATACGCTATCGGCAAATATATTGGCGACAAAATCTAATTTATTTTGCAAAATCAAATAATAAGGAATAGGTACTTCTCCTATAATTTCATTGTTTGCAACAACCGATAGTTTGCCAGCTTTTAAAGCGACGTCATTCGAGTTGAATTGCATAAAGCTATTTTGAGAATCTAACGTGTAATAACAAAACGAGTTTGCAGCACTATTCGTTAATACCGCAAGCGCAACATCATCAGCACTAAAAGCGCAATCGAGCAATGAATCAATTTCGCCATTAGGATTAACTGAAAATAACTTGCTTTGTTTATATACTATGTCAGTGTCTGTCACCTGATATATATTCACATAACAATTAACTTCATTGTTCGAAGATGCCGAATAACCGCCGTACATAACTAAGGTATCGCCGATATGATTAAAAGCGACCCCATAACTCGCATTAACCGTGTTTGTACGTGGGACAACGCCACTATACTCGATTACTCCATTCGTTATTGTATACCAATAAGCCTGATTTACAGTTGCAACTACAAATATATTTTTAGCTTTGCACACCGAGATTTTATTGACGGCTGAACTTATTGTATCCCCACTCGGTGTATCCCCACTCGCGATGGTTAATGCACCATTATTTGTATAGACACCGTTTGTTATCGAAAAAGAGACGCAGTAATCATTAAACCAACCACCAACTATAAGTGCGCTGTCATCATCAACGAAAGCCGCAGACGTAATGGCATTGTCAGGTGTAAATATTGTTTGCGAATAGGTAATTTGATTGTCGCTGACCGTGAAAATGTATCCACCACGTACAGACGAATCGCCACCCCCAAGGAATAAAGCTGTTCCTGCATCGTTAAATGTTGCCGTATATAGTATAGGAAGCGTCCCATTAGGTATCTGCAAATCATATAGATAGGTGAATGTAAGATTATTAACACTAAAAACACTTGCGCCGTTGTTCCCTACCAAAACTAATAGCTCACCGTTTGGGCTAAAAGCAATTCCCCGAATATTGTGCAAATCTTCACCGTTTTTAGTTATTGCAACACGCTGTTGTACCCCATTATTACCCAATACAACTGCCGAAACAGAGCTGTTGTTAAATGAACCCAAAACTAATAAATTATTATTTATCGGACTAAACGCACAACTTGAATTCTGTATCTTGCCCAAAGCAAATTGGTTGTATAAATTTCCAGTTTTTGTAGCGGAAAACGCTATATTGAAAGGCGGGTCAAAAGACATAGGTTCGTCGTCTACTGTATCCCACTCAACATATGAACCGGCATTAAGTTGAATTTTGCCATTAGAGATAGTATACGCCCCTACCGCTCGTCCTAAAATATTGCGTTGATAATCGCCCCATTTCAATAAATTAAAATTCGTTTTTTGTTCCAACAAAAAATTATTACTTGTTGTTCCTGACGTATACACTACTTCAAAATTCTGCCAACCTGTCTCAACAAGTTCGCCATTTTGTGTTTGAACTATGCAATTAACAGCGTATGTGTTGCCGGATAAAAGTCCTTCCTGCGAATAGCTTAACACCCCTGTATCAATCGTTCCCGTATCATCTAAAATCGTATAAGTTGCTCCATTAACTAATGCGAATTGCCACCTTGCCCAATTTATTGTATCGTCTTGTGCTTGTGTATAAACTGCGTTAAAAGCACATTCTCCCTTACTTATTGCATTAGAGAAGTTTTGAAGTTCTAATGTCGGCTTCGTGCGAGTAATAAAAAAGGATTGCGAATACTGCGTAACAGTCCGTGTCGATTGCCCGTCATTATACTTTTGGTTAATTTGCATTGTGTAGGCGTTGCCGTCCGTCAAACCCCAGTCCGACCATTTTTCGGTGTTAGTATTAGGGAAAACATAAAATACCGTATTCCCTTTTGCGTCTGTCCCGTAAAACGGCGTAGAAAGGCTATAAGTGTGCGTTTCGCCTACTTGACTTGTATTATTATTGGCGTAATCAGCGTTGAAAATTAGTATGGCGTAGCCTGTCATTCCCGATGTGCCGTTGACTTGCCAAGAAATATTGATATTATCGGCAGAATGTACAACACCGCTACCGAAGCCTGATAATTGTGACGGAATTATGTTTGACGGTTGATATAAAGCCATATTGTTTTCTCCTATTTATTGCATATACTCGAACAAATCAATTATGCTGTATCTTTCGGCTATATCTTGCGGAATATTTATGCCATTAACCGAATTATTAGTTACATAATTTGTTGTCGAATTGCCCCCGCTATTTGTTATAGTTTGTGGCGCATTTGTCGCATATTCTTTTGAAGCCCCAAATAACAATCCTAAATCGTGTGAAAATTGTGCAAATTGTTGGTTAGATGAAGGCTCTAATATCTTGCTCGCTAAGTTAGGTGGTAATACTACTTCGTCGTCGGCAGTCGCTTTTATGCCGCCTAAGCCTTGCAAAACGCCGCCCGAATCATATTTAGGTATCAAATTCCCAAAAAAGTTTTTTACCTTTTCAGAAAAGTTGGTTAAACCGTTTGACACCTTATTTAATAGACTTCGCCCAGTATCGGTAAGCTGCCCCGTTGATGTCTGTGTAGTTTCTGCATCGACATCTACCCCTGTTACGGCTTTAATTGCCTCCTTAATGGCGGTTACAAACTGTGGCATCTCCTCGCCATATATACTCGACCACTTATCTAATATGTTAAGAATGGACTGATTGTCCGTGTTTCCTTCTTCTAATGCCGCTATAATCTCATCGTAAGCTGCTTTTTCAATACTTTGTTGAGCTTTGGCGAGTGTCTCTTCCGTTTTTTGTATGTTAGCCGCATTGGCTTGCCATTCCCATTGCCCTGTGGCACTGTTAAATACACGGACGTTTAAATCATTTTGAGCTTCCAATAAGGCTTTTTGCGCTTCAAGAACTGCTTTCTTCTTTTCCTCATAATCAAGGCTCTCTTGCTGTGTATTCCTTAATTCTTTTAATTTTGCAATTAAATCATCATAAGCACCTGCAATTTCCTTCAAATCGGTTAGTTGTTGCTTGCTTGAATTCCTAATTTTGCCGTAGCCTGCAATATATTCCGCAAGTTCGTCTGATACTAACGCATATAGAACTGCCTTTTGAGCTTCGGTATACTCGGTCGATTTGTCAATTTGCGCCAATAAAGCGTCATAAGCATTACGAGCTTCAAGGTCGTTGCTCTTTGCCCTTTGCAAATTACTAAATAAGGCTGAATTGTTATATAACTCATTAGCCGCAAAGGCTTTTGTTTCAGCGTTTTGAGCATCGTCTAACGCTTTCAAGACTTCGTCCATATCTTCTATGGCGCTATTGACCTTGCCTAATGCCGCTTTATATTGTTTCTTTTTAAGCCCGTCCGATTCGCTGACCTTTGAACTTAAATTGTCACGCCACTTTTTGAGTAACGCCAAATTAGATTTTGAAGCAGGTATATCAAGATAGGTTGCACCATATACGTTTGCCCCTGCTACCCCAAAGTCTTCTGTCCCTTCGGTAATGCCTGCGTTTATGAAACCTCTTCGAGCATACTCATCGCTTACAAGTTTAATTGATGATTTTGAAGCCGCAACTGCCGCTTTTGCCTGTTTCGCTGCCTCTTGCGCAGACTTATATTCGTTGGCGGTGTTTTCTTTTTGTAGTTTTTCAACTTTCCCAATATATCTATCAATAGCGTCACCGATTGTATCATAATTGCTTGCCATTTTAAGCAATTCGGTATTGTTAATTCCGTATTTTTCGGCGATTTCCGAAGATAATTTAATTAAATCTTCTAATGCTTGTTTCCGTTCTTCTTCGGAAGCATTTACATTATTGACTATATCACGATAGGCTTGAAGAGTATTTGCATTTTCACGCAGTTCTTCGTTTTGGTCGTGCAACTTTTGCGTCACTTCATTGAGATTTTGGGCAAGTTCTAATTGTTGTTCTGCAAACTCTTGATTTTTTTGACGTGCCTTGTTGACCGCCCCTACTATGGCAGTAATGACGATAATAAAAATTTGTATCGACAACAACACTGCATTAAATGCTGTTCCCAATGCGGTAGTTGCCGCCGTTAAGCCTGTTTCGGCAGCAGTGAGGTTCTTATCTGCCGTAGCCTTAGCCGTGGTTGCCGTGGCATATTCCTCAGTATTCTGCTCGCCCTCAGCTTGTAATGTTGCTAAGGTTTTGGTCGCTTTTTCTACTTCTTTTGCCGCTTTTCGATAATTACTGAATGCTTTGGGAAAATTTTCTATCGTATTGGCAAAAGAATTAAACCTTTCTTTCATTTTTCCGACCGCCGAAGTAGTGGTCGTAATGTTTTTAATTAAATTCGCAAGTTTATCGCCCAAAGAATTGGTATTACCTGATAACAGTTTTATGGTAGTATTAAAAGCCATTAAACCTGTCACAACATAAGTAACAGTCGAACCGACGCCGCCCATTGCCTTAACAACATCGAGCAAAATTATCCCTATGTCAACCAAATCTTTCTTGAATGCCAAAAAGCCTTGTTCGTCGTTCGCCATTTCTTCCCATTGGCTTTTAAGCTGATTGACCTTCGCCGTGTAGGTGTCCATATATTGAAGGTTCTCTTGTTGCGAATAACCTTCGGCGTTTTGCAAGGTACCGACCGCTTCCTCTACTTTGTCCATATTGTTCAAAAGGGCAATAAAGTAGTTTTTACGATAGGCACTTGAAGTGTCGTAAATCTCCGTGATTTTGGCAAAATTTTCACCTAATTGATTTTGCAATTCCGCATTAAGGCTTTTCCAATCGTCCCCTGCAAAAAGTCTTTCGAGGTCTTTGCTATTAGCATTTGTTTCCTTAATGACCTTGGAAAGCTCACGCCATATATCTAATATCGTTCCTTGACCTTTCTCGTATGCGTCAACAGAGCCTGCGACATTTCCGCCAAGTCCCTTAAAGGTTGCGAGCGAACTCGCTTTACCCGAAAAGTTAAGCAATGAGTTGATAGCCGTTCCTAAATTTTCACCGCTTCGCCCTGTCGCTTCCGATAAGGCTGTAATAACGCCGATGGTTTCTTCAAGTGACAATTTAGCGTTTTTAGCCGTTGAGCCTGTCCTTTGTAACGCCGTTAAAAGTTTTTCCGTCGTTACGGCGGCGTTATCGCCCGTAATATTGAGCTTGTCGATAACCCCCGTTAAATCTTCCGCATTTATTTTAAATTGCGTCATTACGGCAATCAAGCCGTCAGAAGCCTGTGTTGCGTCAAGTTCAGCGACGTTTAACGCTAAAACCGCCGCCCTTGTTGCGTGTAATGTGTCTGTCCAAGACAAGCCTGCACGAGCAAAATTCGTCGCGATTTCGCTTACGTTTTCAAATGTTTGTCCAAACTCTTGCGCAATGCCGTATAACTCTTTTGATATTTCCGATTTTGAAACATTCTCGTTGATGACACGGGTAATATTTACAACGGTATCTTCGGTTGTTACTAACGTTTCATTAAGAGACGATAACGAATTGCGAATAAGATTAAGCGGTTGCATAACCGCCGTTGCCGCCATCTGCCAAGTAATGAATTTTTTTGCAAGCGATAGTATACTATCACCTGTCTTTACGACAGCTGAATTATTTTGCTCGGTTTGCGCTCTAACAGTAGCCATTGTAGTAGATAAGTTAGAATACTCATCACCCAATTTTTTTACTTGCTTTTGATTTGTCGCAAGTGCGCTTACTTGCCCTTGAATTTTTGCTTTTAATTCGTCATATTCTTTTGCGTTTGATTTATTTCGCTTGCCAAGATTACTTAATTGGTCTTGATATAATTTTAATGTTTCCGAATGTTGCTTGTAGCCGTCATTAAGTTTCTTTACGGCTTCTAAATTTTGTGCAAGCTGATTTTTAATGTCGCTGAAAGTTCCTTTTGGGTATTTGCTTTCAACGTTTTTAAGGGTTGACAAAAGATTAGCGTAAGCCTTTTGCAGGCTGTTTACGCTATCGATAGAGGTTCGTGGAAGCCCTTTTTGCGCCAATTCCCCTATCTTTTTTTTGAGTGCTTCTAAGTCTTTGTCAGCATTTGCTGTGTTTATTTTAACATTAAGTAATATCTCAGCCATAGTTTCCCTTATATCTATCTAAAATAGTTATATCAGTATATATACCTATATATGTTCGTCTTTAAGTTTCTTCTAATAAACTTGACGATAAGTCTAAATTATCGTCGCTTGCGTCTTTTATGACATTATAATCTGGCGACATTCCCGCAATAAAATTGTCGATTATTTCCCTATTTTGTTGCGAGTTTACAAAATTATTCCAAAATGGTCTCGGCGGCACAGAATATTCTTTGTCCTCGTCATCAGTCAAATCGTATTCCATTCCTTTTTGAATAAACTCAATTAAGGCATCCCCGTAACGTTGAGACCACGCACGGTTTTTGTGTTCGCCTGTCGGCTCATAGGTGAACCTTAATTCTTTTTTATTTACGTTTATAAAAAAATTTTGGTCGTCTGCTAATGGTATGCCTAACGAAGGGTCATCAGTTCTTCGGTCATATTCGGTCGGCGCATATTTTGAATACCAGTCGTCGTGTAAGTGTTTCCGCAAGTCCTGCGCCATTTCACTGCCAACATAATTTAAAGCAGTAGGAATATGTTTTTCTATGTTATCAACTTCTTTTTTTATTTCCTCGTTTAAACCTTTTATTTGGCAAGTAACATTTAAAACTTCACCCATTTTTCCCCTTTCTAAAAATTGTCTGCCTCGTTTTCCACAAGGCAGACAAAATTAAAAACTTATTCCGCCGTTACAACAACATTGCAAATTGTTTGGAGCGTTTCATCGCTCGTAAGTTTGATTGTGACAGTAGTATTGCCTGCCGTACCACCAGTTACAACGCCGCTGGCACTAACGGTAGCCGTTGAAGTTTGAGCAGGGGTATAAGTCAATGCCGTGTAAATCGGCTGTGCTGTTGTTCCGTCTTTCATAAGGTACTTAACCGGAATTTGTTTTGTTGCGCCTTCTACCACGCTGACAAGACCGCCCTCAACAAAAAGACCTGCAATATCCGATTCGCTTGCTCCGCACGGCACATAAACGTAATAAGCATAAGGCGATGCCGAATTGTAGCAATTTCTGAAATCGCCTGTTGCTGGCAAATTTTCATCTGTTGCCAAGGCGTTCCAAGAATAGTCCGTAGTGGCATTAGCCGTTTGCGAAGCAGAAATGCCTACATCACCCGTAAATTGAGCATTTGGAACAATGAAATACAAATAACCGGTGATTGAGCCGTTTTTAGTCGAATTATCGCTTTGCTTAGCGTAAACATTGAACTTATATGACAAGTGAGCAACCGACGGTGTAAAGTTAGATGGCAAATCCAATACTTTTGCCGCCGCAAGAGTGGTCGTATAGAAAATGTCATATTTCTTGTTAGTGTCGTAAGTTCCTTGTACAACGCCTGTTGCAATGTCAATGCCGACGTTCGTTCCTGAATATGCAGTAGCGCCGTGTTCTTTAACACTGCACCACGCATAGGTGTCATTTGCATTTTGACCGTATGGGCGTACAGGCGGATAAGTCGCCAAATTCGGAATAGTCAACACGCCACCTGCCGACGGCGAAATTTCCGTCTCGACAACCGGTGCTTGACCGTTATTCGCCAATGTTCCACCGCTAATCAATGCACGTTGACGAAGAGAAAAAGCACTCGAAGTCAACGAACCAGTAATTCTCGTTGTGTCGGGAATTGTAATAAGCAAAGGATTGCCTATACCACCCGTGATTTCGCCCATATTGATTGACGAGGTAATAGCGCCCTCACTCGCAACACGGTCATATCCGATGATGTTACCCGTTTGATTATCACGAATGCTAACTTCTGCTATACCTTTCACAAATAAATTAGGGCTACCAAAATTAAATGCTTGCATTTTTTAATCTCCTTAAAATTTTAATTTTTCGCCGTTACGCCGCCTAATTGCTCGCCAAGTGCTTGCATCGATAAAGTCCCCATAGTGTCGTCGATTGTGTCATACGCCCACGACAAATAAGGGTTGCCGTTTTTGAAACTAACCATACCCGACAATTCGGCTTGACCGTATAATTTGTATTTCTTGTCACGGTCTATCGCTTTATATCGGTTCTCAAACTCTCTAATAGTCCAATCGTCGATTTCTCTTTCACTGACGTGTGAATTATAAGCAACAGAAGCAATCAAGTCCGAAGTGTTTATGTTAAGATTTCGACACCCTTTTGCTTTTAGCTCTTGTAGCTCTTTTTCTGCATTCACAAGTTCAATGTTTGCTTCTTCGTCGGGTAATTCCAAACCGTTTTGTTTTGCAATTAGCGGTCTAATTTGAGCGGAAAAATCTATCGGCGAAATAGATACAACTTTTCCGTCCTGCGTCACTTTTATTGCTTCGATTGCCGTGTCGCCATTTGAATTTTGTGTCAGCGTTATCCAATCGAATATTTGTTTTACATCAAAGTCTATCCGCAAAGACATTGATAGAAACCGAAATACTCTTTCTAATATGCCAACTTTTTTTTGCGACTGACGCACGGAATCAATTTCCAATGACCATATTGCGTTGATAAAGTCTTTCGCTTGGTATTTAACAGGGAGTGACCCAAGCCTTAAAGTCAACGCATTTTTTGCATCGAGAAATTGCTCATAATGTGACATTTTAATTGGGTAGAAAATTAGGTTAAGCAATTCGATAGGTTTTCCTTGCCTTATTGCCGTTTCTCTACCTATTTTTTTTTGATTTTGGCTCATTTTTATTTCCTGCCGTTTTTCTATATCTAACCCTTTTGCTGGGTTTGATACCTGTAACATTCTTTTGCCCCTTCAGTATTTTCAACTCTGTTAGAGCAATTACAATGAAATTGATAAGCGCAACAAGCTGTAATTGCGTTTTTCGGGTCGAAGTAATTTACATTTTCTTTTTGCATAATCTTGCAAAGTAAAAATTCTACTGCATTATTCCGTATTGCATACGGGCATTGCCACTTACTCATTTTTAGTACCCCACTAAATCAATTTGCACAGTTGCTTCATAGTTGCCATAGGTTGCCGTAATAATCAGCGGTTTTTTGCTCGATTTTACACACTCAATGACAACAGACCGCCTATCTTGTGATATTTCCGAATTATATGTATCTAATGCCGCCCCGCTTAAATTCCAATTTAGCGGTTCTTGCGTCGGCAAATTAGTTTCGTAATAAGTTGCCGTTACTGTTGCTGTCTGATATTGCGCAATTTCCGTAGGAATTACGCCATCAAACGCCACATACGGCGTTTTAATTGTTTCCGACACGCTCACTGTTAATTCGGAATAAACCGTCGTATTTTGTGCCAAAACAGCTCGAATTGTCGCTGTTCCTGCATTATGGCTAATAGCTACGCCACTATCTGCGGAAATACTTATGATGTTTTCATCATTCGACGACCACACCCAATTAAGTGGAGCGTCGGTCGTTGCAACAATTTCCGTGCCGTCTTTAATAAATGTTGCTTCGTATCGTGTTCCCTGACCGGCGGTAAGTTCGGAAAGCCCATTTATTTTCGCCTCGAAACTATGTAAAAGACCGTCAGCTATGAAATTCGTGGTTATGTCGTCGTTTTGTTGCGGTTCTTCCAATCGAGCGGTAAATGTCAACAAATGACAGCTTCCCCTATCGCCTGTAAACTCTTGTAGATAGTCTGTTATTCCTGTGATATGGTAGGCTTTCGTGCCGAGTATTATCCGTGAGTTCTGACGCAAATCTTTGGTATTATCATTTAATTGGCAAGTTATGTTATAATAGCCGTCTACTAGGACTAAGTTATTAAATGTATCATTGGCATCGCTTAACATTCGTTGTTTTTCGACAATTACAGGCTCGACAATAACATTGCCATAATAGTCAAAGCTGTTGTAAGTAGCATTGCACCTGCAAACCAATGCGTTAGTCTTAACACTTGATATGTTTGTTGGGTTGATACATAACCAAACACTACCCGCCGTTTTTACTTTTGCGCCAAGCGGAAAGTAATCTATCGAACTTTCTGCAAACAATATATTTTTAAAGTCGTCATTTTTTTTCGTAGCATTTGCGCTAACATTTGCTATGTCGGCAAATCGTATGTTCGTATCTGTCCACTCATAAAAATTATCTGTCAGACCTTGCACGCTCGCCCTAAAATAATCGCTTGATAAATATGCTCTTTGTGTATCAAACAATCTTGTTCTATCGGAAAGATATTGATAACGTCGGTCAGCATACTCAATCGGAGCGTTTGTAGGCTTGCCCAAAATGCTCTTGCCGTCATACGCAATCGACGTTTGTATGTATCTTTTACTGTTGTTTGACATTCGCTATTTCCTCGCTAATCAAAATAATTCTACGGTAGAGGACTTCCGAATAAGCGGTCATTAGTCTTGCCTGCTGTTTTAATAAGAATTTCGCTTCCGAACTAAGCTCTTGGTATTTTTCGGTTTCAATGAAGGCAAGCAACTTATTTAACTTAGTCGTTAATTCGCTGCGCTCATTTAAGAGTTTTTCTTGCAAAACTTCCATCAATTCCCCCTATAAACAAATTTTTGGTTGCCCACTTTAAAATCGCCTTCTGTCTGCTTGGTAACGCTTTTCTTTTTAAACCCCAAAGATAATTCCATATTTTTTGCGCCTGCCATATATGCAGCACCCAATATGTTTTCAAGTTCGTCACGCTTTATTGCGACGGTGTCGTCCGCATTAAGCTGAATATCTATTTTTAGTTTTTCCATTTGATACCTTCCTTTAAGCCAATCTTGTCGTCATTGTTGAAGATAATAAAGGCATATTATTTGCCTTGCCTAAGTCATTTACGTAGGTCGTAGCAAGCTCTAACCCTAAAACTACTTCAATGCCCACATTGATATCCTTGTCATAAATTGGGCGGCTACCGCAGTCAGGGTGTTTTCGTTTGCTATAAAAGAATGTGCCTACGCCTGTCATATTTACACCGTTAAATGCTTCAATGATTGCCTGTTCAATACCAATAAGACGGTCATATTCGGTAGCTTTGGTGTTGAGTTCATAAGTATAATGCGAAAAAATCACAAAATGAATGGCAATCGCACTTTTGAAATCGTCATTAGGGACTGTCCGACCTTTATACACATATACCCTTGTTTGCGCTTCGGTTTGACTTTGCTTTACCCATATTTGTGGATATAAACGATAGCCTTTTTTGGTCGGTGGCGTTTCGGGCTTGTTAGGGTCAAACAAAATGCTCATTTTTTCTTTAATTGTCGGCAATTTCTTGGTTAAAGGCTTTGCTTCATCATAGAAAAGGTACTTCCAAAAGCGGCATCTTGCGTATTCGTTATCGTCAACAGGCGTATAATCACCGTTTGGCGCATCTAACAAGTAATCGCATAGCATTCTTGGCAATTCAGGCAGCTGCGATAAATTATTGTAGCTTTCTTGGGTATTTAGGTATGGATACCATTGACTATATTTATGTTGCGCCATTAGTCCCCCTATTGTTTAGCGTCTATTTCCGCCTTAATCTCTTTGACTTTGGCTGAATATTCGCCCATTTCTTTTTTCAGTGTTTCACTTAATTCTTTTATGTTCTTAGGCGACGAAAGCAACTGCATTGAAGCTGTAAGTCGCCCAAGTGTATCGTTTTCGTTCGTTTTACAGTTGTATATCTCGGTGTCCACGAGTTTTTTAAATTCTTTATAGTCCGTTAAAAGGTCAAATGCTTTATTTTTCAATTCCGGATTAGATTTATATCTTTCTAACTGATTAAGCAAATGCCCCCCTGCATAATAGTCATATTGCTTATAACTATCTTCGTTAGGGTCAAGGTCTATATCGAAGTAATAGCCTAATAAAACATTTTGCAATAGGATTGTTTTAAGAGCTAAATCTTCGCTCTTAATTTCAGGGAGCGAAACTATTTTGTTGCCCTCTTTGTTTTGTTCGGCAATCTTTATGCCCCCGACACAGTTCTTTGCAATTACCTTCGCAGTTGCAATTTTTTCCGAAATCGGCATATAGGTTTTAGCCTTTTTCATCATTTCGTCAGTTAATATAAATTGTGTGTTATTTCCCATTTTTTACCTCTTTCGACTATGGTTTATATTTTTAATCGGTTTCCCGATGGTATTGTCTGATTATAATAGGCGTTTTGTTCAAAGCGTCTCATTTCGCCTGCAAGTTTACGTCGCAGGCTGTCTAAACGCTCGGTATCTGCTCGCATCTTGTTCGCCCTGTTCTGTTCCGAAAAGCTCTTGTCTTCGACTTTGGAAACATTGGAAAGCCAATCGGAATTAAAGCGGTCTTGCCAGACGATTTGGAAACAAATTCCTAAAATGTTTTGCATTTGCGCCGTCAACGTATTGACAAAATAGCCGTCCAAATAAAAGTCAAATTCAAAAATCGTTCCCGATTTTACTGTTTCACCAGTCATAACTTCTATTGTAATAATGCCCGTTTCGGCATCGTAAGTGGCTATTTCAATAGGCGTTACATAAGCATTACCGAATTTATCAAAGGTCTTGATTGAAGCGTTAAAAAGTTCATATCCGATATATTCTTCCCCTAACTCAATCGTAAAATTAGCGGTTTCGTCCTTTTCCGTCGTATATTCAGCTGAATCGACTTTTGGTAATACAAGTTTAGGATTTTCAGCTGTTCCATTGAGAAATTCAATCATTTCCGTAGGAATAGTGAATAAACTAATTGCCGGAATAAAATAATTGCTCATACGTCTTGCGTATAATGCCTGATTCGCTGTCGATAATTCTTGCAAACGTATATCGTCAACATATACCGCACAATATTTAGTTATTATTTCTAACATCGTTGTCATTGTTGTTCCTTTTGGGGAGTATCACGGCAGACAATAGGTCTGCCGCTACTCATTTTTTTATTGCAGAAGATTGTTTAATTTGTTTTCAGCATTTGCGATTTTTTCTTTGCTTTCGCTTGAAACTGCATCGCTTAAATCACTCATAATTTCTCCCGCTTCTTTTATGGTGACTTTATCATCTGAAATAATATCCGATACCTTACCTATAACGGCTTTCGCTTGATTTTGGGTAATAACTCCTTCCGCTAATGCGTATATAATTACAGGAATAGCCCCCGTTAAAAGAATTACGACACCGTCAATAGGAAAATATTTAGTTGAAATTGCATTTAATACGTACCACAAAGCTACCGCTAAAACAAAAGACAGCAAAATGATGACTTTGTTCGCCAATTTGCGGAGTTTTTCGTTTTTAATCTTTGCAGTTGCTTTTTTGATTGGCTTTTTTAAAACCGTCAAAATCCCGTAAATTATCGCTGTCAATAGCCCCATAACAAGTATCAAATACAAAGCATAGTGGTTAATTAGATATTTCAATACCTCTTCCATAGCTTTCTATTTGCCTCCTTTTTTAGCCTTCCGAAAGTTCGTTTTCAATTCTTTGAATTTCGTTCGCATATTCAGTTATTTGAATTGAAATTTCCGCACCTGTTTCGTTTTCAGCTTCAGCAAGAGCCTTATTATCGAGAGCTACCTTTTTATCGGCAACTTCTTTGCGTTTTGCCGCAATTTCTTCGTTGAGTGCTTGCTGCTTGGCTTGTACCCATAATGCCAAAGCCTCGTCTAATTCTTTGCACGCTACCTCATTTGCAACTTTCTTAGCGGCATACTTTTCAGAAACAAGAGTTTTCTTTGTTTCTTCAACAGCAGTTTTTTCCGCTTTAAGTTTATTAAGGTAGTCAAGTTTGAATTTTTTAATCGTTTCTATCATTTCCTTACCTCTTTACTTTTTTTTGTTAATTGAAAAAACAAGATATTGTTTCGTTTACGTTACCGCTAAAATATCTGTTTGACATTTGTCTGCCGTCCGTAGGATATACTTCGCCGCCCAAATAACTCTCGCAGTCAAGCACTCTATATTCCCCTACGGGCATTTCGTTGATTACAATAAACTTTGCGTCTTTCTTTCGGTCAACCGATAAGGCTTCGTCCAAATTCCATTTGCAAAATTCGCCAACAACTACTACTCTGTTGAGCTTAGTATCTATCGTAAGTTTAGCCATTGTCCGCTCACCTCTCATTAAATAAGGTTGTTCGACGGTATAGTAGCTGGCTCTTGCTCGGCGTTTGCCGTTTCTTCTTCTAACAACTCGTTAAGCAATTTAATGTAATGCTCGCATTTTTCAATGTCGTTTTTCCTTTCTGCTTCGTATTCTTCTTTTACTCGTTGTTCATATTCGGCAATTTCAGCTTCCTTTTCGGCTCTAAAAGCCTGTACTTTCTCGGCTATATAAGTCGTAAAATCTTTCGCTTGAAGCGAACTCTTTTCCGCTTCATATTTCGCCTTTTTTTCATTCAAAACTTCTGTTGTCAACATTGTTTTTTTTCTCCTTTTTAAATTATTGCTTGCCATTTCAGAAATAAGTAGATAATGGCGGATAATGCCCCCACCGCTATAATCGCTATCAATGTCCATAAAAAGCCTTTTACCGACTTCGGACGGTTGCTATCCTCAGCACCTGCGATTAAAGCTCCTATTGTGCCTTTAAAGAGCTTCGCAAGCAGAAAAAACCAAACCATAATTGCGGACAAAAAATACAACAAAAACAAATTCATTGGCTGTTTGATGCCGATGAACTCCATTATAGGTTTTACACCGTTAAAATGAAATTCCCTGCGCTTTATCTTGTTATCCCACTTATTTTCTTTCGCCTTATGTTCGTTCTCTTCTTGGGCAGTGTTGAGTTTTTCGCTCTCGTATGCGACTTGCTGTTTCGCATAATCTGCTTTGTCTTGCTCAACCTCTGTATGCTTAACTGCTGCATCTTTAAGGTTGCGTTTTAATGTATCAACGAACTTTTTGTCTTCGGCGCTTGCTTCACGCAAAATATCGACTTTTACGTCGTCCATTCGGGTTGCAAATTGGCTTCCCATTGCGTTTTGTGATAAGTCAGGACTTTGTTCGGTCGGAGTTGCTATTATGGGCGCAACCGCAATGTTTGTGTTTTTACGCTCCGTGCGAGCTTTTTCTATTTCGTCAAGTTCGGTGTCGTTTTCAACCATAATTACTCTCCTTCGTTTTTTAAACTACCTTTTTTTCTTTACAAGATTTTTGCCCATATCTTCCAAAATCAAGGAAAATAAGCCTTCGTCGCTTAAATCGAATGTCATTTCGTTAAGCTGTTGAATTTCGTCTTGCGAAATATCAATGCGTTTTACCACTTCAAGTGGGAATATGTCGTACTCTATCGCCACCTTCCCATTTTCGATAAGCGTTTTACGTGCAAAATATCCTGCAACCAACATTTTTGCCACAATTTTTTTATGTTCCACGCAAAGTTGTCTGTACATTTTAATCATTTGGTCTTTCGATAAATCAAACAACTTGAAATACATATCTTCGCTAAGCAACTCGCCTTCTGTGTACAAAACGTTATGATTGTACCGTTCCGTATCGGTAAGTCCGTCGACAACTATCAATTTCCTTTCCGCAAGCAAATTTTCTATTGTCGGGGTTATTCCTTGTAAAAACGCTCTCTTAGGGACGGTTATAGTTCCGCCACTACGATTGATTTGCCCAAGATTATCGCCTAAATAAATTATTGTATCTTTCGCCACAGCATCAATGAAAAGTAAAGTTACTTCTTCTTCGCCCTTAACGTGGACTATTGTCTGCGGTTGATTTAATTTAGCATCGGCAATAGCTTGTTTAATCATTTCTTGCACTTCAGCTTTTGTGAAAGTTTGTTCGGTTTTTTGTGTTTGTACTTTTTTTTCGTCTGCCATTTTTCTACTCCTTTCAGATATGACTTTTTAGCTATTGGTGATAGCGGAAGCTACCACCAATTTTGCACTCTAATTACCCAACGTTTGTAATTACGCCGATTTTCGACGCGAATACCGGTTTAACATCAAACATTGCACCGACATTTATATCGATTTCAAAGTTTGCGGTTTCTCTCGGTGTGAGTTCCAAAGTGATTGGGCTACCCTCTGCATATACACCGTACATCGGCGCATAGCTATCGCCTGCTTTACCCGAAATGAAAATGTTTTTACCAAGGTCTATCGTTTCGAGAGAACTGTTTTGCGTTCCTGGTACAATCGCAGGTAGAACTTCAAGCAGTTGCACGCCCGAAGCGTTAGGTAAATAACCTTGTTTGAACCATTCTTCGCCAAGACCATACTGCAAACCTGTGATTGCTCCTGCCGCCCCATCAGTCGGCAACACTTTTGACAACGCCGAAATTCCGCCAAAAGCAACAAGATTTTCACGTCTAAGTCCATTTGCCGCAGCTACCAACGTTGTTAAGCTATTCCAGTTTTCTGAGTTGTAAGTGGTTTTGACAAGACCAGCTGGAATAAGTGCCGTATTGGAAACCGCACCTTTAAGATAACCAAGGAATTGAGCATAAATTTTGTTCCACATTCCACGTATAATGGCGGCATAGTATCTGCCAGCATCGCCGTTGACAATATCTTGATACCATTTGATTGTGGCATTACACGAATACATTTTCGGCGTAAGTGTAATGGTTTTTGCGTACAAGTAATTTTTGCTTGTACTTCTGCCACTACCCCAAGCACTATCTTCAAAAATGAATGTGTCGTTTGAACCAACGGTAATTTCCTTAGTCGCCCCAAGTTCGGCTGACTCCCAGTGCATAAGACCGCCCATTGCTACATCGTCGATTACCGAGAAAAACAACGGTTGCAAGACCTCTCTGTCAATGGCTGCCAAAGTAGCAAGGAAAATCGGGTTCTTCGACAAACTCGTATCGTGTTTGACTGCCTTGAAGTCAGTCGGGACTTCGTTAATACCCATTGCTTTATAGGCTTGTGCCGCACAAAACAAGATTTTTCTTTCTTGTGCTACTCTTGACAATGTTGCATAATCAACGCCGCTTCCAGCAAGACGTGAATTATATTTTTCTTTTGGGTTGCATTTGTTGATGTTTGTTCCGACATATTCACAAGTCGCCAAACGGTTTTTTGCAATAATGTCGTTTCTTGAATATACGCCGCTGTTCGTTTTTACAGTGACGTCGTTAATTTTGTCTACGGTAAAGATATTTCCGTCAAGTGAGTTAAGTTTTAACATTTGCTTTTTTCCTCCTTATTATGCTGTCGCCTCAGCGGTTCTCTTTGCCACCAAGACATAACCCGTGCCGAAGAAACTTGCGCCTTCGTTCAAAGGTTTAGTCCTAAGAAGTTCAAAGTAAACACCGCTACCGCCTGCCGGCACCGTTGCGCTGCCTACAAGTTTACCTGCGGCAATCGTGACATATTTGTTTGTTGCCGATGGAAGCGTCGTGAAGCAAGATGCGTCCCACGTATATTGCTCACCGATTACAATTTCGGTAAAATCTGTTCTTTCATCTGCCGGAACGGTTAAATCGAGAGTTTTCGCGCCCAAGTTATAAGCCAAATCGCCCGAAATTACTTTGTTTACATCATATGGATTGCAAACATAAATGTTTGTGTGGTCGCCATACGCTCCACCGCTTGTGCCATTAGTTGCATCGACAAAATACCAAGTATTGCCGTTCAAAATCGGTGTGGTAATCGATTCGTAACCCACACAAGGTATTAAGCCATTTTTAACTACGATACGACCGCTTTGACAAGCCGCCGCCGTGAAGTTTTCACCCGAAAACGAACCGTATTTGCCCGGAATGTTTTGGGTTTGAGTACGTGTATTATTTGAAACTGTTACTTCAAAAGCCATTTTTTTTCTCCTTATCAATTATTCAATCAAGTCAGCAATAGCGGTTTCTACGTCGCTTGCCGCCTGTTTTCCACTTGCCTTAGGTATATCCCAAGCAAGAGTTTTTCTTGCCATATTTTGTTTGGCTCTGCCGTTTTCCAAAATTCTTGCCATACATTTTGCATCGACATCGCAACGTGCTTTTTCGTCACCGATAAATTTGCCGTTTTTATCGACCATTCCGATATATTCGGCAATTCTTTCTTCCGTAATAAGCTCGTCGCATTCATCACCTACAAACTCGACTTCGCTGTCTTTTTTGATTTCTTCAAAGCGTTTATCAATGCTATCTCTGACTGCGTGCCTTCTACGCTCCATCTCTGAATCTTGCATAGCTTTAAGAGCTTTTTCGACGGCGGTCTTTTGGTCTTGACTTTCTCGCAATTCGTTTGTAAGATTTGAAATTTCTGCGTTCATTTCATCGATTACAGCGTCAAGTGCAACTGTCAATGCTTCCTCGCCATCGCCGAATGTAATGGTTGCATTGCAGGCACTTTTTAAGCCTTCAATAACTTTTCCGTTTTCATCGTCGGCAGTAGAAAGGAAAGCATTGCCGTTTTCTTTCGACAAAAGAGCTACACGATTGCCTTGTACGCCACAAACTCTAAAACCGTCAAAACTTTTGTTTTGCAAATCTTTTACTTTCATTGTCGTTTTGTTCTCCTTAATTCTCTTTTTTGCGGATATTTTTTGCTCTTGTTCCGACGCAACTCGTAATGTTGTTTCCCTTATTTTGTCGATACCAAGTGCTGATAAGGTTCTAATATTCGCCCCACTCACAGCTGGGTTCACATCGTCGCCTAATATAGTTGTTCCGAGTATTTGATATTTCGTGAATACTTCCGTGGAATTGTCTTTGTGCATTTCGTCAATCAATGTTTCAATGCTTACTGACATACCTCTAAGCCCCTGTTCTTTGAGTTTTGCCACCAATTCCTGCGCGTACCATTTCCATATCCAACCCGTTCCTACTACCCATTTTTTGCCGTTTTTGACTTCAATACGAATATCGCTTTCGTCTTTAAAGAAACCGACAATCCTTTCTGCGGTTGCAGATAAAAAGGACGCCACAATATCACCGTCTTTTGTTCTAATCTCGTCAAAATTGTGTCCGTCGCCTATCTCTCTGCCCACATAAGCAACCAAAATCGGCGTTTCTGCAAAAAGTTTACGATGTTCTTCTAAACGTTCGTAACGCCAATCGTTATTGTTCGTTTCATCGTTAAGAAGCCATAATTCTACTTTTTGTTTCCACTTGTCTTTTTCGGCAAGAACTCTCAATTCACCCTTTATTGAACCGATAATTCTGCCATTGCTCGTTATTGTTTTAAAACTAATCATATTTACCTCAAAAAAAATAGGGCTATAAGCAACAGCGGCATAAACCACTTCGTCACTCATAGCCCTACTTGGCTGTTCCTATTACCCACTTGTAATAGCCTATTTGTTTTTTTAATTTACTCTATGTATTTTTTGCACCAACTATCAAAAGAAGTTTTACTTCCCCCGTCGTTTTGCCAACGGAAAGCCATTTCCATAAATTTTGTATAATCGCCGCTATTATCGAGCATTAACTCTTCCGCTTTTAATGCCATAGCTCTAAATTCTGCATTGTCTGTTTCTTTACGGAATGCTTCAAGCGTCTCTTGTATATGTTCAAGTGCCTTTATTACGAACTCAAACACGCTATCAATCCCGACAAATTCTGCTCGCCAATCAAGCATAAGTGTTTCGGGATATATTTGCATAAGATGTCTTTCGTGTAATAAATCGCCGAAAACGTCAAGCATAGCCAACGCCTTATGTGCTTGTCTATGTATAATTTCGCTTAGATTCGTCATTCCTTGCTCTATGTATACATATTCTTTGCACGTATCCAAATAACGATTACAATCTAAGTACGCTCCGCTGACTTTAATAGAAGCGTCACGTAGAGCGCTGTATTCGGCATTCTCAAAGTTATAAGTGTCTTTAAACTTCATTCTGCACCACCCTTATAAGCGTCTTTTTTATTTGATATATTTTTATACCGTCTTTTGAACCTCTGATTTCTATATCACAGCCGTTATCAATCACCGCTTTTATATCATTTAAAATGATTTCAGCGTCAACTTTATCACCTTTTTTATTGCCTATTTCCTGCTTACTCATCTATTGCGCCCCCATTGTCAATAGCCTTTTCCTTAGCGTCACTTGAAATTCCGTCGTTTGTAGGGTGTCCTGCCTTTGCCTCACCCTCAAATTGCTTGCCGCTTTGCGTGTATGCTGTTTGCGGAACTTGCAACAAGTTCATTATGCCGCTTGCCCCTAACATTTTAAGTTGCGAAATGCGGTCAAGCCAACTGTCGCCGTCTAACGCACATAAACGCATAAACGCCGAAAAGTCACCTTTGTCAAGGTCTTTTCTTGCATTTTCACGCATTTCTCGTTCCGTAAAAACATCACCGAACATTTCAAATTCCCACGCATAATGCAAGTTTAAGCTGTTTATTATCGTATTCATTAAACGCTTTACTTGTGGATATATCGTCGCCGTTGCGAAACGGCTTTCAATCGCTTTGCTTGCGTCAACTTGCGAGGCTTTAACCTCGTCGCCGACAGGAATTAAACCTGCCAACCCACTTTTTGCCGTACTATACTGAATAAACGATTTGGATATATCATTTGCGTTAGTGCTTTCCCCAAAGTCGTGTGATTTTATGTTTTGTAGCGGAGCAGAAAATAATGCGCTGCCGCCCGTGTTGTTTCTCGCCATTAAATCAGCGAAGTATGCTTCAAAAAGCATTCGACCGCCATTCGATAGCCTATAACCATCTTCCACCGTGCTTCCATTGTCTGTAAAATAAGGTATTTCACCTGTAAATATCTTAATCAATGGATTAAGCAAAAGACTTAACTGTGCGTTCTCATAATCGCCTTGTTGCGAATATGTTAAAAACAAACCCGCAAATGGACTTGCCACATTTGCCGTTGTGTCGTCTAAATCAAAAACGAAAACTCTATCAACAGGCAAACTAACCCAATAAAACCATCTTCCGTCTTGCTTAAATACTGTCGGCTCGCCTACTGCGTTATTTTTAACCTTATTAAAATAAAAGTTTATTTTCCCGTTTTTACACTGGACGCTTGCATATACGGCTTTGCTTGCCCCCTGCGCCTTTGCAGGCTCAACAAACATTTCATTGAAATCTTTGATGTAGGGTGTCAACAAATTGCCGAAGGACCTTATGTCCGTTCCTGGTTGCAAAAAATACATAAGGTTAAAACTGACAGTCCATTTGCTTACATTGTTGTTCCCGATTATCTTTATCCAATCAGAAGGCAGCTGTTGCCAAAAAGCATAGTCGACTTGGTTATGAGCTTTGTCAACCTTTATTCGATATGTATAAGCAACTTTGCCTAAAAACCCTGCATTCCCAACCGCTTCGTGTGCTAACACGTTTGGGCGGAACTCTTTGCATAATTTATCTAATAGGATTGCTTCACGCATAAATTCTTTTGTTTCAGCTTGCCCATCACTTAAATATTGAGGCTTAACATAGTAGCGGTATGTCGGCAAATCTTGATAGGTCTTAACCGTTTTAAAGAAATGATATGCCGTCCATTTTAACACTTCCGCTGTCTGTCTAAGCGGTTGCTCGCTTGCGTATGGCAAGCGCAAAAAAGCACCAATATCTTCTTTGGTATAGTCGGCAGGCAACGAGCTAATTCCTTTAATTCGCCTATTTTGTATTTCAGGCTGATTGAGTAGCCCTAATCCAGCGTGCGTAAAGGCTTGGCTTAAAACACTTGACGAAACCCCACCGTATTGTTCGGCAATAGAGTTTAAACGGTTCAGCAAAGTGTGATATGAAGAATTTTTTGACGACATATCGGCATTCGTTTCTTCAACCGTTTTTTTCTCTTTTACAACCTTTTGCTTGGCGCGATAACGAGCGACACGTTCACGATTAAGTTGTTTTTCGTGTTCCTTTTTTATTTTGAGTTGTTCGTTCGTCAATTCCATTGCTATACCTTTGTTATTTTTTCTAATTCTTTTTCAACATTCTGCAAAAACACATTGAGTATGCTCGTATATTCTTGTGCGTTGTCTTGCATTGCTCTAATATTTACCGCTAATTTGCATTTTCTTAGCCATTCTTTTTCGCTTTCTTTTAATCTTTCCTCGCGCCCTAACGGAACTTCTCGCATTCCGTCTATCGGTTTATCGCTAAAAACCAACATATAACCGCTTTCAGCGGAAAAATAACTATATGGAACGCTCTCGTCTAACTCTTTATACGGCGAGACATAGAGCTTAAATTTTGTTTCCATTATCGCCTCCGTAAAGCCAATAAATTAGCTCTTGTGTTTTGTACTGCGCCTATACTTTGATTTATTACGCCACCATTTGCCGCTTCTTTTAACACATTCGCCCACGACGACGTCGCTTTATAGTTTTCTTTCACAAGTTCATCTTCAAGCAATGACGCCAATCGCAAACCATATTTTGCCGCTGAATGCCTGTCACGCTGTATACTCTTATGTTTGCGTTCTTCCTTAACCGACGAACCGCTTGGCTTTATTTCCAAGTTTTGTATTTCCTCTACCCACCCGTTTGTTTGCCGATATGGTACTGCTATTTTGCCGTCCTCAAAGTTATCTTTGATACCTTGCTTTTGTTTGTAAAACTCTATGCCGTCAAGAACATTAGGAATTAAAATTTCTATGTTTCCTTGTTCCCACTCTTTTTGCAGATAGCGTATCATAACGCCTTCGTCGTCCGTTCCGCCACTGCGAGTAGCTTTTAACGGATAAATAATTGGCAATGCGTTAGGCTGTTCTATTTCTGTATAAGCACAATGTTTATAGCAACAGAGTGGTTCTGTGCCATCGCCCGTAGGTTTCATTAGTTCCTGCACGACTGTTTTTCCGACCGCTCTTGCGTCAACCACTATATATGTAGGTTGTCCACCGTTCATACAAAATTTTAGCCACAAATCTTTAATTTTTTGAGCTTGCATAGCCTCAGTGTGCGGTGGGCGGTAACTATCTACCCATACCGCCTGTTTGCGGAATTTGTCACGTTTCGACGCAGTAGTAAACTTTGACAATTTCCATACCACATCGGCACATAATGCGTTTTTTTGCCCTTCTTCATATGAAACGTCGTGAGATACTATATAAATGACTTTTGCGTCGCCACAATGCGCCGTTTCTGCCGTTTTTAATACTCTGCTTCGTGAAAGTATTTCTTCCGACAACATCGGGTTATCGCCTAAGCCTGTATACCTTACTTCCATTTCACGCAACCAAACTTCACGCGAGGTGGTAGCTTTTTCTTTCTTGTAATACTCTATATCACGCAAATTGCAAAGTAACGCCGACACCCACGAAATGTCCATACAATACCCAGCGTATTTATCTCCATAGAGCATTTCTTTTAATGCTGTCGCTCTATAAACTGTAAACGCTTTATTTTGCCGTGATGCCGCATTCGATATAAACGCTTGTTTTAATTGCACCTTTGTTCTGTCTTTTTGCCCATTGACTTGGCGTATCAGACGATGCCCTTTTTTCACATCTTCTTCAAAAGTGTTAAAATCGAAACCGTCCTCGCCTTCTTGTGCCATTTCTTCGCCAACAATCGAAGAAAAGTTATCGCCTCTCGGTGCATACATAGAAAATTCCGAGCCGTTATTTGTCGTGATTTTAAACATTGCGTCACGGTCATTATTCTTGTTCCATAAACTTGCAAGCAACGGATAACAATTTTCCATAGTCGCAAATGCTTGTGAAGCTAATAATGCCGATTGTTTTTGCGAAGGAGCATAATATCTAACTCGTTCGCCCGGATATAGGATACCCTCTATTTCTTTCCCTGCCATAACAACAAAAGTTTTGGTAATTCCTCTTGCACCTGTTATATAACTTGTTTGGTATCTTGCCTGTATCCGTAACATTATTCGTTGCGGCAGCTCTAATTTATAAGGCGAATTTGGCGACCGTAAAATGTCTAACAAGTAGTCAGGATAAAACCTAAAAAAACTTATTAACAACGCCCAAGATTTTTTATCAATGTTGTCATAGTCAAACTCTTGCTCTTTTTTGGTGTTTATCCAACGCCCTTGTTTTTTAGACCACGTTTTTCCTTGACCGCTGAAATAACCAGGCATTACTCAACTTCCCCTTTTGCTTTTTGTAATCTGCACTTTTGTTAAACCTGCGAACTTCTTATTCTCTTTTTCCCTTTCGGTTTCTTCGGGTTCAAACTCGCCGTATTCGTCTACTGTCGCATATTTTTCTTCTAATTCGGTAAGCAACGGTTCATCGGCGTTAGCTCGCATTGAGTTGAGAACGTCAAGTATTACTTGGTCGGCTACATCAAGCGAATAATCATATTTCTTAGATTTTACGGTAAAATCTCTTAGGGCTTTCACTAATTCGTCATAAGGTAACAATTCGCCGCTTTCCATTAACCCTGCTTTTTCTAATGCTAACACCATTGCGTCTAATCGCAACGACTCAACAGGTTTTTCGTCTTTCTTGCGTAATTGCTCGGAGGCTAAAATGCTATCTATGCTTCTTTGTATTTTGTCAAAGCTCCCAGCGTCACCTATTGATTGCAAATACTCTTGTGCAACTTCTAATTTGCATATTTTTTTTAAGGTATCAGCAAGCATTTCGTCCATTGTAATGCCTTTGTAACGAGCCATTTTGGTTTCGTAACGACGGTCAAGTTCTTGATAGATTTCGTTCGTCATATCAAGATTTTGCCATAATCTTCTTGTCCCCCACATCGCTCTTTGTTTTTCAGTGCCTGCTATTTTCGCTAAACGTTCTTTTTCATATTTGCAAAACTGCGAAAAGTCGGTTGCGGTTAAATTGCGTCCGAAAATACGGAATAAATAGGTTTCCCCATTTTTAAATTCAACAATCGAACCGTCTTCTTTAATATTCTTTTCGCTTTCAAACAGTGTATTGTTATACCAAGTCCAACGTCCATTTGCTCCGATAAAGTTTTCTTCTGCGAAATCGTCAGGTATCAATAACGGAAATAGCGGCACATTAAATTTAATGCACATAAAAAATAGTGCCAATGAATAACCGTTAATTTGAGCTAACTCGTTGTATAGTTGTTCTTCGCAATCAATACAAAAGTCGCTTATTCCGTCCGCTCTCTCATAACTATTATTCTCTGTTAATTTTTCCCCACAGCTTTTGCATATTAAGTCGGTTGTAATTGTTTTATCGCTCATCCCAACTCCTTAAAAATCAAATGAAAAAGCCAAGCGATTAAACTCACTTGGCTTAAAAACAACTTTTTTCGGTTTGACAACAATAACGCCCATACAAAACCAAGGGTTTAACGCATAGACACGTCATTGTGCCGTTTTTCATTACATATTCATTTCAAGACCTTAATAACACATTGTAATGAAAATGTCAACAGCTTTATGCAATTTTTTTTTGCAAATTTTAAACTTTTTTAAAAAGGCAAATCATCATCGGATATCGGCGCAATTATCTTACTTTGTTGATAGCGTTCTATGGTTTTTTTTGTCTTTTCTTCTTCGGTTGCCCCGTTATCACTTGGTTTCCAACTGCAAAACTCAATATCATTACATAAGATTTCGCTTACATAGCGTTTTGTGCCGTCTTGTGCTGTATATTGATTTATTTGCAATTCGCCGCATACGGCAATTTTGCTCCCTTTTCCGCAGTATTTAGTTATCAATTCGGCGCGTTGCCTCCAAGCTATACACGATATAAAATCGGTAACCCTTTCGCCGTTTACGTCTTTTGCCGCTCTTGATACCGCAACTGTAAACTTACAATAGGCTAACCCGTTCGCCGTTTGGTCAAGCTCAGGGTTTTTTGTTAAATTTCCAATTAGGAAAACCTTATTCATTTTTCTTTACCTCGCTTCAAAATTTTTTTTACTTAAATATTTTTTTGGTATCAATTTAATATTCCGCTATCTTTTGTCTTCGTCGACTATTTTTAAATTCTTTAATTGTTTACGTGAAAATTTAACTATTTCGCCACGTTCAAATGCTTCACGAGCCGCCGCTTTGGTCGTAAACGCCGAAATTGTTTTATACATACATTTCGGGCAGAATGCTTCGTATTCTTCAAATGTGAAAAATGATATGTCACGGGTTGTGCATATATACTGCACTGTGTGTTCACATTTGATTTTTTTCGCTTCCGCAACTGCTTTTCTAAGTTTTTCTTCGTATTCTTTGCTCTCTTCTACAAGATTGATAATAGCGGGCTTATTTTCGCCCCCTGTGACTTCACCAATATTAACGGAACTTTTAATAACGCTTTCTTCTTCGTAAACGTTTTCAAAGACCACTTTTTCGTGCCTATCTACCGCAGGGATATCTGTCGTCTCACAAGGATTATCAAAATCTTTTTTTTCGTTTTTCATTCTTTACCTCACTTTTATTTTTTTTCTTGATATAAATACTTAATTTAATTCGTTTTCCCACCACTGTTCTTGAATTTTCAAGCTATCGCCGCAAATTATGTTGTTTTGCAAAATCTTGTACGCCATTGCTATCGCTATATTGTTTGCGTCCGGAAAACGCACAATGTATTGTTCTAACAACCGTTTTCTGCACTCTTCGCAATTATCGGCTTGTATATCTATTCCGACAACACTTGCAAGTGCTTTTAATCCGTCTTTTTCGCTTGTGCAACGCTCATCTTTTCAATGCTTATTCCGTAGGGCGGGTCGGTAATGCACCAATCTGCTTTAACCCCCTCCCGTATCATTTCACGCATTAGGTCAAGGCAGTCGCAGTTATAAACTTTATCGATTTCGAGGTTCATTCGTTTATTTCCCCCATATTTTTTTTGTTAAATATTGCGTCATAAGTTTTGTTTCTGTCATATACCCTCCGTTATTTTCGTTATACCGCCGCACTTGTCGCATTCTATTGTTATTTCCAAATTCGGCGTTCTTTTGATTTTTATTCTTTTTTTGCGTTTTTGAATTTGTATTTCTGTGTCGGTAACTACGCAAATTATGTTCCCACAAATATTGCTTGCTTCGTTTTTATGCTCACAACGAATTACTTTGCTCACCGCCATAGTCCACCTTTTTAACAATTTGAATATCATAGCCTAACACTTGTAACACATATTGTGCATTTGCTAATGTCGGTTGCCCTTTGTTGTTGAGCCAAATCGATATGGTGTTTGCGTGAATACCGCTTTTTCTCGCTATTTCTTTAATCGACAAATCACTTTGCAATATCTTTTGATTTAGCTCTTCGTTTATATCGATATGGCTCATTTTCACAAATCTCCTTTTTTTCGCAACTAATTATCCGTATAGTCGAGCGTTATAAAATCTTGAAACTTAGCTAATGCTTTTCCCTTGTTCGCCGTGATTTTTCCGTTTATACTCACTAATAAATTTTTATCAAAAAGTTTACTTATTTCACGCCGAGCATTTTTGTAACCTTGTGCTAAACCGTCACGATATCCTTTTGAGGGTTTGTTTTCGTTTATCCCCTTTTTCCCTTTATCTTGACCGCCTAAGGTTTTGTTCCTTAGCTGAGACCCTAATTGCCCCGCTTTTTGTATGTATTCTCTTTCTTTTTCGTTAAGCTCCGTTTCCTCACACTCAACAGCCACGACTTTATAACCACTCTCATTGTCGGCTGAATATAGACCGTGTTTTTTAAGACTTATGTCTATATGCAGTAAATAGCCCATTAAGTGTTCCGCTAAGCGTGTAAGTATATGTTTCGCTTGCCCCACATACCCATATTTAATTCCGTCTTCTTGACGATAGATAAAATAAATTCCGCTATTTTCGGTCAAAGTAGAGTTAACTTTTAGCCACCGTTTGCGATTCGCTTCGGTTATCGCTATTATTTTTCTATAATCGTTGTTTTGCATTGCTTTGCCTCTTTTTTAATTTCCGCCATTAGCTGTCTGTACCTTTTACAATTCCCACGACAAGTCGGCTTTTCGCAAGTCATACAAATCATTGCCTCAGGACTTGGATTTCTTGGCACATAGCTTTCTGTAACTGATATTTGTGGAATTAAACTTCCCATACTCTCCCCTTTTTTGTTTTTAAAATAGTGTTCCGTCATCCGTTTCTATAAAAATTTCGGCATCTCGGTAATCTAAGTTTGTCGGCACATCAGGCGAAGCTAAAAGCCGAATAGGAAGTATAAATTCGCAATTACACTCTTTGTATACCCTTACTTCGCCTGTGACTTTATCTGCGCCAACCCTATCACGCGACCACCCTGCGAACAAAATCGTTTCTCGCCTTTTAAGTGTTTCTGCAATATCGAACGTTTTTTTAGCATTTGAGTTGCGGTAGACTGCACAAGGAACGCTTTGATAGGTTTTTTCGGTTTCCGACTTCATTCGCACCCCAACCAGTACGCTAAACGAAAGTTTCGGCGAGTTTTGAACCATTGTTTTCACAATAGGTGATTGACCTTCTCGCCCCAAAATTTTGCCTACGCCAAACAGTTCCCACCTTTCAAGTTTTTTGTTCCATTGCTGTATAAGCATTTTTTACTCCGTTTCATTAAAAAAGTTTTCTTGTTCGGCAACAACTGCTTTTTTCTTTGCGGTACTTTTCTTAGGACTTTCTTGCTCCTGTATTATTTGCTCAATTTCTTCAGCTGTATAAGAAGCCTTTTCTTCGTCGTTTCCTGCACTACCAAAGAAATCTTCTTCCGCAAGATTGTTGCCCATAAAAGTGCTTTCGCTTTCCATAGCTTTTGTGTCGTTGTCATAAGCTCGTTGCATTTCAATACTCATTATTCCCCACTTGCTTATAAGTTGTCTTATCAACGTCTTTTTCGCCATTGCGTCAAAGTCTTTGTACCAATATGAGCTATATTTCCAAAGTTCATTTTCCGGCACTTTACCGTTGATAAAATCTTCATAAGAACGTCGTCCTTTTTTAGGTGCAAGTGAAAAGGCAGGGACATAAGTATCTGCGTATTTAAGCATTTTCTTTTTGCTCCAATACAAGACTTTTTTAAATCCATTAAGATGTTCAAACATTGCCATATACCCTACGACAGGCAATTCCTCGCGTTCATCATCGTCTTCAATAAATTTAAAACGATACTTGCCGGTGTTCATATCTCGCCCAAGATATTCGCCCTGTCTGACCTCAAATACATCAATATCGGCATAATAACCGCTTCGTATTGCAAGTTGAATATAGCCACGATAACCGGGTACAAATGTTGCCACGATTCTATTATTCCCCCTATCTTTATACGGTATGAGATGTGCAAACCCGAGAGCCGGCGAAAGTGGAAGATTAAGACTTGTCGCTAAAAGTCCACTACTTACAATCGTAGAAAAATCACAGTCTCGCAAAGATGGATTCGCACTCACTGCCGATGTTATATTCGATACGAAATCTTGTTTTGCTTTTTCATTTCCAAGCGAATCGACAAGAAATTTTTGCACTTTCTCATCGTTCAAAAAAGTTGAAAATTTTCTCTTTTCGTTGTTCACTGCTAAACTGTTGTTTACTGCCATTTTTTATTCTCCTTTCGGCACTTTGCCGTATTTAATTCCTTTTTCACGCATATAATTTCCAAGCTCTCGAAGTTGATTGCCATTACACTCTACTCGAAAATCAACCGTTATAAGTTCTTCGTCACCCGATTGCTCGGCTTCTTCGTTGCCGTTTTGAGCCGTTGTAGGCGAATTTACGCCGTTTTCGTTTTCGTCCGTCCGTACACTCGATTTTTCCGCTACCTCACCGTATTTTCCACTTAGTGACATCAGCGTCGAATTATAGAGCAATGTTTCGCCTAAGCTATGACTGCGTTTGTATTTTTCAAGCAACGCAATTTCAAATTCGCTTTTAAGCTCTTTAATCGCCGAAACTTCTTGTTCGGCTTTTTTTATGGCACTTTCGATTTCTTTATAAACCGTTGCGGCAGCCGTCCCTTTGTTAAGCCAACGCTTATCAAAAACATCTTCCCAAGTTAGCCATTCGCAACCCTGCTTTAAAAAGTAATCTCTGTATACCTCTTGTTTTTTCGCTTTGAACTTTTCTTCCTCTTCCGTAACTTGTCGCCAAAGGTTTTCTCTTGCCGATTGAAGAATGTTCACAACTTCTTTTAAAGATTTTTCAAAAATTTCGTACGGTTTGTTATACGCCTTTTTTACGTCTTTTCGCTTAGCTTCTATTAACTGAATTTGTTTGTTTATTTCCGCGCATCGGTTTCGACCTTTCTCGAAATCTTCATCGCTTTGCAAAACTAATTGCCTATCGTGTGCCGTTTGCGTAGCCGCCCACTGCTTTATTTGCTCGATGTTAGATAAAATCGTCGGTAATTGTTTTTCAAAATTTTGCACTATGAAATCTACTGCTTGCGGACTGTCGTCTTGTTCTAACGTTTGAAGAACGTCGGAAATTTCTTTTACTGCCATTTTTTATTCTCCTTTTGTTCAAAGTTTTAGTTTTTGAGGTGGTTCTTTGTCGCTCATTACATACGCCCAAAATTTCACCGCTTCTTGTTGCGTGTACTTAATGTCGTTCTCTATCTCGTCACGCTCTATTTGGTAATGTCTTATTTCGCTATTGCCGTCGGGCATTATCAACTGCGCCGTTACCACTGCAAACTTGTAATTCGTCACCGCTAACTGTTCACACACTTGCACATAGTAATTTTGTGGTATTGAGTTGTTTTCCCACTTTTGCATATCGGCTTTGCTCAGGAGCCAAGCGGTTTTACATTCCCACACCCCTTTGCTTTTATCGGCGAGCCTCGTAAGTTCCCCATCCAGCGTCGCCGTTAAAAACGAGTATTTGTCGTGCCTATAAACTCTAAATGCGTGATATTCTATGGCATATTCGTCTTTGTGTTGCAGTGTGAATAATGCTCTGATGTGTTCTTCGGCTTCCGTTCCGTATTTCACTCTCGTATTTGCCGACAAATCGGTATGTTCTTTACGCCCTGTTTTTTCTTTCCACAAATTTAGCGGCGTTTCATAGCCAATTCCCATAGCATTAGCGATTTCGCTTGCGCCTAAGAAGTTAATACGGCTTTTTAACCATTCTTCCCTGTTTAAAAACTCTATGTACTCAGCCATTCTCTTTCACCACAAATCTGTATTCTTTAACGTGGCACGTTTCGCCGTAACGATTTTCCACTTTTACAATCTTGTCGGCTATTTTAACACCTCTTTGTCTAAGTTCCGAAATTCGCTTTGGTAAGTCCATAATCCCCAATTCGACAAAGGCTTCCGCACTCGTTATCGTTCCGTAATCGGTCAAGTATTTTATTACTCTTGCGCATTGCGTCGGTCGTGTGTTTTTTTCCATTTTCGTCCTCCTATTCGTCGGGCATTTCGTCTGCCTTCTCGTCTGCCCTTATGTTTGAAAGTTGCCTTAATTCTTCTCTGCTAAGTTGTTCGTAAAACTCGTTGATTAACTGCTGTAACTGACTTTCGTTTTTACACCCGTATATGAGCGACCACGCCTCATCTTCCCCGTAAAGGTCAAGTAGTGTTAAAACCGTGTCAATCGTGCTTGCTTCTATTTCCTCGCGTTTTTTAATTTCTTCCAATGTCATTGCGTCACCGCCTTATCTGATATGCAATATCTGAGCAATCACATATCCCATACCCGTTCTGCTGATATTGATTTCTTCGCAAGCACCGTTTGTGTAAGTAACAACAGCTATCTCGCAATTCTTTTCCTCTTTGTACGCACATTTCTCAATGTCGTTTAAGTCATATTTTTTGCAAAACGCTCCGAAATCTGATAAAAAAGTTTTTTTATTCATTTTTGCCTCGCTCTTTTCTCATAACCTTTGTTCAGCTCAATTTGCCCTTGCCTTTGCGTAATGATTTCTCTTAAAGCTGTCCACACATACGCAGGTTTGTTTTCGATTTCTGTCCGGTTTCGCAAAATCTTGTTGAATAATTCAAATATCGGACTTTCTGTTGCCATAAGCCGTTTAGCAAATTTCAAGTCTTTGAGAGCTTCAAGGTCACCGTCCATAAAAGGTTTTTGCAAAATAGCTTTAAACTCTTGGAAAACTTCTTCTTGTTCTTCGCCCCCGTACGACGTGACTTGTTTTTCCAACTCTTGGAAATCGGTATCTTTCAACAAAATGTCACTTGCCGTTTCGATATCCGACGTTGCCCCCTTTGTTATATATATATCTTGGTCAGTCATACTTTTAGTTTTTATACCAGCTTTATCTTTTAAATTAAGTTTACTCTTATCTAATCTATTCTTATCTAGGGGACAAAAAGTTTCCATTTGGGTTCCGTTTTGGTTCCAAAGTGTTTCCACTGTATTTAGCGGTACAACTGTTTCTTTTTTAGCGTTATTTTCGTGACAGCTCGGTTCCGTGTTGTTTCCATTTTGTTTCCAACTTTGTTCCATATCGGAAACATTTTGGAAACATTCTGTTTCCATTTCGCCGTCGTTTTGGAAGCGTTCTTGGATGTTTTTTTGAGCAAAAAACTTTCCGCTATCTTGGCTTTTGTCGAACGTGTATGAGTTGTTCTGTTTGAGATATACTTTCAAACGCTCGTCTTCGTAAACCGTCGGTACGTATCTGTCGCTTTTTATCGTGTTGTTGATAAACCAGTGCTTTATGCAAATAACGCCGCTGTCAAAGGTTAAAATGAAATGTTTGTCGGCGAGAATTTTTAGGCTTTCATCGTTTAAGGCAAGCAGCCTAACTATTTTTTTTGGGTTTCCGACAAAACCGTCGTCGTCTGCACGCATATTCAAGTGAAAGTAAAGAGCTTGGGCATCCGCAGGCAAGTCACAGAAAGCGTCGCTGTCAACAATTTGCATACTAAACATTCTTTTTTTCGCCATTATCAACCCCCGATTTCGCCAACAAGCTGATTAAATCTTTAAGTGTCGCTTCGTTGCCGAGCATATTTTTTATTGCTTCAATTTCGTTACAAACATCTTCGATTTTCCCTTGAAAAGTGATTTTGATTTTGTCGCCGTTGTTCGTAATTTTCATAAAAAGTCCTCCTAAATAATTTCTTGCGGCAAGCAGTTAATAACATTTGCGATTTTTTTTGCCAATTTGATATTCGGTTTTCGACGCCCTTGCTCGTATTGGAAAATCGTTTGTTCCGTTACGCCAACCGCCACCGCTAATTGTTGTCGTGTTATTCCGACAGCCTCTCTTGCGGTCTTAAAAGCCGTTTGCCTTATTCGCATTTGCCGTTTCCCTCCTCTTTTTGTCTTTCGATATAGCGATTGTTTCTCGGTAAATCGAAATATTCCAAATAGTCCTGAACGTGCAATTTGCCGCGCCTTTCACAGCGTAATGGCTTGTTAAATTTTGCCTCGAATTTGATTTTAATTTCTTGCAACAAAATACTTGCGTCAGATAAGCTCATTCCCCACAGCTCGGAAATTTCGGCTGTCGTTATAAGCTCTTTTGCAAATATTCTTTCCCTATCTGCATAAGTAAGAGTTTTTCTATTCATCGCAAACACCTTCTTGTTGTGCTTTTCGTAGGGCTTCCGCTCTCGCAAGAATAATCTCACCGCGCTTTTGCAAATAACGAAGAGTATACAGCCTTTGCTTTTCCGGATTGTAAAAACTTCTTCGACCTACCTTGACCGCTTCCGACTGACTAAGCTCTTCCAACTCTTTTTGTTCTTCAATGCTTAACATTTTTCCCTCCGTGATTTTTAGGAATTTTCATCGTTTTGATGTTCAAAAGCGTCAAGGTCTTGCTGTCTGACACGGTAGAGTTTTCCTATTTTCACGCTTCCGAGTTTCTTTTCTCTTATCCACGCCCATACAGTTTCGACTTTTACGCTATAAAGTTCCGCAACTTCCTCGCAAGTAAAAAACTTCTTTTCCATACGTACCTCCTTTTGGTATTTGGCTTTTCATACTTGACTTTGGTTTGTTTTGGTGCTATGCTGTTTGTTGGAATAATTTAATAAGCACTAAACAAAGCCGCTGTCGTTGCAAACCTTAGGGCTATAATTTGTTTACTTTCCCCCTTGTTTGGTTTACTTGCGTTTAGTATAACGCTGTAAAAATGGCTTTGTCAAGGGTTTTTGTTTAGTTTTCCTTAAAAAAGTTTAGGGAGGTTTAGTTTGTGAATTTTTACGACAAGGTAAATAGTCTATGCAAAAAAAGAGGAATTTCTATCTCGGCTCTTGCTGTCGAACTTGGTTATTCCAAAGGGACACCAACTGGGTGGAAAACACTTTCAAAGCCTCGTGCAGCAAATATAAAAAGAATTGCCGATTATTTCGGCGTACCCGTAAGCTACTTTTTTGAGGGTGAGGCAGACGATACGGCTATTCCAAAAGAAACGGATAAAAAAAGAGAGTTGTCCCCAAAAGAGGAACAACTCTTAGACTTGGTAAAAAACTTGTCAGACAACGAGGTAGATATGTTGACGGTTTTTATTACTACGCTACTTAATGCTCGGAAGTAGGACGTTGCTTTCGGCAAGCATCGGTTTGCTTACTGCCGTTGTTTTTGGACGAAATGGACTTTGCAAAACTTATTGCGGCAGACAGTTCGTCGTCGGTCAAATGCGCTTGGCGAATAAGATTGATTAAATCGACTTGTTTTTGAGATAAAATTTTCATAAGATAAACCCCCTTGATAACTTCGAGGCGATAATACCACGAAAGACGGAAAATGATAGTCCATAAAAATGGACAGCGCAAAAGAAAGTTGCAACGTTTTGCTTCTGATAAGACCATAACACGGGCAACGGCAAAAGGCAATGACCGATTTTGGACTTTTGTGGTTCAATTTTGGCAACCAAATTTAGGCGGTAAACCCATTTTTGGTTTTTCATTTTTTAAGGAGGAAAAATAAAAAATGGAACTTGCAGAAAAAATCAAGGAACTATGTGAGCAAAAAGGGATGACAGCGAAAGAGCTATCGGAAAAGAGCGATATACCTCTAACTACGGTGAAGCGTATTATGTCAGGGCAAACGCCTGACCCCGGGTACACAACTGTAATTAAAATATTTAAAGTCTTAGAGATACCCGAAAGCGTTGTATTCGAGGTCACCCCGAAAAATCGGCTTATCGAAGTATACGAACGAATGATAGCGCACAAAAATCGGTGGTTAAAAATATTAGCCATTGCTCTTGCGGCGATAATCGGCACAATTTTAGTGTTTTTAGCGTTCGATTTGCTCAATGGGAAAATCGGAAACGTTAGGTATTAAGAGAAAAACGGTGGCTATTATGATTTTTATAATTATTTTCGGGTTTTTAATTGTGCTATGTTTGGGGGCTATTATTTTTTTAATCGTATTTCCCCTCACCTATATTGTGCCTCACGAAGTTAATATCGGCGGGGTAGTTATGGTGAGTTTTGCGTTGCTATTTTCAATTATTATGTTTATCGGTTTTTTAAAAGCTCATATAGCGAGAAAAAAAGAGGAAGCGGAAAAAAAGGACATCGAAAAAGAAAAGCAAAGCGAAAAAGAAAAGCAAAGCGAAAACGAAGAAATTGACGAAAAAGAAGAAACAGATGAAAACATAAAAGGGAATTAGGAGGGAAAAATGCAAGAAAAGTTTTATATAAATTCGACGAAGTACACAATAAAGGAGCGACAAACAAAACGCGGAACTGTTTATGACGTGATATTTAGGGTTATAGACACGCTGGGAAACGTCCGACAAAAGTGGTTGCGTGGTTTTAAAACAAAAAGAGAAGCCAACAGAGCCTATGTAGAGTTCACTACGGCGTTTTGCACGCTCGTTAAGGGAAACCCATTAAATCAACCGCAAACAGCGTTTGACGGCGTTACAGGGCTTCAAATCGAAGATTTAGTACCGCAATACATAATTGAAATGCAACGAGGCGAGAATAAAGGCAGCACGATTTACGACAAGGACAATGTTTTTAAGCGTTATATACTGCCAAAATTTGGCGAAATGCGGCTATCGGAAATAACAAAGCAAGTGCTTAAAGAGTGGCAAACCGAGCTTTGTCAAATGATAAACCCGAAAACACAAAAGCCCTACACCACCAACTACGTAATGAAAATCAGAGGTTACGCTTCCAACTTCTTTACTTGGTGTAGCGAGAAAAACTCACAGTTCAAAAATTATTTTAGCGAAATCAAACCGCCGAAGCGTCGAGCCAATATAGACTATTCGCTTAATGCCGAAACCAACTATTGGGAAGAAAGTCAATTTAATCAATTTATCGAAACCGTAGACGACCCGACCTTCCGAGCTTTTTTCGCAGTTTGCTTTTACACCGGTCGCCGCCGTGGCGAAGTCATAGCTCTTAACCGAAAAGACGTAGGCAAAGACAAGATTTTGTTTTCTAAGACTTACACAAGAAAAAACATAACCGGACAGCCTTATGAAATAACAAGCACGAAAAACGACCGAATCGCTTATTCTTTCATCTGCCCAGCCTTAGCAAAGGAATTGGAAAAATACGTTCCGCAAGAGCCTTTTTTCTTTGGCGGCGAAAAACCTATCAACGAAAAACGCATTTCTCGTGCTTTCGACCACTATGTAGAAAAATCAGGACTGCCCCGCATAACTATGCACGGTTTGCGCCACTCTTTCGTTTCTATGGTTATCCACCGCGCAAACGCAAACGCCTTTACCGTCGCCGCCTTAATTAACGACCTTCCAGAGCAGATTTTCAAGACTTACGGTCATTTCTACAAAACCGACCTCAAAGCCGCCATAGACAGCCTTCCGTAAAATTTTTGCTAACAAATTTGCTAACAAATTGAGCAAAAACCCACAAAAATAAGCACAATTTCACCCCTAAATAGTGTATAAAAAAGCCCACAAACCACAATATATAGTGGTTTAGGGCATTTGGTGGAGATAATGGGATACTCCATCTCACAATATATTGCGTGTATTTTTTGATTTTTACCCAATATATAGCGTATTTTTTGCCTTGCTAACATTTTGCTAACATCCCAACTAAAAGTAAGAAACACACCTATCGTCATAGATGTGTTTCTTATGGAGGGTTTCTTATGAACAAAAAGATGTGTTGCCGTTTTTACATATCGCCGCTAAAACATTGTCTTGCCCTATTTTAGTAGCGATACTCTTTCGTTTATCCGTCGGGGCTTTACCCCCTAAGAATTAAAAGGAGCGATTAGGACACGAACGGGGCAAGCCGTCCTATCACCCTTACCTTGCCACAATTATAGCGTTTTGTCAATAACCCCCGCACACAAAAAATTGTGTATTTTTGCAGTTCAATAAAATTCAACTGCAAGCCGTTCCCTATACGAGAATCTTTCCGTGGAGCTTGTGACAAGATTTGAACTTGCAACCTGTCGCTTACAAGGCAACTGCTCTACCCGTTGAGCTACACAAGCTCGCCCCACTCCCCCAGCTTATACAAACACTTTTTTTTGTCAATTAAAAAACTCACAAAAAACTGTGTGATTTCTGTAAAACCATTTCCGTTTACATCAGACTTCCCC
>ERZ1034855.106-NODE-106-length-44758-cov-7.781849_pt1 | contig 44758 bp, 64 predicted proteins | sample MGYA00520699_ERZ1034855 | MGnify/ENA primary metagenome ERZ1034855 (study PRJEB33766, sample SAMN09781730) | gut metagenome | biome: gut microbiome | host: Homo sapiens | place: Madagascar | study: EMG produced TPA metagenomics assembly of the PRJNA485056 data set...
CCCCATCAAGGTTCACCCCACCCCGCTTCTCAAAAGGGTGGTACTCGAAAAAAATATTTTTTCACCATTCACAACCATTGTTGTTCTCCGGCCCTGACAGACGGCATTGTAGTCTGCTTTCACGGGCTTTGTGAGGCTGGTACCCAAATCAAAGCGATTAAAGGTTTTGTTGGAACCCCGTGCCGTGTGGCGGGTAAGTTCACACGGGCGGCCCTACACGCAAAGTAGGAGGGGCGGAAACGCCCCATTATGCCGTCATAGCTCAGTTGGTAGAGCGGCTGTCTTGTAAGCAGCAGGTCGAGGGTTCGAGTCCTTCTGGCGGCTCCAAAGCCGATGACCCGTTAAAATATCCCGCCGGGGCGCAAGCGGGAGTTCACGGCAGGCACTCCCCTCGCGCCTCTTGACAATGCGTACCATGAGGGGATTTGTATTGGGCTGTAGCCAAACGGTAAGGCATGGGACTTTGACTCCCACATAGCAGGTTCGACACCTGCCAGCCCAACCAATGGGTGAGCCGGGCACAGGATAAGCCCGGAGGGCGGGAACGGGGTGTGCGTGCAAATAGATGGGCAAGCGGGAAAGCCTCCGCCCAGTAAGGCTCTGCAATGGGCCTGCGCACAGGAAGGAAGAAGCATGGCAGGATTTGCAGATGTAAGAAAAGCGGAAGCGAAATACTGCATGGAGCACCCTGCCTACTTCGTGGAAACGTATGTCCACATTGAGGACAAGGACGCAGCTGAACTGATCGTTCCCTTCAAGCTGTGGGACGGGCAGAAGAAAGCCTTGCAAGCATTCGCAAATGATCGGCTGATTGTTGTGCTGAAAGCGCGGCAACTTGGTTTTACATGGCTTGCATTGGCCGAGGCGAGCAGGCTGTTGGCGTTGAATACGGGCCGAACAGTCGTTGGCTTGTCCAGAACAGAGGACGAGGCAAAAGAGCTTGTGCGGCGTATGGGCGTGATTTTGCGCTACATGCCGGAGTTCATTGCGGAAGAGGGCGCTGTACCCGCCGGGTGGAGCGGGCCTGTGTTTAAGGCATCCGCATTGGAATTGCGGGTGCGATGGCCAGACGGCCCGGAAGGCGTTTTCAAAGCGTTCCCCTCATCCCCTTCTGCCGGTCGTTCGTTCACAGCTGATTTAATTATCATTGACGAATGGGCGTTCCAGCAGTATGCGGAAGAGATCTGGCAAGCAGCGTTCCCTGTAATCAACCGCCCAACCGGCGGCCGGGTCATTGGCCTGTCTACAATCAAGCGCGGGACGCTGTTTGAGGAGATTTACACAAACCCGGACAACGGGTTCACGAAGCTGTTTCTGCCGTGGAGCGCAGATCCTCGCCGTGATGAAGCATGGTACAAGCGAACGTTGAACGCGCTGGGTGAGGATAGAACCTATCAGGAATACCCAGCGACTGTAGATCAGGCACTGGAAGTACCAGGCGGCGCATTTTTCCCGGAAGTGAGGAAAGAAACCCACGTGGTGGATGAACTTCCAACAAAAGGCAGGCGCTATTGTGTAATGGACTACGGCTTGGATATGCTGAGTGTCCATTGGGTAAACATCGACGCGACGGGCCATGCCTGTGTATACAAAGAGTATAACGAAAGCAATTTGCCCATCGGTGCAGCGGCAGAAACCGTGCTGAAGCTGTCTAAGGGCGAAGAGGTTGAGTTGTTTTTAGCCCCCTCTGACCTGTGGGGCCGTAGCCAGGAAAGCGGTAAAAGCCGGGCGCAGCTGTTTCTTGAGGCGGGGCTTCAATTGGTGCAGGTGAGCCGGGACTTCCCTGCCGGATGCGCGGCCATGAAGGAGTGGTTCCGCATTGACCCGGCGACAAATACAGCATGGCTGACAATGTACAAGACCCCAACATTGCTTCGGTGCTTGCAGAAAATTCAAAAGGACGAACGTAAACCTGACGTTTACGCGAAGGAACCGCATAGCTTGACGCACTCCGTGGATAGCTTGCGGTATTTTTGTGTTTGGTGGACAGCACCAGCAGAAGCCACGCAAGCAAAGAAGCACGTCACGTGGGAATCTGACCTGTGGGAGGATTACTACAACGCAGACGATGAGGGAAAGGCGTACATGATTCAGAAGTTCGGAGATCCGTTCTAAGGAGGGGAAACATGGCAGTACATTTTAGAGTTCCTGACCAGGTGTCCCCTAGCACAATGGTGGTCGATACGTTTCTGGGCGTGGATTACAGCAACGCCCCCGGCAACGTAGATAAGCGGCAGTCTCCGAACGGGCAGAACATGATCCGAGATGTGCCGGGAAAAGTCCGAAAATCCATGGGCTATGAGCTTGTGAGAACGTTTGATGGGAAAATCAACGGGTATCACAAGCTGAAAAAAGATAAAGAAGGCATTATCCATGCAGGAACAAAGCTGTACCGTGAAAACGGGACGGTTTTATACGAACAAGCAAACAATGCCCCTTCCAAAAGCTGGCAACTCAACGACAGTCTGACTATCATTGATGGCGCGCATATCCTGATTTACGACGGAACCAGCGTAAAGAACGCGGCAGAAATTGCAAAGGTTCCGCTGTTTTCTATCGCGAAGACCCCGAAAGGCGGTGGCACGGACTATGAAGCGCTAAATCTGATTTCTCCGAAATTCAGGGAGCGTTTTGCCGGGACGAAAGACGACATAGTTTACCATCTGAGCTTTTCCGGGCTGGATGATGGCCCCGTAACGGTGAAAATCCTGAATTCAGACGGCGCATGGGTGGACAAAAACGACGGTTTTACGGTTGACAGAACCAAAGGAACGGTGACATTTAACACCGCCCCTGGCGTTTCTCCACTATCCGGCGAGGATAATGTTGAAATCTCCGCGAGCCGGACGGTTTCAGGGTATGCAGACCGCGTTTTGAAATGCGATATTGGCATTTTATTTGGCGTAAATGGCGCGTCTGACCGGCTGTTCTTGTCCGGGAACCCGGATTATCCTAACCAAGACTGGTATTCCGGGCAGTACGACACGACATACTGGCCGGATACAGGATATTCCCAGCTGGGTACCGCTGGCAGCGCAATTATCGGCTACAGCATCATAAACAACTACCTTGCTACACACAAGGACGATGCAGAACCCGATAGAAACGTGATTGTGCGGCGGGGCGATCTGGTAAACTCCACGCCCGCGTTCCCGATTATCAATACGTTGCAAGGCCCCGGTGCCGTGGCGAAGCGCTCTTTTGCGTATCTGTCCACGGAGCCGGTGTTTTTGACAAAGCTGGGCGTGTTTGCAATTACCCCGTCGGACATTAGCGGCGAACGATACGCACAGAACCGAAGCTACTACATCAACGAGAAGCTCAAAAAGGAAAAGAATCTTGAAGATGCGGTGGCAGTAGTCCACAAAGACCTGTATTGGTTGGTTGTGAACGACCATGCGTACATTCTCGACGGCCTGCAAAACATTGGCAGAGCTGCCTCTGAGCCGTATTCTACACGACAATACGCTTGCTTCTTCCGTACCAACGTACCGGCAAGCGCCCTGTGGGTGATTGATGAGAGGCTGTATTTCGGCACGGCAGACGGCAAGGTATGCCGTTTCTATGACGACCCGGCCAGCCTTGACAGCTACAACGATATTGGCGAACCGATTGAAGCATGGTGGGAAACCCCTGATATTTCGGGACGCCTTTTCTATAAGAACAAGACATTCAGGTATCTCGCAGTTAGCGTTGCGGCCGCAGTTGCCACCAGTGTGGATATGCGGGTGTTGCGCAAAGGCGAATGGAAAACCCTGAAACGGAATGCATTTAATTCACGCTATCTGTCCTTTGCACAGCTTGTTTTCTCGAAGTTCAGTTTTTCCAGCGACACCACGGCACGCACCTTGCACACCAAGGCGAAGTTGAAGCGGGTTGACAAAACTCGTTATCGCTTTGAAAACAAGACGCTGAATGAGCCGTTCGGTTTGATGGCATGGGCAATTGAGTTTATTGAGAGCGGAAAGTACAAGGGGTGATAGCATGAAGTGTCCTAGATGTGGCATTGAAATGAAGGTCAACGTCAGCGGTGAACTGCTGACGTTCATTTGCCGCAATCGGCAGTGCAGCGGCTACGGCCAAGCACAGGCAGAAAGAGACCTTAGTACGAAAGGAAAGGAGGAGCGTCATGAAGATTGAGAATGGCAACAAGAGTACCGCCAGCGTGAAGGCTACCAACAGCTCTAGCAGCAAGAAGCCTACCGTGACCAAGGGCGGCGATCTGCGCAGCAAGTGACAATAAGTGAGGAATTATGGAAGAGAATACCAGCGGCGTTATGACTGAGGAAGTCGAGCAGGAGGCAGCCGCACCTGCACAGGAAGAGACAACCGGAGAACCTGCAACCAATGAAGGCGTAGGTGATGCTGTCGAAGCCGGGCAGCAGCAGGAGATCCCTAACGAAGTATGGGAAACCAGCCGGAAACGTGCTGATGCAAAGGCCAAGCAGAAGTACGACCGTATGGTGACTGAGCGGTTCGGGCATTTGACAAACCCGGCCACCGGAGATCCCATCCGAAGCATGGACGATTACTTCGCAGCACTGGACGCGCAGGCGGACATTCAACGCCGCCAGTCCTTGCAGCAGAAGGGAATCGACCCCAAAATTCTCGATGATGCAATCAACAACAGCCCCGTCATCAAGCAGGCGAAAGAAGCAATTCAGGCCCAGCGTGAAGCAGACGGCCAGCGGCAATTCAACGAGCAGATGCGGCAGATCACCGCACTGGACGGTGAATTCCGGACACTGGGCGATCTTCGTAACGCCCCCGAATTTGACACTTTCAATCAGCTTGTGATGAGCAATGTTGATATGGTGAGCGCTTTCAAAGCAGCCTTCTTCGATCGGCTGGCCGCCAAGAAGAGCGCAGCCGCCACGCAGGCGGCCATTAACACCGCTAAGGGGAAAGACCATCTGGCCCCCATTGGCGGCGGGAATGACGCAAGCGACGGCCTGACCGATGAAATCATCGCGGAGTATCGCAAGTTTAATCCTAAATGGACGCGCGACCAAATCGCGGCGTACCACAAGAAATATGGAAAGGATAAGTAACCATGTTTATCGTTGTAATGCGAGACATTGCGGACGTGGAACCTTTTGAGCACCAGCCCGGTGCTGCCAATCTGGCGCGCGGCTCTGCCGCTGTGCTGACCGCTGGCAGTCTGGCCAAGTGCGGCGCGACCGCTAAGCCCTCTCATATCGTTATGGGGCCTGCCGACGGCAACGGCCTGTATCCCTGCATCCGCGTTCAGCCCACCACCGTGTTTGAGACCACCAGCACTGCTGCCGTGGCTTCCGCCGGTACCAAGGTGACCCTGAACACCGATGCTCTGAGCGTGACTGCCACCGCCACTGACGGTGTGTTTACCGTCGATTCCACCGAGAACAAGGCCAACGGCATTGTCCGTGGCCGTTTCCTGTAAGGAGGACATATGGCTAATATCATTTTCAGCGAGGGCTCCGGCGTTGCCAACAGCGTGTTCGGCAAGAGCCAAGAACCCATCAAGGCTATGATCGAGAGCGGCGTTGAGGCGTTCGAGGAGAAGAGCCTGATTTCCAACATCTTCAACATGGAAAGTTCCACCAACTTCGCCGAGAAGTACACCAACGAGACCAGCGTTGGTGACTTCGAGGACGTGGGCGAGAATGGCGCTTACCCCAAGACTGGTATGCAGGAAGGTTTCTCCAAGGTCATTGAGCCTACCACCTGGAAGTCCAGCTTTGAGGTGACTCAGGAAATGATTGAGGATGCCAAAATCGGCAAGATCAAGAGCCGCGCCGGTATCTTCTCCACCAGCTACAACCGCACCCGTGAGAAGTTCGCCGCTTCCCTGCTGGCCGGTGGCACTGGCACTTCCGTCAAGATTCAGAACAAGACCTACAGCACCGCTTCTGCTGACGGCGTGGCCCTGTTCTCGACCGCTCACCCCAGTGCCACAAAGGGCACCAAGCTGACCCAGAGCAACTTCTTCAAGGCTGATTTCAGCACCAGCATTCTGGATCAGGTTCAGGAGGCCATGCAGAGCTTCACCGACGACGACGGCAATCTGCTGAACGTCGCTCCCGACACCATCATCATTCCCAACGTGGCTTCCCTGAAGCGTGCCGTTCTGGCTGCCGTGTCCAGCGACCTGGACCCCGAAACCAACAACAACGCCATGAACTTTCAGGCGGGCCTGTGGAACGTGCTGATCTGGCCCTATCTGCCCAAGTCCATCGGCGGCAAGCCCTTCTTCCTGATGATGGACAGCCAGTTCAAGGACGACTATCTGTGTATGCCCTGGGTTGACCGTGTTGCCCTGACCGTCAAGAGCGAGATTGACCCCAACACCGACGCCAACGTGTTCCGTGGCCGCGCCCGTTTCGGCGCTGGCTTCAACAACTGGCGTTGCATCGCCCTGTGCGGCGGCGGCGTGACCGGCGGCACTACTCTGACTGCCTAATTAAACCTACCTGATTTACCGATGTCCCTGCCTGATGGTGGGGACATTTTTTTGGAGGAGCCATGTTCGAGAAGCTGAAACACGCTGCTGACGATGCCACAAAGCGGGGGAAATGGCAAAGTCGGCTGGATGACGCAAGAAAGCAGTACGACCGAAGCATTATGGATACCCGCGAAGCGCTGTATCGTGGCGACAAAAACATTCGTGGCGCAAACGGTACAGACGCAGAAAAAAAGGCAACCAACGTCCGCAACATCGTGTACGAGCTGATCGAAAGCCAGGTGGATTCCTCTATTCCCGCCCCCCGCGTTACGGCTATCCACGAAGAGGACAAAGAGCTTGCAAAAAAGATTGAGGCTCTTCTGCTGAACCTGAGCAAGCAGCTCAACCTGAAAGAGCTGAACGACCTGCAAGAACGAACCGTCCCCATTCAGGGCGGCGACTTTTTCCACGTTGAGTGGGACCCGCACGGCGGATACCACTGCATGTTGGGCGACGTAACGCTGACAGAGCGCCACCCGAAGCAGGTTATTCCGCAGCCCGGCGTGTACGACATCGACAAGATGGAGTACATTTTCATTCTTGTAAGCCAGCCGAAACGCTACCTTGAACGGCGGTACGGCGTTGAAATCAAGGATGAAACAGAGGATGATGTGGCGGCCAGAGGGCAGAATCCGAGCTCTGTAAGTGGCATTGTTACTCAAAATATCGCGTATTATCGTAACGATGAAGGTGGTATTGGCCTGTACAGCTGGTGCGGAGACGTAACTCTGGAAGATTTGGACAACTGCCAGAAACGGCGCGGTAAAGTGTGCGCGAAATGCGGCCGCCCGAAGTCCGGCGATGTGTGCGAGTGCGGCAGCAAAAAGTTTGTGGAAGGCCCACTGGATGTGCAAGAGCTGACCGAGGACATCACCATTTTTGGCGGTGAAACTGTTGCGGCAAGCACCCCGGGTAAAGACGAACTTGTGATGAACCCGGACGGAACCCCGCAGGTGGACGAGGAAGGCGTGGCTATTACCATGCCCGGCCCGAACGTGCCCACGCAAATCCCGTACTACGAGCCGAAAGAAATTCCCGTTATTCTCCGCAGCAATGTGCGGATGTTCGGCCGCTTCTTGGGCGTGAGCGATGTTGATGTGATTGAAGATCAGCAAAACGCGATCAAGAAGTTTGGCACGAAGATTGAAGAGAAGCTGCTCAAAGGCGGCAGCTATGTTACGCTTCCGCAAGGCGTTCAGGTTGAAACCAGCGACAAAGAGCTGAAAATCATGCGGCTGAAAAACCCGGCGGAAAAGGCGTTGATCTCTGTTATCAATGTTCAGCCCGACACAAGCCGCGAACAGCAAATGCTGGAAAGCAATTACAGCTGGGCAAAGAGTACGCTGGGCATTAACGATTCGTATCAGGGCAAGTACGATGCATCTGCAACCAGCGGCAGCGCAAAGCAGTTTGCTGCACAGCAGGCGGCTGGCCGTTTGCAGTCCAAACGCGAGATGAAGAATCAGGCGTATGGGCGGCTGTACAAGCTGCTCTTCAAGTACATGCTGGCCTATGCTGACCAACCATACCCGATGACTTACACGGCAATCGGCGGGGAGCAGACGTTTGCCCATTTCAACCGGTGGGATTTCCTGAAACGGGATGCCGCCGGTGAATTGTACTGGGATGACGAATTTATTTTTGGCGTTGACCCGTCCCCGAACATGGACGCAAACCGTGAACGGCTGTGGGATATGGCCGACGTGAAGTATCAAGCCGGTGCATTTGGCCCGATTGGTGACCTGACTACCAGCTACCGATTCTGGACTTATCTAGAAGATAATGGATTCCCTGGGGCTGGGAAGGTAAAAACCGAAATCAAACAGCAGATGGACGAACAGCAGCAAATGCAACAGGCTGCCATGCAACCGGTTGCACAGCAAGCAATGCAGCCGGATATGCTCATGACTGACAGTGACCATTTGGAGGGGGCAGACGTATGACGTGGGGAGAATGCAAAACCGCAACCTTGCAGAAGATGTTTACCTCGGAAGATGAAGGCGCAGAGGACTACCTCGCGGCAATGCCGCAAGCCGCCAATGAAGCAATCCAGATGATTGCGACGACGGATGCGGGTAAACACATCCGTTCGTATGATACGCTGACGAAAGACCCGGCTCAATCCAGAACGTTTGACCTTGAAGATGAACTCATTGACTTCCTCAATGTGGGAGACTTTGAAACATACTGTATGGACGGAGACGAACCCCGGCCTGTGTCCTTGAAACTTCTGGGCGGGCATTTGCTGGTGGTTCCAAAAGGCATTGAATCTGTGCTGGTGTATTACAACGCAAAGCCTGCCAGAATCACAGAGAACACGCCGGACGCGCAAGAAATCGACCTGCCGGAAGATGCGGCGGCGCTTGTGCCTATGTACATGGCAAGTCAGCTGTACAAGGACGATGATCTGGCAATTGCGACAACGTACCGCAACGAGTTTGAAACGGCGTTTGAGCGCCTGCAAAACCGGCAGGCAGAAAACATCGACACGGAATTTACAAGTGAAAGTGGGTGGTGGTAAATGGCCTTCACAAAAATCACAGACGGAGATTTGAAGGACAAGGGCGTTATGGGGCTGCCCGATACGCCCGGCCTTTCCACAAGCGAGATGCAGGCGAAGTTTGAGCAGATAGCACGGGAAGTTCTTGTGCCGAAGTTCAATCAGCTAGTGGACGAACTTTTAGGGCCTTCGGCGGCAAGTCAAATCGGCGCCAAAGGCAAAAACCGCACAGTGCAAGGCCACATTGAAAACCTTGAAAATCCGCACAATGTAACTGCGGAACAGGTTGGTGCGTATACAAAAGACCAGACAGAAAAAGCAATCAGCGACCGCATTTCCCAGATTGGTAGTGCGGATATGACGCAAGCCACGTATGACCCGAACCACAGGCGACAGGACATCTTCGCCTATGCCGACTCTCGCGGCGTAAGCACTTACACGCACACCAAGATGGACAACGTGCACCACTTTAACGGCTCTGGCACAAGCGGCCGCGCCAAGATGACGGCTGACGTGGAAGCCGGGGACACGGTGATGCTGGGCGGAAAGGAAGTGCCCGCCTATGTGGGCGCGGAAACCTTTGCCGATGCGCTGGCCGGTGAATCCGTCACGGGCCGGTGGCTGACCTTTACGCAGGACGGTACGCAGATAAATTTTAATGGTGGCGGGGGCCTGTCGAATACCAAGCTCGCCCTCGCCACTGCCGACACCGGAGACGTGATTTCTGGCAAAAAGTTTTATTCTGGCGACAAAACGCTTAAAACCGGTGAAATCCTGCCACGCAACACCGTCGGGCAAAACGGTACCGTAGGAATCAGCCAGTATTTTCCCGAGGTGGCCGTATCCAAGGCGAATAGCGACAACACGCAAACAAACAACAACCTTGATGGGGTTTCTCGCTTGTGCTTGCAGCCCCCTGCTGGATTTTACGATGGGAACAGCTATGTGGGCGAGACTTTTTCCAAAGTGGCCAGCGCAATCGGCCTGACAGCGGGCAAGCTTTGCGCCGGGAACACGGTGCTGGGCGTAAATGGGGCCGGTGTGACGAAAGCGGTTTGGAATGGATCTATTCCAAACGACACCTCGACGCATAGTCTGGCTACCACTCCCGCCGCTGGTACTCTGCTTTTCTTCTTCGCGGGCAACGCCGATCACGATATGCAAATCAAATCAATTACCATTGGCAGTAAGGTGGTGGCAACGCCAGGGAGAAACAACATGTACTTTGCCACGTTCTCTGTGAGTGCAAACCAAAACATTTACATGCAATGGGACATCAACTTCGGCGGTGGTACACCGTCTGGACATGGCGTTATCTGCTACGTGTAAGGAGGTGGGAATACATGATTGAGTTACCTGTAACCCTTACATCAACCGGCGGCGCAGTGAGTTTTGCGTCCCCGGTGCCGTTGGGCTACACCAAAAACAAGGGCGTGTACCGTCTGCTCGTCACGGCCGTAGGTGAGTGGGAGGGGCTGACCATCCGATGCTTTTGGCATCCGCCCGGCGGCACCGACCCTGCAAGCAGCCTTGTGCAAGACGGCGCGGTGGACGTGCCCGCAAGTGTGACGGCGCGCCCCGGAAACGGTTGCATCACATTTGAGGGCAGTGATGGAATAAAGACGGTGACTAGCGCGGATTTACGTTATCGCGTGGGCAACAACAGCGGCACAGAGGACGGCACCATGCCTGAGCCGGGCACTCCTGCGTGGGAGCAGCTGGTGAGCGAGACTGCCGTTGCACTGGAAGCCGTGCAGAAGCAGATCGGCAATCTTGACGATCTGACCACCAAATCCAAAGAAACCCTTGTGGCGGCCATTAACGAGGCGGCGCGAACCGGCTCTGGCGGGGCTGGAAGCATCACCATGCGGACGGATGGCGGATACATCCAGTACAGCACCGATGACGGCAGCACATGGGCAAATTTGATTGCGCTGGCCGAATTGAAAGGCGAACCAGGCGAAAAAGGCGCAGATGGGCAGCCGGGCCGTGATGGAACCGATGGAGCGCCCGGGCGTGATGGCGTGGACGGACAACCCGGCAAGGACGGCAGTGATGCAAACGTGACTGCGGCAAACATCGCAAGCGCGCTGGGGTACATACCCGCTGCGCCGGGTGATATCCCGGTAGTCCCGGCTGAGGAGATCAGTGCCAACACCGCCGCCCGCCACTCGCACACGAACAAGGCGGTAATCGACGGCATCACCGGGCAGGTGACAGCAGATAAGGTCAACGCCCCGGACCACACCACGGATTTGGTGCAGTATGCCGCATTTCAGATTGCGGCGCGGCAAATCATAGAACAGATTCCAACCGTCCCCACCAAGCTGCCGAACCCAGAGAAGCTGACGATCCGCATCGGCGGCACAAGCGTTACGTATGATGGCAGCACGGCGCAGACCGTGACGATAGCCGACGGTACGGAGGTCGCATATTGAAAAAACTTTACGAAGAGGCGTCCGTGCAGGACATTGCAGCAGCCATCCGTGAGAAGAACGGAGCGGCCACGAAATACAAAGTTGCGGAGATGGCAGATGCTGTGCGAGCGCTCTCCGGGAGTGAAGCAGTCGAGTGGCACCAGTGCCCGGAGGCGGTGCGCAATTATCTGGCCAACGTGACCTATGACCCAAGCGACTACAGCACATCTCAAATCGCCAATTATGCCCCCGCGACAGCAGTTGTGAACAATTACAAGCCCATCGGGCAGACGGCTGGCGGCGTGACGCACTACAACGACGTGCCGAATGTGCTCACACCATTTGCCTCTGGCGGGAAAGCGGGCACGCTCAAGCCGCTGGACACACTTCGATGGGTTCGCACGCGGGAGAGTTTGGCAGAAGCGTGGAACGTGCGCGACCTTGGCGGATGGGCCTGCGACGGCGGCGCGGTGAAATACGGTCTGCTAATTCGTGGCGGGCGTATCTCTGCCGCAGATCGGGCGGTACTAGTCGGCCAGTGCGGCATACAGCATGAAATCGACCTCAGAGGTAAAGATGGACGCGATCCGTCCGACGGTGACGTTGCAACAGAATCCCCGCTTGGCGGCGATGTGTGGTTTACGATTGCCGACAAGGCAGCGTCCTACGCGCTGACGCCGGTTGCAACGTGGCAGCTTTATCTTCGGTGTGTGATCGACGCAGTGACACATCGGGAGCCGGTGTATTTCCACTGCACGGCAGGCGCGGACAGAACCGGCACACTGGCTTGTATTCTTGAAGGGCTGCTGGGCATGAGTCAGAGTGATATTGACAAGGACTATGAACTGACGTGCTTCTACAGCGGAACAGGGACAGACGCACTTGCCCGCCGCCGGAATGAATCAGACTGGAAGGGGCTTATCAATGCGGTCAACGCCGTTTCCGGCGACAGCTTCCGTGACAAATGCGTTCACTTCGCAGTTGGCACATGCGGAATGTCGATGGCCGATATCAACGCTTACCGCGCGGCTATGACCAACGGAACGCCAGAGACGCTGCACTGGTATCAGACGATCACCAAAAATCTCACAGGTTGTACGATCAGCAACGCTGCGTCTCAGGTGGATTATGGCGAGGCGTACACCGCGACCATCGCGGCGGACAGCGGAAAGACTATTACGTCGGTAGTGGTCAAAATGGGAGGCGTGGATATCACGGCCACGGCTTACTCGGCTGGCAACGGTGCAATCAACATCGCCAAGGTGACGGGAGCGGTCACGATCACCGCATCGGCCACTGTGCTGTCTGTGACTTATACCATCACGCGGAATCTCACCAACTGCGCATCTTCCAACACAGCGAATACCATCGCTGAAGGCGCGGCTTACATCACGACGCTCTCCCCGACTGGCACATACAAAAAACTCGGCACAATCACCGTCACGATGGGTGGTGCGGACATTTCTGCGTCGGCTGTGTCCAGAAACACAATCACAATTGCCAGCGTAACGGGCGACATCGTGATTACCTGTGCGGCTGAGATCACGAACATCATCAATACCGTCGGAATCTCTGCGGATACGCGGCTGAGTACATCGAGCGGTACGAACAAAGCGAAGGCAGGCTGGGCAACAATCGGCGCAAATATGGACGCAACAAGCCTCATTCATCTTGCGGCTGGTGATACGCTCCGCATCAAGGGTATGAGCCTCCCCGCTGCGACCGATGGAAACAGTGCGGCAGTTGAGTACAGCGCAACGGCAACGTTGATATCCGCGGGCTACATATACAACGGGCACAGGTGGAATAACATCAATTTCACCAGCAGTGGAGAAATTGTCACGGTAACAACAACCGGCGAGCACAATATCCGTGTAAGTCTGATCTGCACGGATGCATCGGCAGTTATCGCCACTATCAACGAACCGATCACGTAAAAGGAGTGTGAAAAAATGACTTATGAGGAAAAGCAAGAGGCCATCAAAGCCCTTGTCTATGGCGGTACGCAAAAGGCGGCAGCCGATGCCGCGGGCGTACCCGTCTACGCACTGGCCGAAATCACGCAGGACGAGATTGACGAGGTGCGGGCCGACCTGAAAGAAATGGGGTGGCTGGATTGAGCATGATGGAGGGCGTTGACGTATCCAAGTATCAGGGCGCCATCGACTGGAACAAGGTGAAGGCGTCCGGCATGGGCTTTGCTATGGTGCGGCAGGGCTGGATTAACTCCGACGGCACGATTACTGAGGATCCATTTTACCGCCAAAACATGGCCGGGGCACACGCTGCGGGCCTGCATACCGGTGTATATCTGTACAGCTACTGCACATCCGAAAGCGCCATGCGGGCAGCTGCAAGCGCTTGTGTAGCCATGCTGGAAGGCTTTGTGTGCGATATGCCCATCGCTCTGGACTTTGAGCACGCCACGCTGTACAAGCGCTTTTCGCGCACCTCGAACTCGAGCCTGTGCGCGGCGTTTTTGAGCCGTGTTGAGGAGCTGGGCCGCTACTGCATCCTGTACACCTACAAGTCTTTCGCGGTGGCCTATCTGGACATGGGTGCTCTGAGTCGCTATGACTTTTGGCTGGCGCACTACACCGCCCGCACGGACTACACCGGCCCCTATGGGATGTGGCAGTATACCAGCAGCGGCAGCGTTCCTGGCATTTCTGGGCGCGTGGACTGCAACCATGCTTACAAGGACTATCCGGCGATCATCACCGGCAAAAAAGAGGAGAGTGATAGCATGAGCGATATGCTGAAAGTAGGCCCGGTTTCGGGCGGCGACCGCAAAACCATGGCGGCCCTGGCGGACAGCCTGGGCCTGCCCCACGAGGATGCGGACGACTATCTCATCATCGGCCCCGCCAGCGCAGGCGACCGGAAGGCCATCGCCGCAAAGGCCGCCGCTCTGGCGGTGGGCTGCGTGGAGTATGTGCCCGAGCCTGAGCCGGACCCCGAACCGGAGCCGGAACCCACGCCTGCCCCCACTCCGGCCCCGGACAGCGGCAAAGACGACACCGCCGAGCAGCTGGGCCGCATTGAGGCAAAGCTGGACAAGCTGCTGGGCCTGGTGAACCCCGCACTGCTGGAGGGCTGACATGCAAGAATGGACGGTGGTTGGCGTTGTTGTTGTGCTTGTAGGGCTGATCGGCTCTGTGAGCGGCCCGCTCATCAAGCTCAACGGCAACATTACAAAACTGACAGTCGCAGTGGACAACTTCCAGCGCGCGTTGGACAAGCTGGAAGGAGAAAACCGCGAAAGTCACAAAATTTTTTATAAGCGGCTGGACTGCCACGACAAGGAGCTGGCCCAGCATGAGCAGCGCTTGAAGGCGCTAGAGGAGGAGTAAAAATGGATATTTCTTTTATCTCTGAGTACATGGTTCCTGTTATCGTGGGCATCTGCCTGTGCGTGGGCTATGTCGTCAAGTCGTGGGTGAAGGATGTTGATAACAAGTACATCCCCACTATGTGCGCTGTTCTGGGCGTGATTCTGGCTGTGTGGATGCACTGGCCTGCCGTGGACGCTGGTGTGATTTTGTCCGGCCTTGCGTCCGGCCTTGCTTCCACCGGCCTGCATCAGGTGTTCAAGCAGCTGCTGGGCGGGGAGTGATTGAGTATGGCACATCAAGTGCCGTGGAACAAAATCATACTCGAAGAGTTTATCCGGCTTGCTATCCTTACGAAGGACGAGGAAGCGGTAATGCGGACGCGGGTTGCCGGGTGGACACGGGTTGAACAGGCCATGAAGCTGGGTATGTCTCTGGCAAAGGTGGATAAAATCACCGCAAGACTAAAGAAAAAGTACGATGGTGTGCAGAGATACAGCGCACTTTTGCCACCCCGCAAAACCAGCACGGAAGAAACGTACATGGACACGCACTAACTTTTGGGTGAAAAGCGTATAACAATACGGCTGTAAAAATACGGTTTTACGCCTTTTGTTTGGAGTAGGATTATATCAGGGAAGGAAAACGCCTTCCCTGTAAACGAACCAAACGAAAGGAGAAAACCGTATGGAAATGACTTATGCATCCAGAGGCGTGGCAAACGCTGGCCTGGCAACAGCCATTGGCGCAGCTATCCTTAGCGTGCTGAACTCCGCAGGTGGCATTGGGGCCATGGCGCTGAACGGCGGGCGTGGTGCCGAGTGCAACGAGAACCAGCCGATCAATCGGTACGAGCTTGATCTCGTGCAAAAGAACGCAAAGCTGGAATCCGACATTGCGCTGCGTGACGCGAACACCTACAATGACCAGAAGACGCTGGAAATGTACAAGTACATTGACGGGCGGCTGCGTGGCATTGAGGAAGTGCAGGCGGCGCAGGCCGTCCACAACCAGAAAACCGAGGACAGCTTCGTGCTGGCCCGGCAGGACATTGCCGCTGTGCGTGACAGCCTGACCGAGAAAATCAAGCTGGAAGCCGAGCGCCGGTGCTGCGGTGACAACTCCATCGTGAATTACGCGAACGCCACCTTCTACCCGAAGATGGTTGCGGACGTGACCACTGGAACCGGCACCACCGCACAGACCCTGTACAACCCGCTGCCTAAATGCGGCGAGTGCTGCAACGGTAACTGAGCCGATGGGGGCGGGGCTAGGCTTCGCCCCCATTCTCTTTGAAGGAGGATGGTTATGGTTAGCATGGACATGGTACAGCGGGGCATTAACCGCTATATGGAGCAAGAGATCATCAGCCGACTGCCGGAAGGAAGTCTGGGCCGGTTTGCCGCAAATGCCGCTAAATATGTGTTTGTCGCACGAAGTGGAAACGCCATGAATTCGCTTGCAGAAAACCCCATTGCAAAGGCGTTTGGACTGACAGCTGACGGGCAACTGGACATTGACCTAGCGGCAGAGGCGGCGCGGGAGAGCATCCCCGACAACGGTTTGAAGGTTGACGTGCCGGTGCTGGGCAGGATGACCTTCCACCGTGGGGATGTGGACACGCTGGTGCGCATGATTATGGAGGGCTGAGGTATGACCCGAGAAGAAATCTTCTCCGCTATATCCGCCCGACAAATCGAAGGCATTATGTTGCACGACCAAATGGCGCAGTGCTTCACGTTCTTGCATCTAGACGGTTACAAGCGGCTGCAAGAGTTTCGCTTCATGGACGAGGCCGCCGAACATCGGAACATGGTGCGGTTTTACATCGAGCGTTATAACCGCCTGATACCGGGCGCACACGCAAACAATCCGGCGATTCTGCCGGAAAGTTGGATGGGCCGAACCCGACTTGAAGTGGACACGGCAACAAAGCGCATGGCCGTGCGGGATATGTTTAAGCGCTGGGTGAATTGGGAATCCAGCACATTGAGCAGCTTGCAAGCACACGCGCAAATCCTGTACAACAGTGGAGATGTTGTAGGCGCTGACTACATCGGGCGCATGGCGAAAGATGTGGCAGACGAGTTAAAGACCGCAACCGGCATGATGATTGACTTGGACGCGGTGGACTACGACATGGCCGTGATTCTTGACAGGCAGCCCGCACTGCACCGAAAGTACAAACACAAATTGCAGGAAATCGGAGAAGCGTTTTCCTGACAACAAGCTCTGAGGAGAAATCCTTGGAGCTTTTTTATCTAGAAAGGATGGGAATATGGCAAGAAAGCTTATAAGCAAGGCTGACTATAATAGGCAGGCTGCCGAACAAGGCGGCGCTCGAAACATGTACAACAACAGCGGATGGAGCGTGGGCAACAACGCGGCGAATGCTGCCTCTGTGCGAAAGGCGTACTCTGGAAGCAGCGGCGGTTCTTCGTCTGGCCGGTCCTCTTATTCTGCACCTGCCGTTCAGGCCGCACCCGCTTCCAGCGGCCCCAGCTATGCCGACGCATATGCTGATGCGTTGGCATCTATCATGGCAGAGCAGCGGCGACAGCGGGAAGCAGCGTATCAAAAGGCGGCGGCAGCGCAGAAGGAAAACCTCAACTTTGCCACAAACCAGCTGACCGACACCACCAATGACGCGCTGAAACAGGCTTACATTAACAAGATGCAGACCCTCCGCAACCTGCCCCAACAGATGAGTGCACAGGGCTTGAACGGTGGTGCATCGGAAACCACGCTGGCGAGCATGAACAACAACTACGGCAACGCCCGAAACCAGCTGGAAACCGAGCGCTTGAAGCAGCTTGCCAGCCTGCAAAACACCTACCAAAACAACCTTGCACAGCTGGAAGCTCAGCGGGCCAGCGGAGACGCTGCGCAGCTCTCCAACCTTGCCCCCACGCTGGCAAACCTTGTGGCCACTAACACCCCTGCAAGCGTGAACATCACGCAGGGAAGCGGCGGCAACGCTGGCAACGTAAGCGCATGGTTGCGTAAGCTGATGGGTTACGACGACGAGGACTATTACAACTGATTTCATTCTCCGCCCGGCCTGAAACACGGCCGGGATTTTTTGAAATAAGGAGGACTCCATGCCCTATTCTGACCAGGAAGCGTTTCTGAACGCCTACCTTAAAAACTATGCACAAGCCCAGCAGAACGCCATAAACAGCGGCAAAACGGGCATGAGCAGCGCCCGGTACACCGGCCAGCAAGCCATGAACGCTGCGCCCACAACTCTGCCCGACTATGGAGACATCGCCAGCAGCTTTACATCGGCCTACACAAAGCAGCTGGCAGCCGTTGAAGCACAGCGCGAGAAGGAAGCGAAGGCAGCCCAGGCAGCAGCAGAAAAAGAAGCAAGGGCAGCCGCAAGTGCGGCGAAAAAAGCATCCTCTTCCACCACAAAGAGCAAGAAGCTGAAGAAGGAAGAGCTTAAAGCACTGGATTCAGAGCTGGAAGAAATGGCCAAAACGCGGGTGGCCCTGCAAGAAAGAAAAGAAACCCAAGATACGAACACCCGCGAGCGCATCAAGGAGAACGTCGGAGACACTGCCGGTATTTCCAGCCTTACAGCCGCAAGCAGAACCTTCGCGCCTGAAAGGAAAGGCAGTGCCACAAAGAAAAGACTTTCGCTGCGGCTTGCCGCTGGCGTGAAAGGTTTGGCAAAAGGCGCTTCCACCTATAAGCAGATGCAGAAGGCGCGTGGCGGCGTGTCTGCCGAAGATAGTGTGGATCTAGGCGGCGTCCAAACCCCGCAAGCAACGGTAGCAAAACAAAAATCCAGAACCAAAGCCCGGGCCTCTGTGGCAAAGCAGAACTTCACGACACAGGAGCTGGATGCACGTCTGACCGCAACAAACCAGCGGATGCGGGAGCTGCAAAAGCAAGGAAAGACCAAAACCCGAGAATATCGGCAACTGCAAAACCAGCATGACACCTATGCAACCGCGTTGGGCGTGGACTCTTTTGCTGGCCGTGCAGGCGCAACCGGACTTGGTGCAGTCTCCGGCTTTGCTGCTGGCGTGGCGAACATGGGCGATGCCACGGCCCGCGCAATCCGTGGCCAGTCTGCAAGTATGGACATCCCGGAGTATGAGGCAGCATCGGACGACCTGCAAGAAGCCAACGAGCAGCGGGACGCTCTCATTCAGATGGGCCGGGCCTACACCGACACCCCGAACGGCCCTGTCGCTACGCCTGAATTCCAGCAGGTGCTTGACCGCATTGCAAGCGCAAAGGGCGTGCGGGCTGAAAATCAAGTAACCCCTGAGCGCAATCAAGTTGTGAACAATATGCTGGACTTTGCCCAGAACCAGAACCAGAAAGCACAGGCGGGCCTTGGCAACACCGGCCGGTTTTTGGTGGGCACCATTGGCAGTGTTGCCCAAAACCTTCCCGCTTTTGCGGCGGCTGCGGCAGTGCCCGAAGCTGCACCTGTTTTGATTCCAGCCCTCATGGGTGCTAGCGCGGCAGGCAACCGGGAGAACGAGCTGGAGCAGCGCGGCGTACCTTTGAATCAGGCTGTATTGCGCAGTGGCTTGAGCGGCGTAGTGTCCGGCATTACCAACAAGCTGCCCCTTGAGCAGGGTGCCGAACTCATAGCCGGAAACGGCCCCGGCATTGTCCGCGCTATGGCCCGGCAAGCACTGAGCGAAGGCGGGCAGGAAGCCTCTGAGTATGCAGCAGACTACGGCCTCGACGTTTTGGCCGGAGACCCGGATGCAAACTTCAGCCTTGCCGAACTTGGGCAGCAGGCGCTGGGCGGCGCACTGGGCGGCGCAATCAGTGCGGCCGGAAGCTCTCTCATTGGCAGCGGCGTGAATCGCGCAAGAGAAGCGTTTGGGGACAACGGAAACGCCCCTGTGGACACGGATGTGCAGCAGGCAGAACCGGTATCGCCATCCACCGAAACAGCCCCGCAACAGCCTGCTGCGGCGGCGCAGGACGCGGTACAATCCCCCGTTACCGCAGCCGTTGAAGCATTCCGCAACGGAACCCTGACCAACCAGCAGCTTGACGACCTGAAACCCGGCGGGGCACTGCGGAGCGAGTTTGAAGCAGCCACTGGCATGACCTTGCCCGAAACCAGCAGCGCGACGCGGAATGCGTTGAAGGCTGGGATGCAGGAAGAAATTCCGTATCTGCGGCCTGTTGACAGCGCCGAAAACACAGGATATGATGGAACCAATGAGACCTACACAGGAGGTGCGAGCGATGACGGGACTGGAAGAGGCAATGGAAAGATTGCGGAACCGAACGGAGAAGGACGAGAGGGAATTCCAGAATTATTACGCGACGCTGGAAACAGCCATGGAGCGCAAGCAAGCGAAGGGCTTGTGGGAAATTGGAACCCCTCTGGAGGAACTCAAGTATTACGTGGATTTCTAAATGTATCACCTGAAACACAAGCGGCTGTCGAACGGAGCGGAGCCACACCCCTTGAGCTGAGAGACACGACCAGTGACCCTCAGCTTTTTTCATCGGCTCTTGAAGAAGCCCGGCAGAAGAATCCCCATGGTCTAATGGTGAGCCCCAAAACCGTTGAGGAGTTAAGCCAACCCGAAACCCGCACCTTTATGAGCGCGGACAATATGGCCGGTGCGCTGGTTACGGCAGACGGCGACATTGAAGCGGTGTTCAAAAACCCGCAAAGCAAGGCAAAGCAAGCGGCAACATCTCTCTTGATTACGGCCGTGGAGAATGGAGGACGCAAACTTGACTGCTACGGCGAAGGCCTGGTGCGTACATATAATAACCGAGGATTTGAGGCAGTTGCTCGCATTCCGTTTAACGCGGAAGAGGTGGAAGCCGGGTGGACATACGGCAAACGAGATGTCTATGTGATGAAACTGCGCGATGGTGTGACGGCGCAGGACATTGCAAACCGGTTGACTTTGCCAGAAGAGGACGGCGGTTTTCACCAACAAACAATGCAAGAGCTTGCCAACCTTCCCGTATTCGACGACTACGACGAGGCGCTGGCATACCGCGACAGTCTGCTCACCACCCCCGCCGAAACCGGAAACATTCCAGAACTCATGCCCACCGCAAACCAGAGTGTGCAAGAGCCTATCCCCACATTGGCTGACCACCCCAACACGGTTGGCAGCATGGAATCGGCCTTCGATGCGCCGGAAGCCCCCACACGGGACATCAACACACAGCGTAGGATTCTCGACGGGCTGGACGATCAGCGGATTAAAGACCTTGGCCCGTTAGATCAGGACACCCACACTGTTTACACCGACGAAAAGGCCCGGTATGACGCGCGCCAACAAATGGACTTGGCGTATCAGGAGGCGTTGCAACAGGGTCAAGACCCGTCTCAGGCAATTCAGACGGCCCTAGACACAGAAATGGCCCGTCTGCGGGGGCAAGAAGGCGCGTGGAACAAGACCGACCGATATACGGCTGATGTCATCCAAGAGGAACTGAAGCGCCAGTGGCAGAATGTCGAGCCGGGTTCGGACGAGTATCTTGTGGCGCAGGCCAGATATTCCGCGTGGGCTAGTGAAGAGAGAGAACGCGCTAGCGAAGCAGGCCGTAATCTGCAAGCAAATGCAGGGCGGCTGACCGGCAACAGCGTTACTGAAAAAGCCCAAAACATGGTTCATAAAATCATCGGTGCATATGCGGACAAAGAACTCAGCAACGGTACAAAAAAGCAATTGTCCGAGTTCGCGGACGACCTTGCAGCGGAAGCCGAGCAGCTGTTTGGTGAAGGTAGGCAAGACTTGACCAGCGGCATGGACACCGTTTCCCGGATGGATAAAGCTGCGGCCCGCGTGAAGGAGCTGGCGCAGAAGTACAAGGTGTCTATCACGGAAGAGCAGCAGCGACGGCTGGCCGCAAGTATGCTGGCAGGCGACAAAAGCGAAAGCTACTATGACCGTCTGCTTGAGTTTGCGTCCGGGATTGAAGAAATCGACCTGGACACATTGGAACGGGTAGACAATTATATTTACCAAATGCAGGGTATGCCGGACAACAAAGAGCGTTATACCATTGAGCAACGAATGTATTGGGAACTGGCTCAAAAACTTTATCCGAAAGCCGGGTTCATGGACAAAGTTGCGTCTTGGCGTTACTTGTGTATGCTCGGCAACGTGCGCACACATATGCGCAACCTTGTCAGCAACGTCCTTATGGATGCTACGACACGGACAAAAGACACTGTTGCAGCGGTGATCGAGGCGGCGGCACAGAAGATTGGGGTCATCGACGAGAGCGAACGCACAAAGGCAATCCTGAACCCGTTCAGCGAAAGCGATAAAGCCCTACGCGGTGCGGCCTACAAGTTTGCAACGGAAAATATGTACAGCGAGTTGAGCGGCGGTAGATACAGCTTCCAAACCGAAATTCAACGGGCGCGGCAAGTGTGGAAAAACAAAGGGCTTGAGTGGTTGCGCAACGCCTCTAGCGATACTCTTGGCGAAGAGGATAGAATCGGCCCCGCTGGACTTGCTGCGCCGTTTTTGGAAAGCGATGGGGCCATTGGAGACTTTGCCAGAAAATGGACAGATGCCGTCCAGGCAAAGGGTGAAGCCGGCAAAATCATGCTTGGCGGCAAAAACAACAGTTTTGCATCTGCCATGGCGCAATACCTTAAAGCGCATGGTTATGATGCCAGCGTGTTCGAAGCCACCGATGAAAAGAGCAGGGGTGCCATCGCCTATGCTGCCGCTTATGCAAAGCAAGAGGCGTTTCGAGCTACCTTTGCCGAGGCAAATGAAACGGCGAAATGGCTCAACTCCGCACCCGGTGGTGCGAAGCTGGTAGTTGATGCGCTCGACCCGTTCGCAAAAACGAGCGGCAACGTGTTTAAGCAAGGCTTGAGGTATTCCCCTGTTGGGCTGCTGAATGGCCTGAAAAAACTCGCTGAAACCAGCGTAAACCAAAAGCGTGGTCGTGGAACTGTTTACCAAAGCAGTGAAATCATAAACAGCATTTCCGAGGGCTTGACAGGATCTGCCATAATGGTTTTAGGCGGTTGGCTTGCAAGCATGGGCGTACTCCGCGCAACCGGTAAGGAAGAAGAAAAGGGGCTGGACACGGCCGAAGGCAAGCAAGATTATTCCTTCCAAATCGGAAATCACAACTACACCATGGACTGGACGACGCCTGCCAGTATGCCACTGATTATGGGCGCATCGTTATACGAGAACGGCGTATCAATTGATAACATCATCACCGCCGCTGCTTCTTTGGGAGACCCCGTGCTGGATACGATGATGTTACAATCCGTGCAAGATACGATTGACACCATTCGATACTCTGGCACAGACGGAACGCTCGGTACGTTAGGCAACCTGGGTGTGCAAGTGGGCTCTTCGTATGCGGGACAGTTCGTCCCTACTGCACTGGGGCAAGTCGCTCGCAGCGTGGACGACACCCGCCGCGATAGCTACGGCGGCGGTGATTCTTCTCTGTCCAGAAGCGTAAACCGATTTATCCGGAAGCAAGAAAACAAAATCCCATTTTTGTCTGAAACAAATGAGCCGTATGTGGACGTGTGGGGGAACGAGAGGAAGAACGCTGGTGGTAATTTTGCCGCGCGCTTGGCTTTTAACACGATCAGCCCCGGATTCTACTCTACCGACACAGAGGACGAGACAGGCCGCGCCTTGCGCGAACTTGCCGAGACAACCGGAAACGCCGCTGTGCTGCCGAGCAGGGCTTCCTCCTCCATTGACTACAACGGCGGACATTATCGGCTGAGTCCAGAAGAGTACACCACTTATCTGAAAACCAGTGGGCAAACCGCAAAATACTTTGCTGACGCGATCACACAATCCAATCTCGACCCCAGCGAGCAGGAAGAGCTGATTCCGCAGCTTTACAATGTGGCAAAGCAGATTGCAACGCAAGAAGTGCGTGACGATTATGTGCCGTCCACAACCTATCAGTCTATCATGCAGTTGTACAACGCCCTTGGCCCCGATGCCGTCATTGACTACAAACTGATGCGGCTAAACGCCGATACGAACGACAATGGCCGTATCAGTAAAGACGAAGCTACGGCATATCTTGACCACACCGGATGGAGCCAGTCGAAGAAATCCGCATTCTTGACGGCCACAAACAAGGGCTGGAAAAACCCGTATGATTAAGGAGTAAAAAATGGACATTGGTAACAACATTCAGTTTGAGCGTATCCGCCGGATCACCGGCTATCTGGTGGGCACCATGGACAAGTGGAACGACGCCAAGAAGGCAGAAGAACGAGACCGTGTAAAGCACTTTTAATGCAACAATAGAGTAACAGTTCAACGCATTTTCGTTGAAAATTGCTCAAAAATTCTGACTACGAATCAGAAGGTCGGGGGTTCGAGTCCCTTCCAGCGCACCAAAAAGGCACCGTGCAACGTCGTTTGCATGGTGCCTTTTGTTTTTTGTTCAAAAACAAATGTGTTCCAATTCCGCAGAATTTGGCACATAGTGTAACGGATAGTGTAACAAATTACGTTGCATCAATAATACATTTAATCTCGTTTGCCATTTTTTCAAACTCTTCTTGCGCGACGGCGATGTGTGCGTCTTGCGAAATGTAATAATCGTCCGTGACAGAACTGCCGATCTGGTGGCCGATGGCGCGTTGTAATGCTTCTTTGTCCACGTTCGCTTTGGCCGCGAGACTGGCGAAGGTGTGACGGCATGAGTAAGGAACATAGCGGTGCGGATTCTGCACACCTATTTCTTCCAGGCCCGTGTAGAATTCTCGTATCCGGAAATTGCGGATGTTCCAGGCGCTGCCATTTGGGCTGCGGAAAATGCGCTGGCCGGGCTTTGTGTCGTTGCAGAAGTGCATAAACACGTCCCATGTGATAGGGTCAAGAAGAATGTACCGGTTCTTCCCGGCGGCGGTTTTGGAGCCTTCCAGACGGATGCCGTGGCGCTCAAAGTCAATGCAGCCATTACGGGAAATCTTCGCAAGGTCTACAAGGCGGCAACCACTCATGCACAAGAACCAGATAATGCCGGGCACCCGCTCATATCGGTGCTGGTAGAGCAACCGCAAATCTGCATCGTCAAATGGCACACGCTGGCTCTTCACGTCGGCGGTGAGTTTCAGGCCCTCGGAGTAATCCGTCTGATGGATGCCGTGCTGCACACAAAACATACAGAGCTTGTGCATGAGCGAGCGGAGCTTGTGCTGGTGGGACTTCGATTTCCCTTCATCCTCTGCCCGGTACAGGATGCCCTCCAATGTTTCTTTTCGCACGTTGATTGCCTTGATGCTGTGCAGCTCTATCATGTAGTTCCATGCGGATGCCACGTCAATCCGGTACTTCTCCGTGTTCTGCCGGAAAGCGCGGTCAGAAACCACCGCGTCATACACCTGTTGCATGGTGTAATTTCGGTACTCCAAATCAGGCTCTTGCTCTGAGGCCGCGAGAATAGCCCTCTCCGCGTCTTGTTTGGTTTTGTAACAGCCGATATAGGCCCCCTTGTAAACGGCCTTATAGGGAGAGCTGCGCCCTTGCAGACGCGCAATGGAGCCGTTGCCCTTTGCCCTTCGTGCCTTTGGCCTCGTGGCGGCCGTCTGCCGCTTGCCACACCACGGGCAAAACAGCGCCCCTTCTGGGATGTCTCTTGCACATCTCACACACGTCATGGCTTGCACCTCATTTCATGGTGTACTCATTCTTTTTCATCTGGGCGGCTTGCCTGCCTGCATCGTGGGCGCTGTGCAGGTTTTGCAGGTTCGGTTTTGCTTTCTCCGGCTCCACCAAGTCGCCGGTGATGGATTCCAGCTCATAGTTGTCAATTATCAGCCTGCACACGGCTGTCCGGCTTGCCATGCTGCAATGGGCGTTTGCTACGTACTCGTCCAGCATGGACGGCCATTCACTGCCATGTGCGCCGAAGATCAGGAATGCCAGCTTGTCCACTTCGCCCGGCGGGCAGTCTGCAAGGTACTTAAAAAGCCCGTTCCGCCTCTGCTCCACATCCGCGTGGCTGCCGTCAAAGTCGGTGTACAACTCCGGGTGGGCCAGGCGGAGAACGTCTGGAAACCAGTTCAAACTTAACGCTCTGTACCAGTTTATAAAATCTTCCAGTGTGGGCGGCTTCTCCCCGTGCTCCCATCTCTGCACCGTGCGCGGGCTGACGTGCAGCAGCGCGGCAAGCGTCTCTTGCGCAATGCCCGACCTTTCCCTTGCCTGTGCCATGAGTGCTGCAATCCTCTTTGCATCGTACAACATACGCCATCCTCCTTTGTGCAAAAACACCAAAAGAGCGTTTCTCAGCTGTCGAATGCCGGGAAACGCTCTTTTTTTACGCAATTTTAGACGTGGTAAAAGCCGCGAGTTTATGCTATTGTGTGGACAACAAGTACATGGTTTCATTCTACAGGTTCAAACGTAAACGTTACGGCGATCCCGGCTGTGTTCCCGGCGAAGCGGCCGCGATCTTCCGTTACCGTCACATCACTATACACAGTAAAAGCATTCCATAAATCATCTTCTTCAATAATGATATAGGAGTTATCCTCTCCTATATCGGGGTATGTGTCCTGCTCAACGCACTGGGCGTGCAAATCCACGCGGTCTCCCGCGTCACAGGTGATCTCCACACCGCTGCTGGTGATTGTTTCCCCGTTGACCGTGGAATAAAACTCCCAGTCATGGCCCACGGAGTTGTTCCACTCCTCTTCAAAGTCAGCCGTGACTTTGTATGTGCAGGGACCGGAACGATCTTCCACGGACGTTGCAGGCGCGGACGTGTCCGTATCCAAACTCGGTGCTATCATGAGGGCGTAAACCGCCGCTACTGCAACGGCACCGAACGACCATTTTTGTACGCGCGTCATGCCTTTGGCGGATGGGTTCTCGCGCTTCTCATCTGCGCGATTTCCAAAGCCCACGATAAGCCCGGCAATAATAACAACCCAAGCAAAAGCAACCATTGTAATCACCCATTATATAAGGAAGTGAGGTAATCATGAACGAACAGCGAAAAGAAATTGAAGAACTCATGCGAAAGCTGACGAGAGAACAACTCAAAGAGTTTATTGCTTACCTGCAAGCCCTCGAAGCATCAGCAGGGCAGCATTGAGTTTATCTGCATCCAGGCGATCAAGAATTTCCCTGGCTTCTTCCAGCTCTTCCTTGGACAGCCCTTCGCATTCCTTTAATAGTGCACCCAGCCCAACGCCATCTAAGGCGTTGGGCTTTTCTTTTTTCTCGCTTTCGCCGGTGAGTTCTTCAACCGTAACACCTAGTGCATTGGCTACTGGCAAAAGCAGTTCATCTGGAAAGTCTCTGTCGGTAGTCAGCATTTGAGAGATGTAACCCCTGCTTTTTCCGATCTCTCTGCACACAAAAGATATGTTGATACCTTTGTCAGCAGCGATTTTTTTAGCTCGCTCCACATTGCGCATAGAAAAAGACCTTTCTTTTTGTGCAAATAGCCAAATGTTTATGAGATTGAAAATTGACTATTGAAAAATAGCCACTTGGCTACTATAATATAAAGCACAGGGCAAACAAAACCAAAAGCCCCTGACAATATTATATCGGGCATACGCTAGATTCTATTCACTTTGTACTTCACATCTGCATAGTAGCATATTTTCTAGCGATTTTCAAGCCCAGAGAGGAGAATTGCTAGTGAATGTTTCAAAAATCGACCAGTTTTGCAAATTGCATGGTCTGAGCCGCACGGAACTTGAAGTTGCGGCAGGGCTGAGCAACGGCTCAATCGGGAAGTGGGAACGCAGCGTATACGGTCCCAGCATCTCGCAGCTGATTAAGGTTGCGAACTACTTCCGCGTATCGGTGGATGCGCTGCTCGTAAATGGTAAGGAGGTATGAGCGTATGAGATCCATTCAAATCTTCAACAACCCCGAGTTTGGGGATATCCGCACGGTAGACCTGAACGGCGAGCCGTGGTTCGTGGGCAAGGACATTGCAGCAGCACTTGGGTACGGCGAAGGGAAGTCACTCGCCAACGCCGTAGCAAACCACGTTGATGATGTAGACAAGGGGGTCACCGAAATGATGACCCCCGGCGGAATGCAGAAAATGGTCATCGTCAACGAAAGCGGCGTGTACAGCCTGATTTTTGGCAGCAAGCTGGAAGGTGCGGTGCGTTTCAAGCGCTGGGTGACCGGCGAGGTGCTGCCTACCCTGCGCAAGACGGGCAGCTACACGATGCCCAAACTCAGCAAGGAGATGCAGGCGCTCTTCCTTCTGGATGACCGCACCCAAAAGCAAGAGGCCCGGCTCACCGCGCTGGAAAACACCATGACGGTGGATTACAGCCAGCAGCAGACTCTGAAAAAGGCCGTGGGCCGGGTAGTGGTGGAAGCCCTGGGCGGCAAGGCGGCCCCGGCCTACAACGACCCCCATGTGCGCGGCAAGCTGTTCAGCGAGTGCAACCGCGACGTGCAGGACTGGTTCCGGGTCAACAGCGTGTGCAACGTACCCCGCAAGGATTTCACCCAGGCTGTGGAGTACATCCAGCGATGGAAGCCCAGCACCAACTCCGTGATGCTCATTCAGCAGACCAACGCCCAGACCAGCTTATATGAGTAAGGAGGCACCGCAATGACGCGACCAACTTTAACCATCACTGAGTGCTGTGAGGTGCTTCGCGCCAACAACATTTCGGTGGACAACAAGGGTTTGGCGGCCGCCATTGAAGCGGGCCGTATCCCGTGGGCAGTCGCCATGAACGCGCCCGGCGCAAAGCTCCAGCCCAAAATTTTCAAGCACCGGCTGGCCCGGTGGCTGAAAGATATGACTGGTCAGACACCCGTTGCCATTGAGCCGGAATGGCTCTGAGACGCGGCGGCAATGCACCGAGAACCTATGCAAAGGCTCGGCAATGTCTCGCTTCGCGGCGGCATTGAGTGGATATACAAGGCATAGCCACGGAATTGCATAGATGAGCAATGGCAGCGCAAGGATTGGATTCGCTACGGCAAAGCTGTGTTTTGATATGCGACGGATTAGCTACGCTGGGAAGAGCAATGGAAACGCGAGGCGCTGATTAGCGAAGGCAAAGCGCAGAGGTGAATTGCTGCGGAATGAGCTTCGCCAGGCATAGCAACGCATTAAACGGAATCGAGATTGCATGGAAACGCACTGCAACGGCAAGGCGAGGAAAAGGATTGCAATGCGATGGATACGCGAAGCAAATGTAAAAAACTTAAATCGGAGGAGAACAATGAAAATCAGAATCACGGCAATTGAAGAGGTGCTTGGCAGCAGCCCCAGCAACGAGGATTTGCTGGGGACTTACATCGCCAGCAAGGCACCCACAGAGGAGCTTGAGGCGCAGGAGATCGAAACGATTAAGGCGCAGAACGCGGAAGAACGGCTAACCGTGTTTCCGAAGCTGCCGGACGGAACCCCGTTCATTTACGACTATCAGATCAAGGGAATGTTGAAGGACAGCTGCAAGATGCTGGCGAAGGCCGGTAAGGCCGGGTACCCCGGCGGCAAGGCTTGCGCGGCAATCAAGGCGTATAAACAGGCCATTGATGGGCTGATTTTCGTGGAGCCGCGCTGCATCCCTTACAACCTGCACGGGCTCAAGATGGATTACTGCGAGCGCATTCTTCGGGCAAACACCCCCATGGGAGAGCGAACCAGCATTGCAAAGGGCGAGAGTGTGCCGGAGGGCAGCACCATCGAGTTCAGCGTCGTGTGCCTTGATCCGAAGCTGGAGGACATGGTGCGCGAGTGCCTGGACTACGGTAAGTTTCGCGGCCTTGGGCAGTGGCGCAACAGCGGCAAGGGCAGGTTCGTCTGGGATTTGCTGGACGAAAACGGAAATGTGATCGGCGGGAACAACAAGTTTGAAGGTGAGGGAACCGAAGAATGAAAGGTTACAAGGCATTTGGCGAAGGCATGGCTTGCCTCGGCAAGCAGTACGCGGAGAACACTGTATTTGAAGAGCCGGAGGCAGAGGTTTGCAAGGCGGGAATGCACTTTTGCAAGCAACCCATTGATGTGCTGCGGGTTTATCCCGCCGCACAGGCAAAGGAATTTGCCGAGGTGGAGGCACTGGACGAGGCAAAAACCGATGACGGCGTAAAATACTGCACCAAAAAATTGCGGGTTGGGGCAAAACTCAGCCTGCGTGACCTGGTAAATGCGCAGATTACATTTGTGCGGGAGCATTGCGCAAATGAACAAAATGCGACGCCAGAGAAACCGGCCACGGCTGGTAATTGCGGCGCGGCCACGGCTGGTGAATACGGCGCGGCCACGGCTGGTAATTACGGCGCGGCCACGGCTGGTGAAGGCGGCGCGGCCACGGCTGGTGAATACGGCGCGGCCACGGCTGGCGAATACGGCGCGGCCACGGCTGGTAATTACGGCGCGGCCACGGCTGGTAATTGCGGCGCGGCCACGGGCCGAGGGAGCGTAAGCGTTGGTGCAAACGGTGTCGGGCTTGTCCGTGCAGAGCGTCCAAAAGCAAGAGGGGGGGGAGGCGCGGTGCTGGTGCTTGTCAAAGAGGACGAAAGAGGAGAAATCGAACACATCGTGCAAATCACGGTGGACGGAGAAAGCGTCAAAGAAAACACCTGGTACAAGGTAAACGCAGATGGGGGCGTGGAGGAAGTAAATGATTGACGCAATCTTGAGTGTGCTGCCCTGGATTGGGCTGGGCGCTCTTATCTGGTACGTGGCCGCTTGCGTGGCGGCCGATGAAAAGCCACATATCGCCCCGGCGGCTGTGCTCATACTGGGCACCTGGCTGCTGGCGATGTGGAGGGAGTGAGGAGGACAAAGCATGACTGAGTATTACATCACTGTACACAAAAAGGCCGCCCCGGCTGCAACCCGGAACGACCTGAAGAGTGCCAAAGCTACCCGCCATGGCACTATCAACATTTTAACCCACACCCTGGGCCGCGTCAACTGGGGCGGCATCTTCGGCGGTGTGCTGGGCGCTCTGGTGGCTGCGGCCATCTGGGTGCCGGTGGCCTACGCACAGCGGGGCTACTGGGCAATCGGCGGCGAGATTTTTCTCATTGGCCTGGCCGCTGGGCTTGGAGCATGGATTGGAGGCGGCGGCGAACCGTGAAATGCGATATGGACTGCAAAAATTGCAAACGCCCGGCGAAAAAGTGTCACGGAGGCAATTTCAGCACACCGTACACCTGCCGGGACTGTGTGCCGACAAAAAAGCCCCACGAGGGGCCGTCAATCGAGTACTTGCCCGCGCTGAATCGGTGCGGCAAAAAAATCAAATAAAGCAAAGGAAGAACAAAAATGAACGATTTTACGAAAGCATTAGACGCGGTTGTGGCCGCTTACGACAAGAGCAACGAGAGGCCCGCGTACAAGCGCCTTGTCGATATTGAGTACATTGGCACGCTGTACACCACGCCGACCGGCACTCTGGAGCTTGGGGATCGCTACTTGGATGAGATTCTCACAAAGCTGATTAAGGACAAAGACCCCTTCAAACCTTTTGCTGGCCGCGTCCGCCTGATTGTGGAGGAAATCTCCATGAGCAGCGGCATCCCCGAAGTACCCGAAAAGGAGGACGAAGACAAGTGAATCTGTACGAGATTGATGCGGCCATTACGGCCTGTATCGACCCGGAAACGGGCGAAGTGCTCGACGAAGAGGCGCTGAATGCGCTCCATATGGAGCGAGAGAAAAAAATTGAGAATGTGGCCTGCTGGGTCAAAAACCTCAATGCTGAAGCGGAAGCCTGCAAGGCGGAAAAGAAGGCTTTTGCAGACCGCGCCCAGGCTGCCGAGCGGAAGATGGAAAAGCTCGAAAAATGGCTTTTTGATGCACTCGAAGGGAAGCCGTTTAGCAGCGGCAAGTGCGCCGTTAGATGCTCCCGCCGCCCGGCCGTGACTATCTTTGACGAGGGGGCGCTCCCGGCGGAATACGTGGCCGAGAAGATCAGCAAAACCCCCGATAAGGCCGCAATCAAGGCCGCGATTAAATCCGGCATTGAAGTGCCCGGGGCCGCTCTGGTGGACAACCTGAGCGTACAAATCAAGTGAGGTGTGATATGGAAAATCTCGATATTTACAACAAGCTGCGGGAATGCCCCGAGGGAGCAATTAAGCCTATCAGCGCGGGCCGGTTGAAGGGCATGAGCGACATCAACCCCATGTGGAGAATCAAAGCCCTGACGGAAGCCTTTGGCCCGTGCGGCATCGGCTGGTGGTACACCATCGACAAGCAATGGCTGGAACACGGAAACGGCCCTGAGGTGGCGGCATTCTGCAACATCACCTTATTTTACAAGCTGAACGGAGAAGAGAGCCACGGAATCCCTGGAACGGGCGGCAGCGGCTTCGTGAAAGTCGAGAAGAACGGCCCCTACACCTCTGACGAGTGCTTCAAAATGGCACTCACTGATGCAATCAGCGTGGCCGCAAAGGCACTGGGAGCTGCCGCAAACATCTACTGGCAGCAGGACCGCACGAAGTACGAGCAGCCCCCTGCACCGGCCCCCGAGAAGCCCATCTTGTGTGAGGGATGCAAGCAGCCCATCAAGCCGGTAAAGAAGAGCGACGGCACGATTATGACGCCTGCGCAGGTGGCCGATTGGACGAAGCACAAGCGCGGAAAGACCCTGTGCATCTACTGTGAACGGGCCGCGCAGAAGGCGGAGGATAAAGCATGAAGCTGTGCATCAAGGCCAGCCAATTTCCCGACCACATCGGAAACCTGCTGCACGTATGCCAGGGCTTTGAGCCTGACCAGCTGCTCGACATCCAGATTGACAAGCACCGCCAGCGGCGAAGCCTTGATGCGAATGCCTACTGCTGGGTGCTGCTGGACAAGCTGGCGGCCGCTCTGCACAAGCCCAAAACCGAAATCTACCGGGAACTCATCCGGGAGGTTGGGGGCAACAGCGAGACGGTGTGCTGCGTGGAGAAGGCCGTGGACAAGCTGGTGCAGCTTTGGGGCAAGAATGGGCTTGGCTGGGCCGCCGATGTGGTAGACAGCAAACTTGAAGGATGCAAGAACGTGGTGCTTTATCAAGGCTCAAGCACCTACGACACCCGCCAGATGTCGCGCCTGATTGATCTGGTGGTGCAGGAGTGCCGGGCGCAGGGAATCGAGACTGCAACCCCGGCGGAATTGGAAAAGCTGAAGGAGGCGTGGCATTGACAAACGAGTACGGCGCAGAGCTTGACCGCAACGGATATGCCCCTAGCATCGTGCAGGAATATATGGACGAATGTTTCATCTGCCGGGCAAACGGATACCGCGACAAGCTCGACCGGCACGAGGTTTTTTTCGGGCCGTATCGGGACAAATCGAAGCGGTTGGGGCTGTGGGTTAGCCTTTGCCACCACGCCCACCACATTGACGGCCCTTCGGCTGTGCACAACAACGCCACGGCCGACCACGCGCTGAAATGGTTTGCGCAACAGTGCGCAATGGAGTTTTACGGATGGAGCGAGGACGACTTCCGCTCCGAATTTGGTAAGAGTTACCGGGAGGATTAAAAACATGAATCAGATCATCATTATGGGCCGCCTGACCGCCGACGTGGAGATGCGCCAGACGCAGGCCGGAGACGCAGTGGGTTCCTTCTCCGTGGCCGTGGACGGCCCGAAGAGCCGCAACGGCGAGAAGCACACTGACTTCTTCCGGGTGACCGCATGGCGCAAGACGGCCGAGTTTATCTCCGGCTGGTTCCACAAGGGGGACATGATTGCGCTCAGCGGCTCCATGCACTGCCGGGAATACACCGACAACAGCGGCAATCGCCGCACGACGTGGGAAATGACCGCTGACAAGGCTTTCTTCTGCGGTGGGAAGAATGACGTGGGAAGCACGAAACAGCCCACAGCGGGCGAATTTGCCCAGCCAGCGGCGACGGATGACTTTGCGGTTATTGATGACAACGAAGATTTGCCCTTTTAATCGGAGGCAGCGCCTTGAAAGATAACAATTACATCGTGATTCAGGGGTGGATGCGCTCCCGCCTGAATCTTACCGGCAACGCCCTGCTTGTGTACGCCTGTGTTTTTGGATTCTCGCAAGCTGGCGAGTGGTATACAGGCACCGCAGCTTATCTGGCTGACTGGTGCGGATGCAGCAAGCGGGCAATCTTCCAGCAGCTTTCCACCCTGACAGAGCGCGGGCTGCTGGAAAAGCGGACAAGAGATGTCGGCGGTGTGACCTTCTGCGACTATCGCGCAGTCGAGCCTGGACAAGAGCCGGAACCTGAAAAAGATAATGCGCCAGCTTCACCCCCCATGCAGAATTTTCATGGGGGTGATGAAAAATCTTCACCCCATAATATAAAGATAAATAATACTCGAGTATCTAAAGATACTCTCGTATGCGCAAACAGCGGGGGGTTTGAAGCGTTTTGGACTGCCTACCCCAAAAAAAAGAGCAAGGGGCAAGCATTATCAGCGTGGAAGAAACTTAAACCTGATAGCTCTTTACAGGTTGTGATCCTGAAAGCAATCGAAGCCCAGAAACGTAGCCCTGATTGGCAAAAAGATAAAGGACAGTACATTCCCTACCCCGCAACTTGGCTGAATGCAATGGCATGGGAGGACGAAGTGCCCGCTGAACAGAAACGAAGGGAGGTGCAATATTTGCCATGAATGAAGCAGAAAAGGCCGTCATCGGCTGTTTGCTTGTCAACCAGCAGGCACAGCCGTACATTCTGGACGCCATCACCGGCGAGGATTTCAGCGACCCGGAATTGGGTGAGGTGTACGACAAGCTGGCCAGCCTGTGGGCACGGCACCGGAAGCTGGACACGGTGAGCGCGGCCTCTGTGATGGGCAATGAGCTGCTTGCAGAGTGCGCGGAAGCTCCCATTGCGTACAGCAACTACCCGGCTTATATCGCCGCCGTGAAAGACCACACGCTTGTGCAGCGGGCGCAGGCGGTGGGCCTGAAGCTGGCAAGCAGCGGATGCTCCAAAGACGATGTAGAGGGCGCGGCGCAAGAGCTGGCGCATATGCTGGCAGGCAAGCAGAGCACCGGGCGCTTCAACGCCATGGATTGTGCCACGTGGTTCATGCGGGCCATGGCTGGCGGGCGGCCGCCCTACTTCGCCACCGGGTTTGGGCGGCTTGACCGTTACACCGGATGGGGGCCGGGTGACTTTGTGGTGATCGGCGGACGGCCCAGCAGCGGCAAGACGGCATTCACCTTGCAAGTGGCCCGCCAGATTGCGCAGAACGGAAAGCGCGTTGGTTATTACAGCTATGAGACGAGTAAAGAACGTCTCAGCATGAGAATTTGCACCAACATCATGCGGCTTCAATACGATAGCGTGCGGCGCTACTCGGTGCAAATGGACAACGCAAACGAGATTCAGCTGCGGGCGCTCGACCATTTTGCCACCTGTCCGCTTGAGATCGTGGAAGCCAACGGGCGCGGTGTGCAGTGGCTCAAAATGGACGCTCAGGCGCAAAAGTTTGATGTGGTTTTCATCGACTACCTGGGCCTTATCCCTTCCCGTGGGAAGGACAGCTACGAGCGGGCCACAATGGTGTCGAAGGACTTGCACGACTTCGCCCAGCAGACAAAAATTTGCGTTGTGGCGTTGTGCCAGCTGAACCGCGCCGGGGCTGGTGACCTGCCCACGATGGAAAACTTGCGCGACAGCGGCCAGATTGAGCAGGACGCGGACAACATCATTCTGCTACACAACGATAAAGAAACGGGTAAATACACCGTGCGCATTGCAAAAAACAAAGACGGAATTACAGGGGATCTGCCGTTTGTGTTCTGTGGCTCACAGCAGCGCTTTGAGGAGATGGCGGGCCATGAGTGCGATTAACCTGCCGATTCGGTTCCCCGGCACCAACGAGTACATTGCAGCGTGTCGGCGGAACCGCTTTGCCGGCGCGAAAATCAAAGCGGAGTACACGCAAGCAGCTGCGCTGTACTTTCGCGGGCTGCCGCCCGTTACCGGGTCGATCAAGCTCCGGTTCATCTGGCACGAAAAGACCAGGCGCAGAGACAAAGACAACGTGGCCTTCGGGAAAAAATTCATTCTGGACGGAATGCAGGAAGCCGGGTTCCTGCCGAACGACAACAACAAGTGGGTTCTTGGGTTCGAGGACGTTTTTGTTTACGACGGCCGGGACGGCGTGGAGATTGAAATAATCGAAAAAATGGAGGTGCAAGATGCAAGCTATGTTGAATAACGGGATGTACTCATCCAAAACGGATTTGTGGAGCACACCACAAGACTTTTACGACGAGTTAAACCGTGAATTCAAGTTTGTGCTGGATGCGTGCGCTTTGCCGTGCAACGCCAAATGCAAGTCGTTTTTTACCCCCGCGCAAGACGGTTTGCGGCAGGACTGGGCAAGCGCAACATGGTGCAACCCGCCGTATGGGCGGGAAATTGGCAAGTGGGTGCGCAAGGCCCGCCTCGAAGCTGACCGCGGCAACACGGTCGTGTGCCTTTTGCCAGCAAGAACTGACGCGCGATGGTTCCATGACTATGTTCTGGGTCGTGCCGAAATCAGGTTCGTGCGCGGGAGACTGAAGTTCGGCGGGAGTAAAAATAACGCTCCATTCCCAAGCATGGTGGCAATCTATAAACCCAGGAATAACACGGAGGAGTAAAAGGCGATTTATGAAGCCGGGCTTTTGGGTGAGCTGGCGGCACCTTGGGTGCTTCAAAAAGGCCCGTTTTGACACCGCCGCAGAGAGAGCTGTGTTTGTTCAAACTTGGCTCAGAGACGGAAAACCGGCCCTGTGGGAGACCAATTCGCGGGGCCAAAGGATCATCAGGAGAGAACACAATGAAGGTACTGATTGCGTGTGAAGAATCGCAGACGGTGTGCATAGCTTTCCGCGAGCGTGGGCACGAGGCTTACAGCTGCGACATCCAAGAGCCGTCCGGCGGGCATCCTGAGTGGCACATCCTAGGCGATGCGCTGCAAGCGGTTGAGGGTGGGCAGGTCACAACAATGGATGGCAAAACGCACGACATAGGCAAGTGGGACTTGCTGATCGCTCACCCGCCGTGCACTTACCTGGCTGTTTCTGGGAATCGCTGGTTTAATATTGCCAGATACGGCGAAAAGGCGCAGCAAAGGATTGCAGCGAGAGCCGCCGCCGTAAAATTTTTTATGGGGTTTGCAACGGCAAATGTCGACAAAATCGCGATTGAAAACCCAGTCGGATACATGTCCACGCACTACAGGAAACCGGACTGTATCATCGAGCCGTATGAGTTCGGCCATAAAGCACGAAAAAAAACGTGTTTATGGCTGAAAAACGTGCCGCCTCTTAGGCCCACAAGCATAGTCGACAGAGGAACAATCTTGCCGGGAGGGTATAGCGTTGGGGCACATGCCAATTATGCCACAGATGAAAACGGAAAAGTTTTAAGATGGAACGACCCTCGAACGCAAAAAGCAAGAAGCAAGACTTTCCCCGGTATCGCCAAAGCTATGGCGGAGCAATGGGGATAATACAAGCCCGGGGCAACCCGGGCGGGAAGGAGATAACATGAACATGCAGGAAATGATTTATAAGAAAGGCAGGATTCCACCGGTACGGCTGGCGGATGGAGTTTATCGCGGCGTACCGTTTTACGTTCTGAGCTTAGGCACGCACCCCTGCGCTTACGTTGACATTGCGCCGCTGGGATTACACGTGATCAATGAGCGTGATATTGATTGCCATGGAGGTATTACATATCACCGCGACTATCTGTCAACGGTTGGCCACAAAGGAAATTTCTTGGGGTGGGACTACGCACACTGTATGGACTATTCCGGAGATCTCCAGTTTCTGGATCTCGGGTACAGTAAGAGGTGGACAACCAAGGAGATGGTAGCCGAATGCAAAAACGTGATCGACCAGATTGTGGGGAGGACTGACAATGGCTAAAGCGGTACTTATCAGCATGCGCCCAAAGTGGTGCCAGAAGATTGCCAGAAATGAAAAGACCGTTGAGGTGCGAAAGACCCGCCCGAAGCTGGAAACACCGTTCAAGTGCTATATCTATTGCACTATGGATCACCCTTATATTTCCATATCCTGCGGGGAACTGGACAAGCTCAATTATCGCACAAATACCGTTGGTCGGTGTAATGGCAAGGTCATTGGCGAGTTCACCTGTGACCGGATTTATGAGCTTGCGCCTCTCAACCATGCACCGGATGACGTAGAAAAGCAAGCTTGCCTGACACGGGAAGAAATTGTGAACTACCTAAAGGGAACCGGCTACGGCTGGCATATCGTCGATTTGCGCATTTATGACCAGCCACGGGAGTTGACGGAGTTCCGGCGGCCTTGCCCAAATGACCTATACTGTGAGACCTGCGCCATGTACAGCAACAGCACCGGTATCTGCAACAATGGGGCTTTGCCGCTTCGCCGCCCGCCCCAGAGTTGGTGCTATGTGGAGGAATTAAAACCGGAGGGTGCGGGACGATGAATGATTGCATCAACACAGCTTCGGGAGGAGAAAAGCAATGATTAAAGACAGCGGAGATCGCCGGGAGTACGCGACCGGCGCGGTTAGAGACATGGCGGATGGAAAAGGGCGTTGTGACCTACTGCCGCTGGATGTTGCGGCCATGATATTGCAAAATGGTAGGGTCCTGCGGCTGATTGCAGAGTTTCAGCGCAGCGAAGACACGAGATTTTTGTATGAGGCGCTTGACATTTTTCGCAACAGTTGTGACTGGGACGAGGCCACCATGCTACTGGAAGTCTCGAAGCACATGGAGGAGGGCGCGAAGAAGTACGGCGAACGCAACTGGGAGAAGGGGCTGCCGGTCAGCTGCTTCATTGACAGCGCAGTCCGGCACTACCTCAAATGGGAGCGCGGGGACGCGGACGAGCCACACGACAGGGCGTTTTGCTGGAATGTGATGTGCTGCATCTGGACAATCATGCACAAGAGCGAAAAGGGGTGCGAGCAATGAGTGATTACATCACTTTTGCCCAGCTGGCGGACGCTCTGCGGCGTTGCGGTAAGGCCCGCACGGTGGACGACTGCAAGGGGTGCGCTTACTATCGGGGGCCAAACCCTGAGCTGTGCATCCCCCAAATGACCGAGCGGGCCGCGCAGGTGATTGAGCTTTTCGCGGCGGATGAGTCAAAAAAAGAAGGTGATCCTAGTGACGTATGATGAGAGAAAAGCCTGGCTGAGGCGTTACCAGGACGCGCTGAACGATTACCGCATGGCAACCGCCAGACTGGAAGAAGCCAACACGCAAGCCACGAAGTGCACGGCCAGCGTGTCCTCTACTCTGGGGCGCGGCGGCACAAGCGATCACATCCCGGCGGCGGTGGAAAGGATTGAGGCCATACGCGAGGACGCAAACCAGGCCATGGCAGAGGCAAAGACCGCGCTGATCGAGATTTCGGAGGCGCTGAAAAAGCTGGAAAGCCGGACAGAGCGGACAGTGCTTGCAATGCGGTACGTGGACGGCTGCACATGGCAGCAGGTCGCGGAAAAGTGCGGCTATAGCATTGACTGGGTGTATGCTTTGCATCGGTCTGCTGTAAAAAATCTGGACAAATAACAAAAGAGGTCGCAGCCGAAAGGTTGTGACCTCTTTTGTCTTGCCTGATCTTAAATGTTATTCTTCATCCGGGTGCCATACAGTGATGCCGGAGCACAGCGGAGAGAATGTTGCACTGCCATTTTCTGCAACGACAGTCTGCTTTCCGCTTTTTCGGATGTCAGTAACCCGGATAGGATTTCCCCATTCCGTGGCTGCAAGCAATCGAGCTTCGTACTCGTCCTCGCTTTCGCCCGGATCTTGCTTTAAGTCTGGGGCTTTGCATGTGATCTCCATGTAACGCCCGTCATCGGTCATTGCGTTGCGAGAGCATTCGCCGCCCCACACATCACCCGGTTCCCGGATAAACCACAACTTAACGTCCCGTTCGGGCGTATGCATCACGATGCCGTGGTCGTACACTGCATCTGAAACCATCGTGTCACCGCAAAACTGGGTATCTCCGTAAATTTTCACGAAGTCCAGAATAAACGCGGTGCCGAAAATGCGGGCGTTGTCGGTGACTTCTGCGCCACCTGTTACAATGGCCTCGCCAAAGACTTGCGCATGACCGGACACACACGCTTCTTCGGACACCAACGCTTTATCAAAGACCATGGCTTCGTCCGCAACCCATGCGGTATAGTCATGGTCGAGGTTCTTTTCGCTTTCAATCCACCCGCCCAGGTCGCCCACCTTTACATGGCAAAATTCGGTGTCAAAATCCCGCACTGCGCGGATGCGGTGCAGGGTGTGCCCGGAAAACTCTTTTGTTTCGCCGGTGAATTCGTACTTTCTTTGCACCTTCGGCATGGCTATACCTCCTTTTGACAAGAGGCGCAGGACAACCCCGCGCCTCATTTAGATCAACCCAAAATGCTCCGCCAACAAAAAGCGGATATAGTCCGGGCAATTACGCTGTGCCCCGCACCAGTTTTGCATGGTGCGCAACGGGATGCAAGCGGCCCGGGCGAAAGCAGATTGGCTCAGCCCGGCGGATTCTACGAGTTCCCGCACATGCATGTGCGCAACGTCCCAAAAGCGGGACAGACGTTCGGTTTCTGCGTCGAGATCAACGCAACCCACCGCGTTGTCGGGGACGCTCAGGGTTGCATTGCTTTTGAAGATTTCCTTCGGCTGCTCTTGAGCCATTGTGAAGAGCTCAGCTTTGTTCCACATTTTATAATTTCCTCCTATTATTTCAATCCCCGTCCTCTGTGTGGAGAACGACCACATCACCAGATGGGCGACACCGATTCGATGGTAAACGGAATGTTTTCACGCTTACCAGACTTTGTGGGCGCGGAAACAACGATTGTTTTGATCGCTGCGTCTATTGCGGCCTCAACGTTTCCACACACACGGACGGGGTCGCAAGTGATTACGACAAGGTCGCCGAGCCCGTCGTCTGTGCGGTACTCGGAATGCAAATCCCATACCTTGTCCTTAAAGATGAAGTCCGGCAGGGAGATTGTCACTCTTTTGCGGTGCGGCGCGTCCCCCTGGAAGCCAATGCACCATTGCCACCCGTCAGGTACGGGAAGCGCAGCGAACGAAAAACCGCGCACCTGAGCGAAGTAGGCGTACTCGTCCGGTTCGCGGTTGGGCGAACGCTTGACAGCGCCCCCAATGGAGACGACGATTTCTGTTTTCATGGTTCTTTCCTCCTTCTTTGTGTACCCATGAGCGCCCACCCCGTAAGGGGTGGCCGGGCTTGCACCGGCGGCGCTTTCGCGTCGGCCTTGCGGGTCAGTTTTCGCGGAAGGTGGTGGTTACATCGGGCTCGGGGAGTTCGTCGGGCGTTACGCCCTCGATCCACAGCTCTGTGGTCTTGGGCTCGTCGGTCTCGGGTTCGTACCCCACGAGCCCATCAGAGCCGCGCGCCGTGATGCTCAACACACCGCCGCCCTTTCCCCCGAAGATTTCCTTGCGGTATTCAAGGACAACCTTGATGAGGCTGTAACCAGCCACATTCCCGATTCGGGCGCGCTTGGCGATGCGCTCGAAATTCTCTTCCACCGCTTTGATGACGGTTTCGCCGGAAATCAAGGAATCGGCTCCATAGTCCCCAAAATGTACACCGTATTCTTTCATTGTCCGTTCTCCTTTCTCTTTACATGAGTACCCAGGGACCGCGACGGAATGCCGACACGGACGGGGTGCCGATGTCCCAGCCGCCGCCGTACTTCTTCGATGCCGGCTTGTAGGGGTAAGCGGGCTCCGTGCCGCCGTTCTTCAGGCCGCGCAGGATGCGACCGCCCTCCACGTACACGTCTGCACCACAGATGTGATGCCAACCGTCTTTAATCTTCGTCATCGTGTTGCCCTCCTGTTTTTGTTCGGCTTGCTTCGTTGCCTACACTATACCACTCATTGGGTGGTGGTGCAATTCGCAATTTGCCTAAATTTTGAGATTCTTTTTTGTGCAGTCGTTGCAAATACAACAGCTGGAAACAGCTACCCACACTACAAAAACGCACGTGAATGTGATATATTTATGGTGTGAGGATAGGGAGAGGCGAAAGCCCCTCCCTATTTGCGTCACAGGTCGAGCGCTTCGAACTCCTCCATGGCCCGGCGGGCGGCGCGCTTGCCGTTTCCGGGGCTGTGGCGCAGTTTATCTCACACTATTGCGGGGCGTGAATTGCATATTCAACGCTAAAGGCTGTACCCATTCCCAAGAGCCACCCCGCAACGGCTGGCGCATAATCCAAACCAACGCCCCAAACGCCAGCGGGTTGCGTTTAACGGTATAACGGTATTTTCTGCCGTTGGTGCAGTCCTGCCCGCTGTGGTAGTTCTGGAAAATACGGGCTTGAAAACTCAGCGAAAGCATAATTTTACCCTCCTATATTTCTTTCTGTGGTGCAGGTTTGAAAGCCTACACTTTCCAGACCCCCGGCATTTTGCCGGGACGCTTGCGGCCTAACTGGCTATTTATACCCGCCGCAACGGGGGTCAAAACACGATGAACAAATTACTACAGCGTCCGATAATGGCGTACAATGTACCCGTTTCCGGGTCTTGCACTAAGCCACCATTCAAGCCATATACACCCGTGCTATAGCCTACCTTTTCAAGCCTTCTCAATGTCTGGGCGTATTCGCTGGGCTTGTTGGTGTAGTCCTCTGCAACTCCAAGCCTTACAAGCTGGCGCAAATCCTGTTGTGTGTACTTTTTCATTGTCTGTTTTTCCTCCCTTATTCCGTCACTATGGAGCGATACAAGCAAGCTACACGGTTACAAGCCTGGTAGAGTGCTCTTGCCTGAGTGTCTAACCATTCTTCCCGGCTGTTCGGTCTGCGTTCGCCGTTGCGGGTTTTCTTGAGTTCGGACGGGGTGCAAAGTCTTTCGGCAATGTCACCGTTATAAATGAGGGCAGAGCCGCCCCAGGAATATTCATTCCAGTTCCGCGCCCCGTTCAGCATCCAATCCCGGCACTCTTTTCCCGGTTTAGGGTCGCGTCCCTCATAAGCTGCCCGCTCTCTGAGTTCTTCCAGCAGCTCCAGGGCGTAGGCGTTGACGCCTCTGGCCCATGCGCTGCGGTCTTTCCTGGCTTCCAGCTCTTTCTTGATCTCGCTATAAGCTTTCATGGTGTACCTCCCTTATGATGTGCCGCCGTGGCGGCTGTGTCGATGTGATCGGGCCCATGAGCGCCCGCCCATCTGGGCGGCTGGACTTGCACCAGCGGCGGCGGGGGCCGTCGGCCTTGCGGGTTAGATCATGCCCAGGCAGTGCATCCATAGCATCGGGAGCGCAAGCCCCCAGCCAAAGCCCAGCGCCAGGCACTCCAGGCGGGTGAGCTTCATGCTCTCACCTCCTGTGCCGCGGGCCACATGCGGGCCGGGTTGTGGTGCAGCGCACCGTCTGCGGTGGTATATAGCCGATCGAGGACCGGGCCGGGGATCCTGCCGGAGCAGTCAACCCACGCGCCGGGCCAGATCTCGACGAGGTGCTCAGACTGGACGCTGCACAGGGGCCAGCCGTCGCGGTCCCGGTTGATATAGTAGAGCGTCATGCTCTCGCCTCCTCAAATCAAATCTGGTTGTTAATGATGACGTTGATGTTGTGGGTTGCCCGGCTGATTTTGGCCCGGTCAATGCGCTTCGCGGCTAGCAGCCCGTCGATGTGATCTACCTCGTCCTGGATGTCCTGCAAGGCCATGGTGGCGGACTCCAGGCTAGCCTCGTAAGATGCGAGGTCGGACTCTTCGCCCGCCTTTGCCTTGCGCACCTCTTCGGCCGCCTGCTCTGCGCAGGCTCTGTAGTACTCTTCAGCCTCGCGGCCCATGTACTGGCCTACCAGCTGTGCAAAGTCTTCGGGGCCAAAGACCACCGCGGTCTTGCCGTTGATGCTCATCACCATGCTTTTTGTCCTCCTTGCTCTTCTGCTTGCGACCCTGTGTCGCTTGCTATGGCTAGAGTATACCCGTTAGCGTGTACGTTGTCAACCCGTTAACGGGTAGTTTGGAGAATCCTACAAATCAGTTAACGGGAAATTGTGCAGTTTGTACACGTTGACGGGAACCGGCGAAGCGTGGTATACTCTCCTATAAGGAGGTACAGCCATGCAAAGTGAAGCAAAACGACGAGGCAACGCAAAATATAACGCAAAGTGTGATCAGATCATGATAAAGCCGCTGCGCCCTGAGGGCGAGAGCATCAGAGCAGCGGCAGCGGCAGCCGGGCAGAGCCTGCAAGGGTATGTGCTTGAGGCGGTCCGGGCACGGATGGCCCACGGTACACAGCCGCAGGCCACAGAGGACGGCGAGAGAGTCCGGCTCAGCCTGAGAGCAGATGCAGTGCAGGGCCTGGAGCATGACGGCGAGACGCCAGCACAGGCAGCAGCGCGGCTACTGGCAGAGGCTATCAGGCAGGCAAGGCAAGACACATAAGACAACGGGGAGACCTTCACAATGTGGGGGCCTCCCTCTTTTGTAGGGGGGGTGAGGATATGGCGCAAAAAAATCCTGCGTCGCTGGCAAACCTGCGCACCACGCGGGACATGAGCCCGGAGGAGCGGCGGGACTTTGCGCGCAAGGGGCAGGCTGCACTCATGGAGCAGCGCCGCAGAAAAAGGGCCCTGAGGGACGTGCTCGACGCGATCCTGAGTAAGCCGGCAGACTTGGCAGACATCACCGAGGGCCGAGAGCTCGCCGAGATGGTGCGCCAGACGGCAGAGGATGCGGCTGTACCGCTGGACCAGTACGACGTTATCGCCATCGCTCAGGTGGTCAAGGCACGCAGCGGCGACACAGCGGCGGCGGCATGGGTGCGAGATAGCGCAGGCGACAAGCCCGGCGAGGCCGTCACGGTGCAGCAGCTGAGCGCCGAGGACGTAGAGCTGGCCCGCAAAGTCGCTGCCCGGCTGGATGCATCCGGCACCAAAAGTGCAGATGTTTCAGCAGCAAAAGGCAAAAAGAAACGGTAAAACGTTGAATCAAGTTTCGCTTAATCTTTATTTAGCGAAATAGGGTTAGACTTTGGCCACTTCGAGGGGCTGCCGCATATAGTAGTATAGATATTCTGTACCTCTATTCTATGGGGGTAGCCCCCCCTGAAGGGGAA
>ERZ1034855.107-NODE-107-length-44739-cov-17.252753_pt1 | contig 44739 bp, 47 predicted proteins | sample MGYA00520699_ERZ1034855 | MGnify/ENA primary metagenome ERZ1034855 (study PRJEB33766, sample SAMN09781730) | gut metagenome | biome: gut microbiome | host: Homo sapiens | place: Madagascar | study: EMG produced TPA metagenomics assembly of the PRJNA485056 data...
AAGTGAATTTGATGCACCCCGCAAAATCTTTCAGCCTAAGTCGTTGATTTTTAGGCTGAAAGATTTTGCGGGTATGGAAAAGGTGCGCTTTTTGGCGCTCATTTCTTGTTTTTCGGCTTCTTTTTATTGCGGAAAAGAAGCAAAAACGCTTGTCGGGACAAGCCCTTATAGCGGTATTCTCGGTTAGAGAATGATTTTTTGACATCTTGCGCTTATCCGTATGAGAGCCTTTTTGTGGCTATGGTACATCGGGTAGAATCTAATATCGTTTTTACTTCGCGAAGTTACGGCGGACGGCTGTCTGCCAAGAACCGCTGTGCTAATGGCTCTGAATTTTTTCGGCAGCCTTCCGAGTTTCTTCTTCCTACGGCTTCCTTCCACAAACTCGGTTTTCCGTAAAATTTCCGCTCCATTTTCTTGTCCTATCGCCTTGGCTCCGCCGTTTGGGTGCGGCGTAAAAAGCGAAATTCGACCCGACGTGAATAATAAAAAAAACTCTCAAACGGGCTACAGATGAGAGATGTAAAAAAGCTCTTTTCTCGCCTCTGAGAATAATTCAAAACTCAAAATTCCCCGATATGCGTACAGCCAACTTCTACAAATACGTTCCCAAGCGCTTCGCTACTGCCGACAAAGGCGCTGAGAGTGTCCGCAACTTCATCTATGCGTTTAAGGACGGTCGTCGTGACGCTACCGACTACGCTATTAATATCGTGTCGGAGCGCCTTACAAAATGGTATGGCGTGAGCTGTGCCGACTATGTGCTTTGTTGCATTCCGGCTGCTACCAACGCCAAATATATCAGACGCTTCAAGCGCTTCGCTGCCGAGGTGAGCAAGCGCACGGGCATTCAGAACGGAACGGAACACGTGAACATCTTCGGCAAGCGTGAGGCGAAGCACAACAACCCTGAGCACATTGTCAGCGAGTCGTTCGGCTATGCAGTCAGCACCGACCCCGATTTCTTCAACGGCAAGAACGTGATACTTTTCGACGACCTTATTACTACAGGCACAACAGCCGAGACGTTTGCCGAAGAACTTGAAGCGGTAGGTGCTAACGTGTTGGGAGCGATGTTCTTAGCTCGTACTGTATTGGTAAACAAATAACTTAACATTGAACTATTATGGCATACAATTCTTTATTGCGCGAAGAGCACCCCGACTTCAAGGCTTATAACAACGGTTTCGCTTCACTCAACAATGTGGAGCTGTTAAGTATCATCATCGGGCAGGGCAACGACCAAGGCGCAGCCTTACAGCAGGCTCGCCAGCTTCTGAATATGTGTGGCGGTAAGCTTCACGACATTGCCAACCGCCGAGCCGAAGAGTATGAGGTAGTGCAGGGCGTAGGACCTAAAAAGGCTTTGACGATACAAGCAGCGTTCGAACTTGCCAAGCGCATCGAGCACGAAGCAGCGTCCGAGTGTGAGGTGTTCGACAACGCCCAAGCCGTTTGGCGCTACTTCCGCCCGATGTTGGGCACGGCAGACCACGAAGAGGCACACGTGCTTCTGATGAATAACCGCTTTAAGCTCATAAAAGCCGTGAAGCTTTCGAGCGGTGGACTGACGGAGACCGCTGTGGATGTGCGTGTGGTTCTTCGGGAAGCTCTTCTGAACAACGCCACTACGCTCACCCTCGTACACAACCATCCGAGTGGCAACAACCGCCCAAGCCGTGATGACGACAGTCTGACGCTCAGACTGAAAAAGGCGTGCGAGACGATGCGGATTTTCCTCGTTGACCACGTCATCGTTACCGATAGACAATATTATAGCTACAACGAGGAGGGCAGGATGTGAAACAACAATCCCCACCATTTTGTCGACGTCAACAAAATGGTGGGGAGATTTTTTGCGCCCGCCGCGAAAAACGTCGCAGCCATTTTTCGCGGCGGGTCCCAGAGTGGTAAAAAGCCACCGTCAAGGGGCTTTTTGGTGATTTGTCTTATTATAGTTGGTTTTTATCTTGCTTTTGTCGGATATTAACCTTACCTTTGCAGGCGATTCATTTGGTGATTTTTGAGGATAGAACAATTTGATTCTCATACTTTATGTGTGCACGAGTGGCGACTTGTGTCCTTTGCATCTAATTAAAAGTTAAACAGGGTTTTTAGAACCAATTTGCTAAAGACATCAGGTGCCTGTGAAGGTACCTATGGTTTTGTAATTTAAGGTTAATTGTTAGATTTAAGGTTTTAGCTATAATTAATTTTTTATTCATACGACATATATATATACAAGTGGCTGTGAAGCTACTCCACAAGGTTAACGCATTCAAATCGAGAGCCTCTGGTGCGAAAGCATCGGGGGCTTTTTTGATTAATATAACAAAAAAGTTACCTATACGTTTGGTGGTTTATAACTTTTTTGCTACCTTTGCATTGTCAATAAGACAAACGAGTTCTTTAAAACAATGAAAAGATCAGAATTAGAAAAAAGACTGACAGAAGCTGGTTGCTTCTTTGTTAGGAGTGGCGGTCGCCACGACAAGTGGATTAATCCTAAGACTGGTAAAACAGATTGGGTTCCGAGACATCCGGGCGAGATTCCTAAGGGGACTGCCAACAGTATTCTCAAAAACTTGTCTGCATGAAATTAGGGGTCGGATTATCGGCCGACCCCTTTTCATCTCCTTTTCTTATAATGGTCTGTGTGTTTTTGGAGCTCGTTTTTCATCGAATCTAACAAATATAATATATGAGAGTAATAACTATTGTTGTGGAGAAGGCAAGCGACGGCTATTTCTGGTGTCGCACAGCCGAGGAGATAAACGGCAACACAATGCTTTCGGGCTGCGGTAAAACTGTGGCTGACGCAAAGAGAGATTTGCTTGAATGCTACAAAGAGGCTAAAGCTGATGCCGAAGAGAGCGGCGAGGTGTTTGAAGACGTAGAATTCACATACACATTCGACCTCGTTTCGTTCTTCAACTACTTCTCCTTTCTCAATGTTACCGACATCGCTAAGCGTGCCGGCATCAATCCTTCGCTTATGCGACAATATGCGAGTGGGTTGAAAAATGCCGGTGAGAAAACTTACAACCGCCTTGCTGAGTGTATCGGCAACATTACTAAAGAATTGACCGCTGCAAGTTTCTAATTCGCAGCATTCATTTATATATTGAAATGGTCACTGTTTAATATATTCAACACCGCCGCCCGACCATGCGGCACCATGACCGCTGCAAGTTTCTAATTCGCAACGTTTCATGATTAAGAGAACTCGTTGAGCCCTCGGTGCGAGATGCATCGGGGGCTTTTTCTTTGGCGTTGTGCGATGTTTTTGCTACGACAATATTTTTTTAAACTTTTGTTGAAAATAATTATTCTTTTTCTTGTGTATTAAACAAAAGTTTATTACCTTTGAATGTTATAAAGATATTTTATTATGGAAGATTATAAGAATAAGATTAAGGCTCTTGCCGAGCGCAATCGCTTGGCAACGACCGACGAAGAGCGTGCAGCTGTTTCAGCTGAGATGAACGCTTTAAGGAGTGAGAATGAGCAGGCTTTCACTGAAGCTTTAGAGGGTCTTATTAAGACTACTGCAGAGGATGTGCAAGTGCAGCGTATGGCTGAGCGCCTTGGAGAGATTACCGACATGGTGTCGATGGCTTACATCGCCAAGACTTATTTCAAGAAGTCGCGCTCATGGCTTGCCCATAAGCTTAACGGTAATATCATCAACGGCAAACCTTCGCAGTTCTCTGACGAAGAACTGAAGACTCTACGTTTTGCCCTCAGCGATATGTCAAACAAGCTAAGCTCTATGAGCGTGGCTTTATAGCGGTAGTTTTTTATCACATGACAGCCTTCGGTGCGTTACGCATCGGGGGCTTTTTCATTTTTCGACCATATTGCTACGGGCTTCAATCTGCTGCCATAGCTTGTGGTGTGTGTATGTGGCCGATATGGCCCAGAATGCCAATGTTACGGATATTAATGTGACGATTGCTGTCCATTTGTTGTGAGACTGCTCCAGCCGTCTTAATCTGCGCTGCAGGTCTCTGATGTCTTGTTCTGTTTGCATATAATAATGCGTTTTTCTGCAAATATACCAAAAAGTAGATTGAGAGGCTTGTTTTTGGCTAAAGAAATCTACTTTTCGGGCAAAACAATCTACTTTTTTGTTTGGCGGTGTGCTATATTTTTCTATTCGTTGAGCCCTCGGTGCGTGAAGCTTCGGGGCTTTATCTTTAATAATATAAAAGCCCGACCTCCATTTCTGGCGGTCGGGCTTACTGTGATTGTCAAATATGCTCTATGATATGGACAGCAGTTCGCGTCCTATTTTGTGCAATCCTTTTATTATGCGCTCGCGCTGCTGCGTGCGTGCCTTCTTAAGTCCGTTGGCGTAGTGGCTCAGTTGTCGCTCGTTCACTCCGGAAGCTCGCGAAATGGCAGCAAGCGAGGCGTAGCGCTCGCACGATCGTATGAGCGCAGCTGTGTCGAGGTGGTAGACGAACTCGTAATCGCCCTCGGCGAGCCATTGCGGAATCTCATCGCCATCGGCTTTCATCCCTTCAAGGTGAAACTGGAGTGTTTCAGGCACTTCCTTCTGCAGTTCATCGTAGGTTTTCGCTGCTACGACGATGGCTCCTGGTACGTTGTCTGATAATGTGGCTCCAAAGTTATGGTCGCACCATCTTACTTCTACTATAATCTTTTCCATATCAATATAGGTGTTAGTTGTCTTTTTTTTGTCAAACCTCGGAAATGGGCGGGGAGCTTATCGCCACCCCGCTTGTTTCCAAATGCTGTTCAGAAGAAATTGGCTAAGCACCTCGCTCTTCTGCCCTCTTACTGTCACCTTGCCTGGTTTGTCCGGGTGTTTGAATTGTTTGTGGTCGCCTTTCTCAGCTATTTTCACCCATCCGTCTCGCTCCAGCAGCTTGATGACTTCAGATACTTTGTACTTTCTCATATCAAAGAGCTTTGATTTGACAATACAAAGGTAGTAAAAATAATACTGATACGCAAATTTTTAGCCATAAAAGTATTGATAATAATACTCTTTTATGTTTTTTTGAAAGTTTTTCGCCAAAACACTTGCCCGTTTCAATCTTATTCTATAACTTTGCCATCGCTACGATATCAATGCGGGACACTCCGCATAGACAAAGGGCGAGGATATATGTTCAAGCCCGACCAACATTTCTTATAGGTTATGGGCTTATTTTTTTGCCCGTAATTTGCCGCATCTGCACGGGGGTGTACGCCCTTTGTCTATGCGGAGCACTCCGCATAGTGTGGAGATGCAGATTGACAGAATACGGCGGTTCGCCTTCCACGTGTTTTTATTGCCCTTTGCGGCGGAAAAGCATTGATGTTGTAGCAGACGAGGAAGTGCGAGCCGCTTTTTTCGTACCCCTACGTCAAACCGTACCGGGCGGTTCCCGGCTCAGTGGAAATTTAGTGGGGATAAGCATAAATCTTTGCAAGTCGATACAGAAAGAACTTTTCATCAACGATACCCCTTAGCGATGCTCTGAAGGCTTTGATTTTCGCATTAAAGGATTCAGCTGCCGCATTAGATGATCTATTTTTATAAAAGTTAAGAATATCATCGTAATGTTCATAGAATGTTGCAGCGATAACATTGAAAGAACGGAAGCCTGCTTCTTCCACTTTATTGTACCATTTAGCCATAGAAAGTCTTGCAGCATCCTTAATAGTATTTTTTGAGAAAATCATTCTCAAAGAATGCGAGAGTCCATATGCTGTTTTCAAATCTGGATATTCTCTAAATAGAATCTCTGCTCTCTTGCTTTGTGACAGTGTCCATTTCTCTCCTGATTTGAAAAGAAGATACCTACTCCTTGCTAGCAATTCCTTTCTCGTATCTCCGTTCTCATATCGAAAAGGCACATATTCGCGTCCTTCAAGTTTTGCATTCTCCATGTCGTCATTAGCCTCTTGTATAGCATCCCAACGATGCTTAATGCGCATTTCCTGCACTGCATCGCAAGCAAGCTTCTGTATGTGAAACCTGTCTATTACTCTCATTGCTTTAGGAAAGCATGTGCGAACAATCTTTCTCATGGAGTCTGACAAATCTAACGTAACCTCCTCAACCATATTCAGAAGTGCTTCTGGTATATGCTTCAAGGCATTGATAACGTCCTCTGACTTAACACCTTTGACAATTGCAACCAGACATTGATCTTTTCCGTGTCTGTCCCTGTTTGTGACGATTGTGCGCAATTCACCGTTAGACATAGAGGTCTCGTCTATTGCCAAATTACGACCTACGTTGTCTGGAAAGACAAGCCATTCATCGGCATGTTCTAGTTCTGACCAGGTACGATAGTCACTCAAGACATCCTTGTATTGTTTATCCAATGTATTGGAGTTTACATGGTAGTATTGCTCAAGCGTACGGCAGGTCGTCGGGGATATGTCCATACGTCTCTTTTAAAAAAGCCGCAAACTCTTTCGAGTAGCGGGTTCCTGATTCGGTAACACTAATACGGTCGACAAATGTCTCTCCAGTTTCCTTGTTTTTCCATCTACGACGACGAAGTACAAGAATTACCTTATGGTCACGAATCGGAAAATCAGTTATGCGTACAGCATCCATAAACCCTTTTGATTCATACTCCTCAGATTTTTGGAGATAAGCATTCATACGCTCGTCTAGATGGATGGTCAGACTCATTGCGTCAATATCAGACTCATCTGTTTCTATCTTGACGATATCGAAATTGTCTAGTATTTCTTTGGGAAGAACTAGATGGGCTAATTGTTCAAGCATGTTCATAATGCAAAGATACAAAATACTATGAAACAAAAAAAACATCCCCAGTACTTTTCCACTGAGCCCGGTTCCCGGCAATAAGGCTACAACATCAAAATCATGCAAACGACTGCATTATCTATGCGCCAGGCTCAAGGGCGCGTGCTGGGCAAGCGAGAGGTCAAGGCTAAGGCCAAGACCTGGCTCAACGCAAAGAGCAAAGTAATGACAAATATGTTCGGTATGGAGGTGACACGGCTTGAGGGGCTTCGCGTGTACTGGGCTTTCGGCCTCATGACGGTGGGGGCTGCGCTGAGTGGCGTGAGCCTGCTCGTGACGGCTCTGTGTGTAGCCCTGGCGGGTTACAACGTGTATAAGCTCAATGTGGAGCATCCTGAGGAGAAAGGAGGTGAAAGATGAACACTCAGCATAAGGAGACAGAGGGTTACACAGAGCGACACATCGACGAGCTCTCCATCGTGTTGGTAAATACAACACCGGCACCCGAAAACCGTTTTCAGAGACAAGTGTGCGAGGTACTGTACGGTGCTCTACACGGTTTGGTGTTTCGCACCGACGACTTCGAGCTGCTCAAGCGCAATGTCATGACGGCACTGCAACGCATCGACAAGGTTTGTCCGCGCAAGAACCGCCGTATGTCAACCTTTTATAGCGAGCTTGGCACAGACAGCTTGGGCAGACTGAGATATGTCAACACTCTCGACATCGGTGAGATTGTTGAGTCTAAGGATGTTTTCATTAGGGCCTACGTCGTCAAGTTTATGCCAATCCAGGGCTTATTATACAAGACTGAGGAGGGTGAGCCTTATCTCTTCGCATCGCCGCTCAGTTCCGACCGCATTATGTGGGCAGATTATTATAACAGCACTTTGGAATATAAGAAAGGAGGTGAGCAATGAAAGTGAAGCATGGTATGCATCGTGTATATCGCATGTATAAGAAGATGGCAGAGAGAAAGTATGAGTGTAAAGTCGAGTCTAAGGTGACACCGAGAGATCGTATTAAAGGCATGAGCTATCGCCGACGCGCAAAACGCGGTCACCAACTCTCTATATTATATGGTATTGCTTGTATAGGTCTGATGCTTAACAAAGGAGGTGAGCAATGATTGCAATTGAGAATATCCCTGCGGGGCTGAATGACAAGGAGGCACTGGAGCAGAAAATCGAGCTGCTGCACGACGTGGTGACCCATCTGCTCAACGACACGATAGAGGCTTCGCTGCCTGAGGCGCGCGACCTTGCGCACATGGCGCAGAACGTCGATGAGCTTTGTAGACAACTTCAACAACTTAAAAACGCACTGTGATGACAGAAGAAGACAAGAACAAGACCAAAGACCAGGCACAAGAGATTGACGAGTTCACTTTTGAGCTGCTCGACGCTTATTTCGCCTCCCGCTCAGCCTATCCGGGCAACAGCGAGCTGGGCGTACCGCTCGCGTCGGAGTATTAGACTACCGACGACATTGCTACCGAGCTCGACAGCATCATGCCGGTAGACCTGCACACGATCGTGATATATATGCGGCGCAGGGGCTATCGGCTGAAGACTGCTGCCGACGGCTCGCTACGATGGGAGATTTGGCGCGACATGAATTATATGGGTTAATTGAGATTATTATGAACAAAGACGATTGTTGCAGAATATTCAACGTAGAAGACATTATAAATCTTCCGCAGGCTGCTATGGATATCGTCATGGGCGACAGAGAGCGGCGCGATGCTGTATACAAAGAGCTGCTCTCTGTCAATCGCTACGACATGAGCTTCGACTGGTTCAGACAGCTGTATGAAGAGGAGTTCGCGCAACGCAAGAAGCAGAAGCAAGACTTCACTCCAGTTGAGGTTTCCGAGATTGTGGCAAAGATTGCATTACCTACCGTGGGTACTATACATGAGCCTACAGCCGGCACCGGGGGGCTTATAATAAGCGCATGGTGGGAGCAATGCAGACGTGCCATACCGTGGGACTATTATCCTTCACAGCACATGATTAGTGTATGGGAGCTGTCCGACCGTGCCATCCCTTTGCTGCTGCTAAACCTAAGCATACGTGGGATAATGGGGTATGTCTACCATGGCGACGTACTTGAGGGTACCGTCAAGGCCCGCTATATTCTACTAAACAGGAGTGACGATGTTCTCGGGTTTAGCGATGTTGTGAAGGCAGAGGCGGGCGATATTATTGTTGAACAATGTAAATGAAAGGGGGTGGTCAAGATATGACTTTTTTTGAGGTTTATTACAGATGGCTTGATGAGCATAAGGCAGAGGTGAAACAGACAACAGTCGCCGCTTACCTTAATGATCGCAAGACTTTTTCTCGTTTTATCGCTGATGATACTGACATCCGCGCTCTTGACGAGGACACAATGAGGGCTATTTTCGATAGGCTACGTGATTCCGGCATGAGCAGTAATTACATGGGTGACTTGCTAATGGTTTATAGGATGGTGATGCGCTATGCTGACAAAAAACTATGTATAGACAATCTACCTTCTATCGACTGGAGGATAAAGAATGTATCTAATTCACGTATAAAGGGTGCTACACGTCCACGTGTGAAAAGATTCTCAGTGGATGAGTATGAGCGTATAATAAGGGTATTCGAGGGTAATCCAAGCCCGGGAGGGCTTGCCGTTGTTGTGGCGATGTTCACGGGTCTAAGAATAGGCGAAGTGTGTGGTCTGAAGTTTTCTGACATTGATATTGACGAGGGCTTGATGCACATACAGCGCACATGTGTTTCGGTGACCAAGGAAGTCCAAAAGCTTCTCCGTCCAGACGAGGAATATGTAATGTCTCGCTGCCTGCAATCTCCGAAAAGTGCTACTTCAGACCGCTTTATTCCGTTGATACCTAAGCTGCGCAAGATACTTCAGGCTTATGCAAAAATATACCCAGGTGAATATTTTATAGCTACGCTGACTGGTAAGCCAACCAGTCCAAGGACGCTGCGTATGTGGTATATGAAGATGCTCAAGGCGGCTAAAGTTCCGTATTTAAATTTCCATTGCTTGAGACATACCTTTGCTACCCAAATGATAGAGAAAGGTGTCGATGTGAAAACAGTGTCCTCAATACTCGGGCATGCCGGTGTTGAGATTACGATGGACACTTATTGCCATCCTTCTGATGACGTTAAACGTGCAGGCATACAAAAGGCCTTCAAGGGTCTGTTAAAGTAGCTTGCAATTATTGTAATATCATATAGTACATTTTTTTACATTGTCTGGCGGCGTGTTCTATGCGAATAGGGCACGCCGCTTTTTGTATTCTTAGGTTCGGGCTTTCTTCGTTATCTTTGTGGTGTAATAAAAAGACAAAGACAATGATAACAGTCACTCAATCAATTCCTGCTACGTGCTTTTCGGCCAACATCCCTGATGTTGAGTTCTCGATAGGTGGTTTTCGTGCTGCCGTGGTGATGACGGTAGACGGCGAGGAGATATACAACGAGCGTCTGTATCCCGTAGGGGGTAAGATACAGCTCTGCGAACTCGACTGTCTGCTGGGGCCTTACGCCCGCCAGAGCCTTAAGATTGCGCTTGGCATAAAGATAGTGGAGCAGACCGACAGCTCGGACGCTGCTGACACGAAGACGATAAGCGCCGACATAATATATAGCGCAGCCGACATAGGCATGGGTGCCGCCGACTTCATGGCCAAGCGCTTCCTGACGCTGCTTGAGGGCGAGAAGATGACGGCGCTGAACCGTCTGGAATACCTGCACTATATCGGCACGGAGGCGGCTAAGGTGACGGCTGAATATGACGACGGCTCGACGAAGGCGTTTGACGCAGACGTGGTGGCAGGCAATGACAAGTATACAACTATAGACGTATCGCCCAACAAGTTCGTGGCTGAGGGCAAGGTTCTGGTATGTTATGATGTCCAGGCCGGGGAGCGCAGCTTCCGGTTCACAATCGACTTTGATGAGCCCGACTGCGCCCCGGTTCTGGTATTCGTGAACTCGTTCGGCGTGGAGGAGCTGCTGTACTGCACGGGCACGCATACCGTAGCACCAAGCTATAAGCGTGACAGCGGCTACATAGGCCGCTACAACCGCAACTACAACATCGTGGAGACCCGACAGTTCAAGGCCGACACGGGCATCATGACGTTTGCGATGGCTAACTGGGCCGACGAGCTGCTGCGCTCGCAAGAGGTGCACGTGGTGAACTTCAAAGACGGGCATGCCAACGTGGGCAAGGAGGTGACCATAACCGACTCGAAGTCGGAATACAGCAACGACGACGACGAGCTGCCCCGCTTCACCTTCACGTACCAGTATGCCCAGCGCAACCACAACGTCGTTGACGTGCTGCGCTCGGGCCGTATCTTCGACAATACATTCGACAACACCTTTGAGTAGTTTTGAGTTTTGAATTTTGAGTTTTGAATTGTGCGCTACGCGCATTTTGAATTATTCAATTTTGAATTGAGTATTCAGAATTCAAAACTCAAAATTCAAAACTCAAAATCGCCGAAGGCGACAATTCAAAACTCAAAACTCAAAATTCAACATTCCCCATGGGCGCTATTCATTTCAGCGACATGCTGCGCCTGCTTGACCAGGCTTACCAACACCGCACGCTGGTAGACGTGGCGGCGTGGGAGGGGGGCACGGGCAAGGTGCTGCACTATAAGGGGTGGCTGGTGCATCACGTGAACTGGCGTGGCGGCTACATAAGGCTGCGCAACCCTAAGAACCGTGAGCTGCGCACGCTGCCTCAGATTTTCATCTTCTTCATTAACAATAAACGTGTGTTCTTATGACTAAAACTAATACTACTCTGCAGGCTACTTCGGCCGGGCCTGATGCTGACGGCTTCCGCCGCTACCATATCGTGCCGTCGGGCTTCGGGGCTTCGAGTGCTGCAGCTTCGGTGAACTCGGAGTATGGCGGCGACTCGTGCGAGGTGTTCGACGACGAGGATGTGCCGGGGGCGCAGGGCATCCGCGACATAAAGGTGGGTGGCCGTGCGTACAAATATGTGCAATGGGGCTGCGACGACCAGCTGCCCTACCGTGTGCGCAAAGAGATTATGAGCAATATGGTGACTGCCCAGTGCCAGCAGTTTAACGTCACTTCGTGCTACGGCCAGGGTCTGCGCTTCGTAGACCGCAAGACGAAGCTCGACATTACGGACAAGGAGATACTGGACTTCTGCCTGCGCAACTCGCTGCAGGAGGTGTTTCTGGAGCAGGCCACGGACATGAAGTTCTACTCGTTCTCGGTGACTGTGATAATCCTCTCGCGCGACGGCACCAGGATCGTGAAGGTGCGCAACAAGGATGCTGCTTACTGCCGCTTCGAGTATGGTGGTAGCACCCGGTCGGGGCATGCTGAGCATGTGTTCTACGGCGACTGGCGGCTGGGCTTCTTCGACGAGCAGAACATAGAGTGTATAGAGCTGCTTGACTACTGGGACCCACTGGGCGACCTGCGTGTGCGCATGGGGCTGGAGCCTGACCCTGCTACGGGGCTGAAGCTGAAGCCGACGAAGTGCCGCAAGTTTGCGATCGTGAGCCGTATGGCGACTCCGGGCTGCCAGGTGTATCCGCTGCCCTACTACTCGTCGATATTCAGAGATGCGTGGTTTGACATATACCGGCTGATAGGCATCGGCAAGCGCTACATGATAAAGAACACGTCGGCTCCGAGGGTGCAGATTGAGGTGCACGACGACTACTGGGACAATGTGTGCGACAACGAGTGCATAAGCGACGAGCGCAAGCGCCGTGAGCGTAAGGAGCAGGAGAAGCAGAACATCATAGACTTCGTGACGGGCATTGAGAATGCCGGCAAGGCTATGATAAGCGGCTACTACGTAGACCCTAACGGCAAGGAGAACCGCATGGTGCGCATAGTGCCCCTGAACGATGCCGGCAAGAAGGAGGGTGGCAACTGGAGCGACGACATGAGCGAGGCTTCTAACGCTCTGTGCTTCGCCCATGGGGTGCATCCTAACCTTGTGGGGGCTACTCCTGGCAAGAGCCAGATGAACAACTCGGGCAGCGACAAGCGCGAGCTCTTCACGCTGAAGCAGGCTCTGGAGAAGCCTTGGCACGACGTGATGACGAAGCCTTATCACGTGATTCTGCACTACAACGAGTGGGACGAGCGGGCTACGGTAGACGTGCCGATGCTGATGCTGACTACGCTCGACGAGAATAAAGATGCGAAGAAGGTGTCGGGCGATGCCAACGCCAACACTTAACACTTAACACTTAACACTTAACTCTATGGACATAGTGATTGAGAAACAAGACTTTGAGTTGTCGCTGCCGGTGGGCATGAGCGCTCATGACGAGGTGTATGAGTCGGTGAAGCCTGCTATCGATACGGCGCTCGACAATTACTGCATCTCACTGCTTGGCGATGTTGGCATTCAGCAGGTTATGGCTGCTGAGGAGAGCACCGCCTTAAAGCGTTACTTTAAGATGATGGTGTGCATAGACGGCTTCCTCTCGGTGCTGCGCCAGCTGGACCTGGTGCTTACGCCTACGGGCTTCGGCATAGTGAGCAACGACACGGTGTCGCCTGCGAGCAAGCAGCGTGTCGATGCGCTTGAGGCACAGCTGCGCACGGCTCTGTGCCGGGCGCGTGCCATGACGGTGCATCTGCTGCGCTCTAATGAGTGGGGCTGCACGGCTAAGGCTGTGCGTGCGATACGCTACGTTTATACAGATCATTACTTCTTCTTTGCGTCGGCGAGCTCGGGGGCTTACTCGTATAAAGACTGGCAGAACATGCAGCCGGTTATCCAGCGTACAGACGAGCTGCTGCGTGTGCGCTTCGGCGACGAGCAGACAGACGACTTGCTTGACGCTTACCGCCGTGACGACCACGACCGGCTGACGGCTTATACGACTGCGCTGCAGCTGACGTGCGACCTGACAGACCGTGCCGCTGCGAGCAGCGAGGACGTGCGGGGCACGGCTCTGTGGCGCCGTATGGAGCGTGAGCTGGAGGGCAACGGCGAGGTGTATGCGTTGTATCACGGGAGCGATGCGTACAAGGCTGCTCACGTGGAGACGTTCGGCAACAAGAAGGAGTCGACGGCTTTTCTCTTTAACGGCTAAACATTCAACACTCAACATTCAACATTATGGAATTAAGCTGTCCTACATCGTGGCGTGAGCTGACTCAAGAGCAGCTGCGCTACGTGCTGTTTCTTCTGGCTACTTTCGCCGACCCGGTGGTTGTAAAAACCTACATGTTTATCAGATTTGCGGGTATATATTTAATCGAGAAAAACCGCTGGGGGTGGAAGTGCTCGAAGGGCGGGAGGGTGTTTTATCTTCAGCCGTGGCAGATACATTCATTCATAGGGCAGCTGCAGTTTGTTGACAGCTTGGAGACGATGGACAATCGGTTGGAGGTTGTGCAGGGTCTTAAGGCTGTCAACGCTCTGCTTCAAGAGGATGCTGAGACGGGGCGCATAGTTAGCTTTCACGAGTATCTGTGTATGGAGCAGAGATATCAGCGATACTTGACGACCCGTGACGAGGACCAGATAGACATTCTCGCCTCGTTTCTGTACCGCCGGCCTGACGGCTCGCGTCCTGCGGACCTGACGCTGACTGCTGCTGAGAGGGTTGGTGTGCTGGCGTGGTTCGGGCACGTGAAATATGTGATGTCCTACGCTTTCCCTCACCTGTTTCGCAAGTCAAAAGGCGACGATGATATTTCTGACCTCTCGGTGATAGAGAGCATCAACGTACAGCTGCGTGCTCTGACCGACGGCGACGTGACGAAGGAGGCTGCTGTGAAGGCTGTAGACTGCTGGCGTGCTCTGACCGAACTCGACGCTAAGGCGAAGCAGGCAGAAGAGTTCCGGCGCAAATACCCCAACACTTAACATTCAACACTCAACATTCAACATTCCACATTATGAAAGACCTCTTTCCTGCTCTCGATTACTTCACCCAGCTGGCTGCTGACAACCGCCTCGCTTCAGAACAAGGCTTCTATCCGTGCCTTTGCTCCGGCCCTGACTCCATAGACGGGGTGATGCAGGGCTTCAAGAAGCATCGTAACTTCATCATGGTTGACGACACGACCTCGCAGCAGACCTTCAGCAATGGGGTCGGCTTCTTCCGTCGTGACGTGTATACGGTGTTCATACTCGCCGGCTATCGTGCTGATGACATGACAGACCGCGAGACTAAACTCAATATGTGCCGCACTCTGTTCCGGCAGTTCCATTCCCGACTGCTTCACGATCGTGAAGAACTCGGCGATGAGCGCCTGACGTTCCTCGACCTTCACAACGTCTACTCTAACGAGTTGCCCCGATATTCGTACAACGGCGTGACGGGGCTGTACTTCATGATACGCAACGAGCAACCTATTGATATCAGTTATGACAGAGCGGAGTGGGTTAAATGACATGTCGGAGGCTGAGCACTCCAGATGGGTGCAGGGGTGGAGCGACTTTATGGTGAAGATGTGGCAGGAGAAGATGCTGCAGTTCGCTCCGCCGGTGTACGATACGGGTGCTCTCTCGCGTTCGGTGCAGGGCGTGGTGCATCCGGGTCCGGTGACTACTATTGAGCACCGTTTCTTAGAATACGGCATATACGTGGCCCGTGGTGTGGGCAACGGCTACAGCCGTGGCAACGGTGGCGACTTGAAGTTTCTGAAGGACTGGAAGACGAATCCTCACCACCGCCAGAAAAGAGACTGGTTCAGTAAAAAATATATGTACTCCTTACACCGCCTGAATGAGTTCGAGGCTGCCTATTACGGGCAGACTTATCAGGGACTGGTGTCGTCGTTCTTGTGGCAGCTCTTCGGGGGCGGACAGAATACGATTGACAGGAGTGTTTCGCAAATGTAAAAATATGGCTACAGATAATGATGTTATAAAAAAAGAGCTTGAGGGCATCCGCGACGAGCGCCGCACTCATGCCAATACGGCTCAGCGCATAGGCAATGCTTTGCTCTCTCTGCTAGGTAGGGTAGAGAATGCCGGCGGCAACTTTCTGCGCAAGGATGTCGCAGACACTGCACATAAGATGATACGCTTTATGGAGGGGCTGAAGCTGGGCGAGGGCGAGATGGGGCTTGACGCTAAGGGCGGGGCTGTGCTGAGCGACGTTGTGGTAGACCGTGTGCATGACGCCCGGTCTACTCCGGCTGAGAGAGTGATTGTCGGGGCGCAGGGCTTCGACCTGTATATGGGCGAGGATGGCAAGAGCCACCTGTACGTTGACTATCTTGTGACTCGCATCAAGGCGTTTTTTGCGCAGCTGGAGGTGCGCAAGGTGTCGTATTCGGGGGGCACGACCATCTTCTCGAACGCCGGCTCGACGATTGCCAAGGTGACTTATGTGTTTGACGCTGCGGGAACGACGGTGGTGGCGTACAAGTGTTATGCTCTGGCTGACGACGGCACGACGAGGACTGCGAACTGGTGGCATGTGGGCATGATGGCTCTGTGCCAGACGTTCAACGTGAAGGCGGGTGTGGGCGACGGTCTGAAGAACAGATACTACTGGCGCATGGTGATTGGTGTGGGTCAGGAGACGCTGGAAGACGGCAAGCTGTATGACTATGTGATACTGTCGAACGTGAGGGAGTTTGAGGGTGGCGAGGCGATGCTGCCGAGCCGCGGCGTGAGGGTGCTGGCTGACGAGACGGGCAGGGTGCTGCGCTGGGGCGGTGTGGCTGTGGCTACGGTGTATGACGGCGAGCTGGTGTCGATGGCCAAGCTGTATGAGCAGCAGGAGGGCAGGACTACTGACGACGGGGGCAACGTGATTGCGCAGAGGATGTTCTACGGTTATGAGGCTGTGAACGGCGGCGAGCCGGATGCTCCTGCCGAGGGGGATGTGATTGTGCAGGTGGGCGACCAGATAAGATGGAAGAGCCGTGGCAATGTAATCAAGCTGTCGACTTCGACTGAGGAAAATGCTACGGACTCGGCTCCTGCTATCACGATGTATCACCAGATTGGCGCGCTGTGGGAGACTGACGCTAATGACAGCGCGGGGGAGCCGGTCAGGAATCCGTACCAGTGGATGGAGGTGACGTGTGTGATATCGCCGGAGCTGGTGCTGATGAATGCTGATAGGTTCAAATTGTTTACGCGCAGTCCGAAGAACATTATTGAGCCTTATGTGGTGATGTACAGTATCGTGCCGAGCAGCTCGTGCATTGTGAGGCATACGGCTACACGGTCGACGACTCCGGAGGTTATCGAGGCTGAGACGGTGAAGCGTGTCGGCAACACTGTCGAGATGCTGAATAACAGCGACGTGAAGTATACGGCTGAGGTGGTGTGGCAGGACGGCAGCGTGGAGACGTTGAGTCTGGCTGATGTGCACACGAGGGGTCTGTACAACGTGAAGTCGCTGAAGATCAAGGCTTATACGCTCAAGGATGCGGAGAAGATGCTGGCGGAGTGTGACATTGCTGTGGTTACTGACGGTGAGCAGGGCGAGGATGGCAAGCCTGGTGCTGACGGCAAGCCTGGTGCTGATGGTGCTGACGGCTGGGACGGCAAGGATGCTGCCGTGGTGGTGATTAATCCGTCGGTGCTGACGGTGGACACGGTGAAGGACGGTAGCGGCAACCCTCGTGTTGACTGCTCGGGCGAGAAGGTGAAGGCTGATGTGAGGATTGAGCGTGAGGGTGTGTCTATAGTCAGCGAGTGTGACCGCTACGAGGTTGTTGACAAGATGGGCTGTACGGCGCATATCGCTGACGGGGGCACGTCGAGAATGCGCATTGTGATTGACTCTATAACGCGCGACGAGTATATGGTGGGCAGCACTAAGCGGTATATCCCACGCACTACGGCTACGGCTACGGTGAGGATTCATTGCTCTACTAACAATAGCTATTATTACGCTACGCTGACGGTGAATGTGAATGTGTCGGCGGTGTGGAGCGAGCTGACTATCACGTCGGAGAGTCTGTCGTCGAAGTATTCGGAGATTAGCAGCAGTGTCGACGGCATGCGTAAGGAGCTGACGCAGTATGACTCGAAGATTGAGCAGACGGCACGTAATATTGCGCTGAAGGTGTCGCAGACGGCTGTGGGCAGGAGAAACATGCTGGTGGGGAGTGCGCTGAGAAGGCAGGGTGAAGGAGTGAGAATTGGCACCCAAGAAGGTGGCGGTATTGAGATGCTGAACGGGATTGGCGGGGTGAATTGTGCTCATGTGACAGCAACATCTCCTGACCATTATTCTGGTCTGTTTTATTGGGGAGTCACCCCAGACCTTACAAAGTGCATCAAAATAGAGAAGAACAAGACTTATACGGCATCTTGTTGGATGAAATGTGACAGAATTGATGTTATCGCTCGCATTGAAATATGTTGGGCAGCAAAGGCTACGGGTGCGCCTCGCACGGGTTATGGATTTTCTGACACATTCAAAATCAATAAAGCAAATGAGTGGCAGTTTTGTTCATTCACCTTTAATACTGGTAATACGACATACGACTTCATCGAGTGTAATTTTTGGGTTAACAACAAGACGGAAGGAGTTACTACTAATGCCTGGTTTTGTCAACCTATGTTGGTCGAGGGCGACGGCATCGGCTGGTCTATGTCGCCAGAGGACTTTGAGTATATCGGGGGCAATCTGCTGGATAATACTGATACGCTGGTGCAAGGCGGCAACTTGACGGTAAGAGACGGCAGCTATAGTGCTCTGCATCCTCGTGACAACAGTGACGATTATATTAACAGACAGTCATATAAGGGGTTCCCGACGCTGAATACTGACATTAGTGCAGCAACTAATGTCAATAGTATTGATATGCTGGAATGGGGATTAGGCGCTGATGTGGTAAAGCAGGGCCAAGACTATATGCTCTCGTTTATGGCGAAGGGCAACAAGGGTGGTCAGTTTACTGCTTACTTCTACAAAAGCGACACTACAGAGAAGGTGTTCGTCGAGGTGCTGGACAGAGTGAACGGCCCTAACCAGCACACGGCAGCCAACGGCAATGCGCAGGTGGAGTTTAAGGAAGACTATGTATGGAAACGTTATTGGGTGCACTGGCGTGTTGTTGGCAGTAATGTTCCTGGCAGAGTGTTGATACGCTGCCTGAAAGGCACTGACCTATATGTCTCTCAGCCTAAGCTGGAGTATGGCGCTACGATGACTGAGTATCGTGCGACGAAGACTGGCTACGTTGAGGACAAGAGCGTGGCTGGCAAGCTGCTTGAAGCTGGCATCGACATTGACAGCAAGCAGATTACGATGACGGCGGATAATACCAGGTTCCGCACCCGTTCGGGGCAGGAGGTGGCTGTGTTTGACGAGAACGGATTGAACGCCTCGCTGGTAAAGGCGCAACGGCTTGAAACGGAGGGCGCAGAAGCGGCTGTGAAAATCGAGGGCGGCATGATTGCGGTGCTCGGTCGTGCCGGTGTGCCTAACATCAAATTTGGTGTAAATAGCGACGGATATGCTGTGATGCAATATTTTGACAATGCCGGCAATATGCTGTATGACTTAGGCCCTGCGGGTCTGGCAAAAATAAGCATGCAGAAAGCATCAATGACATTCACAGAGTGGATAGATGTGAGGGGAGCTAATTTGGCAGCACCGTATATTAAGAAAAAGACGTATACAAGCAGTAAAGGCTCATATAGTCTTGATTTTGATATTGCTGATACAGAGGCAAATGACAGATTGCTGTTTGGTAAATATGCTCAGCCGGGTACGTTGGTGTCAAAGAATTTGGACTTTACACAATTGACGCATCTGTATCTGTACAGTGCTCCACGTGTCGATGGCGCAATTGTTTCGGATGATGACTCACGTAGAGGTCTTGGTAATTTGGATTTGACAAAAGCTGCAGATGGTGTATATTTTACAAAGGAGTGGCCTCTTGCTGAGAATGGCAAACTTACAAATGTTGCTACTGGTCCGTATATACCTGCTGATGCTAAAATCAAGGATAATATGCAAAGTAATATCTTGCTGCTTGATGGTACAGAGGTAATGATGATGCCACGCTGCTACTTTAGCGGTTGGATGGAACAGAAAAAGCTGACTGCATACTTGAAGCCGGTCATTACAAGACTTGAAATATTCAGTTGGCAGGAAATGCAGATTAGTGCAAATAGCGGATTGACGCCACCTATACAGCAGTAGACATAAGATAAAAAAACATTGAGATATGACAGATTATGAAATTGTAGACGTTACGAAGCTTCAGAAGGCTGAGGGCGTAAAAGATGGTGACACGCTGCTGCTGATACGCCAGCAGGGCGACGGCACGAGTATATGTATGCGCACTTACGGCGCACAGTTTAAAGGCACTGACGCCTATGACGTGGCGAAGGCTAACGGCTTCAGCGGCACGCGCGAGGAGTGGGCGCAGGAGGTGGCGAGGATTAATGAGGTGTCGGCGGCGATAGACAACGCTAACGACACCGCCAGCCATCCGACGAAAATCGGCAGCGACAACTATGTGTATGAGTGGGACAAGGCGGCAAAGGCTTACCAGAAGACCGGCATCCTCGTCAAGGGCGACAAGGGCGCTACGGGCGCAACCGGCCCGCAGGGTGCTCAAGGCGCTAAAGGCGACCGTGGCGAAAACGGCAAATCACCGATAATCAAAAACGCGTCGTGGTGGATCTGGGACGAGGCGAGCGGTGCGTACAAGGACAGCGGCATGTCGGTGTCGTCGCAGTATACGCTGACGAAGGAAGCCATAGAGAGTGTGCTGACGGGTGATGTAAACTCGCACTCGCACAGCGCTTATGCTGCTAAGACTCACACTCATACGGAGTATGCAGCGGTTGGCCACACGCATACTGAGTATGCAGCTGTCGACCATACTCACAGCAATTATGCCTTGACAACTCACAAGCATACCGAGTATGCAGCTGTTAGCCACACACACGACAATTATGCGCTGACGGGGCATAAGCATACAGAGTATGCGCTGGCATCGGCTCTCAGCTACTACTACACTAAAAAGGAGGTAGAGGATATGGTTGGCAATGCTGGCGGCGGTGTAGACGAGAGTTGGCTGCAGCAGAAGGGGTATCTAAAAAAGAGCGACATGAAGGAGACTGTTGTCATTAAATTAGTGAGCGACAAATCAGATTCAGATACTGGGCTGATTGGCGCGACTGTTACTGTGAGGGGTAAAGGAATTGTATATACCAAAGAGACTTGGCAGGGTAGCCCGATAAGCGTTGGGGTGATGTGTGATAGAGATGTGACGATAGAGGTTGGTACAGTGAAGATGTTTATGAAGCCAAAGGCGTTGAAGTATGTACCTTCACCACTGTACAACAGAGAGGTGACATTTACGTATAAGGCTTTGGAGACTGGTGTGTTTGTCATTGATACAAATAATAATCTCATAAACAAAGATTCGTGGGACCCACAAACGCAGCAAACAACGGTTGGAGTTGCTTTAATCACAGAAAAGGTTGCTATTGTCATTTCTGTAGGACTCAAAACAGGACGGGCTTGGAGTACGACAACGCAACTTGTAGAAGGAGTTACAACAGCAACCAATAGTACGGTGGCCGTGACGGATTATAAAGGCAAAGCCAATACAGAAGCACTGGTCGAAGCACTTGGTCAAAATGCACAAGCTGCATATTACTGTTCTAACTATACGTTTAAAAACGGCAAGAAAGGGTATCTAATGGCAGCAGGTGAGGCTAATGCAATATATGTTAATATAAGGACAATTAGTGAATTGCTTAATTACATAAACCCAAATTCAAGTAATTTGAGTTCTGGATACGAAATTTGGACATCAACACAATGTAATATTTCTAAGGCTTGGAGACATGATGCTATGGGATGTAGGACGCTCTCTAAGGAAGTTGATAACAATTACGTTGTTCCTATCTATTCACTATACGACTAAAACAAGTAAAAGGATTATGATATGAGAGCAAGTGATGTTTTGATAGATAACCTGAAGCAGATGGAGGGTTATCGGGCAAAGGCTTACAAGTGTGCGGCGGGTCGATGGACGTGTGGCTACGGGCATACTAAGGGTGTGACGGCTCGCACGGTGTGCGACAAGGCTAAGGCGGAGGTGTGGTTGAGAGCTGACCTTGAGCCTATCGAGTCGTTTCTGTCAGCCATACCAGAGATTTGCAAGACGCAGGGGCGATTTGATGCTTGTGCCGACTTTTGTTTCAACGTCGGCATAGGCAATTTCAAAAGCTCCACTCTGTTTAAAATGGTTCGTCGCAACGCTGCCACCGCTGATATCCAGCGTGAGTTCTTGAAGTGGGTATATGCAGGAGGTGTGCCACTCAGCGGCCTGTTGAAAAGACGTAAGTGGGAGGCCGAGCGCTGGGCGGAATGTTGAGTTTTGAGTTTTGAATTGTCGGGTGCGCCGTTTTTTTACAATTAATGCGTAATCGGTATCTTTGCCCATATTTTCAATGTTTAATGCTTAAAAGTTTGTATTATGATAGATAACATACGTCATCTGTTCGTGGGCATCACGATAGCGGTCTGGGCATTCCTCAAGCCCATCGAGGGCGACCTGCTCTCGCTGATAATCGTGTTCTTCCTCAATTTCTTCTTCGGCTACCTGTCTGGTCTCATAGCCAACCGCGAAGATTTCGAGTTGAAGAAGGCGCTGCGCTGCATAGCTGAAGCTACTATCTTCTTCGTGCTGTGCTGTGCCATCTACACGATAGGCAATCTGAAGCAACAGCCCGAGGGTGCTCTGCAGTGCGTGAGCTTCGTCACTTATGTGGTGCTGTGGTTCTACACGCTCAACATTCTCAAAAACCTCAAAAAGATGTTCAAGCGTGACACCACACCGTGGCTGATAGTGTCATTCTTGTATTATATCCTGCGCTTCAAGTTCATCGAGCGCATTCCCGGGCTGACAGAGTATCTGTCGGTTGGGCGTGACTAACTACAAGGTTTATGAGTATGAGATTTATCCGTTTCTTCTTCGGCATCCTTGCCTTGATATGCCTGGCAGGATGCTCCACGTGCAAGCCGGTGATTGTAGAGCGTGTGGTCAATAAGACTGATACGCTCTACAAAGCCAGTCTGCGCATCGATAGCTTCCGCATACACGACTCTGTATACGTGGAGACTTACACCATGGGCGACACTGTGTACAAGACACGTGTCGAGTGGCGATGGCGTGACCGCATAAGCTGCAGAACAGACACTGTGTACAATACAGAGGTGCGCTGTGATTCGGTGCTGGTGCCGATGCCGTTCAAGTACAAGACTTCATTGCGGGGTGGGCTTAATGACTTTTGGGTAAACATCATTATTATAGTGGTTTTCCTGCTGCTTTGGTTTGGCATCGGAGCCTTTGTTCGCTATAAATTTCCATAAAGTTGACGGTAGGCTTTGCCACCTCAAATAATTTTCGTATATTTGGGGTGTAATAATTAAATCGTCTGCTATTATGGAATTCTTTTTTATATGCTATTTAGTTATAGTCTTAATAATTTTCATTGCTAATTGCTTTAGCGGTGACTCTTCAGGTGGGCGTGAATCTGAAGAGCAAATGAGAATTAGATATGAGCAAAAAATACAAAAAATCAGACGTAAAACAGAAAGATTACAAAAAGAAAACGAGAGGCTAAGGAAAATAAAATTCTAAATCGATTTGTCTTTTCCAATAGAAAATAAAAGTGCTACTTTTGGTTCCACAACCATTAGTAGCATTTTTTTTATTATGGCAACAACTCAACAATTCGAAACAGTCGTCAAGCTCAATACGCAGCAAGCTAAAAATGAGTTGGCGGCTCTACAAAAGACTGTCGAAGACCTCAAGAAGAAAAAAGCTGAAGCTCTTCGTGACAATGGTTCGACAGTTAAAGATATAAATAGGATAAATAAGGAAATCAAGTCGGCGGAGGCGAATGTCAAGGCGTACCGCTCCAATGTTAGTGACACCATCGAGACTCTCAACAACCTCAGCTCGGCTTCTGTTGGTGATATAGAGCGCGTGTCTCGCGTTCTTAAACGACAGATGAAGTCGGTGACTTCACCCAAGGAATATGAGGAACTTGAGCGACACATTGCTGATTGCACTGCTCGTCTCGACGAACTCAAACGCTCCAGTCATGCAACCATGTCTCAGTACAATCGTGCTATTGCCGAAGCTGAACAGCGCACAAAAAAATGGGATGATGAAAACAAACTTATCAATGCCACGCTAAACAATATCAGCGGTTCGTCGCTCAGAAAGCTTGAAACTTCGCTAAAGCTCGTAAACGAACAATTGCAGGATGCAGATAGAGGTTCTGATGCGTATAAGAAACTTACCAAAGATGCCAAGAAACTCAAAACACAGATAGAGGCTATCAATAAAGAGCAGTCTGCATCTAAAAGCCTTTTTCGCAGATCTGTCGATGTATTCAATGTCAACTGGGGCGTAATCTCACAGGCTATAGCCGCAGTTACTGGTCTTTCTTATACTATCCGTCAGTGTTCGGCCAACTATGCTCTGATGGACGAGCAGATGGTCGATGTCATCAAGTATACGGGGCTGGCAAAGGATAAGGTCGAAGATCTAAATGAATCTTTTAAGCAGATGAATACTCGTACTCCTCGTGAAAAGCTCAATCAACTCGCAGGTGATGCTGGTCGTCTTGGCATTACTACTCAAGAGGCTGTCGGCGAGTTTGTAGATGCCGCCGATAAGATTAATGTAGCACTTGGCGACGACCTTGGCGACGATGCTGTTAAAAATATAGGCAAGTTGGCACAGATGTTCGGTGACGACAAGTCCAAAGGCTTGCGTGGCGCAATGCTTGCTACGGGTTCTGTCGTTAACGAGTTGGCTCAGAGCAGTAGTGCTTCTGCAGGCTATCTTGTCGACTTCACCGCCCGTCTTGCTGGCGTCGGCAAACAGGCAGGTCTGACGCAGCAGCAGATTATGGGCTTCGCTTCTGTTCTCGATCAAAATATGCAGCAGGATGAGACTGCTGCAACGGCTATGCAAAATCTGATAGCCAAAATATTCCAGGAGCCGGCCAAATTCGCTGCGCTCGCAGGCAAGAGTGTCAAAGAGTTCACCACGCTTCTCAAGACTGATGCTAACGAGGCGCTGCTTCAGTTCTTCGGTGCTATGAAAAAACATGGTGGCTTTGATTCTCTCGCCCCTATGTTTGACCAAATGGGCATGGACGGTTCACGTTGTGTCAGCGTATTCTCAGTGATGGCTGACAAGCTCGCAGATATTAAGACCGCTCAAGATATTGCTAATGATGCCTATGCTAAAGGTACATCTGTCATCGATGAGTTCAATACTCAGATGACATCAGCCCAGGCTCAACTTGACATGGCCAAGAAGAAATTCAAGGATTTGAGCATCGAACTTGGCAAAGAGCTACAGCCTGTGGTCAAGTACACTATAAGTGGTGTGAGTCTACTGATAAAAACTCTTTACCAATTGATTGTCTTCACCAAGGCCCATATTGGTACTATAACCACACTTTCCTTGTCAATTGCAGCCGTGACTTTAGTTTATAAAGCTCAAGCTGTGCAGTTGGGCATTAATTTGGCGTGGGAGAAAATATTTTATGCGTATACTGCTACTTCCAATGCTTTGCTGACAGCAAAAGCGGCTATATTAAAGTCTTTGAAGACCGCATACTACCTTCTTACGTTCCAAGTAAAGAAGGCAAAGATTGCCATGGACGAGATGAGGGCTGCATCCATTTCTAACCCTTATGCGGTTTTGTTGACAGTCATTCTTGCTCTCGGTGCCGGCATCTATTATCTCGTTAAATCCATACGAGAGCACAATAAGGCTGCTTATGAGAACCAGCTTGCCGTTCAGAAAATGCGTGCTACACACAAGGATATGACTGAAGCTCAGAAAGAAGCCAGTCAAAGTGTTGCTGAAGAGAAAACCCGACTCGCCCAACTTACCAATATCGTCAACTCTAACGCATATAGCTACGATGAGAAGAAGCGTGCTATGATTGCACTTGAGAAGATTGTCCCTGGTTATCACCGCAACCTCAATAATGAGGCCAAGTTGATGGAGTCCAACAATAAGGCTATCAAGCAATATGTTGACAACCTTAACAATGCGGCTATGGCGCAGGCTCTATATAACAAAATGGTGGAGCTGCAGGGCAAGAAGTTTGACCTCGACCAAGAGATTTCTCGCCACAAGCTCTCTGCTAAAGCAGTGCAAGCTGAGATTGACCGCCATCCTGATTATTACAACGGCACTCAGCAACAGGTGGTTTACACAAGTTTCGGCACTATGCTGCCTACTGGCCAGAGGGTGGCTACGCAGGCTAATATCGCCAAGCACAAGGAGCTTGACCAATGGAATGATGCTGTCAAAGAGTCGGAGCACAGTGCAGCCATAGTAGAGGCTCGCATCAAGAATATCAATGTGTATCTCAAGAAAAATGTCGGTGTGGCAAAGCAATATACCGCCATTCTCGCTAAGGGAGGTTCTGGCTCTTCTGCCGTCTCTCCCGACTGGAATCCTAACACTTCCAAGGTGGGTAGCTATGTAGATCCCAAAGAGACCAAGAAGAGAGAGGCTGCCGCAAAGAAACAAGAGCGTGAAATGAAGGCTGCTACCAAAGCTGCTTACCAGGCTGAGATTAAAGCTGCCAAGGATAAAACCGACCAAGAGCAAGCCAATAACATCATGGCGTACTCGCAGGGTGAGAAGACCTATACCGAGTTTCTTGATACCCAACACGACATCGCAACACGTGGCTACGAGTCATTGATGGCTGTCTACAAGAAATATGGCACCGAATACGGCCAATGGCAGGAGAAGATTGCCGACGAGCGACGTAAGCGAGAAGAAGACCACTCTAAGGCTCTAATATCTGACATCGAGCTTAATAGACAGCGTGAGATTGAAGCCGCCAACCGCGACTACAACGATATTAACTCCAATATCTACCATGACGAGGAAGCGCTTAATGAACGTCTTTTCGAGATAGACATGTCTGCTCTCGCAGATCGTATAGCTGCTCTCAAAGAGGGGTCGCAGGAGTGGCTCGATGCCCGTGCGGAGTTGACGCAGCGCGACAACGAGCGCCAACTTTACCTCGAACAGCATTATGCCGACCTGCTCTCCCGATACAAAGAGGAGTGGGCCACTAAAGACATCAAGGAGCAGGAGCGCATTACTCTCAAGGGTCTCGACTTGCTGCACGAGAAGGGCCTACTGAAGGAGTCTGAGTATCAGGATATGCTCAAGCAGATAAAACTGCACTATGCTGAGCAGGAGTCTGAGCAAGAGCTGCACGACTCCAATGGTGAGAAGTTCAAACGTAACGCTAAGTCTGCTTATAATACGGCTTCCAACAAGGCTAAAGCATCATGGTCTGATGATCATCCTGAGGGTTCAAAGGTTATGGATTTCGTTACTTCTGATGTTGACATATACAAGTCCACTCTTGCCAATATCAAGTCTATGGAAGAAGAGGGGCTTATCTCTCATCAGGAGGCTATGGCTGCTATGGGCGAGGCTACTGCAGACATGTGCAACGGTCTTGTGGCCAAGTTCCAGGCTGCTATGGATGCTATCTCTCCGCTCATGAGCGCTATGTCTTCATACTATTCAGCGCAATCAGACTACGAGGTGAGCGTTACCGAGAAGAAGTATGAGAAGCTTATAAATGCTGCCGGCAACAATACCGCCAAGGCTAAGAAGCTCGAAGAGAAGAAGGAGAAGGAGGTTGCAAAAATCAAGTCTAAGTATGCCCGTAAGCAAGCTGCTATGCAGATTGCACAAGCTATTGCACAGACTGCTATCTCTGCCATTGCAGCCTATAGTTCTGCTATGCAAGGCGTGCCCTACCCTGCCAATATGGTTCTCGCTCCGATAGCTGCCGGCATTGCTGCAGCTGCTGGTGCTATCCAGATTGCCACCATCAAAAAGCAGCAGCAGGCTCAGGCTGCCGGCTACTATGAGGGTGGCTTCACGGGCGGTTCACGTTATCGCCGTGAGGCTGGTGTGGTGCATGAGGGCGAGTTCGTGGCTAACCACAATGCTGTCAACAACCCAAGCATCCTGCCTGCTCTACGTCTTATCGACGAGGCACAGCGCAACAACACTGTGTCGTCGCTTACCGCTGCCGACATCTCGCGCTCTGTAGGGCAAGGTGGGGCTACAGTGGTGTCTGCTCCTTCGGTTGTGGTAAACACTGACAACTCAGATATTAAGGCTACGCTCGATGATACCCGCAACACTATCGATGCGCTCTCAGCTCAGATAGCCGAGGGCATCGAGGCTAAGGTCTACATCGACGGTCCGCACGGTGTGGCCAAGAACCTCGATAACTTCAAGAAGATGCAGGCCCGCACATAATTCAACACTCAACATTCAACACTCAACATTCAACAATGATATATTGCACTATCAACGGCCAGACCGCATATCCTTCTGCGTCTGACAAGATTAAGGTGACTTATGCCAACCAGTACATCGAGGACTCGGGGTCTTACACCTACGACATCTCATTCCCAATGTCGATACACGCCAATCAGGTGCTGTTCGCCAACATACACCGCTTTGACGTGCATAAGCGCTCGAAGTCGTTCGACGACTGCAAGCTTTACGCTGACAACCGTCTATTCATCAGTGGCAAGGGCACGATTACAAGCGTGTCCGACACCACTGTCAAGATGCAGATTGTCGGGGGCAAGTCGCGCATCAAGTATAACTCGAAGTTTGAGAACCACTTCATCGACAAGGTTCCTTTCCCTAAGGTCTACATTACCCATGGCATCGACAAAGCCAAATATCAGGGCTTTGGCTTGACGCGTGTCGATGCTGAGCGCTACAAGAAGTTCATAATGGTTGACCTCTCTAAAGATTTGCGTGTAGGCCAACCTGGCGTGGCTCTGTTCTACCCCATCTACGACGAGACTAACGACCAGGTGTCAAATTATATTAACCACGTCAATGTCAACAAGCTCGTGGTTGATGGCGTGCATTATCCGCACGGCCACATGGTCCAAATGTGGAACCTCGCCGTTCAGCCTAATCTCATATATGTGCTTAATGGCGTTCTGCAGAGTGAGGGCTACAAGATTGTGCGCAACGACTTCGACGCTGCTCCTTATACACGTATTTATATAGCTTCGGCAAGGCGTACAGCCAAGATCAACGAGGCGCTGCCTCATTGGTCGGTGTATACCTTCATCGAGGAGTTCCGCAAGCGGTTCAATGCTACATTCGTATTCGACGATCTTGTAAAGGAGGTGAGCATCATTTCTACCAATGAGCTCACAAGCAACAATGCAGTGGCTTACGAGTGCCTGGGCGAATACTCGACAGAGTTCGACGAGGATGGGCTTGAGAACCTCGCCACGTCAAACGTTGAGTACTCGTTCGACAGTTCTGGCAATAGAGACTGGCGCGAGTCTATTCCGCTCTCGGTTCTGAAGCAATACCCTATTAAGGAGTTTTACAGCGAAGAGGATATGAATTCTGCAGCTATGGCCATGTCTACCCGTGAGCGTCGCAGCACCATATTCAAGTTTGGTTTGTCGTATTTCATTTGGGCTTTGTTGCCCAAAGACGGCAACCCGGAGAATACAGATAAGACTGAGCAGCGCACTGTGTGCGGTATGTTCAATCCTATACTGCGCGACGCTGAGAGTGACAATGCGATAGGTATCAAGATGATACCGGTGGCTATGTTTCAGCGCAAGCGACGCGCTGGCATAGATGCTTCTATGCCTATATCTCCAGACTTGATGCCTAACAGCTATGTCGTCATGCCTTCAACCGCTAATGAGGGTGACTCTTTGCTCGACGGTCTGAGCGAAGACGAAGATGGCGACTACTATCTGTCGGTGCAAGATGCTATGCAGGGCACAGAAGACAATACAAGCGAGGAGACCGCTGACGAACCGATGCGTCTGATGCTCTCCGACAACGCCGTTCGCGACCTTGATAAAAATATTACTACGGCGTTCCCGGCAAGCGGTAGCATGTCGCTCTACCCTATCGCTTACACTGACTTCCGCGAATTCAGCAAATGGGCTGGCGAGCGATTCTCATTGTCGCTCGAAGCTACAAATCTTTCGGTTAGCGGTTTGAAAAAAAATAATGGCATAAAGGTTGACATCGATGCGCACAACCTTTACACCATTAAGTTCATTGCTGATGATATTCCCGACCCTTCCAATATCTACATCTTCAACAACCGTAGATTTGTATGCCAGAAGATAGAGATGGAGGTGACGGGTGAGGGGCTCGACCGCGTGAAGAATGGTTACTTCTACGCTATACTATAGGTCTCCAACGAAGTGCTTCGTCTCTTCGTGCACCACTTTCGGTCTCTTCAGATACTTGTTCGTTACTGATATGTCAGAGTGGCGTGCCTGGTCTCTCGCTACCACGATGCCCTGAGCGTTCGCGAGGTCTCTGATTCCGGAGTCCTTGAGCGAGTAGAATTGATAAGAAGCCGGAAAGTTCAGTGCTTTCCGCATCTTATTCCATTCCTGCCGGAACCGGTTCACATATATCTGCTGCGGTCCGGGTGTCATGTTGGCTCCGAATAGGTAGTCCTGCGATGGGTAGTCGAAGACGTGCTGCTCAATCATCAGCTTCAGCACTGTGTCGTTGAGCGCTACGACCTGCCCCTTGCGGTTCTTGGCCACACTCTCCGATATGTACACGCTCTGCTCAGTTATTGATATGTCACCTATCTTAATATAGCGTAGCTCGTCTGGTCGTATGAAGGTGTAGTACTCCATCATACACGCTAAGTAAAATGAGGGGTTGTTCTGTTGCGTCCACTCCCTCACCTTGCGCAGGTCTTTAGCCTCAAGCGGTGAGCGCAGCTTCTCGTCTTCGCGCAGCATGTGTATGCTCTCGATGGGGTTGCGGTCGATATACTTCCGCTCCGCTAACCATGTACAAAATGCTGACAGCCATGTGCGGTAGTTGTTGCGAGATTTTGCTGAGAGGTCCTTGTCGAGAATGAGGTAGTCAAGAAAATCTACTGCGAAGGCTGTATTTAGCTGATAGGCATATTTTATTTTCGCCCCTACTTCTTCGGTGAAAACAGACAATTGCTTGAGTCTGCTTCGATAGTCGGTAGCAGTCTTCGGCTTGAGTATCCCCTTCTTCTCCGCTGCTTCAATATAGGTGCTGTATCTGTCGAACACTACGCCAAGTTCTGTGTACTGCCGTGTGTTCGTGGTGTTCACGAAGGGATTCCAACCAGATAAAAGTTTGTGTGTGAGATTGTAGACAAGCACGGCTGCAATTTTTTCTCTCTCCGCCCTGTTGTGGTAGCGGTCGAGCATGTAGCGCTTACGTTTCAATCTGTCTGTAGTCGGATCGTAAGCGAAGAAATCAACGTAATAGGATTTACCCCGATGTATCCTCGGAAGGGTATACCCTATTATTTCTCTTGTAGATAAGAAATTTTTGGCTTTAGAGTACATTTTTTTACATTGTTCGGCTCCTGCCAACCAATGTGATTATACAATATGTGTCTGAGCTTGTGTCTGAGCCATTTCGATTCAGAGCACGAAAAATGCTCGTAACTTCTTGCTTAGCAAGTTGTTCCGAGCATTCGTAGTTGCGGAGGCAGGAGGCGAATATTTTAACATATATCCGCAACTAAAAATGCCCGGTGACACTTTTCTTTTTAACTCTTCTCCTTAGAGTCCTAAATATGGCTGAATTGCTTAACCAGCTCTATACTATTACTAAGGTGCTCGTTAGCTTTTTTTAAGTCTTCTATACGCTGATTCTTCTCTTCTATTACCATATTCAGAGCCTTTATTTCAGCCTGAAGCGACGTTACATCGGTATTTACATAGCTACTATTCACCACATTGTGATGTCCGTTTATTGTCGGTATATCCGAGTTAGTATCCGACTTTATCAAGATGTCTTCGACTGAGCAATCTAATATCTCAGCCATCTTCACAAGCGTTGATACTTTGACATCTGGTCTGGTGTCAAAATAAGTAATGGCATTGTGACTCTTTGGCCCCCAAAGGCTTCGGCTGAAATCACCGATGCTGATGCCGGCTCGCTTCAAGAGTTCTTTCACTCTTTCGCTTTTTACAGTGCTGTTTTCGTATCTCATAATTTAAAATAGGTTAAATTCCTGCTTTATCAAAATTATAACTTTTATTAAAGTAGGATTGTTTCATCATTTATTAATATCTTTGCATCAAATTTAGACACTAATTCCGACATAAACAAGAAAATGGAGCAGAAATTTGATTCATTAGACCTACAGGGGTACTACGCTGGTCTGACAAAAAAAGAGAAGAGCAGCCTACTCTCCTACCTTACTAAAGAGTATGATATGACATGTAGTACAATAAGGCGTAAACTGGCAGGCAACCAAGGGTTCGGGCTCAATACACTTGAGCGCATGGCGTGCCACGAAGCCATTAAAAACGAAAATCTATGGAGACATTAAAAACAATCGAATTCTACACCACACCTGACGGTTCTGTGTATTATAAAGTACCCGGTCAGGAGTCGCGCAGGCTGACTAAGTTCAACGTCGACATCATCGACCCGCTATTAGGGCAGATTAAGCAGAGGTTTCCCGAGTGCTATGCTGCTCTCGCCTGCAAATATCGTAACAAGCGTTTCGATATGGCAGATAGGTTCATACGATGCAACTTCGGTGAGCACGACCTGCTCACGCAAGACATTGACAACGATGTCTTACACTTCGAGGAGGTGCGCTGCCCTCTTCGAGGTATATGTGAGCATGAGGGCGTGATATGCAAGCCAAAATCGATGGTCAGCCTCAGTAGATGCGAGCGGGAAATTGCTGACTTATACCTTGAGGGGCTGACGTTCCGTGACATCGCCGCTAAGCTCGGAAAGAATGCCGAGACCGTAAAGGTGCAGCTCATGCGCATCAAGAAGAAGTGCGGTGTCAAGCACTGCCGCGACATTATCAGAGTACTACGGCTCAAAAATTATTAGCCGATGGCTGCGATATGTAATGGCTGCGAGCACACACGGCACTGCATCAATGGCCGTTGGTGCACGATACGTAAAATATATGTTGAATACCTTAATATAGAGCAATGCGAATATGATAACAATAGATGAGTATATAAAGCATACTGACAACCTGAAGGAGATGGGGCTGCTGTCTGAAGACTTCCGCATTATACAATATAAGGATGGTGACCTTCTTGCTGTTGATGGTAAATGCGAAGCGTTCGAGAATAAGCCTATTGACAATAAAGACTATATCTGGTGGCTTGGTGGTTTTGCATTTCGTTATGACGATATTTACCCTAAACATAATGTGGCTGTATTCGATGAAGATGGCACTCTTGAGCTAAGAGAGGCACCACTATGCGGTACTTTGTTTCCGGCTCTGAGTATTGATCGCAAGAGACGCAGAGCGTTGAAAAAGTTGTGACACGGTGATTTTGTGGCAGCCAAACGCTGCCACTATCTTTGCAAAACAAACAAAACCCAAGCGAAATGATTACGGTTCAACAGATACTTTCGGCCACTAATGGTGGTCTCGACATTATCTTGTCCCTCTACCCGCAGGCGCAGAAGTGTGTCGGGCAGAAGAACAAGCACTTTGCTATTCGCAACGAAAAAACACCCTCGGCTTGCCTCCGTCAATACCAGTCAAAAAAGTATGGCGAGATTTGGCAGGTTACTGACTTCGGAGGCGACGGCCGTGGCGAGAATGCTATCGACATATACATGCGCGAGAAGGGCTTCGACCGCTCACGGTTCAATGAGGCTATATTGGCACTCGCTGCTGAGTATGACGTACGCGACGAGCTCAACCGCTCTCTTAACCGTCCGGAGATTAGACAGCGTGAGGCTCGGGCTGATGAGCGCGATGGTACTCGCTCATTCGAACTAAAAGACAAGTTTACTGATGCCGAACTTAAGGCTCTCGGCCCTAAGGTAACCCAGGCTGACGTTGATGCGCTGCACTGGCACTCGGTGAAGTGGATTACCAACGTAAAAGACCGTAAGGTGACCGTCAAGCACTCTACTGACAACTACCCGATATTCATGCGTGAGTGTGTGGTCAAAGAGGCTTATGGCAGCGAGCAGGAGACCAAGTTCTACAAGGTCTACGAGCCTTTCAACTGCGACAAGGGTTTCCGGTTCTCTTATACGCCTGCCGGTGCCAAGCCTCGATATTATATCAACGGCTTGTTCGAGCTGAAAAAGGCTTACCGCGACTTCAATGCGCAGCAGGAGAAGGAGTGGCAGGCCGCTCATGAGGATGGCAAGCCATACAAGGAGCAGAAACTTCCCGAGGCTGTGATATGCTCAGGCGAGCGCGACTCGCTGTGCTGCCACTCCATGGGCTACCATCCGCTGTGGTTCAACAGCGAGACTTATCAGCTCTCGGCTGACGAGTACAAGGAGATTATGAAGTATGTCGAGGTGCTCTACAACATACCCGACATCGACGAGACCGGCAAACGCAAGGGCCGTGAGCTCGCCCTTCGCTTCATCGATATTCACACGGCGTGGCTTCCGGATAAGCTGCAGACCTACAAAGACAATCGTGGCAAGCCTCGCAAAGACCTGCGCGATTGGTTGGAGATTCATAGCGAGCGAAAAGACTTCCGCAACCTTCTGAAGGTGGCCATGCCGGCGAAGTTCTGGGTGCAATACGCCAATAAGGATGGCAAACCGAAGACTGAGGTAGACACTGCGTGCCTTTACAATTTCCTTCAGCTTAACGGGTTCTACGCTCTCCACGACGAGAACTCGGCGATGACCCAGTTCATTCGCATCGAGGGCAACATTGTCAAAAAGGTCAACGTCAAGGATATTCGTGAGTTCATTCGCCGGTGGGTGGTTGACCGCTTCGAAGACCGCAATATCCTTAACCTGGTGCTCAATACCACCAAGCTCTCCCCTGCAGCTCTTGAGTCGCTGCAGGAGATTGACCTTAACTTCACCACATACACGCCTAACTCGCAGTATTTCTTCTTCCCTAACAAGACTGTCGAGGTGTGCCTGCCGTGCGAGTCGCATCCTGAGGGCTTCAAGGAGTATGACCCTGGTGCCGACGGGCTGCACAACTACGTGTGGGAAGAGGATGTAATCAGTCATCGGTTCAAGCGACTGCCTGATATGTTCAGCATCTCGATCGATAAAAACGACGAGGGCGAGACCGTGCTTGATATTGACATAAAGAATGTCAACAGTCATTTCTTCGGCTATCTCATCAACACTTCCCGCCTCTACTGGCGTGCTGAGACTGAGACCCGATTCGGTGAAGACCGCACGGCTGCTGCAGCATATCTGGAGGCTAACCCCTTCCGCATCGATGGCGATGGGCTTCGCTCCTACGAGATCATCGAGCAGAAGCAGAACCTAATCAACAAGATATTCACGTTCGGCTATATGCTGCACCGATATAAGGATTTCGTGCGCGCCTGGGCACCGTTGGCCATGGACAATAAAATCGGTGAGGAGGATGAGTGCAATGGCCGTTCTGGCAAGTCTTTCTTCTTCAAGGTGCTGTCGTTCATGATGAAAACGGTCAAGCTCTCCGGCCGTAACCCGAAGCTGATGGACAACCCTCACGTCTTCGACCAGGTGAGCCAGTTTACCGACCTCCTGCTTGTCGATGACTGCGATAGATACCTTAACCTCGGTCTGTTCTATGACAACATCACGTCTGATATGACCGTGAACCCGAAGAATAACCGCTCGTTCACTATAGGCTTCGACGAGTCGCCGAAGCTGGCGTTCACCACCAACTATGTGCCAAGCGACTTCGACCCCTCTTCTGAGGCTCGTTCGCTCTATATGGTGTTCTCCGACTGGTATCACCAGCGTACTGAGGATAATGACTACCACGAGACACGCACCATACGCGACGACTTCGGCAAAACGCTCTATGCCTTCGACTACACCGACGACGAGTGGAATGCTGACCTTAACTTCTGGCTACAATGCTGCCGGTTCTATCTCTCGGTCAAAGATTCAGGCATCAAGCCACAGCCTCCGATGAGTAACATGGAGCGCCGCCGTCTGAAGGCCAATATGGGCGCCAATTTCGAAGACTGGGCCAACGGCTACTTCTCGCGTGAGAGTGGCCACCTCGACGACTATGTGCCGCGTGACGAGGTGTTCAACGACTATCAACGATACTCTAACGTCAGTCGCATCACTATGCAATCGTTCACCAAGAAGCTCAAGGCGTTCTGCAAGCTGTGCCCATGGGTTGACTGCCTTAACCCGCCAGAGCTGTGCAACTCCGGCGGTCGCATTCAGAGGGCTGTGCAGGTGACTCCAGAGCTACGCAAGACTAAAGATATGCTGTTCGTGCGCTCTATGCCACTCAACGAGACCACAGAGCAAGCGACAGAGCAACAGCTGCCGTTCGGCGATTCTGATGATGAGCGGCCGTTCTGATTATTTTCATTTCACTTTTCATTTTATTGGGTTTGTGCGCTGCCAGGTATTACTGCCTGTGCAGCGCTTTTTTGTTGTCACAGCTCCGGACAGCCTGTAGCAGACTGTTCCATTTTTCCGCAAGCTTATCTGAGAGAGTACTACGGCGGTCTTCTGCCACTCCCCGACACCCCTCCTTTATTTTGTCAGAAAACTTTGTGATTTTGTAATATGATGTTCCAAAAGGTCAAAAAGTATAATAAATAAAGGGGTTTTGAGGTGTCACAAAGTGTCACAAACCTACATCACAAAGCTGTCACAAACTTTTCGGGTTTGCAACAGACCCCTGTCGGGTGACCTTTGGCGGCCGTTGTCACAAACTTGATTTTCTGTCACAAAGTTGCTCACAAACATCTTTTTGTTTTGTGAACACTGTGATTCAATAAGTTACAGACTTATCACATAAATAACATCTGTCACAAACTTTTCTGACAAAATAGAGACAGACACAGAGAGGAATCTGAAGAAACACGGAAACAAACCACGTTTAGACCGAAAAACACCCTATTTTATTAGGATTTCTGTTCCTTTTTTCCTAATTTTGTAGGCATTCAAATATCTTATTCATTCATCATTCACTAACAGCTATATTCGTGTCACAATTTGTAGTTTACCTTAAGGTCAAGCCTTTAATCGCCCAGTGGTTGGCGTTCCACTATGGCACTCCGGTACGCTTTCCAGACCAAAGCGCCGAGAATGCGTGCATCCGCAGGTTCCTGACACGCCAGCCTGGGGGCATACCTAAGATGCAGGGCGAGGGCGAGGTGGCGGTCTGCATACCAGACTCAAAGCAGAAGCCGGTCATCACATACAACTATCTCGGCACTCACGCACGAGCTGCATTGGTCGATTGCATCGAAGACACTTTCAGACTACAGCTGTGGCACGACCTTAATGGGGTCGAGGCACTGCGCTGCCCTCTGCTTAAGGCTGTGCGTGCGTGGTGCGAGAATAATGGCATCAGCATCGACTACGAGGATACCGTCAAGATGCGTTTCCAGCGCATGCGCTCTTCTTACCTCAAATCGGGCATTGACCTGCGACGCACGTCAAGAGAAAAAGACAACTGATTTTAGTGTTAAAATATCTATAAATCATAACGACAAGAAGGCCTGTTTTGTTCACGGCCGTTCGAAGCCGTTCAAATGCTCAAAATTATGAAATCTGTTAAAATCATCAAGGCTATTGAGTATGCCTTCAACGTCGACTTGAAGCTTATGCGACGTTTGAGCCCGCGCAGGGTGCGCATCCCGTCTGAGGTCATCTGGTTCCCCGTATGCGTCAAGGAACACCCGTCTATGGTGTCGTCTACCAAGCCAGATGATGGCAATAAGGTGGTTACTACCACTATTAAGCTGCTCACTACCGATGATTTGCTGAGATTTCATCATCGGCACCTCGTTTTCCGTGTGACGCTGCTTGATGACCGGCAGTTCCTCGTCGGCTCTCATGTCAGGCCGTTCACGGTCATTGAGGTTACTGACACGTGCCCTGAGTCGGTCAAAGACAATCAGCTCGTAGAGGTCACTATTACCCATCGTAGCCCGCACGTTCCGCCGTATATCGTGCCTAATGTGTATGGTTAGGGTATTTTCTATGTGCACATAATACACATTATCTTTGCATAAAAAGTTTTGCAAATGGAATATAATCTCGTCATTTCCGGCACCATCGGCAGTTGGTGGAGTTCTTGCTCGGCCGACTATGTCCGTTATGTGCTCAATCAAAATAAAGGCAAAGAGGTTCATGTCGGCTTCTGCTCGCTTGGTGGCTTCGTCAAGGATGGCCTTGAGATTAACCAGGCTTTTCGCGATCACGGCAACGTACACGCCCACGCTTTCGGCATGAATGCTTCTATCGCTACTATTGCCATGCTCGGCTGCAAGTCTATCGACATTGTTAAGGGTAGCTTTTTCCTTATCCATAATGTGTCTGTGCTCATTGATAAGTATGAGCAGAGCAATAAGGAGCAGATTGACAAGTATATCGAGAAGCTCAAAGAGCAGCGCGACTCGCTCAAGTCTTTCGACGATGTGCTCGCCTTGATGTATGCCGACAAGACCGGACGCTCTGTTGACGAGTGTCTCGCCCAGATGAAGAAAGGCAACTGGCTGACCGCTCAGCAGGCGCTCGACTTCGGTCTCGTCGATGAGATACGTGTCGACAAGCAGGCTGAGAAGACTGCTGACGAGTTCACCGGTCAGTTCATTAACCAATACGATATATCAACCAATTTCAAGGATGCAGGCATACCGCCGCTACCGCAACCACAGGCCTCGGATGATGCAGCCTCTATGGTGGCATCAGTGGTTGACGGTGACGGCAATCCAACTCAGAGCTTCCTTCAGAAGACGTGTGAGGGTCTCAAGAGCCTATTCCGTAACCAACACGCAACTAAAAATAATATAAAGATGATCAAAATCTTCGCTTCCGTCATGACGCTGCTCAACGTTACTGACGGCTTCAAGACTAACGATGAGGGCAACGTGGTCCTCACTCAAGAGCAGATGAAGAGCATCGACGACCGACTTAAGGCTGACAAAGAGAAGGCTGATGCCGACTCCAAGGCGCTCAAGGAGGCTAACGAGGCTAAGACTTCTCTTGAGACTCAGCTCGCTGACGCTCAGAAGGCTTCGGCTGAGAAAGACGAGCAGATTAAGGCTCTCAAGGGCGCTGCTGGTGACGAGACTAACAACAAGCCTGCTGGTGGTGAGGAGTCTTTCACTGCGCAGGATATGTTTAACTCTATCAAAAACGTGTAATTATGGCTTCAATAAAAGTAGGTAATATTACTTATGGTGCCGAAGATCTTGCCAAGTGCTTCAAGACTTACCGCAAGGACTTCGTCATCATGCCGCTTCTCGCTATGCAGGCTCTTGCTCAGCATTGTAATGTGCGCACGGGCATACGCTACCGTGAGATTATCAGTGAGATGTCGGCGAATGCTGAGATTGGCAACTACTCTAAGACTAAGCACGAGGATGCCGATGTCAAGGTTGACCCTCGCATCTTCGAGACTTTCTTCGGCAACGTGATCCAGGGCATCGACCCCAACGCCATCTACCAGTCGATCTGGGGCAGCAACGTCACCAAGGGCGATGGTCTTAAGAATGTGCCTATCGTCAACCAGGTGTGCGCTTATCTCGTTAAGAAGGTGGGTGAGAAAATGTTCATGAATTCTTTCACTGCCAAGCACGACTCAAGCAACACCACTGAGACTGCCAAGTGGTTCAATGGCTTTAAGGCTATCCTCGACATGGATATTGACGGTACCAACGAACTCAAGAAGAAGCTTATCACTAAGGAGCTAGGCAACCTCGTAGAGGGTGCTGAGTCTATCACTAAGGATAATGCCGAGGATATAATCAAAGACTTCTACTGGTCTGAGGCTGGTTCGCCCGAGGCTTGTGCCAAGCTCCGCTCTCAGCAGCTCAAGCTGTTCATGAGCGACCAGAGTTATCACTACTACACTGAGGCTTATCAGACAAACCACGGCTCGCTGCCTTACAACCAGGCTTATGACAAGCGCACTCTTGACGGTGCAAGCAATGTCGAACTGGTTCCGCTGCCGTGCGTGCCTAAAGACTTCCTGCTGCTTACTCCTAAGAGCAACATCTTCCTCATCTTCAACCAGAAGACTGATGATGAGAAGTTCCTCGTGAAGGGCTCGCTGACTAACCACTACGATGTAGACTTCATCATGAACTACTTCTTCGGTACTCAGTTCGAGTCGGTGTCGCCTGAGGTTCTACGCTACTGGCGCAAGGCGGCTTCTTTGTAATCTTAAGGCTGTTGTAGATTCTCTATATATAGGTGGGCAGGGCGACCGTATGGTCTCCTGCTCTCCTCCCTTTTCATCTTCTAAAATTCAATATTATGGCAAAATGTACTGGTGCTGGTACTATATACAGCGATGTTAACTTCTGCCCTGGCTCAAAGTCGCTTCCGGGCGTGCGTGGTTGGGTCTACGGCATTTCCAAGAAGGATATTGTCAAGTGGCCGACCATCGGCGGCGAGGCTCCTAAGTCTCTCGCAGATGTGGCTAAGTATGCCGGTGACTTCACCCTCGCTTCTGACAAGAAGTGGCACAAGGTGGCGCTCATTCCTAACGAGTCGCAGCTGCAAGTCGAGTCGCAGGGCACTTACGGCTCTAAGACTTTCAAGGTTACGGGCACAGCTGTAGCTCCTGGCACTGAAGAGGAGATTACCGGTTATATCGCTCAGGCTAACAACGATGAGATGGTATATCTCTTCATTCAGCGCAACGGCAAGGCGCGCATGATAGGTTCTGAGGCGTTCACTCCAGAGCTGGCTCTGTCGCAAGACCTCGGCAAGGCTGCTACTGATACCAACTCGACAACTATTCAGGCTGTCTGCGACGACGAATATCCAGCTCCTTTCTATCCGGGCAAGATTGAGACCGCTGACGGCGACTTCTCTGGCGCTACTGGCCTCGCTGTCGTAGTGGCTGCTTAAGGCTTTTCTTCATATACTTAATAGGTGTTTCATATTTTGGGGCGGTCTCACGAGCGATCGTGCGACTGCCCTTTTTTAGTTTGAATTATGATCGACGACAAACTTACTCATAATATGCAGGAGTGGCTCGACTCTGAGTCTCACGACCGCGAGTCTATCCTGCATGGTGCGGAGATGCTTCTGAAGCTCAACCGCAACATGGCTTTATACCAGACCATAATCCGCCGTCCAGAGCGCTACGAGTCAAAGGTGCGCTACGAACTCAATAAGTTTCTGCCTATGCGCCTCGCTAAAATGACTCTCCAGGATGTCAAGGCGCTCGATGCTGAACTCGTTCCGCAGGTCAAGACTGCTGTCGATGAGCAGGAGGCTCACGACCAGGAGGGAGAGACTGACGAGGGCGAGGCTGATGATGATGCGTCTTTCCTGCCGGCTGCTTCGGGCATCCGTGCCGACCACGACTCGCTGCCTGACAGCGTGCGCTGCGTGTGGTCTGACAACCGCGAGCGATGGCACAAAATCAAGCAGCTGTACAATACGCTGCTGGGCATTGAGCAGCCATGCGACCGCTACGAGTATCTCTGCCAGCTCAAAGAGCTTTGGTACACTTACAAGAGCGAACTGCAGCGCTACGACGACTATCAGCCTGATGCTGACAATGTTGATGAGCAGCTCTCTCCTGCTGATATTGCCAAGGAGATTGCCAACGCCCGCTCTTATATCACTAAGTATGCCGACAAGCTGCTTTCACTGCGTGAGGCTACGCTGAAGACTGACGATGCCAAGGCGTTCGAAGAGTACAGCGCCCTGCAGAAGAAGGTGCAGAAGCGTGTGGCTGTGCTGGCTGACAACAAGGCTCCTATCGGTGACGAACTTAAGGCTAAACTCGATGAAGCGGGCGTTTTCGTTCCTTCCGCTGAGTGACGCTTCTACCCAGTACCACCTCGGCACTGGGCTGCACACGCTCGGTCTGCTCGGGTGGATTCTCAAGCAGACCGGGCGTGCCGACGTTTATGTTTCTACGTTCTCAACTTCCGACGCTTTCCTCTCTGGCTTCCTACGCCTACGTCGCCGTAATCTTATCAACAACGCTACGCTCGTCGCCGACCTCAAGGCTGCCCGCAAGACGGTACAGCTCTATCGGCTTATGCAGAGCTGCTTCGACCACGTGTTCCTGGGGCAGAATCACTCAAAGATTGTACTTGTCAAGACTGCTGACATTACTGTGTCGGTCATTTCTTCGCAAAATCAGACTTATGGCGACCGTGCTGAGTGTACTATGATTACTACTGACACGGCTGCTTATTATCAGCTGTTGGCTGGTCTGAGGGGTGTCGTCGACAAATCTCTTGAACTTAATGGACTATTCCAACGACTTACTGAGCGAGATCGAAAACCATGCGAGGGAGATTTCCGCCCTTTTGGGTATTGATGAGCGACAGCTATGCGACGACATCGCTACTGTCGGCCATCCGGCTCGCACCGCCTACATCAGAGGCGCATCGACTACTGCGCTTGAGCTTCGTCGTACTCTACACGATACTGCCCTCGCTGGCTCTCCTTACTCTATACAAGAGTGTCAACGGCTCCTGCAAGTTGCGCAGTCGTCAATCGGCTAATTCAACACTCATAATTCAAAACTCATAATTCAAAACTCAAAACTCGAACATGCTTCCAGTCAACCTCGACCAATACTCTCGCTATGTCACCCTCGACGACTCTGAGCTGCGTGAGCTCAACGTTGCCGAGGGCGTGCTCGTGCGCCTTCATCGGCTGCGTGGCATGTATGCCTACTGGCTACAGTTCCCCTCGAAGCTCGACAACGACCTCGTGCAATACGACATGGCTATGTTCAAGGTATCACGCTCATTGGCTTACGAAGACCTGCATCTGGTCAAGGTGCTGCTCGGCAATCTGCAACAGACTACCAAGGAGTTTATGAGGTGGAAGATTAACAAGTCCATCGAGCAGGATATTGCTGCTGCCCGACGGGCTGGCGATTTCCGCTCGGTGGCTTCGCTCTCTAAGGTGCTCGTGCAGAATAACCGCACAGACAAAGACGATGAGCCGGAGCTTGAGTTCGACAAGATTATTCCTCAGAATTTCGAACCGACCGATGATCCGTCGGTTCTCGGCATCGAGCGCATTCCTGACCTGCGTGGCAAGATCCGTGCGCTGTATAAGAAGTACTCTAATACTATTATACAAGATGCTGAATATGAAGAGGTTCGTGAAGAGATAAAAACTGATGACGATGAGTGACAAGACTGCTCCTAACCTGCAATACTTCAACGATGCGCAATACTATGCGCTCGCCATGAATACTCGCGACGAGGTTATTGTTGCCGGGCGTGGCGTGGGCAAAGGTGCCATCCAGGCACGTCGCCTGCAGTCGTGCTTTCAGGGCATGCCCGGCTCCATGGGTGGCTTCGTGTCCCCATCCGTGAAGCGATGCCTTACTAATATCCTGCCCTCTCTGCTAATTCATCTTGAGCGGTGGGGCTACAAGCGTGACCTCCACTATATCGTTGGCAAGCGCCCATGGAAGCGTCTGCATTGGAAGTCGCCTATCTTTACGCCTGCCGAGTGGAGTAATACTATTTCTTTCTACAATGGCTCTGTCTGCAACATCATTTCGCAAGACCGCACGGGTACGTCTAACTCGATGTCGTTAGACTATGTCATCATCGACGAGGCGAAGTTCGTAGACTTCGAACAGCTCAAAGACGAGACCTTTCAGGCAAACCGTGGCAATGAGATGTACTTCAAGCATTTCCCGCTTCACCATGGCATGACCGTCACTTCCGATATGCCGGTCACCAAAAAAGGCTCGTGGTTCCTCAGCTACAAGGATAAGCAAGACCCTGAACTTGTCGAGGTCATCGAGGGCATCGTCTTCCAGATTTGGCGACTGAAGCAGAAGCTCATCAAGTCCCCTGACAAGCAGCAGCAGATTCAGCGGCGCATCGATGATCTTAATCAGCAGCTCTCTTTCTTCCGCTCAAAATGTCTCCTATACAAGGAGTATTCCTCGATCGAGAACTTGGCACTTCTGGGCGAAGACTTCATCCGCCGTGCCAAGCGTGACCTCCCTCCGCTCACATTCGCCACTTCTATTATGTGTCAGCGTGTGAGCATATCGGCTGATGGCTTCTATGGCGGTCTACGTGAGGATGTCAACTTCTATACCGCTCCTAATGAGAGCGTGCTCAACATCCATAATCTCGTGACTTCTGACAATGGTGCCATCCCTAACGACTGCCGTATGGATGCCGACCGCGACGACCGCTCGCCTCTGCTCATTGCTTTCGACACCAACAACCTCATTAACTGGCTCGTTGTCGGTCAGGTGAAGGGCTCGAAGCTCAACGTTATCAAATCGTTCTTCGTGAAGTATGAGCGCAAGATTCCCGAACTGCTCGAAGACTTCAACGAGTACTATCGCTACCACCGCCGTCGGCAGATTATATTCTACTACGACTCGACCATGGTGGGCACCAACTGGGGTCTGCACTACAACGACCCTCACAAAGAGGTTGTCCGCACGCTGCGCTCCATGGGGTGGACTGTGCGTGAGGTCTATCTCGGCAACCCGATGAACCATGTCGAGAAGAATGCTCTCATCAATAAGATGCTGCGTGGCCGTGCCCGTCTGCAGGTGCTTATCAACCGTGACAATAACCCCGACCTCATTATCTCTATCACTTCCGCAGGCGTGCGCAACGGCAAGAAGGACAAGAGTGGTGAGAAGTATGCAGAGACCGAAGAGGATAAGCTTGAGGCCCGTACTGACGGCTCTGATGCCTTCGACGTGCTCTGTATAGGTGCTGAGACTAAACCCGTATATCAGGGTGCTGCTGGCGTCGCTAATACTTACGGTTAAGTTTTTTCTACGTTGTTTTGTGATAATAGTTTTTTGATTTGATTGCCACTGGCGCGTGATGCGTCGGTGGCTTTTTTGTTTGTGGCAATTGCCTGCCTGCTTGTGTGGTCTGCCCAAACCGCTGATGAGAGGTGTGCCGTTGGCTTGCATCCCCTCAAAATCACATATTGGGCGGTTCGTCCTACATATTCCGCTCAAGGGGTAAGAGGCAATTGCGAACGCAGCGCAGGGCGGTGTAGTGC
>ERZ1034855.108-NODE-108-length-44066-cov-28.527414_pt1 | contig 44066 bp, 47 predicted proteins | sample MGYA00520699_ERZ1034855 | MGnify/ENA primary metagenome ERZ1034855 (study PRJEB33766, sample SAMN09781730) | gut metagenome | biome: gut microbiome | host: Homo sapiens | place: Madagascar | study: EMG produced TPA metagenomics assembly of the PRJNA485056 data...
GTCCTTCCCCCGCTACGAATTTGCCGTAACTTCTTGCGTGTCAAGAAATTGCGGCAAAATTGTTAAAAATGCTGCGCCAGATTTGCGCCAAAAAAATTCGCGGTCTGAGCCGGTTCCTGTCAAACCTTTGTTGGGGAGTTCAAAAATTTCCCCAACAAAAAAAATGTCTTCAAGTCTCCGCACGACGAATGGCTTTATTCCGGCAAAAATTGCCGAGGGAAAGCGTTGGTATGTTGAATTCTATTGCCTCGATCCAGAAACGGGACGTCTTCGAAGGAAAAGAGTCTCCGTCCCGAAAATCAAAGGTGTCACCGCACGCAGAAGGTACGCCAACGATATGGTGATCAACATCAATGAGCAACTTTCACAGGGTTGGAATCCATATCTGTCCCTAAACAATCCGGAGGAGTACACTCTTTTTGATGATGTCTGTGAGAAATATTACCGTTACTTGTACAAGTTGACGGAGTCGGACATTATGCGTGTCAAGACCTACAACGGCTATACCTCGTTCCTGAATGTGTTCCGTGCCTGGAATAAGGATCAGGTCAAACCTGTATGCTACGTCTACCAACTAAAGTCATCTGTTGTCTCGAAGTTCCTCGACTGGCTATGGCTTGATTGCGGGAAGGCTGCCAGAACCAGAGACAATTATCTCTCTTGGCTTCGCAGCCTTGCGGGATGGCTGATGGAGAAGAACTACATCAGCGAGGACTTCACCGCAAACCTTACCGCCGTTCAGGGAAAGCGCAAGTGTGCCAAGAACCGCACCGTCATCCCGAAAGAGACGATGCTTGCTATCCGTGAATATTGCAGCGACCGCAACCGCCACTATCTTTTGGCTTGCTACGTTCTCTACTATTGCTTCATTCGCCCTAAAGAGATGAGTCACATCAGGATAGGAGACATTTCGGTAAAGGGAGGCACCATCTCCGTTAGGGCTGAATATTCAAAGAATCGTAAGGATGCCGTGGTAACACTTCCGGATTGTGTGCTCAAACTGATGCTCGACCTTGATGTGCTTTCCTGCCCCGCTGACTGGTATCTTTTCAGTTCCGGGTTCCGTCCAGGACCTGAACACCATCCGGCAAAGCATTTCGGTGACTTCTGGACCTGCCATCTGAAGAAAGATCTGCGGCTTCCTTCCGAGTACAAGTTCTACAGTCTCAAAGACACCGGCATCACGGATCTGATCAAGGCACGCACGGACCTGCTTTCAGTACGTGACCAAGCCCGCCATCATTCCCTCCAGATGACAGACCTCTACACCCCTCTTGAGACCCGCACCGCCAACGAGTCCATCCGTCACCACGAGTCCTACTTCTAACGGCAGGTGCCCTTACCACTCGACAAGGCTGTAAGAGAGGCCGGCACCGATGTAGGGGATCGGTTTGATGCGGTTGTCGTGGATGGTCAGGCCGTAGCCGGCTTGGAGGGCTATGGACCAGTGGGACCTTTTTTGTGGAGCTACGGAAATGGTTTGGGTGATGGTTTTAGTTTCGGGAAAGACTTGGATCAGGTCAAGGGACGGCTGGAAGCCGGACACCACCGCGCGATAGTCCTTGCCGGAATATTCCTTGCGCTCCCTTGGAAGTTGGACTAATGTGGTGTCGTGGATGATCACGATGTCGGGATAGGCGACAAGGATCGTGTCAGTGATGGTTGTTAGGATGGGGACTGGGAACTCGACAGTGACGGTGTCCTTTACTACGAGAGTGTCGGCCTTGGGTTCCTCGATGAGCTCAGCGACCGCCGCACGGTAGCCCAGCCTCCAGCTCAGAACGGAGACCGTGGCCACCAATGCAGCGACAAGAAGTAGAATCCAGCCCGGCTTCATCGCTTCACGCCTCCCAACTCGTCGGCCCAGCGTTCGGTGTAGAAGTCGTAGTAGCTGACCTCCCGCAGCCCTTTGAACGTGGAGTGTGCCCACGCCCACAGCAGCGACGGAAGGCCTATGACAATCAGGTAGAGCCATCCAAGGCGCAAGGACTGCCGTGTGTGGCCATATTCGTGATGGATTGTCTTCAGAACGTATGTGCTCGATGATGAGCGAAGATAATGGTAGGGGAGCACGATGTAGCGTCCGAGGCTGATCCCACCGTGCATCTTCTCTGAATACATTATCCAGAACGTTACATAATTCCCCTTGGATGATTTGCACCCACAGCCGTACCACCAGAACAGCAGCAGCCCCAGCAGGTTCTGCGGCAACTGCCAGACGTAAAGCAAAACTTCGATTAGAACTTTCATATTCATTGAATATTAAAACCTTTCCCCTTGGTATCTCTTGTTGTAGAGTAGTTGCCGCCTTTGCGGCCCGCCCTTGCGGTGGCTGATGTGTACGAAGGTCGGATAGATGATCATCTGGTCAACCTCTTTCCAGATCTCCGGCGTGTTCCTGACCACCTTGGCCAGCAGGAACGGATCCGCCGCTGCGATGTCGGCGGCCTCTCCCTTGACGTGCTGCGATGTGGGCACGCCGCCCACCGCCCTGTTGAGTTCCGGGCACCTGTACCCGCTGTTGATCCGCAGCGGATGCCCGACCTTGTCACGGAGCGGCTGAAGCACCCTTTCCGTCAGTTCCTTCACCGCGTCACGTACCGCGAACGATGTGATCACGTTGCAGATGCCCTCGCACTCCGCTGTAGGTGAAGCCTCGAACTCACGGTAGCTGAAATCCTTACTGATTGTTCCCATCATCCTTTACCCCCTTTACGGCTCCGCCTCCTTTCTCAATGCTGACAGCCCCCTCGATGTTCGCCCCGGTCTTTGCTTGCACCACGGCCTCGATGACCTTGGCGGCGTCCACCTTTACCTTTGCCTGACGTCCGAACCGACAGAAGTACCAGTTCTGGGCGATGGAGATCAGCTCCACGCCTATGACGACAAGCATCAGCCCGGTCTCTATAACCGTGTAGCCCGTCGCCACGGCGAGGCTGGAGGCCAGCACCGACCAGCAGAAGTACTCCACTGCCTTGCCGACCGTGCGGCGTATCGCCCGGCTTATCCTGATCCGGTCGCCCTTGCTCCGGGCGGCTCGGATGCCGAACACGAGGTCGATCAGGATGACCACGGCGGCTATGACGAGATATGGCAGCATCCGCACGAAAGATTGTTGGAAGAACAGCAATAGTGTGGCCGATAAGCCCGTGCCGACCACGACACTCCCCGCGGAAGCCTCGTCCGAGAGGATGTGGGCGTAGTAACTGTCCATCATGGTTAAACTATTTATGTCGATGATCATGTCTTTGTTTTGGTGTAATTACAATCATATCAGATTATAAGGTACATATAAATTCTGGCAATCTTCTTTTATTTTCATAAACTATGATATATCAAGGAACAAATCATCACAATTTAAGGTGATAATTATATCGCCCTTGAAAGCAGTAGATACATGATTACTTAAATCTAACACAGATGGATTTTGCATCTCAAGCACGACAGACGAATCAAATCCAGGAACTTTTGTTCCAAAATAGGTTTCTGACAAAACAAAGGTCGGCCAATTTGATAAACTTAAATTACCTGTTTTGATCTCTGAAATTGACACAATACCAACCTGGGTAGATTCTGTGGCGGCAAAATCAGTAACAAAGGCTAGATTATTTAATTTAAAAACTGAGAGCGGCATTGGAATGCACCTGTATACATCCATCCTAAGTTTTGGTACTGATCCACCTGCATCTACACCCGTTACATAAGGAAATATAGATAAGTAACTAGTATTGTTATCCATGTTCATTAACCAAACAAGACCGAACTTCTCACTAGAGAATTGTGATGATACATTGGAGTACCAAGGCGAATCTGTTTTAATGACTGCATGGTATCTAGTTTGATATTCTTCAATAATACAATCAGATTCAAGCATAATTGAACCATGAGAAGTAACGACATTTTCAACTTTGGTAAAAAGATCTGCTTGAACTTTTGCAATTTCACATAACAAGAAGTTCTCATTGTTATAAAAGTCTGTATGTTCAGACGTTTCATTATTATAAACAGTATCAGGATTAGTGGATCCGTTTAATATATGAACATATAAGAACTGATTATATTTCCAGTCAACCATCAACTTGTTGTATAATTCGGCAACATTAGACTCTGGAATATCAATGTATATGTATTGTGAATCCATTGATACAATTGTTCCCAAAGATAAACCATCCGTTATAGTCAAGCCATTGGTATTAATACATACTTCTGGATTATGATCCGCTACATCTAACACTTGATCAGCATTTGATATTGCAATCTTCATTGCAACGGTATTCTCAGACTCTGAAGCATCCTGTGTACAATTGCAAGTGGCAATCACATCTCCAGTAGAAGCTTTAAGAACGAGATCAAAGGTTCTCTCTGAAGAAGTGTTAACATCAGGTGCCAGAGACAAGCTCTTATTTCCGGTACCACTTATTGGTAGCGGGTCGCCACTTACTAAACTGTTGCCAACGTAAGAAGGACCATCGATAGTCCAACCCACATTATCTGGATCAGAGATATTCAAATCCAAGCCTGATGCGGATAGATCACTCTGACCATTGCTGTCAAAGCGGAATGTAGTAGGAACATTCCAAGAAGGCATAACTAAAGACTCCTGATGATAAGATATAGATGCTGTAGTTGACTTGCTCCCCTCGCCCGTTATCTTCATTTCAATAGTATCATCTCTGCTTAGGCCCGTGATGTTCTTACCAACGGTGGCCTTGAGATTAAGCTCATCAATGGTTACCAAACTTGGTATTGATGTGAACTCATAGGTAAAATCAATTATAGTTCTAGTAGCACCAGAAGTATAGGTGGCTGTCTGGTTCGGGGATACCTTAGCGGCTATATCTACATCCCCACCAGTCTTTGGAATGATTACAGTAGAAGATAAAGCATTAACTGATGAATAGGTTACTTGATTGGCCTGTTGGTACACATCAATACTTTGGGTTACTTTAGAGCCATTCCAGGTTATAGTGGCTGTAACTGTGTCAAGTTTTGTTCTGGCCTTAATAGTTGAACCAAGATTCGAGCCGTTTACCGTTTTAGACAACGTAATGATAACATCCGAAGATATTATAGAAGGAGTATCGGATTCTCCAGAAGAATAATCAATCTTGCCTGAAGCTGAGATAAAGTTTGGTGAATCAGCTGAGCCACCAGATGCTGGGATATCGTCTAATGAAACAGAAGCAGAGCTTAAAGTATAGGTGACCTTATTGGGATCCTGTCTTACAAAATCGGTATGAGTTAAGGTCTGACCATTAACGATAATGGTTATCTTAATACGGGCTGACTCATAAGAATCAGTGATGTTCTTTCCCAGAGAATCCATGACTATCTCTCCTGTATGCTCGTCTAAAGTCCAGTTATAAGGGGAACCAGGAGGATCAGTATAATAAGTGTATTTTACAGAATGAGAAGAATTAGATTGTGTAAGAGTTCCACCACCAGATGTTTTGCCATTCCATCCCCAAGGGATTGAAAATCCGTAAGAAGGGGTGGCAACACCTCCTTCTGCGCCGATATTCCAATTAGAATATGTCATATAGACACTTGCGGTGCCGTAGGTCTTCTCACCAGCCGCTTGGATAATGGTGATGGCTTCAGAAGATATTCCAGGATCACTCGAATCACGGAGCCTGAAAGTGATGTTCTTGGAATACTCAGTTTGATTCTCCGCCACGTCAAAGGAGATCTCAAAAGTGTAAGAGCTAGATGCCCCAGGATCTCCAGATATCTGATGAGAGACGTTCCCGTCCCAGGAATAGGCAGTCCCGTTCACCTTCAGAGCAAAGTTTGAAAGTAAAGATGAATCAGTGAGATTAGTCAGCTTCAGAGATGGTGAGTTGCTGGTGCCAGTGATTTTCACGGTATCACCAAGAGCTGCAACAGAATAGAAAGTCTTGTCTACCCTGATAAACTCACCAGCTCCAACCTGTAAGAGAACTACAGAATCAGAGGCTCCACCAGAGGTAACTCCTTTGATAGAGCCTGATCTGCTTGATCTTCCAGTATGGGAGCTTGCTTTTAGTGATCTTGTCCCTGAGCCACTTCCTGTAGACCCAGATACTACAGTGATCCAACTTGGTTTTGCCATGATGATTCTGTTTTTAGAATAAATTAGAAGATGAGAGGGGTTTCGCCCCCTCCCACCTTATGACAGTCTTATTCAAGATTCCAGCTGTCGTTTGACTCTATAGTGAGCGTCTTGGATTCTCCGGCAGCCACAAAGGTGAGGCTCTCTGGAGTGAGGTTGATGTAGGAAGAAGACCCCTGCTGACTAAACGTGAAGTCTCTGGTGGCAGTCTTGCTGCCCTCGCCGGTGACAGTTACTGTCACTACAAAGCCTCCACGAGGCTCCGTAGTAGGGTTGGCTCCAACAGAGACGATGCCGTCAGAAGAGAGAGCAAACCCAGTTGCAACGGTCTTGACCTTTGGACTGAGATCAAAGACAACCGCAGCAGTAGTGCTGGCCTCTGTTCTGGTGGCGCCAGAAGTATAGGTGACAGTCTGCTTGGCGCCAACATTGGAGTTGTCGGTCATGTTGCGGCTTTGGGTACCGTCAGCCTTGAGTGAAACCTCTGTGGCAACGGCAGAGTCAAAGGTGATGTCACCGTAAGTGGCGGTATTGGCTGCCTGATATACATCCACAGAAGCGGACTTGGTAGCTGTAGTCTTCCAGGTAACTGTAGCAGTGAGAGTGCCTTTCTTAGTTCTGTTGGTAACAGTAGTACCAAGTGAAGCAGCTGAAACTCCCTCACTAAAGGTGATGGTACAATCATCAGAGCCGTTGGTGAGGGCAACATCACTGGTGACTGATCCCGAGGTGTAAGTCTGTGAACCCTTGGCTGTAACCGTAGTAGAAGATACTGAACCTCCGGAAGCTGGGATGTCAGCTGGAGCAGCCAGTGTCACATCCGTAACTGCATAAGTAACGGAATTGGCTTGCTGACTAACTGAAACCTCTTTGGAAGCAGACTTGCCATTAGCATTGAGAGTGATAGTTACAGTGCCTGAAATCACGTCTCCAACCACGGTTGTACGAGATTCCGCAGATACCTGACCCGTAGCTGTGGCAAGGGTAAGAGATGAAGGCCATCCGGTCTTAGTTGCATAAGCAACAGTGCCACCGGTAGTAATGGTGCCCCCCCCCGAGGTAACACCGTTCCATCCCCAAGGCTGGGAGAAGGAAACAGAAGGGGCATCAACGGTACCACCGGCAGCAGGGATTTGCTGATAAGTACCCACGGTGAGGGTAACAGCACCATAAGACTTGACACCCTTGGCCTGAATGATGGCGATAGCATCAGTGACAACATCGCCGTTACCATTCTGAAGCTTGATCTCCAATGTTCTGGCAGCTTCAGTCTTGTTCTCTGGGATCTTGACGTCGATAGTGAAAGCGAACTGAGCATCCTTACCCGGATCGTCATCAATGCCCGTGTCAGTCTTTCCATCCCAAGAATCATCGTTGACTGCGTTGACTTGGATCTTGTAGGCTGCCCCGGGGATAATCTTGCCCGTAGTCTCGGCCACCTTGATGTTTGCCGTATTTGCGGTACCCGTGATCTGAATGGTGTCAGAACCGTCAGAGTTGCTACCCTTTGCAGCGGCATTATAGGTCGTGGTCGGCACATTAATGAACTCAGCCTTACCGGCCTGAGAAACAGAGGTTGTGTCGGTTGCACCTCCGGTTGTTTTAGCGGTGATTGTTCCACCTCTCTGCTGACGACCCGTGTACTCAAGGGCGGTAACAGTTGTGGAATCGTTCATGGAACCTGAGCTCTTGCCCAGTTTAATCCAACTCGGTTTTGCCATACTTTTAATGGTTTTTAAGAAATTAATAAATTAGCCTTTGTTAGGTGTTTCGTCGTTGTGTTTAACTCCAAGAGTCCATGGAGCATTAGACTCTATGGTTAGATCTTTAGTGCTCTCTGGGTTCGGGAATTCTAAGTTCTCTGGAACAAGTTTGATGAACTCACTCAGAGGCTGATGCTTGTGCATCATCAGAGCTCTAAATACACTCATAGCTTAGGCTTTTGGAAATTCTCCCCAGACAGCCAGAGACCCGATCACTGAGACCACGTATATGCGATCAGCTTGAGTGACAGGAGCCTCACCGTTCATCCATTTGATGGTGGAGTCACCCACGATAGCATGAATGGTTGCTCCCACTTCGATAGTATAGACAGTCTCTTTGTGAGATGCGCTTGCCTGAACAATGTAATCGTCCTCGAGCTCTGGGACATCTACGTAGGTGATACCATCTAGTCTATCCAGTACTTGTTTTACGGTCTCATTTTTGTGCTTTATCTGATCTGAGTCTGTGACATATTGGCCCTCTAATGGGCGTCTTAGTTCGCCATAGATCTTGATATAATCTGCCATGATATTCTAAGTTTTAAGAGATAACAATGGTCATAGAGTCAGTCCCAGGAAGATCCCTAGTCCGATAGCACTTATAGGTTCCCAGTGGAGTAGAAGCCTCTACTGGAGCCAAGAACGGAACATCGAAACCACCAGATGTAACCTTGTTGATTGACATGGTGTTAGGGACACAGAGCCACAGGTACTTAGTAGCATCATCATTGTTAAGAGTCTTGGTACCATTGAGAGAAGAGCCTCCCTTAGTCAGTGAAGTGATAGTCAACTCATTTCCTGTAGTGGCCTTAGAGAATCCATAATATACTGGGAGATAAAGATTAGCACTAATAGACCTTGGTGAGTTCTTTATGGTAGTACTGCCCTTCTTAGCAGTGACTGAGCCAGATTTGTAGCCCTGAGTAGAGAGAGTGAATTTCTCTGAGCCCTCCGCTACATTCTCCAGGGTCTTAGTCTCGCCGTTGAACTGGATCTGGACAGTGTCAGCTACTACTGGCTTAGAGTTTCTGAGAACCCTGAAAGATACACTGACCTCTACTGAGTTACCTGTCCATTCTGCCGAAGACGGCGAGATGGAAGCCTCAAGTGAAGTCGGGAAGCAGTAGTCCTGCAGCTCCCTTATGGCTCCTGTCACGACTCTGTTCTGCACGCAATTCTCACTGGTCTCAGAAAGTTCGGAGTCAGGCTTGCAGGATTCACCTGGTGTGGGATCAGGGACATCTCCACTGCCCGATGTCTCTTTATCCACATAGAGATTGACAATACAACTGTCTTCCTGAACCCCGGAAGCATCGTTGCATGAGGCAACCCTTATGACTCCGTGCTGAAGTATCCTCTTCTTGATGCCGGAGCCATTGACGAAAACGACTTCCACCCCATAGTCGCCTATCGGGAGAGAGCCGGTTTCCACGAGTCCTCTGATCTCGTTGGTCGTGACAAACCGTGCTTTGACGGCGACTTTCCTGTCGGAACCTACCACCTTCGCCATTATTTCTGAGCAGTCCTCCAATTCGTAGGCTCTGTCTTGGCCGAACGTCAGTCCTTTCGACCAAAGACAGATCCTGATAGGGAAATCATTCCCCCTGACGACATGGAAAATGTCGTTTTTTTCGTTGTATGCGCAATTCATATTCATTAATATCTAATGCTTGAGTTCTTGGTTATCGTTCCTCCGAGGGGTCGAGCGTCAGCGCGGTGGCGAAATTCATGGAAGTATCTGCCTCCTGAGTTACGGTACAAGTAGCATAGACAGTATTCCCATCAGTGCTTACCAATTGTACAGTGCCGGTTCTTGAAGAGCCGGTGTCATTTGCCCTTGCCACCAGGTCGGTGTCGCGGTCTCCGAATCCCTTGGTAATCCCGTCGCTGACAAGGCACCAGTCCGGAAGCGTCAGTCTCCAGCCGGCGCTGTCTTTGTCCGTTATCGTGAAAATCGCTCCGTCGCCACCCGCCTCAAATGTCAATGAAGACGGGAGATCCCATGTGGCGGCCTTTGCCGCCGACTGTTCAATCGTGAACGACTTCGAATATGTTCCCTTGCCGTCCGTTCTGGTTCCTGTTACCGTGATCGTCCCGACGCGCTTGGAGGAAGAGGTGTTCTGTGCGAAAGTAACCTTAACCGCGGCGGATTCGATGGTGGCCGCAGCCTCCGAAAGCTCCCCGGACACTGTCGCGTTCAAACCTGTAAGGTTTTGGTAGGACATCGGATTCGTCAAAACAGTGAGCGTGGCCTTAACCGTGGCACTGTTCATGGAGAATGTGATTGACGGTTCCTGAGATGCCGCCGCTTTCTGTGATACGCTGCATACGGCGTAGGTTGTGTTGCCGCCGGCGCTCTTCAGCGTTATGTTTCCCTCGCGTTCCGCACCGGTGTTGGCAACGATCTGGAACGAGACTGTTCCGCTGCCCGTCCCAGAATCTATCCCTCCTTCTGCTTCCATCCAGTCAGGGTACTCCACTTTCCAGCCAACATTGTCGTTGTCTGTGACTTGGATAAATGGATCATTGCTCCCGTCTGCGTTGATTGTCCATGTGGTAGGCAAATTCCAGGACGGGTCGGCTTTCGGAGTTTCAGCCTTGGCGGCTTGTTTGGCGACACATATTGTTAAATTACTCGCGCCGCTTTTGAGTATGAGTTCGAAACTGCGCGAAGAACCGGTGTCGTTCGCAGGGTATCTGACCGATAGTTTCCCTTGGCCTGTTCCGGTCGCAGAGCCTGACTCTAACGTCAGAGGACTATCGAACACTACTCTCCAGCCTGCTCTCGCAGGATCGCTTATGTTTATGTCAAAGGTGCCGCCGGCAGGATTCAAGGTCAGATATTCTCCGAGGTATGAAGAAGGAAGATCCCACGATGGATCTTCGGCTGATGCCGCCGCTTTCTGTAAGACCGTATACGACTTCGAGAAGGTTCCCTTGCCGTCCGTTCTGTCTCCTGTCAGGGTGACCGTGGCCATTTTCGCCGAATTGCCCGTGTTCTCCGCATAGGCGAACCCGATGAGGTAACCGGTGATCGACGGCCCCGTGGTTATGGTCATCCCTCCAGAGGCGGACACCCGAAGGTTGGTGAGTCCTGTCGTGGTGAACGTGTTTGTCACGGTGCCGGCCTTTGCCTCGACCTCTATGCTGTCTTTCTGGAAGCTGATGCTGACTTCAGCCGAAAAATAGGTGACGTTCACTGACTTCTCGGCGTAGATGTTTGGTTTGTCTGTACTTGTCGCCCGGATCTTGACCTCGGACCCCTTTGCGTTACTCTTTACCGTAAGCATTCCGTTGCCATCGATGGACGCATAGTCCGAACCGCTCACCACACTCCAGGTTATGCTCCGCTGTGTCGTGTTCGACGGTGAATATGTCACCTGGAACTGCGCCGTGTTGCTTACATCGTTCACGGTGGACGGCCCGAGGATGCCAAGTCCTGTGATGTCGATGTCCACTTTGTCAATGACAGTGTTGTTAGGGTTTGCGTAATGCCATTTGAACGTCATGCTGCTGACAGTCCTATCCGTCAGCGATGTCTTGAACTCGTCCACGACAATAGCCCGTTCCGAACCATCCTTCTCGATGATGTACCTCTCCTTGGCCGCAAGAAACTCCAGCCAGTACCCGTTCATCCCGATGCTGTCGATGTGCCCGGAGTTCTGCTCGAATGTCATCGAATAGTCATTCTCCAGCTCCTGCTCTATCCCGGAATTCACGAACACCTGCGTCTCCGACTCTATCGAGCGGCTGAACTTCCCGGTTGCGTGAATATATTCATACGTCCCTCGCCGCCCCAGGAACTTGTACGTCTTCAGTGGCAACCGCATCCTCTTGATGACGAAAGAATATACCGTTGACTTGCTTCCGGAACACTCTATCCAAACATCATAGGACACTATGTTTGACACGTCCAGCCCCTTTGCGGAAGCGGTCGCCAGCATCGTGTCAGCGGAAATGTCAAGGTCATAATATTTCAGATTAATGCTATACGTGGGACTGAGCTCGTAGTTGCTGGATGAGCCTCCGGCAAGATAGTTAAATCTGACATAGGTGGAGACATCACCCGCCATCCTGTAGAACCAGAGTCTGTCTTCGGCTCCGACATGGACAGGAGATTTTTCCGGCCTTGTCGTGAATATGGTCGCGGCAAGCGACTTGTAGGCGAACTTCCGGCAAGGCAGCACACTGAAACTGTACGAGCAAGACGACGTGCCTTGCGTGGCTGCGAATACTCCTGTAATCATCCCGACACCGTTGCCTTTCAGAACCCTGAGTATTTCCCCCGCCGGCAACCGTACTATGCCAGAGTTTGGAGTCACCTCAAAACTCATGACCTCCTGATTGGGGACAAAGGTGTTGAGCCTGACGGAGATCGTAACCGTGTCATCCGATTCCGTTGTCAGCGTCAGCCAAGAGCTTTCGTCAGCGAATTGTATGCTACCTGTAAATTCCATATCCGTGTTTCAATGGCAGGGTATATCATCCCCAACCCAGGACAAATGTACACCTGGAGACCCCATTCAGAAAGGACATCAGATTTCGATGAACTCGCCTCTGGTGGAGACCCTGTCCGAACCCGCCGCCACCGTCACCGAGAGCTTCGCCACGATCCATTTCCTCCCCCTGAAGTACACCGGTCTGTACAGCCTGAAGTTGTGCAGTTCGACAGGCGTGAGGTTCACGTCCACGGCCACCCTCTGCCTCGTCTTTCCCAGCCACTGGGCGAATGCCTTGTGATATTCTTCCCAGAGACCGCCGGGAGTAAGGTCTTCGGTTCCAACAAACTGAAAGTCTGCCTTTGAGATAGGGGCGAATATGCCATTGCTGAAAAACTGATCCTCAAATGACACCCCTATATAGACCTTGTTGTCACGCTCTTTTCCAACATCGTTCGGTTCAATTATAGCCGCCATGCTCCGTGGAAAAGTTGTGTCGGAAATGAATAATTTTTCCGGCACGCAGCCCGCTGTCATAAATTCGGTGCTATTGTCAAATGTGTCTGCGCCTTCCACATGGTTTTCCACAGGCTTTGCCCCTTTGTAAAGCAAGTCGCATTCATACGCTATTTCCGTTACAGGAACGATCACGCCATTGTTTGGGTTATATTGTCTCCTTACGACTCCGTCATATTTGCGGCCAGAATAGACATCACCAGTAGCCTCGTCGAAGACCACCGAATAATCCTCACTTGACGAAAAGTGCGCCAGTATGCCGTCCACATTGCCCTCTTGGATTCTTTCTACTCGACCGTCTTCCATATTTTGGGTTAGCTTTGTAGTGTCATAGGAGATTCCATCGTCGCCATAGCCGAACTTATAAGATACGGCTTTCTCTTCCGAAGAAGAATAATCGTCCTCTATTTTTTCTTCCCAATCCTCGACAGGATAGCCAAGAACATCTTTATTCTCTATCATTCTAACTTTTCCGCCGTCGTTGAATATGGTCGAACAGAACATCGAACAAAGACCTTTAATCAACTCAGCGAAAGAGAGGTCCGGAAGGAACGAGGCCAAATCAGTGATCTTATTGTTTCCTGGAGTAGAAGATCCTCGCCTTGTGGGCTTTCCGGTTGACGGTGGCCTTGTTCCCGATGTCGCCACGTCACGCCACCTGTTCGGCTTCACCACGTCATCAAACAAAAATTCGTGGTATCTACCAAGAATGGATAGTTCAGCCCATCCGTTCCGGAGTAGCATGTCGTTAGGAACATTTACCGAGCATCCTGCCAGGATGACCCTCAATGGAATAGCCGGAATGAAGGTATTATAGGTAAAACTCTCTGACGCATTGTAATAATTGTAATACTTCTTCCTGTAGAGGTAATCGTCTTCAGTTAGTTGCCCTGTGGTAGCGCCTGCTGAACCTGGCTCACCTGACACGGGAATTCTACTGATCACCGAATATGGCTGTATTGCAACATGTGTCTTGTTGATAAGCAGCGGCGTAGAAAACTTCGAGAGGGTGCTTGGGATGGAGCCCGTGTCAAACTCCAGAATGCTCTTCTCCCAGATCTTCCCCTCCAGTTCCACCATCTTCTCCGTGAACGTGTACATCAGACACCCGTCCTCGATCCCATCATACACCAGCGTCCCGCTCACAAACGGCACACCCCCGATCCACACCGAAGCTTCCAGTCTTTTCACGTTCGGCGCCAGGAACATAGCCGGCGTGTACTCGAACACCCTCCTGTTCACCGGACTCGGCGGAAACGAAATCTGCGTGCTGAAAGCCGAAGGAATATGATCCTCCTCCAACATCGGATTCTCCATCTCGATCTGGAACTCGAACCCCTTCGTAAGATCCAGCTCCGTGAAATCCTTAGTCAATATCCTAACCATAACGAACTCATTATGGCACAAAAATAGCCACCCTCAGGCGGCCACAAAAGGACAACGGAAACGGATTCTATTCTTTACCCGTGTACTTCGTGAAATTAACAGGTGGGATAAGAACCGCACCTAAGCCTCCTTTCAATGCCACATTGGCAATGTGTTCTCTTACAAAAGGGAACACAATGGCCGCACCATTGATACGGCCAAAATCCTCATCGCTTTTGATGTCCGATTCACCTTCTTTCTTGAATATTCCCACCATTTTTGCCGTAATCCTGAACTGCTCAACCTCGTCACGCTTTTGCGCCACTGTAACATCAACAGTGACGGCTATTCTTGGTTCGGCAGATGCGACTCCAACATTTATATCGAATGAGTTTTGAGCCTTCTTGTCGAATATCACATCGCTAATTCTTTTGAAAGAACTTTCGATTAGGATGATATTTTCAAGGGTAAACCCTGACTTTGGATTGCTGTTGTCCATAATTCTTATGCTGCTTTTGGATAGTTATCATTATTAATTTCAACACGGAATTGCGCACCTGATTGCTGCGAAAAGGAATAAGTCTCACATCCAATAGGCGCTAATGAAATCCAAGTGAAAGGCATTTCGTGGAATTTTGGAGTGATTTCAGATTTCCGCAAAGAGAAGCTATTCTCATCTTTGCACGAGAAGGATGCAAAACCAGCCCCTTCTTTAACAAAGATTGGATTTTTCACTTCGATGTATGATTTATCTGAAATGAAGCAAATGTTTTCAGTAGGGAATTTCTCGATGAATCTGCTAAATAAGTCATCCTCCCATTCAAGGTATAACGCATCGTTACGATAAACATCATCGGGCACGATTTCAATGATATGCATAGAAGACATTTGATCGAACTCGTAGCGTACTCGAATATTCTGAATCTTTTCAAGAAGAAGATTCAGTTCATTGATAATATATTCATTAGAAGTCATATTCAGTATTTTCTCAAAATAGGAAGGATCTCTCTCATCAAATCAAGCGAGTTCGAACTTTTGGATGAATCAAAATTTTCATCTTCATAATCTGCTGACTCGCGAAGTTTCTTTAGTTGGAAAATATCCCTACGCAAAGTACGGCCATCATTAGGATTACTCTTCTTGATGTATTCCAATACGAGGTTCAGCAGATAATTGTGCGAACCTTCTCTGCTTAAACTACACTCTGAGGCGATTTGATCCTTTGTCTTCCCGATAACATAATAACATATATGGCAAATCCTTTGAAAACAAGCATAGTATGCGCAATGTCCAACAGGGAGGAAAGACGAACTGTCGTGCAAAGACTTAGCGAAAGTTTCATTCATCTCGGATTTGCTCTTATACTTGCTGAATGCCATAGAATGATAACTAAAGTATAATTCCTAAATCCCGGATGTAGTCATCAACAGTTATACCATTCTTATTGAACTTTTGAAGTTCTTGGTAATCCTTGTCCTGCTGCTCAAGAGTAGCCTTGTTAAAATATTCCTCTAATTGCTGAATATATGAGCTCATAGCGCCTTCATCAATATGTATCTCATCAATCTGTGCAAAGATAATGATAATATTTTTGTAAATGCAAATGCAATACAAAAAAAATAATTGAACAACTTTCCGGCCAAATAATCAAGACTTTCCGCTGATTTTCACTTCGTTCGATGGGGATTGCGGAACAAAGGCAGCCGCCCGAAAGCGGCTGCTAAACGAAGGTCAAGATTGTCAGAGTTTCTTCAGCTCCACCGGCGGGCCGACCTCCAGGTAATGATCCATCGAGGCGGTGATCATCTCGAAGATCTCCTTGGAACGCTTACGTATCTCGTCGATGACTTTTTGGCTGCGTGTTACTCTCCAGTACCAGGTACGATTGAAGCGGTCATCGTGGGTCGATAGGCGATGCACAAAGTTATATTTCCAATGGGCGTTAATATTAGTGAACACCAAATCGAACCCTCCGTCTCGGTAAACGATGTAAATGTCTCCGAATATGTCCCCGACCCTGTTCCCGAACGCCACATTCCAGAACCGTCCGCGAAACTCTTTCCTATTGCGGTCGTGACAGAACCGAGAATACTCAAGACCCATGTCTGTTGATGGCCAGCCACTCAGAAAGCCATATAGATCCTTTTTATCCCTTCCGTCCATACTGTAAGTCTTCTTGAACGTAAGCGTATCCGGCTCCACGAGTTTCCTTCCGAAGCAAGTTCCGCAGCATCCGACCATGAGCAAGACGATAGCCAAAATAACCTTTCTCATACTCATTCAGAATTAATTGTCATTTTATTCGTCTCATCTGGACATCAAGCGGCCTGTTCAGATGCCGTTCCAAAGAACCTTTCAACTCGTGGAACAGAGACAATGAATATACCCTTGCGGAATCCGCCAGCACTCGGTTCTTCCTGAGCCAAGCTCCGCTTCTGTTCAAAGCGTCATCGTATGTTGACATTCTATGAATATATCTTCCCGGCTTATGGTTGCAAATCACATCGATATTTGTCATATAGATGGTGCAAGAGTCAGGCATACACTTGACATATAAGTCGAAAAACAGATGATCAGGGTATTTTGAAGTCTTATTATTATGAGTGAAACGGACATCGTGACACTGGAGAACCGTTATCCCTCTCTTTTCAAGAGCGAAATCATTCTTTCTATGAATATAGTCAAGATTCGGCTTCCAGATGTTCAGTTGATCCTCCATCCATTCCGCCTCTCTTCCGTACACAGGAAATGTCCCATAGATTGTCAACGTGTCCGGCTGAATAGTCTGTCCGAAGCAAGTTCCGCCGAACCCTATCAGCATTATAGCAACAGCAATGATTAACCTTCTCATACTCATTCAGAATTAATTGTCAGACAAATCCTTGCAAAAATCACTCCGTAACGGTGCCGTGGCGGAGGATGTCGAACTCCAGCTCCTCGTTCATGATCCTCCTCAGAGCCTCGTCTAGCTGGTAGAAGGCGGTGTTCATCGTCCGGATCTCATTGTCGAACCTTCCGTCCATCAGCAACTCCTTCTTCTCGTACATCTGCTTTTCCCACTCCGAGAACCTATCCGCAATCTGGAAAAGCTCAATTCTGGTCTCGATGATGAAAGAGTCAGCCCCAATCTTGTGGCTTTCAGCGGCAACAACCGCATTGTTTGAATTAGTGTAGCTCATAACTAATTGAATATAAAAACCCTCCGCTAAGGTCTGAGCTACATATCCAAAGCCTTGCGGCAAGATATAGTCAAGGCTTTCGCCATTGACGACCATACGGAGGGCAAAATTTCCCTTTAATAAATGTCAGCAATCTATAACGGAGAAAATTCAGCCGCTAAAGAATGCCATTGAATATGTAGCTCACTGCAAATATGCAACTTCGTTTTTCAAATTCCAAGAGTTTTGCGAAAAAAATGCAGAAAAACTTTCGCTACCTGCCGTAGGTACTCCGGCGTTTAGCCCTGTTGTACTTCTCCGTCTGCTCGATGATCCCGTTCTTCCCCAGCATCGACACATCCGCCTTGATCGGAACGGAGAGCCTTTTGTTCAGCAGCTCGATAGCCTCCAGCAACTTCTCATCGGTCGCTGACCTTGCCGAAGCGACATTCCCTCCGGACACCGAGCCGCTTCCGGTCACTGAGCCTGTCGAAGTGTTCGTAAACCCACCGCTTTCCCGACCGATAGCGGCTCCCACAGGATAGACCGCCTCGAAGTTCAGGCTCTTCAACGTTCCAGCCTTCCGAGCCTCCTCCATCGTCGCCACGAACGGCAGCAACGTCGGATTGCTCAACCCATCAGCCGGAATCACATATTCCCCGCCATTCTCACCCACCAGTACGGTAGGGGAGGACACGAACCCTCTCTTGTCAGGAGATAACCGCGCCTTGAACGCTTTCCCATCCTGAGCCCTCCGAGTGTTCACGAAACCGCCTTCCTCGGCTCCGATAGGCTGGGCCGCTATCAATGCCGTCTGTGCCGCACCAAATGCAGCTACCATCGCAGCCGGAGCAGCACCGGCCGGCCATCCCCATTGAGCGATAGTCTTTGTGACGGACAACGCCGTGTTGATGATGGACTGCACCAGATTGAGGGCCTTCGTCCTCTTAGCCTGTTTTATCTCCATCTCCTCACGTTTCGCCTCTTCCTCGGCTTCCATCTCCTCGACCCTTGCGTTGTACTGCTCCTGTGACACCAATCCGGCATCATATCTGGATTTCAGATCTTTCTTTTTCTTCTCGTTGTTCTTCTTGTACTCGTTGAATGCCTTGTTTTCCTTGGCGTTGGTAAGCTCGATCGCCTTGCTTGCCAGCTGGAAGCCTTCTTGAGCTAGTCCTCCCATTCCGGTCAGGGCACTGGCTAGATCTTCCGCTTTAAGCCTTCCATCAGACAGATTAGCAAAGAACTGATCCCACTGCTCTTGCGACACGCCGAACAGGCTGCCTTTTCCCGTACCGGCGAAAACCCCTGCGGTGTCCTCATTCTGCTTGTTTTTGAGCTCGGTAATTTTCTCAATAGTCTGTTGGAGTTGCAGTTTGTATTTATTCAGCTCTTCTTCTGGGATTACCGCTCCGTCAAATTCTCCGCTATCAGTGATCTTTTTAAGTTCAGTTCTGAGATTTTCCAAATATGCGAGGTCAGAAGAAACCAAATCTGCATTCATTGATCTTTGCATCGATGACTTCTCTTTTGACGGACCAACAGGCAAAGCAGACATCTTCTGCTCGTATTCGTTTTTTATCTCAAGCCTGTTCAGGTCGTGTGCGGTCTTGAGTTTAGCCATCTCTTTAGCCTCAGCATCCATCCGAATCTTCATCAGATTATTCTGATGCTTCTTCTCGATAGCCTCCAGCACCGCCGCCTGATTCTCGTACAGCACCTGCGTCTCCTTGAACTTCTTCAGTTCCGCTTGGTACCGCGTCTCTTCACCGTCCATAGCCGCCTTGGTCTTGTCGGTCTCCACCTCGTTGATGATCGCCGTTCCCTCCTTGGCCAGATCCGCCGCCTTCTTCTCGTACTCCTGCCGCTTCTTCAACGCATCCTCCGAATGCTTCTTGATCTTCTCCTGCAACTCATTCTCGATCTTGGCTCTGTCCGCCCCCTTATCCTTATGAGCCGCCAGCCTCGCCGTCAGCGTCGCCACCTCCAGCTGATAGAGCCTTTCGTCATATTCCTCCTGTGAGGAGATCTCCTTCTCGTTGTACCGCCTTGTCAGTTCCGCCTTGGCCGTCAGGAACGCCTCGTCATTGCTCAATGACCAGAGGGCTTTGTTTTTTTGCGGATTTTGGAGGCTTGGTGGGTTTGATGGCGGTGTTGATCCCGACGGGGAGGAAGAGGAGGCGGCTCCGCCACCGGACGCATTCAGGTACTGGGCGGCGGCGAGGTCGAATCCTTCGAGGGCGTTCCTCGCTATGTTCAGTTTGTCGCCGCTGTAGTGCCACCAACGACTGAAGCCGCTTTGATTGTCGTAAGTCGCCTGAGCTTGGGAGAATCCTTGCTCATATATTTTGCGTGCTTCTTGGATGTAGGATTTCATAACCTCCTCATTGCCGTGAAAATCTTCAAGCTTTCTGGCGAAATCCTCGGAAAAATCCTTGTAGAAACTCTGTTTTGACCCTGATGACACTAAATCCGAGGTCTTTTCAATCAGTTTTGTCAGCCAATCAACCACCTCCTTGATTGGACCCGTTGACTCCTTGAACGAGAGGATCAGCCCCTCCCATGCGGACTGGAGCAGTTTGACGGAACCCTCGACCGTGTTGACCCTTTCCTCGGCTGTATTCTTCAGCACGCCGTTGACATCCTCAAGCGAATCCCTCAGAGCCAAGGCAGCGTCCGCTCCGTCAAGGAACGTATTGAAGGCGGAGACAGACCTTTTGTCGGTCAGTTCCAACGTGGTGTTAAGGTCAACTCCCTGCGCCTTCAGCTGTCTCAGCCCGGACATCAGTTCAGGGAATGTGCTTACAGGCTTGCCTAAGGCCACCGCCAGCTTGCCGCTTGAGTCCGCGAGGTTAAGCAGGATGTTCCTTGTGGCAGTGGCCGCGGAAGAAGCGTCAAACCCAGCGTTGGCCAGTGTGCCGAGCAGGGCGACTGTGTCCCTGAGCGAGAAACCGAATGTCTTCGCCACCGGTCCGACCGTGGCCATCGCTGTCTGGTAGTAGGAGAAGCTCAGCGCGCTGTTGTTGGCTCCTTGCACCAGCACCCCGAGGGTGTCGGCGGTGTCTTTGGCATCAAGCCCGAACATCCTCAGTGTCGCTCCCGCCATCGCCGCCGCTTCCGGGAGGGTGGTCCCGATGGCCGTGGCGAAGTGCAGGACGGACTCCTGCATCTGCATGATCGCACCCTCCTTGAAACCCAGCTTCGCGAGTTCTGTCTGAAGCAGCGTGACCTGCGAGGCGGTGTATTCAGTGGTCCGTCCAAGCTCCATCGCCGAATATGTCAGCGCCTCGATGTCCTTGACGTTCTTGCCGATGATAGTGGAGAGGTTGACGTTGGCCTGCTCGAAGTCCACTATCTTCTGGAACGCCCTTGCCACGCCTCTGACTGCCCCGGCGATAGCTGCGAATGCCGCCAAAGCTCCGGCCTTGACGCTTGACAATTTCTCAAGCGCACCCCTGGTCTGCCCGGACTGTGAGGTAAGCTCTTTAAGCCTTGCCTTGGTCTGCTGGACCTCGGCATTAAGCTTCTTCCAGTTCTCCGTCCCGGGAACGGCCTTGCTAAGAGCCGTCTGCGTCAGTTTCAGATGGTTGCGGAGTTCGGCCAGCGTCTTGTTCTCAAGGGAAACGGCATCCCTGAGTTTGTTGTATTTTTCCCGGCATTCCGTCAGGGTCTTCTCCTGGTCTTTCAGGGTCTTCGTCAGGTTCTGGTGTTCCCGTGAGCCGGTCTTGCCAGCCTTCTCAAGATTCTTGAGTTCAGTCCTGGTCCTTTTGGTCGAACTCTGCAAATCCTTCATCTGCCTGTCCAGCGCAAGCATCTCCTTCCTGCCGCCATCCCCGTTGACAATCAGGTTCAGCCGAAGATCCTCATCCGTAATTCTTTTAGCCATATAGATAATTGTTTATTGTTTGCCCTGATCCGCCGCCTTTATCCGGGCGACGGCATCCTCCGTGAACTCGTACATCAGGCGCTCGGCGATGGAGGCGAAAGCGCCGAAGACATAGCGGTTGTGGATCCTGCGGTTGCTCTTGACGGGCTGGTCTCCTCGCTGGAGGCGCTTCATGTCCAGGAAGCGCTCGTAGGCCACGTGGACGAACGTCAAAGTCCCCGAAGCGACGCTGCCGCCGGTAACAGAAACACTTCTGGACGACTCCAGCCGCCCGGAACGCTTCTTGACCCTTGCCTCGATGGCCTTGCCCTGATTCCTCAGAAGCCTCTGTCCCTCATCCTGAAGGATCTCACTAACGAAACGCGCCCTGACATCCATCACTCATCACTCAAATGATAGTTCGATGCTGTACCCGCTCCAGCCGCCGAAGACGCTTGCCTCCGGAACCACATCCACCGAAGCCAACGCCAAACCCGTCACAAGACGGCAGTTCTGGCTTGAGGTCTCCTCGGCGATATAGGCCAGAATCAAATCCGCGATCTCCAGAAGCCGTGAATACTGCTCATTCTCCGATTCCTCCGTCTTGTCCAGCCCAAGCCCCTTCTCCAACACGAAGATCACCGTCCCCAACTCTTCCCGGAACGTGTCAGAATCCCCGCGCTGATGCACCTCCGGACGCGCCACGAGAACCTGCACACCCGAAAGATGAGCCAGCTTGGAAGTGGCGTCCGACTGCGCGGTCGTGCAAATCGGATCTATGTGCCCACAGCACCGGCAGGAGTGGATCTTCAACCCCGCAAGGTACTCAGTGAGCCTTTGAAGCCTTGATAATCTACTCATTTCTCTTCCTTTCCTTATAGTTATGCCACATAATCGACAGCACCGAGAACAACGGCTCCTCATCCACCCTGTCAATGTTGCCAAGCGTGTTCTCCTTAGCCACCTCGACCAGAAGATCATTCCACCCGAAGCTGACACCGGAAGGCTTGTCATCCCCGGCGAACAGCTTCGACAAATCAACCTCCTCCCCGTTAATCTCCAGAACACCCGACTGAAGGTACTTCAAGCAAGCCGCGAACCACATCATCACAAGATTCTTCTGCCACCCCTTCAACCTCGACGCTCTATGAATATGCCCACGTGCATTCCGTTGGTCCACATCCGGCACCATCCGACCTGCCCTGTTGGCCTTCCGGCAACGTCTTCTGTACAGGAAAGCGATGCATTCATCCAGATCCTCCGGCTCGTGGCTCCTGAAAAACCTGTTGATTGCGGCGGATGCGTGCCTGAACTCCCCGAACGTCAGATCCTGGAGCAGTTCCCCCGGACCGTGAAGCCAAACAAGCCCCGAACGCACCACCGGCATCGGATTGGCGACCGAATCAAACGTCAGCGCAGCCGACTCCTCCGAAAAAAGGAATCCGAGGAACCTCTCGCACATCCGATAGACATTCTCATCCCTGACAGAAGAAGAGCCATTGAATATGTCCGTGAACCATCCCTTGACAGTTCTCCGTACCCTAAGCAGCATCCACAAGACCCTCACATTGAAGTCCAACGGCGATTCCCCACGCCTAAGGCACCACTCGAAGATCCTGAACACCTCCCGCACCCGTTTCGGAGTCATCTCACTCCACGAGCCAGGCACCTGCACGACCTTACCGGTCTCGAAAACCTCAATCGTGTTCATCACTCGGTGGTAAAGAATTTGTTCCTCCTGTCATTCACAGGCAAAAGCTTAGGGTCCACCTTCTCCTCGCTGATCAGCGCCGACAAATCCGTCAAAGCGTCCTTGACCTCACTTTTCAGATTGCCGACGTACCAGTCGATCTCATCCATCGTGGCCACACGGTTGGACTTGTTGCCCTGATAGGTAGGGGAGAACCGCCTTGCGATCTCGATAGGGAACACCTCAAGGCTCCACCTCGTCCCAGCCACGATCACCGCACTGAGAATGGCCGCCCTTCTGGCCAGCGAGAGCACCCTCTCGTCAGCCGAGCCGTCGGCTATGGAAGCCCACTTATCCCCCGCGAACGGTCCTATCACCGCCCTTTGCCGCTCGATCACAAGCGCCTGGAGCAGATAATAGACATAGTAGCTTCCATCGACGGGATAGACAGCCTCGAACTCCTGAATATTCCTGACAATGGATTCGCCCGTCATCGTCCTCTTGGCCGACGCTTTCCAGTTCTCGTTGCCGGAAGTCTCCAAGTAGGTGTACAAAGTGTCCAGAGCCCTGAAATACCGCTCCCTCATTGCCCTGTCATCCCTGTCTATCTGCCATTCGTAAGGGCTTCTCTCATTGTCATCGATCTTGACCTTCCGTCCGGTCGATTCGTGTGACACGGATGAAAGCTTGGCGTAACGCATCAACGCAAGACACGCCACAGGAAGCCTTACAGCGGCCACGAGTTCCGGCTTCTCATCCTCATCATAAGCCTCAGCGGCCTCCTTGACCACCTCCTGACTCACAAGCCGCGCCACCTCATCGGTGGCGAACCGGATCTCCGTCTCGATCAGCCTGAAAGGAGAGGAAGCGTACCATTGGCCGGTCAGATCCTCAAGTTCCTTGGAACCGTCCCGATTTCTGTTGAACAAATCCGTCATAATCACTGATTTTTAATCCTGGCCGAGGAAGTAAGGGCATCCTCCGCCGACAACTGCCTGTGGAAGAACCCAAGTTTCAGTCCCTTGCCCGGGAAATTGAACGCTATCGCCTGGTTGACCGGCTCCAGAATCGTCTGCGAGGCGATCTCCGTGTCCGAAAGCAGGAACAGCTTGAAGGCGTACAACAGTTCCGATCCTGATGCCAGCTTGCCGTTCACCATCACGTTCGACAACGACGGGTGAAGACCCATCCCCGAGGTGATCGCCGATGCCGAGGCCTCCGAGATCTTCAGCTGCGCCTCCACGAAATCCTTCATCTTCTGGTCGATGGCCTCCACGGACCAGGACACCCGCCCTGTTCCGCTCTCCGAAGGCATGTCCAGCGAGTAGAAGAACTTTCCGGCGTTCTCCTTTCCGCTCAGCACGTCCTGCATCTGGCGCAGGAGCTCATCAGTCAGGGTGCTTATCTCGTTCTCGATTCTGGTGTCATCCCACGTCGGGTTTGCCATCCTCAGACGGTCGCGCCTCTCCTCCCAGTACTCCTTAGGAGCCTTCACCAGATAGGCGAGGTTGATGCCGTTGTCCGTGACGTACTTGAAGATGGTCGGTACCTCGGAACCCTTGACAATCCAGCGCAGCGCTCCCCAGTACTGAGGCACGGCGTAGAAATCCCTTGCGAATGAATATGTGTGATTGTACGAAGCCGAGGCTCCGAACCGTCCCGGATTCCTCCTGTCATAGACCGGATAGACCCTCACGCCGGTACCGACGCAGGAATGCTCGAAGTCCCCCACGACGATGTGCCTGACATCCTTGATCTCCCGGCTGTCCGTCCACTCCAGCCTTGCGTTCTTGGATGGAATATGCTCAAGATAGGCGATCCTTGGCTCCCTGCCTATTCTCCTGCCTTTCTCAAGGTACTTGGCGTCGAAGAATCCTTTCAGGTGCAGATAGTCGGTCATACATCCCTTGATGTAGCTGACATAGTCCCAGCTGTCCAGCCATGCCTGTATCTCCCTGTCCTCCTCCCAGTGATGCACGATGTTCCCCTCCTGGTAAGCCAGCCGGTTAAGGAACACGCCCTGTCCGTAGAGGAGCCCCATCTGCCTCTCAAGGATTCCCGGTCCGAGATTGTTCTCGTCAAGGATGTCCCGAAGGTGGACGGGGAGGTTGTTGTCGTGGCCGAACGGCACGATCTTCTGTCCGCAGACGGTCTGGGGCAGCTGCTCCCAGTTCCTCTGCTGTGCCATCCAGAACACGGAGTCAAGGCTGTTGTCCACCCTGTTGGAAAGCGCGAAAGCCCGTCCGTCGTTCAGCCGCAGGACGGACGTGTGGTCGGATATCTTCTCGATTCTGCTCATACTAGTATCAGTTTTTGTCCGTTGAATGTCATCAGAAGCGGCTGGTAGAAACGCCGCGGCTCTCCGGTCTCCAAATCCATATACCCCTCGATGAGATCTGCGTTCCTGTTGTGTTCCTTCATCTCCCTGTGCCGCAGGATCCCGCGGTGGACGTAGACGATGCCGTCGGACGTGCCTTTCGATGGATTGTAGGACATGAACGAGAAACTGAAGCTCCTGTCTTCCTCGGACAGTCGCCTCATCTCGGCCAGTGCTTCATATACGTTCATATCACAAAGTTAGCATCAGCCACGCCTGGATAAAGGACACCGGAGAAGGCCGCCGGGTGCGTCCGGACAACCGGAACATGGTGGCCGGGGCTTCTGTTGAAGCGCGCGCTGAAGCCCAAAACGACAGCGGAAACCGTTGAAATCACAGCAGACAGACACTCTTTTATGAATATTTTCCCGTCAAATGAGTGAAATACAGTACTTTGCGTCCTGAGGGCGCGAAACGGTGCCTTTTTCGGTCGAAGAAGACCCCGGGCCGCCCTGCCGAGGAATCGCAATTGCGATTCCGTTCCGGGGTGATATATGGCGCACGGGTGTGTCAGCGGCTACTCTTTCAGACCGCCTTCGGATCGACAGCCGCGGACGGCAGCATCGTCTTCCCGCTTGCCAGGCCGCGAAGATGCCTGGTCATCACGAGGTACTTGAACGAGTCCGACGGATTGGTGGACTCGGTAGGCAGCTGCTCGACAGGCAGCTTCTCGCTTCTCTTGTCCTTGAACACGACACCATTCCGCACAGCAGTCCTCGCCCTCTCCAGCGACAGCTTGAGATTCTTGGCTGCGTAGGCGTCTATGCGGATCACCGGCAGTCTCGGATTCCGCTCGCTCATTATCTCCTGCATGAACGAGTATTCCTCCGGCTGGCCGATGTTGCCCTGGTTGATGGACATCAGCTGCACCGTCCAACCAGTGCGGCGACCGTTCCCATCGTACTCGATGGACTTCTTGAGTTTGCTGACCTGATCCTCTCCCACCGACTTGTACGCGTTGCCGGCGCGGTCATAGTACAGCATCAGGGTTCTGCTCCTCATCGGAGCGAAGAAAGCGCGGAACTTCTCTCCGAGGTCAGGGACATATTCGGGAGCCAAAGTGTAGAGGAACTTCACCACACGTATGCACGCGCGGCCCTTCTCGATGTCGTTCTGGGCGATGGACATCGAACACATATTCCCGAAGTCCACTCCCGCCATCAATGGCTTGTCGATATCGAGATATTTCAGCACCCTGCAATCCTCCCTATCCAGCAGCCCGAAACCGTCATAGGCATCCTCATCCGTGCCGTCGTAGTAGAAGTGGCGTTCGGCAAGGGATGTGTAGAAGCGGTCGCCGGATTCCAGGGACGGACGCATCGACAGGATAGCCGTGTTCAGGTCAGGCAGCTTACCAGCGATGGCATCCCCGAACCACTGCTCTGTGAGGATGTCCACATTGATGTAGGATGATGCCAGCATGAAGAAAGTCCTGGCTTCCTTACGCATCCTAAGTTCAGTCCATCGGGCTTTCCACTGCTCGGCCACACGGCACTTGCCGCGGTAGATGTTAAGATCCTCGCCGCTGTGGGTTTTCAACCATTTGTCCTTGGCGGCGGCAGCCTCGTGCAGGCATTCGTTATAGACCAGTCCGGCCTTTAGCACCAGCACGATGGCCGGGATGTCCATGTTCCGGGCGTATTTCAGGATCCAGTCATATTCCCCGATGTGCGTGGTGTCCGGCATATCGGTGGTGAAACTGAATCCTCGGTAGAAGACACTGTGGCCATATTCCTGCCTGTAGCCACGGACTGCCTTCAGCAGGTTGGAGATCTTGTCTTCCCGGAAATATTTCACCTCATCTCCGAAGACAAAGACGTAGGAGGCTCCGGCAAGGGTGGCCGGGCGGTCAAGGGAGCCGAACCGGATGTTGGTGCCGGTGTAGAATATGATCGTGCGTTTGTAGGAGACCAGTTTGTTGAAAGGTTTCCAGAAATGTGGTTTGAGCCAGTCCGGAAGGGATGCCATCTCCGCATCGGTGAATGTCGGCGGCTCCTTCTCGATGACATAGTGGACTCCTTCACGCAGGCCTTTGCGCTCCAGTCCCTCCAGAACGGATGGGAGGATGTTGGCGTTCAGGTTCGTGAACGTGTCGGCCACCCAGACGACGGGCGCTCCTGGCATATCATAGATGACATCCAGCAGTCTTTCGGCCTGGATGTCGGTTGTCTTGGCTCCGCCACGCCCCACGACATTGAGGTTCTGACAGGCACCGGCCAGCGACACGATCTGGGCGAAAGGGTTCTGGTACTGGACGGAGGCGGCTTGTGTGGATTCAGGTTTAACTCTCTTCCTTTGCATCCTCAAGGTATTTTACGATGTCGAGATCAACGATGCCTGCATCGGTCCTGAGCCGTCTCTTGACGGACTCCGGAGCGACCACGGTGTCAATCTGCCTTTCCAGCTCATCACGGTTGGCTGCCGGAAGTCCGATGGATTCTGGCGTTGCGGAAAGCAGACGGAACATCGGCTGGTAGATTTCAGCCGGAAGCTTGGCCGGATCATCTTTGTCCAGCTGGAGGGCACGAGCCTTGTTGACGAGGATATCGGCGGCCACGGCGTAGTCCTTGGAGGTCTTTGCGGCGTCCCTCGCAGCGACATAGAGTGTGTCGAACTGATCCGCCATCTTGTTGCGCATCGCCTCTTTGGAGACCTTACGGTTGCAGAAGAAGAGCTCCACGGCTTCTGAATATATGTCCGCGGCACGCTGGTAGGGGATGCAGAAAGGGGCGCTGGTCAGGAACTTGATCGTCCTCCTTTTGCCATACTGGCCGTCCAATGAATATATCAGCGTCAGCAGGTCTATGTAGATCTGTTCCTTGTCGGAAAGGTTGCCCTTTGATCCGGAAGCAATATATTCCTGAATCTTCTCGAACGCGCCTTCTTTCTCGGCACCGCCGAACAGATCCAGCTTTGAGATGGTGAAACTTTTGTCCCGGACGATGTCGCGGAACTGCTCGACGGAGTCGGCGTCGCCACCCATAGCTCCACGCACAACGGCAAGTTCGATCTTGGCCCTCTTCTCCAGCTGGCCGCGTTTGATGGCGTTGCTGATCCGCTGATCATCTATCGTGACGGGATCAGCCAAGATGACATCCAATTGCCTTTCTGTGATGTCAAGGAATCCGGCCAGTTCGGCATCAGTCCAGCCGATGGCCGCAAGGGATGAAAGATCATCGAGAAGTTCGGTTGTCAGTTCCTTCATATTCTTTAATCATTCGGTTTATCTCATCGAGCGTCATCTTCAGGCGGGAAAGCCTTTCCTCTCTTGACACTTTCAGGTCAGGGCGGTCGCCTTTCTTGATTTCCCGCTCCGCGCGCCAGATGGAATCCTGGACATTGCGCCTTTTCCGGATTAGCTCGGTGATCGGCATTCGTCTCAGATTATCCAGTTTCTTTGTCAAGGCGAAAATCGGATGTTTGCCAAGAATCCGGTGATGCTCCTTGTAGTATTGAAATTCAGTGCGGGAAACTGAATTTTGATAAAAATTTCTTACCGTTTTTTCAGCGGCCTCGAAGCACTCTTCCGGAGTGGTGCATTTGAACAGATCCTCGTGGGCGTTGACATAGTTGTGCCACGATGTGATCATATCCGCGGCAAGGGCCTTCAGTTCGGTCGGGCAATCAGGTTCGGAGAGGAACGGCCAGTTTTCCCGGAACCGCCCGCCTTTCGTCAATGTCTGCGAGAACGGAACCTCTGTGGCGAACGGAAGCAAAGCTTTCTTCAGGAGGTGTGAATATTCCTTCGGCGCTTTCCTGACAAGAGCGTCGAGCCACTTGTTGGGCGCGTATATGCTCAAGAGCCGAAGTCCTTCAGTGACCTCGGCTCCCGAACATATCCATCTGTCAATCTCGTTACTCATTCAGCAGGTACTGGTCAATCAGATGTGTGATGGCCGCATAGCCTTGAGGAGTGGCGAACACGAACTTCTTGCGGACGAACGCCTCGATGACAAGATGTTCGCAAGGATTCGCGCGATAGACCGGAGTCACGATGTTGCCGAACCGGAATCCGGCCTCGATTGGTCTATGGAGATTCTTCTTGAAGTAGTCCTTCAGGAACTCCTCCGCTGTCTGGTCTTGCGCCGGAAGCATCTCCACCAGTTTCTCCTTGGAGAACGGTTTCGGCAGCCTTTCGCTGAAAACCTTGTTGCCTTGAACGTCAAGGAACACAAGCGGTGTGGCCAGTTCTCCGATGGAAATCTTGGCGCAAGGAACGCAGTTGGCCGGCACGAGGATGAAATCATCGGAGATATTGTTGTCGGCGATGATTCCGGCAAGAATGTCACGGATGTCAGCGTCCGGTTCAACCGTGATGACAACAGGCTTGACACCTGTCATCTTCTCCCAGACTTTGGACAACTGGCCGTCCGTGCCCTCGTAGGCACAGACAACCAGATTCGTTCCGCCGCTTACAAGGTTGCCCGCAACATTGCCTTTGACGGCTGTTGTGTCGATCTTAGACATCCGCTAAGCTCCTCCGGTCGCGCTTGTGGCGTCCTCGGCGATCTCCGGCATCTCTCCGGCATATTCACCGGCCAGGAACTTGTCAGGCAACGCCTGCTTCCAGGTAAGAGTCCTCTTGGTCGCCTCACCGTCCATCTTGGTCTCAAGAGACAACCTGAGCGGGTTGCAGACACGTCCCATAATCTGAGGACGTCCAGCAGTTGTTCCGTCGCACTCCTGCACGATGGCGATCACGCCACGGTTCTTGAAGATCTCGATGAAATTCTTGATGGCCACTGAGTTGCCCGGGTGGTCGAACACGATACCGGTCTTGATTCCCTCGGCGTCCGGATCTCCGGAAAGTTCCTCGGTGACCTGAATCGTGGAAGCCGTGGCATAGATGGAGATTGCCTTTGCGCCGGTCTTCAATGTGAGGTCTCCAGTTACAACGCAGTTGCCAACCTCTCTTGCCGGTTCGCTGGCGACATCCTCCACATCTACGAGGATGATCTGTGATTTTCTGGTGGCGGCGCAACCAGCACCGTCACCAGGTCTTGGAATTGATGATTTAACGTAAGCCATAATTCACGCTTGTTATTTGGTTATGCACCGCCTTGACCCTGATCCTGGTTGGTCTCTGAACCCTGATCCTTGGTGTTGTCAGCAGCCTTCTTTCCGTTCTCCCACTTGTCGGAGTCAGGGACATCGGAGACGATGCTCTCGACAGGAGTGTAGCCATCAGGCACGGCGGCATACACAGCCTCGGCGATCTTGAAGCCCGTAGAGAGGGAGTACTCGCCGAACACCTTCACGTCGTAGTTCAGCTCCTCGATCTTGGTGATGCAGCTCTCCGCCTTGGAGAGATCCACAAGCTCCACGAAATTCTCCTTCGGGGTCGCGAAGATGATAGGGGAGTTGTACATCGATTTCAGAGGTACGAGGTGGAAGTTGGTGAAGCGGATGCTTCCGTCATTCTCCACGCCGGTGTACTTGCCGTTGACGGCGAAGTCCGCCCTCTTGTAGCGGGTGAGCAGCTGCTCGGAGCAGTGGATGGTCACGATGTGTGCGAACAGTCCGGAGATGCTGTCAACGAAGCCGTCGATGTAGGCGAGGAGCTCGGAGTCCGACATCGCCATCGGGTCGGCTGCCGCCTTGTAGTAGTTGATCTTGCAATTCTCGTCGGACTTGCCCTCCACAAGGATGGTCTCGAAACCGTCCATCGAGTTCTTGGCGGCCTTGCCCGCGTCACCGTCAGCGACAACGCCAGCATCGATGAACTTACCCTTGGCGATCATCGAGATGGTGATGTCATCCAGCACCTTAGGCAGGATGTGGTTCTCGATGATGTAGCGGGTGATAGGCATATCCGCCATAGTCTTGCCCTGCTCGTAGAGATAGAGCAGCCAGCTCTTGAGCACATCGGCCGGCTGGATCAGCACGTTCAACTTGTGACGGCGATAAGGAATCCTGATCGGAGTGAAATGGGGCGTTCCCTTAGGAGTCCATTTCGGTGTGAACTGCTGTGAGACCTCTGACATGATGGCCGCGGAGGCGATGTAGTCCGTGTTGGACTGGATGCGGGTCATATGCTTGGCGTCATCGAATCCGTTGTAGATCCTCTTGTTAAGGAGCTCCAACTTCATCTTAGGAGGCATCGTCATCTTGAACTCGGCGTTGAGATCCGTGATGTCGATAGACGCGTCTTCCATCGCCGTGAAAGCGTAAGGATTGACGGAATCAAGGGCTTCCTTCACGATCTTGTTGTGTGCCGCCGCCATATTGATGGCAAAGACCTTGGCCTCCTTGGACGCAGGAACTGCCGTGGCAACCGGCTTAGGCTCCGGCTCGGAAGCCAATGAGACAACGTCCTTCTGAAGCTTCTTCACCTGCTCTTTAAGTGCCTTGGTGGCCTCATCTGTCTTGGCGGCCACGGCGGCGTTGAAAAGGGTCACGGCATCACCCTCCTCATCGAGGTTGATGCTTTCCAGTTTGTCGAGAAAGTCCTGGCCGTAGTTCTCCAGAACCTTCTGCCGCTCCTGATCGGAAAGGGAAACCTTGCCGTCCTTGACGTCAAGCTCGCTCTTGCCGAAGAGACGGGCCACAAGTCGGCCCATCTTGGAATTGTTGAGAGTTTTCTTATCCATTATGAAAAAGATTGGTTAAATGCTTGCAAGTGCGAAGACCGCCTCGATGGTCTCGGAAAGGGTCTTCTTGGCATCGGCCATATTCAGGCGCAACGCCTCAGCGGTGCCGAACATCTTTCCCGAGAGAACCCCGTCCTGATCCTTGTGGATGGTAGGCCTTCCGGCCACGACGGCATCCCTGAACTGATCCACCAGCGGCTTCAGCTCGGCCTTCGCCGCCTCGTACCTTCCGGAAAGAGCCTCCCTGTAGGCGAAGTTCTTGTCCGGAGACTCCTCGGCATAGATGACAATAGTCTTCTCTCCGGTGGTAGGATTGGCAGCCGTGCTGTCGATGAACACGGCCATGGCTCCGATGGAGCCGACCTCGGAAAGGTCGTTGTCCATGTAGATGGCGTCACATTGGGAGGCCACCCAGTAGGCGGCGGAGGCACAGAAGTCCACATGTGCGTAGACCGGCTTTCCGGCGGCCTTCGCGTGGCTGATCGCCTCGATCATCGGAGGGATAGCAGACGAACTGCCGCCGGGAGAGTCTATGTCCAGGATTATGCCGATGACATTTTCGTCATCGGCCATCTCCCGGAGCCTTTTAGCTATGAACGTTGTGCCGTAACTCTCGCAAGTGTCGTACTTCGTCATCGTTCCGTGAAGAGGGATGATAGCCACACGCTTGGCCTTTTCCGGCAGAGCACCGGAGTCGGAGACCGTGGTGACGCTTGCCGCCTTCACCTCCATCTCCACGGGCGTCTTGTTGAGAAATGAGCGGGCGATGGGAAGCAGCCGGTCCGGATTGGAGACCAGCCACTTTCCCTGAACGATGTCCCTTGCCAGTTGGAATGTGTCTGCTTTCATCTTGTTAATCAATGTTTACGCAAAGATACCAGCGAGACACCCGTAAGGAAAGGACACGCTAAAAGACAGGGAATTGATACGAGCTGGACAGCTTCAAGGTGTTGGTTTCGTTGACCTCGAAGGCAAGAGGCAAGTCCTCGGTGCCGTAAGTCTCATCGTCCCCGTGGCAGAATCCTACCTTTAATATAAGGTTGTCCCTCATAATCTCCGAGGACTCCGAAAGCGTGGCGTTGATCTTGACGGTGGCCAGCCTCCCGGCATCCTCCGTCTTCTCCGACCGCTCGATGGTGGCGGTCCCTGGAACGAGCGCAAGTTTATGCCAGACTCCATCCTGTCTGTCAAGGCTCTGGGCCTGCAATGAGTCAATGATTCTGATCATCTTTCAATCCGTTTATGTTTATACTGCTGTTGATGTAATCCACCTTGTTGATAAGTTTCTTCACCAGTTTGTCCAGCGTCTGTTGCAATTGCCTGTAGATCCTCTTGTGCAGCGCGTCGAAATAGTCGGTGCTGAACAATCCCCTCGACACGATGAACGCAGTGACTATGTCCTTCTTCTGGACTCCGAGCTCGTAGCCGGCAAGGTAGTACTGCTTGAACTCGATGTCAAAGAAGGCGTTGATCGCCATATTCAACGCCACCGTGCTGTACTTGTCATAATAAAGGAACTTATCCCTCATAGGAGCCGTGGCGATGTCGCTTGGCAACTCCAGATCCACGACCTTGTCGCCTTCCAGAGCCACCGGACCCTCCGCCACCTTGCAATGAGCCACGAGAAGCCTGCCTATGCTGTTTCGGGCATAGACTTTCAGAGGCCCGCCCGGACTGTCAGGCGGGAACAGGTAAGCCAGATAATCCGCCATCATCGGCGAATCCACTTTCAATTTGACATCGAGCATTTCACAGTTCATCAAATATTATAGCCACATTTTTCGCAAAAACAGCAACTACACCAACTACACTTGAAGCTATGTTTGATTTTCAATGAGTTAACCAAAAACGAGGTGTAGTTGACCCTCGAAAATGTGTAGTTAGTGTAGTTGGAGTCACCGCAAGTGTAGTTGAATGTAGTTGGAGTGTAGTTCTTCAACTACACCGCAACTACACCTTATTTCGTTAATATTCATTCATTTACTTCAAGTGTAGTTAGTGTAGTTAGTGTAGTTGGGATTTTTCGTTTCCTCAGCAAAATAATTTTTCACTAATTTACGTAATTTATTGAAGAACTACAATAGATAGCACAAGATAAACATTTGTTTTATTTGAATATATGTGAAAATAGTTATCCTATTTGTGCCAAATTTTGGCACAACCACTCCGATTTTCCTCATTTTCCCCATTTCCCCCGAAAATCACCCTCTTGGTGAAAATCGTAAGCAAATCCACTCTTTTTGCTTATGGTTTTCGCTTTGGCCCTTTGAAATCCCCATTCCACCCACTTTCCTCCAATAAAAATTGTAAGGGCGAATGAAGAGTCCATATCTTCATCCGCCCTTTTCCAAAAGAAAAGCCCTGGAAGAAACTCCCAGGGCCGCACCATACTAAGTAATGCTACCAAACAATTACGCGAATATGGCGTTCAGGTCTTTGTCCAACGCCCGGAATCCGGATTCGATTCTTTCCTCCTGAGCTTTCCGTGGCTTGGTTCCGTTGATGTATCCCCAAAGCTGCTTTTGGTTGATGCCTGTTAGTTTTTCGAGGCCGGCCAATGAGAGGATACCCGAATTGACATAGTACTGCATCAACGAGACCGCGTCAATCTTGTAGGAGAAGGAATATTCCCCGTCAAGAAAGGCGGGGTACTTGAATCCCTCCGCGATCGCAGTCTCCTTGTAGAACTTGATCTGCTGCATCATATCGGCCTTGGCTTCCTCGATGGTGTCGCCGGCTCCAGAGAATATTTCCTTGCTGCAATAGACGTTGAAAGTTCCGTCCGTAGCTCTTTCGATAACCGCTTCTATAACCATAACTCAATTCTTTTATCGTTGTGATATGGGGCTTATTTCAGCCCCATATCCTTTTTCATCTTGTTTTCAAGCCCCTTGCCCAACTCTTTCCCTTTGTGGTAGGGAACTGGGTAAGTCCGGCTTCCCTTTCTGTAGATCACGTGGCTTCCGGACTGCCTTAGCCTTTCCCAGCCATTCGCCTTGACAAGGTCGTGAAATTCATCGTACTTCATATCGCATATTGTTTGGTATTGCAAAGGTAGTAATATTTCTAATAATTACAAAATCTATCAATAGAAATTTTACATTCATTTTAGAAATGGAAGAGCCCGAACACGGCTTTCAGTTCCTCGTCCGTGTCCGGATCACGTCTGATCCGGCGGTAATCGGAGCTGAAGGTGATGCTGACAAGGCGTTCCTGATGACAGACGCAGATCAGGCCGATGACAGCCTCGTAGTCACGTGGGGAGACCTGAACGAGATAGTCCACCCATTCCAGAAGAGGAAGACTCCGCAGCCATTTCACATAGGCCCTCCTTCTGGCCGCTATCACATTGGCGTACCGATTCCGGAACGCCGCCTCCTGCTCCTTGGTGTAAAGAATATATCTCCGAAGATCTTCCATCACTCCTCCCAAAGTTCGGCATCAGCCGCTTCGGCTGGCTCGGTGACCGGTGGGGGAGTGATGGCCGCCGCGCGGTTGTCCCCGATCTCCAACGTGTCGGTGGAGATGTCAAGGTCAATGCCGTAATTGACCTTGAGCGCGTCATAGTCAAAGACCATCGCCGTGGTGACGCGGCTCTTGCCGGTCTCCGGATTGCTCGACACGTAGGTCTTATTCTCCAGCAGCTTGAACCGCATCGACTTGGCCGTACCTATGAACTCCGGTGAATGCTCAAGATAGTACTTCAGCGAATCCCTCGGGATCACCTTGCCGTTCACGTCCTTGCCCTCCTTCATATAGAGAGCCGAAAGCCGCTGGAAAGCCAGATAGATGTACCGCACTCCGTGCTTCGGCTCGAACGGAACATCCGACTCCTTGATGGCGAACGGACGGTCCCCGGCGCAAAGCTTATAGTCGATGTTGATGTACGCCTGCCCGGATGCCACCAGATTCTCCACAATCTCCCAGAAGCCTGAAAGCTCGTTGTTCTGCTTTGTCTTCTGGTTCTGGTCCACGCAACCCTTGCAGCAAAGCCTGAATATCTCCTCGCTGTCAAACGGCACATCGATGTCCGTCCTCAAAGCCCGGTAGGCCGCCAGCAGGATAGCCCAGTTCCTCAGTGTCCTGTCCTCGACATTGTACGAACGCACCCTGTCATTCATGTCCGACAAAGTCTCATCCCAAACCCTTCTGAAATCCGTCTGGAACTTGGAGCGCAACTGCAACAACTGGTTCGTCAGATGCGTAAGCCCTCGCTTCTCGATAAGTTTCAGATTCTCGTAGTTCCTCTTCTCCTGATCGCTGAACGTTGTCTTGCTGAATGTCAGGAACACAAGCCGGTTGAACAGAGCGATGTCGGCGGTCGGCATCTCCTGACCGCTCATCACAACCCCGCAGTCCACAGCCGTGGTCTCGCGCCTCTTGTCGTTGTCCATATTCATCCTCGAACGCCCCGCGCCGTCCCATATTCCTTTAAGGAACTCCCGCTTCTCCAGATCAAGGTTGTTCTTGTACTCATCAAGATGCACCACCGCGTTGCTCACCTCCGCCACCGCCTCGGCAAGAGCCGCCTTGGTCGTGTTGTTGATGTTCGGCGCGATGTTGTTGCTTACAAAGAATGATGTCAGCGAATGACCCAGCTCCGACTTTCCCGTGCCTTTCGGGCCGAACAGATCCAGAATGGGGAACGATGTCGTCACCGATGTCACAACGTCCTTGAACAGCGACGCGAACAGGAAGCAAAGCGCCACCTTGGCGTTGTCACCGAACACGGTGATGAGTTTTTCTGAATATTCCCGCAGCGTGATGGTGTTGGCCTCCGTATAGACAAATTTCCTTGCCAGCTGGTAGCCTTGGGTGTTGTCCCTTGTGTCCAGCGCGCAACCAGGAAGATAGAACTTCTGCCCCTTGATGTCGATGATTCCGTATTTGTCCACCGGCTTGAACGTGCCGTTGTCAAGGCCGCCGTTGCCCCAGGCATAGAAGCCCCACTTCTTCTGCCAACCCAGCTGCTTGATCTCATCAGCCGAAGGCGTGCCGTCATAGAGGAACTTCTTCAGTGAGGTAAGCTCGTTGGCCGTAGCCTCCCAAACATAGTTGCCGGCTGTCTCGACACGAGTCTTGAAATCCGTGAACGACACGAGCTCGCTCTGGTTCAGCTTCACCACCGCCTCCTGCATCTTGACATTCCGCAGCGTGAAGATTCTCCTTGCGTTCTTCTCATCCCGGATGTGCAGGATCGGAGTCATCGTGAAGTTGCTCCACCTCACATCGTTCCCGGATCTTGAAGCCCCATAGTAGCAGTTGTTTTTGACGTAGAAGCCGTAGTTCTGGAGCATCTCCTTGGTTCCGTCCTCTTTCGCCTCCGCCCGCTCCTGATCATTCTTGGCCTTGAAATATTCCTGGTTCCAGATCCTTCCGAACTTGTAGGCCTTCGTGAAGGTCTCCCGGTACATATCAGCCGTGCTCTGGTCCGGCACCTTGGCCAGCAGCTTGCAGACCTCGGTGATCACGGCGGCCTTCTCCGTCTGCGAAGCGGCTGCTTCCATCCATCTCTTGCAGATCCAAGGAATATAATCGTTCGTCCTCTGGAGGTTGCATTCGTCAAATTCGTGCTGATGTGTCCGGAAGAACTCATCAGCATCCTTGCCAAGCTCCGGCGGCAACTCCATCACACTGACCGAAAGCCCCGCCTCCGTCATCAGCTTGGCGTTCTTCTGGACCGCCTCGATACCGGCCTCGTCTGTGTCCCCGATGATCGTGACCCTTTCGGCCCTGGATTTCAGCAGGTCGATCTGGTCCTGAGTCAAAGCCGTTCCGCACGGAGCCACGGCATTCTTCACCCCGATCTCGTGCAACCGGCATACGTCCAGATTGCCCTCGACAAGGTAAGCCTGCTTCGTGGCGTAGATCTGCATATTCGCCTGGAGCCACCCGAAAAGGATTCCCTTCTTCTTGTACAGTTCAGTCTCCCCGGTGTTCAGGTACTTGGGAACGCCCGGCTTGTCACCGATGTACCGTCCGGAAAAACCCGCTATGTAGCCGCTTGTCCAGAACACCGGAAACATTATCCTGTGCCTGAACGAGTCATAGACCTGCCCGGTGTCCTCGTTCCTCTTGACCAGTCCTGCCGCAAGCAGCACGTCCTCCTTCCATCCAAGTCCCGTCAGGTACTGTTTCAGGCCTCCTTTCTCTGGAGCGTAGCCGATGCAGAACAGCTCGGCGGTCTCGGCTTTGATCCCGCGCTTCTTCAGGACATATTCCTTGGCTCCAGGTGATTCCTTGTACCGTTGGATGAACCACTCGGAGGCCAGCTTGTTCACCGTCATCAGTTGCGACCGTCTGAACTCCGCCGCCTTCTCCTCCGGTGTAGGCTCCTTCTTCTCGTAGTCGATTCCCAACCGTCCAGCAAGATGCTCCACCGCCTCGTAGAACGTCATCCCGCGCCTCTCCATCACAAAGCTGATGGCGTCGCCGGTACGTCCGCACCCGAAGCAGTGGTACATATTCCTCGATGGTGTCACCACGAACGAAGGAGTCTTCTCCCCGTGGAAGGGGCAACAGCATTTGTAGTGGCTGCCTTCTCGCTTGAGCTCCACGCCCTCGCCCTGGATGATCGAGACGATGTCCCGCTCCTTGATCTGGTCTTTTACATAGTCGGGGATCATAAGTCAAATAAATCTATGGCCTGGCCATTGTCCGCACTCTCGAATATCCTTTTGCAGGAATCATCGTCCACTCTCTCGTTAGCCTGGTCTATCTCGAAAATCAGCTTCCTTGCGATGCCTATGTTCTGCTCAAGATGGCATTTGCGCTGGATCTCCCAAGTCTGCATCCGTGCCGGTTCAAGCCCTGCGAACTCCATCAACTGGACTTCCCAAAGCTGCACGGCCATCTGGCACGCCCCGCGCAGTGCCGACCATTCCGGCCTGTCCATCTCGAACACCGAGATCAGGCCTCTTGAATCCTTGTCGGCGTACATAGCCTACCGCTTTTCAGGGAACAACCCCTCCACGGACTCCTCGACCCCGAAGACATCCTTGACGTACTTCCTGATGTTCTCCTGATAGAGCGGCTTAGGCCGCCTCGTCCCGTTGCACCAGGAATATGCCGTTGGGTACGACACCCCGTCCATCACGATCAACGTCAACAAAACATTCCGCTGTTTCTGGCCCGCGGTCTCCCAAATCTCTTTGATTGCCATATCTTAATGAATATTATTGATTTCAGTCTAATAGTTTCAGCCCTTTGCTTATGATTTTTATTGCCTCCCTCTTAGAGTCCATACTGGCGTGGGTATAGATATCCAGAGTTGTGGATATATCCGAGTGCCCCAATATTCTCGACACGCTGGCGATGTCCGCTCCACCTCGGATCATATTTGTCGCGAACGAGTGTCTTAGGCCGTGGAATTTGATTATTCTTACCCCGGCTTTTGTGCAAAGATTATTAAAGTGATGCCGAAAGGTTCTTGGCTCTGTGCACTTTTCTGTTCCGCTTGCGATGTAAAAATTGTCAGGCATTATTCCCCTTACTTTCGCGAGACACTTTGCAAGCTGTGCCGTAATGGGGATGCATCGGTTGCTGGATCTGGTCTTTGGTATCCCTTCCCGAACGTATGACTTTTTTTCGCCCGTGCTGCCGAATGTCTTTGGAATATACACTCTTGCAATTGTGCAATCGACAGTGATCGTTTTTTCTTTAGGGTCAACGTTCCTCCATTTCAGCCCGCAGACCTCCCCGATCCGTAGTCCGGTCATCATTGTGATCAGGATGGCGATTCCCTCGTAGGACGGATGCTCCATGATGTATCCGGCAAGGCGTCTCAATTCTTCCGGAGAGTATGTCTCTAGTTCTTTCATTGCGCCTTCTTCGCGAGGATATTGTAAATTGAATTTTGGCAGGTAGAGATCTAAGCCGTCCAAAAACCATCCCATTATCATTTTGACAAGGGCTATAATGTCCTTTATGGATTTTGTGCTAAGTCCGGTTTGATGGAGCCGACCTATCATATCCTGAAGATGTCTGGAGCGTATGTTTTTTATTTCCATATTCGCAATCTCATCATTTTTGATATGATTCCTGTACATCAAGTCATACGCTGCCAGCGTCGAGTCTCTGACCATATACTCCTTGTTTTTGAACCAATGCTCGTATTCTTCGTTAATTGTGCTCATAACTATGATAATTTGAATATTTCCGAAAATCCAAGCGCGTCATTCCGCTTGTTGACCAGCCGGTAATGCGCTATCACCCTTTGCTCCAAGATATCCCCGTGATAGACATCCCCGACAATTCCCCTGACTGACAAGTTGAAAAGGAGTATCGGTATCGATCTGTCCGAAAGTTCCCAACACTCGACCGGATTGTCGTTCGGGTAATAGTCGAACGGAATCCGCTTCCGGCATAGTTCCCACCATTTGGCTATGATCATCGAGCCGTTTCCGGCGGTCGGCTCCAGAATCCCTTGTCTGCGTGCGCCGTTGTCGGTGATCATCGCAGCCAGCTGCGAAGCGGCCGCCGGAGTAAAGTCCTGCTTTTTCTGACCGCGCTCGCTTAGCTCCGCCTCGTAGATGGGCTGGAACCATTCCCTGTCCATCGCAAAGTCGTTCGCCTCCAGCATAGCCCTGTAGAACTTCTGTCTGTTGACTAGATCCCCGAACAGAACCGTCATCAAAGCCTCCGGAATCAACCTCGTGTCCCTGATTCCAAGCGTCTCTAATAGAAACTCTTTACTCATTGAATATCAATAAAATAAATTGAAAATATCTTGAAAAATAATTGTGTAATTCAAAATAAATGCGTACCTTTGTATTGCGGTTCAGGGAGAGCCGCGAAAGAGGAATCTGAAACGCTTGAAAGGGAGTAAGAAAAAACAGCCAAACTTCTGAAAATATGAGAGTCGAAGTTCTTAAAATCAGAATTTGGAAAATAGTGATAACACTTGTAGAGGTTACACTTTAGTTTTCCGAGGGAGGGGATCCGAAACATCCCCTCTCGTTTGGCTGTCTTCCGCAAATTTAACACATTTTGTATGCAAAACAAAAATCTGTCATCTTCACAAACTCCTTCCGAGTCTCCGTCCTGGGGTGGTGCCCGTTCCGGTGCCGGCCGCAAGTCCAAGCCCCACGGAAAGTCCTACACCTTCCAGTCCACCCCCGAGGTTGACGCGTTCCTCTCTTCCTATCAAGGCAACAAGACCGAGTTCATCAACCGGGCTATCCTAACTCTTGCCGGAAAGTCTCTCGAATGACCTTGCCCGACATATTCCGGATCAGTTCCAGTTGTCGTGTCTTATCTGCTTTTCAAGCAATTCACCGCAGTGTCTGGCCGCGGTGAATTTTTGTATCCGCTGCACTCTGTACCTCTTGCCTTCTCCTGTCTTCGTCACCGCTGGTGATTTGATTATCCCGTTGACCGTCTTCCGCGCCAACCTGTTCTGAATCTTTCGTGCTATTGAACTCATAATATTACTGATTAACCAATTTCGCCCCCGGGAGCGGAATCGAACCGCTCACATCGCGCGACGCTTTCGGAGCAGACCCCGCCCTCCTGGGCTTTACATCCTACGCAAGTCTGCCTACGTGCCGGCAGGGACCCATATCCTGCCCTTTCCGGGGAGTTGCCGGTCTTTCCCGGCTGTCAAACTTACTTAACTCAACACTAACTAAACATATGGTCTCTCACCGCCCGACGCTCCTTAACGCCGTAATTGAATTGATAAAACTGAGATCCCGCGCCGGACTCGAACCGGAAGTTTAACTTATGATTTTCGACAAAAAAGGTTATTTGCTAGCTTTTAAGTCGCTCCCCACGGAGCATCGCGGAATTGTTCACGCCTCACGGCGTTACGCTTGGTCGGTCATCTCAGGACCTCGTTGATGGATTTGCTAAGACCTATTACTTATCGTCATCCTCCTTGAACGCCCACCAGTACAGCGCAACCACGCCGACCAGCAACACACCTTCCACAATGTAATGAACCAACATATCAGACCACATCCTCCTCAAGCGTCACCATAATGAATTTCACAAGCTCGTCCCAGTCCCACTTGCCGGGATCACGCTCCGGCATCCCACCCTTGTCAAGTCTCCACACACCGGCGGCGCACTCCCAAGCCGCCACGCATTGCTCCAACCTGTCAGCGATGAACTCCCTTGCAAGCGGCCTTATGTCCTCACCCTGCTGCGCCTTTTCCCAAAGCCCCACCACATTCACACCTTCGTCCAGATGATGCTTTGCCATCAAATCAAGGAACTTGTCCCTGTTGACATCATATTTTTCCATACCCAATGAATATCTCAATTGATACCACGCTTTGCGCTATGCGTCACCACCATATCTTTCAGCATCCACGCGTCCGGATTGCTTTCCGGATTGAACTGCCACGCCATCGCAGCCTCAAAAGCCTTGCGACCGCCTTTAGCCTTCCGATGGCCAGTGTTGCCTCCCCGAAACTCATCGCTATCCCCAGCGTCCCCAGGTGCCACCACGCGAACTCCGCCTTCCCCGCAACCGCCTGCACCGCGTTCACCATCAACGCCACCGCGATCACCACCGCAAGCACCCTCCAGATGCCCACCGTTGTCCTTTCCATTCGATCTTCTACGCTCATAACTCATTTGTTTTCTGAATATTTTATTGTTATCTTCGCTCATTTGATGCTGTATTGCATTTGTATTGCGTTTGTGTTTACATGGCAAATATAGAGAACTCTCTGTAATATTCAAAGAAATATGCAGAGAAATTTCTAATAATTTTAACGCAAAAGTAGCATTATATTATGGCACAAGGAGTTAAGGAAAGATTAATTGCTTTTTTGAAAAATGAGGGTTTGTCGCAGGCTAAATTTGAGCGTATCTGCGGCTTTTCCAATGGTTATGTAAACAACATTCGCAATGGTATTGGAGCTGATAAGTTGCAGACAATTCTCTGTAAATTCCCGGCTCTGAACGCTAACTGGCTTGTCAATGGAGAAGGGGAGATGTCCGCTCCATCACAGAGAGCAGGAGATCATAGTGTCGTTATTGGCAATCATAATCACCATAGTTCAATCGATATCGACAACCGCCAATATTATTCCGACAGCCCCGATGTCCTCCGCGCCCAGATCGAGCTCCTCGACGAGCGCATCAAGGAGAAGGACGCCCAGATCAAGGAGAAGGACGCCCAGATCAAGGAGAAGGACGCCCAGATCAACCGTCTCCTCTCCATCCTCGAAAAGCAATAAGAAAGGCCCCACCTCCCGGCGTGGCCTTCCCCTGATGTTACAAAACAATTAATGTAGATATAAAGCTTGTCTATAGCCCAAATTTAGGATTAACACACAATAACAACTATGAGTAAAGAAAATTATCAATCAGGCAAAATCCCGGCATCCTCACCGAAGAACCAGCCGGTTCCGACACTGCCTCCACCTGCGCCGCCATCGGAGTTGAATGATGTTCCGGTTAAAAGATGAATATGCACAGGCCGATGAGAAGAACCAGTCCTAACGCTATTCCGGCTAAGGTCATAGTCAACCCGACCCGATAGGCGGAACACATCCTTCTCCTCAGCTCGGTATTCTTCTTATGCCTCTCATCAAGGTCCACGAGATATGCAAGTTTCCGGAAGTGTGCCTGTTCGCCTTTGGGATATCCGTTCAGCCAGTCCAAGGCTTCCTCGGATAGCAACACACTCGGTTCGCCTCCTTCAGGATAAACCGTGACATTGTACAGGACGCCAAACCACATCTGTGCGGCGGGAACAGATAATGCCACTATGCCGTAAGCGGTCATCAGCATCACGAGCAATGATCCTTCTTGACTGGCCAATGTTCCGACAAGGATGCCGATGAGGGAAACGATGGCAGCCAGATACCATCCCAAAAAAGTCTGAACCTGCTGCTGGGTCTTGGCTATGGCATCGAAGTCGTTCCTGAGTGCGGCCCTCGCCTCTTCATAAGCCAGATCCACAAGTTTGGAAGGAAACTCTTTTGAGTCTATTTCGAAATACTTTCTCATATAGATCTTTTCTGCAAACATAACAAAATTTTGGAAACATTAAAAGATTAATGCAAAACGATAAGCATATTGGTGGAAGGAAAACGTCTGGAAGGAGCCGTGGCGTGCGCCAAATTTGCGCCAAACGCCCCGATTCATCCGCTCTGGACGGCTTTCAGTTGGGGGTAAGAATCCCCGAAAATGCCCGTGAAATGTCCTTCCCCCGCTACGAATTTGCCGTAACTTCTTGCGTGTCAAGAAATTGCGGC
>ERZ1034855.109-NODE-109-length-44064-cov-187.479288_pt1 | contig 44064 bp, 75 predicted proteins | sample MGYA00520699_ERZ1034855 | MGnify/ENA primary metagenome ERZ1034855 (study PRJEB33766, sample SAMN09781730) | gut metagenome | biome: gut microbiome | host: Homo sapiens | place: Madagascar | study: EMG produced TPA metagenomics assembly of the PRJNA485056 data...
TTTTTGCGCCCAGAGGGCGCGAAAGACCGTACAAAATGCACCACTAGGGGCGGCGGAGAAAATCCGGTTTTTGGAAGTGGGGGTATGTTATGTCTACCCGCCCCGCCGCCGAAGGCCCCGCCGCGCGCCGCCGTGCTCTTGTGATCTGCCCGCCCCGGCCCCGTCTATCTTTGCCGTATGTCCTGCCCGCTGCTCTGCTCCTTGTCGCTCCGCTGCTCTCCGCTCTGATCCCTCGCCCGTCCTCGCCTTTTGCCGGCGCTCTCTCCCGACAGCCTCCAGCAGCTCCCGCATTTTACGCCCGGGGCTACCACCGTTCCGGCGGCGCGTCGAAGCCTCCCGCGCCGTGGTCCATCTCCGTGTGTGTCTCCTCGTGGCACCGCTTGCACAGACACTCTAAATTGCTCTGCGCTAACGCCAAATGCGGCGCCCGTAAAAGGGGGGTTTTGTGGTGTACCTGCTCGGCGGGGGAGTACAAGCCACGCCGCTTGCAGCGCTGGCACTCGTTATGCTGTAATTTCCGCGCTTCCGCTGCCGCCTGCTGCCACATATACGTCCGGTAAAACGCCGGTGCCCCGCCGGTCTCCAGCAGCTCCCGCACTCTCTGCGCCCTGGTATTCTCCACGCCCGCGCCCTCCTTATGCCTTTATTTTGCCGCCCCTAGTGGTGCATTTTGTACGGTCTTTCGCGCCCTCTGGGCGCAAAAAAAAGCGCAGCCGTTAAGCTGCGCCTAGTGAATAAAAAAATAAGCGGACGCTTTCGCGCCCGCTCGTCCTACATTTTATCGCATATTATGGTGTCATCCTCCGCGCCATACCCCAGCAACCACTCAATTTCCGCATCCTCACTGTAATCCGCGTGCAGCGTCAGCATGAACTCGTTTGACTGCTCGTCCCATGACAGGTCGTCCCAGTCCGGCATGCACGATTTTAGCTCATCATGCGCGAGTATGTATTCCCCCATCTTTTCCTTTGCCACGCGGAAGCGCTGTTCCCGCTCCGCTATAACTTTTGCTTGCGCCTCCTTGAGCATCCGGGCCATGTTAAGCCGCACACCCTTCTTTCCAGGCGCGGCGACGATCTCATGGCCGCGCCGCTCGAACCCTTGCTCTTGCAGCATCTGATCCACGATCTCATCATACCGCACTAGCTCAACGCCTGCCAACCACTCACCAAAATGCGCCCCGGCCCATACCCGGTTATAATCTTCTGGCAGCCACGCCACGCGCTGCCCGCCCTCTCTATTGTCCACCCTTGTCGTCCTCCTATCAATGTTACTGTCTCCAGTATATCACCTTTCCGCCGCACGTCAAGCCGTCTTCTCAACCCACCCGGCCCCGACAAACTCGCCGCAAGCCTCTATGCTGATGTCTCGCCCGTAGGCCTCATAGTCAAAATACCCCCTCGCCCACTGCGGCAGCTCGTCAATCGCGCCGGTCTCCTCGGCGTAGTACCACCCCAAATCCTCCACGTTGTCCACGCCCTCGATCAGCGTATATGCTCCGTCCTGCACCTCCTCGCACAGCTCCAGCAGCCCCGCCGCGTCCCTTGCAAAACATGCCATCCCTGCCTCTATCACCGCCGCCAATGTCAGCCGCTCTTGCTCGTCCATGTCCTCCAGCGCTTCCGCCAGCTCCTCCAGCTTGTCCAGGCTCTCAAACTCTCCAAGCTTGCTTTCGATCCCCGGCACGTCCTCGGCCTCGTAGTCTGTAAAAAAGACCTCTTCCGGCGCTCCGATCCGCTCCCATGCGGCCTTCCGCTCAGCCTCGCTTGCCGGTAAGCCCAGCCACTCGCCCCGCAGTTCCCCAGCGGCGTATGCGCCCAGATTGGTAATAAAAACGTTGAGTGTTGCCATTTTGTTGTCCTCCTGTTGTTGTTGTTTTTGTTTTGGTTCTCACTGGAGCGCCGGACAGCTCCGGCGCTCTGTCAGAATCAATGCATGTCCTCCTCATAATCAAAACAAAGTTCCGCCGTGCTTTCCCATCCCTCATACTCGTTAGGATTGCCCCAAGTCTCCGTTGGCTCTCCTGCGTTAAATTTTTCGACCTCCTTTTCCCAGAAGCCGACCTCCTCGGCGTACTGCTCCCCCGTGATCTCTGCGCCCCACATCAGATGATCTTCCACCATCGCATCGAAAAAGTCTTCGCCCCATCGTTCCCCGTTCCACGCTCTCAGCGTGATTTCCTTTTCTGCTCCATCTACATACAGTTTCATTTTGTTCTCCTTTCCGCCGCCCCTCGGCGACTGTCCGTTTGTTAGCATCCCACGCGCTCCACAAATAGTCCGTCCCACTCAAACCGGCTCGCGTGTAAATTTAGCTCGTACTCCTCCAGGTCTGCCGGGTAAATCCAAGCGGACGCATACCCGGATGAGCTTGTATCATACTCTCGCCGCCAGCGCTCACGCCTTACTAACCGTTCCGCCTCTTTCCGGGTGATCCGCTCCCACTCGTCCGGCACCTCAAAGCCGTTCATGGTCTCGTCTGTGTAGTACACATTGTATGTGTTCGCAAAGTCCCTCCAGTAGTCGACATAATATTTTTTCATTTTGTTCTCCTTTCCGCCGCCCCTCGGCGGCTGTCCGTTTGGTTGTTGTTTTGCTGTTGTGCCCATATTATAAGCCCGCTTATACCGTTTTGTCTATTCGCGTTTTGTATAAGCCTGCATATAATTTTTTGTGCATTTTGTATAATCCTGCATATATCTATTGATTTTTTCTGCCTGCCGTGCTATTTTGGATGTGTATAACTATGCCATTTTGGAGGTGATCCCATGGCAACAGAGGCACAGCGCCGCGCCGTCCAGGCATACCGGCAGCGCCAAGACGCTTTTACCGTCCGTCCGTCCGCTGCTACCGGCGCAGCCATTCGCTCCGCCGCAGCCGCAGCCGGTCAGAGCGTCCAGCGTTATATTTTGGATGCCGTCGCCGCCCGCATGGCGGCAGAACAGGCCCCCCAGCCCCGCGACGATTAACCCCGGCGCGGGTTTGGGTCAACTGCGCCATTTTTCACCTGGTACCGGCCCCGCCGGTGCTTGGTATGGGGTAACTGTGCCATTTTGGAGGTGGTACCATGTCTATTTGTTCTGTCCGCCCGGTCTTGTCCCTGGGTATGGGTGATCTGCGCCCATTTGCGCCCCTTGTTGGTCTTTCTCTGGGCGATCTGCGCCCATTTGCGCCCCTTCCCGGTTCCTTTTGGCGTTATGTCACCCTGCCCCATTTCGGCCCCCGATTTTTGCCCGTTTTTGCAAATTTTCGTGGTTCCGGCTCCCGCCCGCGAGGTCTTCGGTTTCGTCCGGATCAAAAAAACAAAAAACTTTTTCTCCCCCCTCCGCCGCGCCGCGCGAACGGTTGCGCCGCCGGGACAAAAAAGTTTCCATTCATTCAGAAAAGCCGCTATGCATAACGCATAACGGCTTTTCCCTTATTCGTTTGGAAATACTTTCTCGTATTCTTCCATCCTCAGGTTCTCCAGCGCCCAGTATCGTGCATCATCCTCCGACATGAGTTCCCGGCTCCGCTTCTGCACAACCTGTAGCCCCTCCTCGCTTCCCCCGGCCCGTTCCGTTGTAATCAGGTGGTAGTTCCCGGCTCCGTCCCGGCACAGTGATTCTTCCTTCGTCTTTTTTGCGACCTCATACCATACGCCAAATTCTTCCCCCGCTCCAAGGCTTCTTGCCTTTATCGTTGTTTGATTCTCACGTTCCCCTAAGACTTCCCGCAAGATTTTCATGGCGGAAGTGCAACCCCCGTTGACTTTCGTTTCCGTCACTTCGAGCATCCCGTCCGTTCCCCCGCAGAACTTCGTGGTCTGTGCCGCCCCGGTTCTTACGTTTTCCACCGTTACCTGCACGGTAAAGGTTTCTTCTGTTCTTTTTCCCATAATTCTCTCCTTTCTGTCTCGTTTTTCTTGTTTTTCTTCCCGGCATTTTCTCCTGCATTTTTCTTCGGCTTTTCCCATCCCCGGGAATGCTTTTCTCCCGGAACCCTCGCAAACAATTTTCAGTTTTTGGAGGGGGGGTATAAATACCCCAGCTTGGTTGCCACCAGCCGCATAAAACGCCGGTTGTAGTGTGCCGCCCGCTCATGCCCGTACCCCACCGCAAAAGCCGCCCCGTCCAGCGTGTGCGTCCCCTTGATGTGGTACATCTCCAGCATATTGTAGACCGGTTCCATTCCCTCCGTCCGCTTTACTTCCTCCAGTGCCGCTGTCACCGCGTCCACTTCTTCTCTCTGCCTTGGTGGCAGCTTGTCGTATTCTTTTTTTCGCCGCGTATATGCCCTCAGTGCAATCCGCACCTGTGCCCACCAGTCAGCTTTCATGGCATTTCCCCATGTCCCAAGCCCAACCGCTGACCCCCTTGCATTTTTTGCAGTGGAGGTGATTGCAGTATTTGCAGTCCTCTTTTTTCAGCTGCTCCATAGCCTTGGGGAACATATCTCCGTACCATTTTGCCATGCCCAGCAGCGCCCCGAAGCTGGTTGCCACGCCCTGAATGTCCCTGGAGAAATCCGCCTGAATCCCATCAATTTTGCTTTTGTTGCTGATGGGCGCACTTCCCCCTTGGTTTTTTGCCGCGTCCATTGTTACGATTTTTTTGCCCATATTCGTCTCCTTCCTGCGGCCCCCATTTGTATTCCGCCGGGGCCTGGCGGTCTGGGTTCCCGTCTGTGCGTCCCGCCCTGCGGCATGGTGGATTCGAACCACCCGGTGCCCCGATCGTGCGAATTACGCGCCTACGCCATTTGCCGCTTATCCATTGCTGGGAGGCCGACTTGCACGGCCTTCTGTTGGATCGGAGGAGCCCAACGCGCTTCTTGCCCCAGCGTTCTATTTCTTTGCCCTCCGTTTTGGCGGAATTCGTTTTCCGTCCCGCCGGTATAACCGCGCGAACAGGTAAACGCTCCCGTACTCGTCAGAGTGGAACTGGTTGATGTCTGCGATTTCGTATTCCGGGAAGATTTCATTCCACGCATTGAATTCCCCGTCTGCCAGCTCCAGCGCCTTCTTCCGGCTTCTTACCTTCGTGTCGCTGATCTCCGGCTCCGGATCAATCAGGTTCCGGCTTCCGTTCCATGCCTTGTATGTGATCCGTTCCTCGTCCGGGTTGTGATGGGACTTTGTGATGTAGCCCACCAGCGCAGCTACGCCGTTCTGGTCAAATTGCAGCCGCTTGGAGTTGGCATACCCATTCCCCCACAGCTTTTCCAGCTTGTCCCGGTCAATCCCGCCGGAAAGAATCATGTGGACGTGATATCTGCCTTTTTTGCTTTTTTCCATCTGCCATACGTACTTCAGTTCGATCCCGGCTTTCTTATACTGCGCCCGCAGCTTCCGGATATATTTTTGCAGCTCCTTCACCGCTTCTTCCTCGCTTCCCGGATTTTCCCGGTATGTAAGGGTCATGCTCAGGTCTTCCCAGCTAAAGTTCGTGTTGACGATTCGGGTTAGCCGCTCCCTCGCATGTCTCTGGTTGAGCTTTGTTTGCACCTCCCGGCTCACTCTCTTTTTCGTCCGCTTCCCCTGTACCGGTTTTGCGCATGGAACAACAGGATAGCAGTATGCATCCAGGTACTCGCCGCACCGGTAATATTTCAGCCGGTAGATTGTTTTCCCTATCATTCCTGCTCCCCCTTGTCCTTGACTTAATACACCTTACAAGCCTGATTCAGGGGTTTCCCCCTGCTTCTTTTTTGCGCTCCATTTCCTTATACTTCCTGCACTTCGATCCGGAATTTCTCCCGCATCAGCTTCTTTTTGATCTCATAGGTTCTGGTCTTCGTTGCTTTTGATTTTACGTCCTCTACTATATATAATGTATACCCGCCGTTTCCGTCCCGTTTTTTGTAGGTAAAGTCTGCCTTGTATACGATAGCCCGTACCCGCTCCCCGTTTGGCCTTGTGAAGGCCTCCTGGAGCGTGAAGTTGACCTGTAGCCGCAAATCGTCAATTTCTCCCGCGTCCTGCCTTGCCAGCAGCTCCAGGTACCGTTTTGCTTCCTTCTTGCTGTCGAATTTGATTCCATTTGCTTCCGTTTTTACGTTCCGATATTTCCCCGGTTTTGGCTGCTCGGCGGGAGTCGGTTTTCCCCGCTCCCGCTCCGCTATTTTTGCCAGAATTTGCTTTTGATACCGTTCCGGCAATTTTGAGATATCGTCAATCTGCATCTCAGTAGTAATACCTCCATACCTCCCGGCCCTTCTTCTCCACCGGCTCATAATCGGTGATAACCTTGATCGTCGCCGCGCTTTCTCCCTCTTTTATCAGCTCGGCAACCTTCCTCATGCATTCCACCCGATCTTCTGTCCTGAGCAGTAACTCCCCCGGTTCCCCGTATTCCGTTTTCAGCCGGTAGATGTTGTATTTCACTGTTTCCCCTCCTCCTGGACGATTGATAACTGTTCGTCCTTGGATTCTCGCGTGGTTTCCTCTGTGGAATTCCCCCACTTGCAGTTGTCCATCTCGTCAATAGTCAGCTTGTAATTCAATGCGTAGTTCCCAATCAACTGCTTCCCACACCTGAATGTCAGTTCTTTCAGCAGCGCGAGGAAATTTTTCGTGATGAATTGCTCCGGCAGGATCACGGCCTGTAAGAGTAGCCCGGATTTCACCGCCAAATAATTCGTGCCTCCGTTTTTCCGAATGTAAAATTCCAGCCCTGTTTCTCCGTCCAGTGGGCTCATGTAGTCACTCCGTATGAAAATTACCCCATTCTCCGTCGTCCCATACGCCTGCATGGCCGTCCCATATAGGTAAAGGGACGGCAGCGCCCCAGCAATCTCCTGTTCCGTGTCGTCCAGATCCCCAAGATTCACCGATTCCGGCAACTCCCTGTTGCTTACGTTCCAGGAATCGAATTTATCCTCAGCCACATCAAAAATCCTGAGCAGAGTTTCCTTCTCCAGCGGTGGCAAGCCGTTGGCGGCATAGACCGCATAGCCGTTAGAAATCCACTGTTGGGTCATGATGCTGCCCGTCCCGCAATCCGATTCCCACTTTTGATAGATGATGGCCCGCTTTTCCTGCTTGCACAGGGCCGCTATCCGTTTGAGTTTCAATGTGCTTCGTCCCTCCTAGCATCCATGCTTATCTCTAATCGGTTCGGATATCCTTCCCAGGTTATTTCTGTCCCGCAGAATGGGCATAGCTTCATTTTTCCCATATCACGCCTCCGGCAATTTCATATTGGTTCTGCCTGATTTCCCACATCTCCGCATCATAACGGTCTGCTTGGTCTCTCACTTTAATCAGTGTCTTTGTCAGCCCATATCTTCCCCACTCTTTTTCAGCCTGTCCATCCGTTGCCTTTCCCCAAAGCATTACATCCATGTAATAGCTCCCTTTTTCGTTTTGGAGCAGTCCCCATCGAATTCCCCATTCTTTCCCATCTTCTTCATGTAGCTTTTTAACTCTGTAAAGCCATCTGTGTATAATAGCCAGTGCTTTCTTCTTCTCCGCTGGCATCTCCCGGAATGTAAATTCTGCGATATCTCCGCAGTACGTAATAACCCGCTCCGGCGCTTCTTCTTTTCGCTTTCCCCGCACCTTATTCCTTCCTCGCTTCGCCGCTTCCGCCTGTCTCCTTTTCCGGCATTCTCCGCATAAAAACGCATTCGATCCTCCCAGAAACACTTTCCCGCAGTCCTGGCATATCTCCTTTGCCACTGTCTCCACCTCCGTCTATCTTGGCCCCACAATGGGGACAATTGTGTATTTTTCTTTCTTGATGTGCGCCAGCCCCCCGCAGAATGGACATAGCTTCAATTCTTCCATTTCACACCTCCGCAATCGTTGGATTGTCTGCATATGCTTCGTTTCGTCACCCTGATACCTCCCGAGACCAGTAGCGCTTTCGGCACTCTTTGCATTCCCCGTCGCATCCGTAATTTTTAATGATCAGCTGAGGACATATTCCAAGCACTCCGTCAGCATACACGTTTGCATCGGGATACCGCTCCAGAAACACGCTCTGCCGTGTTTCCACCGGATTCTCCTTCGCCCATTTCTCTACAATGGCCACAATTTTCTCTGGCTCTTGCGCCTCCATTGTTCTGCACTCTCCGTGGCCTATCGGGCACCCCTTGCATGAAGCATGTTCCGCACACATTCTTGCCTGTTCTCTCAAATATTTCGCTGCGTCCATCGTGTCTCTGCCCCCATTCTCTCTTTCGGCATCTTCTTGCTCCTTTTCGCCTTCCACACGGACACCTTGTCCATATACATCTTTATATCCGCTTCCTCGCACGGAATTTTCCCGGTTTCGATTGTCCTTATAACATATGCCATCGTTTCTTCCCAACTGGCGCTGAACCCGCACCCCTGTAACGTTTCGTTTATTCTCCGCTCCAGCCACCGTGCGTACCTGCACGCCCTGTTTGCCGCATTTCTCTGAAATCCCAGCGCCATAAGCTGCTTCACAAATGTTTTGCGTTTCATCTTTCTTCTCCTATATATTATTTGGGTGATTTCGGTCCCAGCTATACACAGGGTGTTTTTTACTCCTTTTGGCTATCCATTTAAAAAACAACATCCTGAGTGTTAATTCTGCTGTTTTTGGTGTGACGTTTTGTGGCACCATTTGGCCCTCACAAATTTTTTTGAGGTTGTATTCCCACGCCACTTTAACCTCGCGCCATCCTTTCGCATAGTTCGCGTCCCTGGTCGCTAGTAATCGGCGGCACGCCGCATTAGCGTCATTCCGTGAAACGCCCAGTGCCATAAGCTGCTTCACAAATGTTTTACGCTTCATTTTCTCAATCCTCCTCTGCTGCCTTCTTGTGTGGTCTCCCCGGAATCAATATCCATCCGCGAACAAACTCTGCTGTGCTGTAAACTCTTGGAACGCTTCTTCCTGCCGCCGGAAGAAGTCCGTGTTAAGTTCAAATCCAATGAAGTCCAGCCCCGCCTCATAAGCGGCTCTTCTGCTGGTTCCGCTCCCAACGTGTGTGTCTAATATCTTGTATCCTTTCTTGGCGTATTTTTGATAAATCCACCGGTATAGTGCCAGTGGTTTTTGAGTAGGATGTATTCTTTTGCTGTCCCCCCCGACATTCCCAAAATACGGATAGTCAAAACAATTCGCTGTTTTTTTGAAACTCGTCCACGCAAGCTCACCATCAGCGTATGTATTTACCGGATTATGTTTATACCAGAAAATGAATTCTTTCGTTGCCGGGAGCATATCAGATAGATGGTTGTATCCCCATATGATCTGATTTTTACTTACTCGCATCAGCTCCTCAAAATATGCCTTTGTCGGTTTCATGTCGTTCGCCATGCAAACATCTCCGTATTTTCTTATGCTGCTTGTTGCTTTGGACGCCTTTTCGATCCCATATGGTGGGTCTACTACCGCCAAATCAAAATATCCGTCCGGGTATTCCTTCATTCCGTCCATGCAGTCCGTGTTATAGACAATATTGGTCACGTTGCCATCTCCTGTGTCTCCGGCAGTTCCATCCATCCGGTAACGCCTGTAACTAGCTCTCCATTATAGTCAACATAACGGATACCACCGCCATAGCCGACGTAAGCACATCCAATAATTATGCCTCCGATCCCGACGCGCAGAAGTATCCATTTGTGCAGCACGGGTTGCCTCTCTTCCACGCTCACCCACGGCCCCGGCATCCTCGAAATAACCGAAATCGCCATAGCCGCCGCAGTCGCTGCTTCGGTGCTACCCTTGCAGTCCTCCGCAAATCCCCGCAGCGCCTTAATGGCTTCCGCGCGGTCAATGTAATCAGCCATCTTTTATTTTCTCCTTCCGTTCAGCCTGTCCGGGTAGTCTCCGTTCGGGCACATCCAGTCCATTGGAAACTCCGGCGGTATAGCCCTCATCCCATACTGTTCCGGCTCAAACCCGGCTACCGCAAATAAGCTCATCTGTATTCCGTCCATTATTTCTGCCATCTGGCGATAGTAATAGATAATGTGGTTCCTGACCAGATTCATGTTGATCCCGTCCTCCCACCCGGGGTCGCTGCATCCGTGCAAATGGATGCGATCCCACCGGCGGAACTCGTTTTCAATCTGCTGCCGCAGGTCTTCTTTTGTAACCGTCTTTTTCGATTTTGCCATGTTCCAGACTCCTATATCTTTGAGCCCCGCCCCGGCTATCCTTTCCATATGTCCAGTATGGAGGAGGTGCATTACACCTACCTTTATAAAATAATGTTCCGGGGCGGGGCGCAAATTCGTGATTTATTCGTTCAGCAGTTTCTCCAACCGTGCCGCTGCATCCATTGATATCCGGTCAACATCACAGCTCTCCCATTCGTGCCCGTTCCACTCCTCTTTTTTTGTTGTACCTGCACGTTTTGCACGGCTCATCTCCGGTCATTGGTGTTGCGGCACACCGCAGCGCCCGAACCAGCTCACGATCCTGTTCCGTCATTCCCGCTCCTCCTTTCTCCCCAGCAGCCAATCCGTCGAGCATTCCAGCCCATCCGCAATCGCCGCCAGCGCATCTGCGCTCATCATTGTTTTTCTCGATACGTATGCGCCGATGTTTGCCGCCGGTACCCCGCACTTTCTCGATAAGCCGCGCATCGTCAAGCCCAGCTCAAACATTCTGACCTTCATCCGCCTGGATAGTTGCGTCTTGACCTGCTCTTTCTGCTTTGTTTTCATCCTTCTCTCCCCTTCCCCGCCATCGACATGACATAGTTTTCCAGCTTGAGGTATCCCGCCACCGTGACTCCCTTGTCGTTCCTCGCCTTGTCCAGCAGCTTTTCCCGCTCCCGGCTAGATACCTGCGCCATTGCGGCTAGGTATCCGTCAAAGTTTTTTCCATTGTCCATTTCTCGTCCTCCTCGGCATTTCTCGCACAGGGTTCCCCCGTACAGTTTTTTTGTTTTTTGCATAATGCAGCGCAGCGGAATGTCCGTCTCCCGGAATGTATGCGTCTTTCTGTCCGCCTTCAGAATCCTTTCTCCGCATTGACTGCACCGAAAATACACGTCTCTCATTGTTTCCCCTTTCGTGGGTGCTCCCCTGGCACGAAGGAGCACCCACATAGATAGGAGTGTATACCAGCCATTGGCCGGTGGGCATGATAACGCTCATGCGGGCGGCTGTTTACAGCATTCTGGTCAGTATCACCGTACAGGCGATAATCAACACCCCCAAGGCCCCGGTGCAGACCCCGTAGAGAAATCTCCATGCGCCTGCTTCCTTCACGCGCTCAGTTTCCTCCGCTCTCGTCTTCCCGTAATGCACAATTCCCATAGGCCGTTGCTCTACCTCCTTCGCCTGGTACTTCGGCATTGCCTTTTCCCACGCTCTGTCCCAGGCTTCGTTCGCCGCCTGCAACGCTGCCTCGGCCTTCTCCGCCCGGATTCTGTCCCGGTTCTCCTGCAAGACCTCCTGCACCATGGCTTTGGCTTCTTCCCTTTCTTCCTTGGTCATTCTCATTTCTCTCCTTCGTAGACTTTGATCGTCCTTTTGATGATATCCCCACCATAGCTGTCCTTGGTCAACTCCAGAAACTCTTTGGTGGTCATGCTGCCGTCAAGATCAATCCCGTGATCCTGAGCGAATGCTGTCCTCCCTTGCAAGCAGCTTCCGGTCAGCCGGTGGTGCCAGCTAAAAAAGTCCCGGTTCGGATATCGTTCGTGGATACTGTGTGCCGCCATGAACTTTTCGATTCGTTCATCCTCCGGCATGTCGTCGAATAGCTTTTCCAGGAGCGCATCCCGCGCCTCTCTCAGTGTTTTCCCGTGGGCAAACAGTCCGTTCTGCTTGACAATAAAGCACTTCTCTGTGGTCAAATTCGAATGGAGGATTCGTCCCATAGCGTAGGTGTCGTGGCACGCATCAATAAGTGTTTTCAGTCCATCAACCCGATAGACTGTCTGCCCGTTTAGTGCCTTGATGCCGGAGCCGTCGCCGTAGCCGTAGCCGTCGCCGTAGCCGTAGCCGTAGCCGGAGCCGGAGCCGTCGCCGTCGCCGGAGCCGTAGCCGGAGCCGTCGCCGGAGCCGTAGCCGGAGCCGGAGCCGTCGCCGGAGCCGTAGCCGGAGCCGTCGCCGGAGCCGTAGCCGGAGCCGTCGCCGGAGCCGTCGCCGGAGCCGGGATTCAGAAATGCCAGGATCTTCTGGTCAAGTGTCAGGCCCTCCATGGCTTCACCGCCTCAATGGATTCCATCGCTGCATCGGTACAAGGAATAATTTCGATAGCGTCCAGAACCTCCAAGCTATCTAACGTCACGGTAAATTTGCAGCTATCCGGTTGTTTTACGCCTTCCAGCGCCATCTGCATAAGGCTTGCGGCGCCGTACCATCTCCACAGGCACCGGGCATTTTTCATTGCAATGTTCTGCCCATCCCGCTTTTCAATCTCGCCAAAGAACACGCCGCTTCGGTCACACCGCACAATGTACTTCTGATTTTCCATATGTTTTCCTTTCTGCGTTTCAGCTCGCCAGCTTTTTTTATTGTTCCCCTCGGATTCTGTACGGCACCAGTGCCTTATACGTTTTGCTCCGGATTCTCTCCTGTTCCTTCGCAGCTCTGATTTTCTCCCGCTCCCTGCGGAACTTTATGTACCTCTCGCAGCTGTCGTGGCATACCCCGGTTCTCTCCCGGCAATCCTTACACGGCGCGTTCATCCTGTTTCCCCCGCTCTATAGCCGCTTGGATTGCCCCAGGCCCTGCCTCTTTAATGTACTGCATCCACGCCTTCTCCCTGTCCTTTTCGCTGATAGGGTCGGCCCGGATGATTTCTCTGTCAGCTCGTCTCACCACAATCATTGTCTTCCCCTTCCAACACAACCACCAGTGTTTTGTCCTCAATGTGCCAGCTCTGCACACTATGCAGCAGCACCCATGTTGGGAGCATCGTTGTTTCGTGCGCCTCCCCATGCAGAAGGAACCTCCAGGTATCTGCCCATACCAGTGCTGCCAGAAAATCCGGATCCTCTCCGGCCTTCTGCCATACGTTATTTCCCGCCACTTTCATGCTGTTCCCCTCAATCCAACGTCGGCGTTACCGCGCCGCCCACCATTGATTCTGGCAAAATGGATACCTCATAGTGATATGGATCCACATCAGCCCCGGACACATCATGCACAATGTATGTTGTCCATTCGCTCAGATAGATAAAATCCTTTTTGTACGTGTTTTTTCCTACCTCGCTGATAATTGTCAGCTCGTTTTCATCGCTGTTCTGCATGGAGAACGTGCCCGTCAGCTCATAGAGCACCTGGTTATTTCTCACGTTGATTACCGTGATCTTCCTCTCCACGTTAAAGTTGTCGGCTTCCTTCGATACGTTGTGGCTCACCATGCAGCTTTTAGTGCATCCGGTCAACGCCAATGCGCACATGGTGCTGACCGCTGCCAGCTTAATTCCTCTCTTCCAGTTCTTCACCCTTGTCTTCCTCCTTCTTCTGGTTCGCCCGCTCCGCTGCTTCCTCGATTTTCGCGAAAAAGTAGCCCTTGTCAAATTCGGTCAGCTTCGGGAATCCTTCCCGGATCACCTCTGCCATTTTCTTTTCCTGCTCAGACATTTAATCTCCCCCTTTCTTTCCGTTGTTTATCGGCTGATAATCATCACACAAAAGCTCTTTGCTGCACCCAACTAGCAGCGGCTTTCTCCACAGGCTATCGCTGACCGCCACCGAAAACTTGCAGCCAAGGCATTGTCCGCTCCTGCAATGTTCGAGCTTTCCGCCGTATGCCTTGTTTTTCTCCTCGACTTCTTTGAGCAGTACTTTCAACCGCTTGTTTTCCTCCAGCAGCTCACGCTTTTTCATTCTTCGCATTTTCTTCTCCTTTCTTCTTGCTCCGCCTCCCATTCCGTGGTAAAATCCCACTGGAAGGAGGTGACCCACTTGATTATTGACGAATCTTCTCGTGCTTCGCTCGATGCTCTAATTGCCGGTGAACCGGACCTTCCGAAGGGCGTATATTCCTTCCAAGCCGCGCTTTCTCTCATTCCGCTTGATGAGGTTGCCGCCCACCGCGTTATCCGTTCGCTGCTTTCCTCTGGCCTTTTGGAACTGGCCCACGATCAAAAAGGGAATGAAGCCGGTGTTGCTCTTTCTCAGCGGGGTCTTTGCTATAAAGAGCTGCAAAAGCTGGAAACAAAAGCCCGCTGGAAGGAGCGTATTATTGGCTTCGTTTTTGGCGTGTTGACGTCCGTTGTTGCTACAGCCATCCTTTCAGTTTTAGCAGCGTAATGATTGCCATGCTTATCGCCCATCCGATAAAATACCATACCCAATACCGCCAATCCTCTTTCACATTCCCCCTCCTTTCTTCTTGCCCTGCCTCCCATCCCGTGGTAAAATCCCACTAGAAGAAGGTGATCTCATGGATAAACTGTCTCGCGCTGTCCTCGACGATGTGTCCCAGCGCCCGGACGAGTATAAGCTCTTTTACGTCCGCGATATATTGGATTCCACCGCCGAAACATTTCATGTGGATTCAGCGCGTTTCCAATCCTGCATTGAGGATTTGGAAACAAAGGGCTACTTGAAGTTCTTGCATAACTCAACTGGCGAAATCCTCGGCTTTGCCCCAACCTATAGCGGCTACCGCTGGAAGGTCTTGTCCGTACTCAAGATTTTGGATGTCGTTGTATTCCATATTCTTCTTCCGGTCATTGCTTCTGTTGTCACGTCTTTAATCTTAGCGTGATGATTGCTGTCACTACGCTGATTAAGATGATCCATATGATTTCCAGTGCCCTTGCCCACCACGGCCCTTTCCCGTTCCAGTCATTCCACATCTCCGCCCCTCCCTCACCTCCCGGTGTTTTCCGAATCATTGCGCAGCCCACAACAGTACGTTTTAAGGACAAAATCGTACATAATGTCAAGGCAATCACGGTCCATGTCGGCTACAAACGACACCAGAAAATCTCTGAGATCGTTCGTGCTTCCGTCCCACTTGCATTCCATAACAGTTCCTCCCTCCTTCCTTCGTTTTTACCTTACGCTGTTATCTTATACCGTATTCTGATATTTGTCAATAGCTTTTTCTGATTTTTTCTTGACTTTTTTACCGTATGGTGTTATTATGTGTTCAGACAGGAGGTGATTTAATGTCTCTTGGCAGCAGAATCCGGTTCGTCCGATCCCAGACTGGTTATAACCAAACCGAATTTGGACGTGAAATCGGAGCTGCGCAAACGTCTGTTTCTGCATGGGAAAAAGACATTTCCGTACCTGTCGATTCTGCCATCATCAGTATTTGTCGGGTTTTCAACATTTCTGAGGAATGGTTGAGAACCGGCGAAGGCCCTATGGAGGTACAGCGCCCGAAGGATGAAGTTATCATGAACTTTTTTAACTCCGTCCTGGAGGATCAGCCGGAATCTATGCGCAAGCGTTTCGTTTCCTCCCTGGCCGCTTTCACCCCGGAAGACTGGGAAGCCGCCGCCGCGCTCATGCAGAAACTCGTAAAAGGAATGGAGTAGGGTTCGCCCTGCTCCATTCCTTTTTTGTCCCGGTGTCTTGTTAATTATGGATTTTTTGTTATAATGGTACTATCTAAATCAAAAAGGAGAGAAAACAATGAAAAAACTACTTTGTGCATCCGTCCTTCTTTCTTTGCTCTTGTGCGGGTGCCAATCTGCCCCTGTCTCCAGCTCGGAACCGTCCTCCGCCAGTGTTGAGGCTCCCGCCGTCTCGGAGGTTATCTCCGCTTCCAATCCCGTATCTGATTTTGAACCAGTCTCCGTTGCCGAATCAGCTGCCGACCCCGAGCCCCAGGAGCCCCTTGTTACGGTTACGATTCCTGCTGTTGTTGATGGTGTTGATTTTTCCGACATGGACATTGATTCCGCCAAGGAGACCTGGGGCTTTGCCGATGCAGTCAAGAATGAAGATGGTTCTATTACCTTCACTATGACCGAATCCATTCAGGATGAATACCTGGCATTTACCCGCAAATCATTCCTTACTGGTTGGTTTTCTTCCACAGCCCAGGAGCCTGAATTCGATTTTATTTTTAATGTTACGTATGACGATCCAACCAGAAGCGCAGAGGTTGTCTTAAAGGATGGGGCGGATTATGATGAAAATAGCGTATCCTTAATGTTTATTCTTGCCATGTTCCAGCGCGAGGTCACTGTCGCATCCGAAATTTGCGGTGATTTCTCCATCACCGTAACCGTTGTTGGCTACGACGGAACGGTTTACGATACTTATGTAGCCGATTCCACAAAGTCCGAAACCGGGGCCGAAGTTGAACCCACCGCTGAATCCCAGCCTGAAACGTCCTCCATCCCTTACGAATACCAGAACGCATTGACCAAGGCAGATAAATACCTCCGGTATTCCTCCTTTTCCTACTCCGGCCTGATTGACCAGTTGGAATACGAGGGTTGCACCACCGAAGCCGCAACCTATGCAGCTGATAACTGCGGCGCGGACTGGTATGAGCAGGCGGTGGAAACGGCAGCAGATTATTTGCGCTATTCCGCATTCTCCTATTCCGGCTTGATTGACCAGCTGGAGTACGAGGGCTTCAGCACACAGGAGGCCACCTATGCAGCTGATAACTGCGGCGCAGATTGGAATGAGCAGGCCGCAAAGAAGGCTTCGGATTACCTGAGTTTTTCTTCCTTTAATCGTTCCCGGCTGATTGAGCAGCTGGAGTTTGAAGGATTCACCCACGACCAGGCGGTTTATGGCGCAGACCAAAATGGCCTGTGATCTTCAGAAAGGAGCGGGAATAATCCCGCTCCTTTTTTATTTGTGTTCCACCCGCAGCTGTGTAAATCGCAGGATCAGCCACAAATCCCGCTCGTCCTGGCACTGATCTACCAGTCGTTTGATCTCCTGTCGGTATGTCTCCATTCCATTTTCTCCATATTTTTCTTTTTTTATTGTCGGATTTGTCGATTGCACAAAATATCGGATTTTGCTATAATATTACGGAGTGTTATCCCGTGGTTTCTCCTTGCCGGTTCTCCCTCCGGGGCCGCTTCCGGCGGCGGATAATCCTCATGGCACTGCCTCATTTCGCCCACCTCCCCGCAGTGTCCCTTGCTGGTTTTATCGTACCACTGTTTCAGTTTCCATTCAATACCATTTTTGTACCATTTAGTGTGCAAATTGCGTTCAACTTTGCACTTTTATGTGCAATATTTCCATTTTTTGAAATGAGGTGTCCATAATGTCCGTTCAGCAGATAGAACTGCTACAAAAAATACGTAAAATGAAGGAAGCAAAGTCTTTGACCTATCAGCAGATTGTGGACGCCTGCATTTCCGCTGGCGAACCAATCAGCCTGAATACCGTCCGTAAGATTCTTACCGCTCCGCTGGAGGAGGCGGTGCAGTGTCGCCCGGTTAATATTCAGGCGGTTGCCCGTGCGGTCATCGGGAACGCCTATGATCCTGATACCGTCCCCCGTGAGGATTTGGACGCTCTCCACTCTCTTCTCGCCGCCCGGGAAGAAATTGACCGGGAGCGTCAGCATGGAATCGCCGAGCGTTCCGCCCAGATTGAGCATTTGCAGCATACCATTGATGAGCAGCAAGCCGAGATTAAGCGAAAATCCCACACGATTAAGATTATGATCCTCTGGGCGGCAATCGTCACCGTTCTGTTAATTGGAGTGACCGCCTGCCTGCTCATTTATCTCATTTGGGACATCATGCACCCAGACGTTGGGATCATGCAGTAAATAAAAAAAGACCGTCCCGGCGGTATGCGCCGAAACGGTCTTGCTTTCCAGTCGTCGGGGAGGACGGCCCAAAACATAGCCTGTTGGAAACCATGTCTTGGAGGAATCAGCATCTTTATTGTATACAATGTCCTCCGGTTTGTCAATGCAAAAATGTAGAATCTGGATACATCATCTAAAATGTTGTCCATGATCGCGTAAAAATTTTAGGAGGCTTGTATGCTATGATGCATGGCGCTTATATTTTAGCCCGGTACTCCACCGAGAACCAGTCCGAGGCCAGTATTGAGGTGCAGGTGGAGCGCTGCCAAGAATGGTGTGAGAAGCAGAACCTTTCTGTGCTGGACGTATTTGCAGACCGCGCAATTTCCGGCATGAAAGAAACCCGCCCGGAGTACCAGCGCATGATGCAGGCCCTATACGCCGGGGGCGCAGACACAGTAGTGATCTACGATCAATCCCGTATGTTCCGCAACATGGTATACTGGTTTCAATTCCGGGAGACGTTGCAGAGAATAGGAGTGCACGTGGTTTCCGTCACCCAGCCTACAGTTGGCGGAGATTTGAACGATCCAGCCGTCTTTCTCAACGAGGGCGTTACGGCGCTATTCAATCAGATGTGGGTTTTACAAACCCAGCAGAAGGTTAGGGAGGGTGTACGGCAGCGGGCAAAATCCGGCAAGCATACCGGCGGCATCCCTGCTCTTGGATACCGCGTGGAAAATGAGCGTCTTGTGATCGACGATGCGGAGGCGGAAACCGTCCGCCTGATTTTTGGACTGTACGCCGCCGGTCAAAGCTACATTGACATCATCGCAGAGTTGAACCGGCGCGGTCTGAAGACCAAGCGTGGCAATGCGTTCGGGAAAAATAGTATCCACGATCTGCTGAAAAATGAGAAGTATGTTGGCCGGTCGTTGTTTGGTGGGAAACCGGTCAGCTATGACGGCACCCGGAACGCCCACGCCGCCCGCGGCGAACACCTGGAGGTAGCATGTCCGTCCATTGTCTCGGAAGAATTGTTTGACGCCGTCCAGGCGAGGCTTGCCGCAAACAAACACCAAAATACAGGAAAGAGGGTTACAGCAGTGGAACAGCCGTTGAAGGGAAGAATTTTTTGTGGAACGTGCGGCGGTGCTATGACGATCCACTATAAATATCCCGCTCGTGGTGGCGAACGGTATGAATATTACAAGTGCGCCACAAAGCAGCGCGGAAAGGGTTGCTCCGGCATGAGCATCCGTAAAGACGAGCTGGAAGAAACGGTTGCTTCCGCTGTTCTTTCCATGCTGGGTGCCCCAAAATCCCGTGACAAGCTGTTGAGCGTCCTAAAGGAGCAGCGCGATAACATCATAAAAACATCCGCCCCGAAATTAAAAGAGTTGCAAGCCGAGTATGACAGCCTCGCATCTCAGATTGAAAAAGCGCTGGATGCCGTCATGGCTGGCCTGACCTCTCCGGCACTGATCGAGCGAACAAATGCACTGGAATCTAAAAAAGCCCAGGTTGCGGAAGAAATCGCTCTGTTAAAATCAAACGTCGAGCACTCTAGCCTTCGTGACGAGCAGCTTGCCCCGCTCCTGGATAAACTGATAAAAAGCGCGAAAGAAAACCCCACTGCAATTTTGGCCGCCGTCCTCCGCGTTGAGGTCTATCCCGATACAATAAAAATTTGGACGATTTTTGACGACGGCCCCGCCCCAGGCAACGGCCCAATCACAAAATCTAACGTTGCGTCCCTCGTAAAATCACCCGATACCGGCAAATGGTCTTTGGGTACATTTATGGGTACCGCATCTGGCGTACCATCAAATGTACCCAACATTTTTGTTGTTGCGGCGTTTTCTGTTTTGCGCGAACATAAAAATAAGGAGAGGGTTTAACCCTCTCCTTATTTTTATTCCGCCACAATCCCGTGATAATATGCCGCAAGTTTTGCTTCCGGCCCCGGCCCGTCTTTGTCAAACAGAAACGCCTTTGCGAGATCAGCGTAAAACTCCACCTTGCTGCACCCATATCTTGTCGCCACGCTGCAATAGTCAGAGTACATCATATTCATGGCGGCGTTCCACTCCTCCGGGGTAATGTGCTCCATCACTACCCCTGCGGTTTTTGCCGCGTCGGTGGTCTGAGCAACCGTCCAGTGCCCACCTGTGCTGCCATCGTCGTTTTTCATGTGGGCGTTCCACTCCTCCAGGTCGTGGTCACCGAGCTTCCCGGCATGGCACACACAATGTTCCATGTCGTTGACGTGCTCCCAGCACTCGATCATGGCATCAACCGCAGCCATGGAGCGAGTGCCTACAGGCTGTGCCAGGTACTCGCTCAGCTCATGCTCCAGTTTGGCCTTGTACTCCCTCAATTTGGTTTTCATGGCGCTGCCTCCTTATGCCAGCTTAACCACACTAGCGCAGACATGGGAGATCGTACCCGCCACGCCGCCTAACGTAGCACTGATGGTGGGAGTGCCGTTGCAGCACACCGGAATATAAATGGTGGTCTCTGCATGGATCGTGTACACAGAGCCAGCAGCTACCGTTTCCTGCGCATTGAGGCAAGGCAGCGTTGCCGTGTCATTGAGTCCCTGGAGAACCGCCACGCCAGCGGCGGACGGCGTGAAGGTCACATCATAGGACACGCGGTAAAGTCCGGAGGCGTTGATCTGGAAGCCCCCTGTGACCGTATCCACAGAGCATCCGGTATCTGTGTTGAGCACACCAAGCACGGATACCGGCGTACCGGTAGAAACAAACGCCTGAGATGCATTGTTATAAGCGTTCTGGGCGCTCTTATAGTGGGGATTTTTAAGATTTCTGTTGCAGCTCATTATATATCTCCTTTCAAAAATGCCCGGGCAAATCCGCCCCGGGCTTATCGCTGTTAGAGCGGTTGATTATTTGTTATGCGCACCCGCAGCCGCTATTGCAGCCGCAGAAAGGGGAAGGGCCTGCAGTGTAGGTATAGCCGTTAGGATAACGGACAACGCCGTACATACGGTTGTCCGCTTCCAGCGCGGAAACCTTGTCCCGCAGCTGCTGGATTTCGTTTGCCTGCATCAGTGCCCGGGTCTGCTCACCCTCGGCGTGGATCGCCGTAGTAATATCGCAGGTCTGCCTGTCGATCTGTGCGGACAGGTTGGCGGTTGCCAGTCTGTTCTCGCAGCAACACTGGGCAATCTGAGACTGGATGTTGTTACCCGTCTGCATGATCGTTGTGTTGGTGCCCGCCTGCGCAAGCGCAACCTCTTTGCCAAGCTGCCCGATGTTGCTCTGCATCTCATACCCTAGGTTGCATACGCCGTTGCCCAGGTTGTTCAGCCGGTCGTTGATCTGCCCAAACTGCTGCCCAAACAGAATCTCCTGCTGAGAGGCCGCAGTTGCATAACGGTCAAGCTCCCCGCTGTTCTGGCGGTTAAAGCCGTTACCACCAAAGCCAAACATGAAAAGGAAGAGCACGACAATGAGGAACCAACCGGAGCCCCAGCCGTTCTCATCATTTGCGCCGCGAGTAACGGCAGCGATGTCACTCAAAGACATAGTGTCCACTAAAATCATCCCTTCTAAAATTTATTACAAACTGTTGCGCACCAGTTTGTTGACAAACAGAAACAGAAATATTATAATACATACACAATAGGCGTTATGGGAGGAATTGCTATGCATGAATGGGCTGTAATTGATGGGTACAACGGGAAATATGAAATCAATCGATTTGGCGTAATCAAGAACACCATTACTGGAAAAATATTAGTCCCGAGTACATCAAAAACGGGGTACCAGTTTGTAAAATTAAATCGACCTGATTCCACGAGGAAAAACGCGCTTGTTCACCGCCTTGTTGCAGAGGTTTTCATCCCGAACCCTCTGAAAAAACCGCAAGTCAATCACATCGACGGTAACAAACGAAACAACTGCGTTGATAACTTAGAATGGGTCACCCCGTCAGAGAATATAAAGCATTCGTTCAGCACTCTCGGGAAAACATCTCCTATGCAGGGGAGAAAGGGGATCTTGAACAAGAATTCTGTACCAATTTATCAGTACGATCTCGACGGGAATTTTGTAAAAAAATGGCCTGCTGTATCAGATGCCGCAAGAGCCCTGAACTGTAATCCGTCGCAGATTATTAACCAGATGGCCGGAAGAATCGTAACCTGCCATGGGTATTTGTGGTCTTATGAGAAAACAGAGCGCATAGACAACTCTCGAGTAAAGCAACGAAAGACGCATAAGCAATGGGGGATATGAGCCCTCTCCGCTTTCACCTTAAGAATTTCATGAATTCTTTCGCTTGCTCTTGGAGCTGCTGGAACTGCTCCTGCGTCATTTGCCCGCTGGAAAGCATCTGCTCCACCTGCTGTTTCGCTCCTTCCGGAGTCATTCCGGCGGCGAATTTGCGGAACTCCGAGATCATAGCAAGCGGGTTATTTGTTTGCTGTTTTTGCGGCTGGCTTTGCCGCAGGAATTGGCTCATTGGGTTTGTCATTGATTGCTGCCTCCAATCTTGCGATTCGTTCTTCAAGGGCTTTCACGTCAACTTCCGGTGTCTCCTGATGCAGAGATATATCAAACGGCTGTGTGGTTCTGCACCCTGCTCCGTCAACCTGACAGAGCCACACAAGCGGCGCTGTATCGTCCATTGCAACAACCCCGCTATTGGGGGCCATTTGGTTAACTAGCGTATTTGCCCCGTCCTGGCCTTTGACATGGACTAACTCATATTTCTGCATCTGCTGTGGTTGCTGGCTGTACTGGTTGTAATAGTTGCCATAGCCTTGATACGGCATATATCCACCATAGTTGTAGGCCATGCCCTCACCTCCTGACTCTATCGTACCGCGCTTCCAGAGCATCCACCATGCGGAAAAAATCCCATAAAAATCTCTTAAAAATATCATTTTCCTCTTGACAGTTACACACGTGTGTAATATAATAAGGGCAGTTAAGGGAGACAACACCACACAACAGGAGGAAATAACAATGAAACTTTACTACATGAGCACCAACGGCTGGAACGCAGTCCTGGCAATCGACGGTGACAGCGCTTGCTATTACACGGACAGCTATGAGGACGAAAACGCGGTAGACGAAAACGGCGAAATCATTGCGTACTACCCCGCACGGCATCCCGATTGGCGCGGTTGGACTGCGGATGAGCATGAGGCAGCGGCAAAGAAATACCTCGCGGCTCTTGCTGATTGGTGCAGTTTTGGCGATTTTCTGCCCGGCACATGGGAAGGCCCCGTGTCCGAGCTGAACGACTCCGAGTGGCCGAATTGGGAGGCCGACGTGGTTGCAGAGTACGACACGGAGGCAAAATGATGGAATCCGCCGAACAAGTTAAAGCGTTGCGGGCCGCCATCGGGCTGACACAAAAAGAGTTTTCAGCCCGGTTTGGCATCCCCCACCGCACCCTCATATCATGGGAGACCGGAGACCGCACCCCGCCGGATTATGCAATCAACCTCCTGCGGGTCGCCGTGTATAGCGTGATTGAAAAACCACGGTGGCAAGCAGGCTGTGAGCAGATTGTTACCATGCCATACATGGAGTTTTGTGACAACTGGCACAAGTGCAAAACCATAAAAAACAGCTACAGTCCGTCACAGAAGACGATTGACGTTTGCATACCGGAATATCTTTATGATCTCTGGCAGGTGATCCCAACGTGGAATATAGAGGATTACCGGCAAACCCTCATAGATAGTGGTCATCCTGAGCTTGCCACCACACAACACGTGCTAGAAATTTTTGCTGACAGTATGCGTGGAAAAACCATGGACGACTGCACCGCCACCTCTGAGGATGATGTCAAGTGGATAAAAAGAGCCCTTGATATCGCAAACGGAGATTGGAGAAATTAAAAGGAGGAATTACTATGGAATCAAAGGCCGACGTATTGGAGCGCTGCAAGGATGAAATACTTCTTTATTACGAGAATTTGAATCAAAATCTCAGTGTTGCCGCCGACGCAATTAGAGACAGCATCTATAATTACAATCGCTCTGTTTTCGCCGACAAATCCATTGAGAACACTGCACGAAACGACATGACCTCGCATTATTTTGAGGTAGCGGGTGAGGTGCGCGCCCAGCTAATCAAGGAACACCGGGACGCATACACCAAGTTGGAGGCTCTGCGCAAATACTATTTCCGTGAGGGTCTCGCCCTTGTCAAGCGGCTCTTTGACAGCAGGCCCCAGGATGAAAAGGACGCGGAGGCAGAACGTGAGCTCAATGACGCATACTCCGTTTGCTATGAGTGGATCAACAGCAAAGAATCCCCGTGATCCTCAAAAAACTACTTGACAGTCCAGCGTAACCATGCTATACTGCCAGCGTAGGGAGACCTACAACTGTTGCATATGCCAGTCATAACCCCACACCTGTGGGGATGAACCTAAGATAGATTGGAGTATGCAGCGTGTCAGGGCTTACGCCCTGTGGATTGAAATATAGATTATATCTTGATCGAGCAAAAATAATCTCCGTCAAAGGCGGAGGTTATTTTTGTTTGGCTACTTGACAAAATCGCCTTTTGATGCTACTATAAATTTGTCTGGGGGACAACCTCAGTGGATTGAAAAGTGTACTTTGTTTAGATTAGTTGCAGCTCGGTCTACCGATGCACAGTCGCAAAAATTCCTCTCCATTTTTGGAGGGGAATTTTTGTAAAACGCCTTGACAGGATCATGTTTTGATGCTATCATGTGTTTGTCAGGGCGTAAGCCCTGTGGATTGAAATATATACTTTATTTAGATTATTTGTATCATGCAAGCCGCTGATGCATAATCGCAAAACTCCCCCTCCATCTCGGAGGGGGAGTTTTTGTTATACCCGTTTCATCTTATTTTTCACCCGTCCGGAAATATGCCGTATCCCGCCAATAGAATACCCCATTGCGTCGCAGCAGCTTTCCATCGTGATTCCTGCCGCCCGCAGGTCAAAAAACTCCCGCTCCAGGCTTGTAAAATTGCAGGCCGCTCGGAAATGCTCAAGTTCCGGTGTCGTGTAGTCCTTGATCTGCATCCCCGTCACCTCCTGTTATCGGCTCAGGATAATCAGCACCCTCAGTGCGCTCAGCGGCATATCCAGCACCATATCATCTCCGCTTCCACTCTTGCCCTTGAGCTTCCCGGCGTCCACCAGCTTGTCCAGCTCCTTGCGGTATCCCTGCGGCACCTCGCCCAGAGTGTGATACCACGGCTCAATGGGCTGGAGTTTCCCGTCTGCGCCAAGGCCTACAACCATATTGGTCTGCATATCTCCTTCCGCGCCGAGATAGTAGGTGTCACCCCCGGCCTCTACCTGCCACGTATTGCTCAACATATAGCCCTCCTTGTCAAAGCTGTACCACTTGTCGTTGATCTTTGCCCATCTGGACTTGTAATAGGTGGATTCTGTGTCCGCATACCACCAGCCCTTATCATCCTTGTTCCATCCCAGCTTGTACTTCCGGCTGTTGGTGACGCTGCCGGAGTTTTTAAGCACGCTGACATCAAACTTACCGGCGCAACCTGTAATCGTGTAGCTGCTGGAGTACTGCCACAAATCCCAGGTGGTCGCCGAAGCGGTGGACGAATACTGGGCGTACCACTGCACGTATTTGCCGATCCGGTCAATGTCCACGTAACGGTGCAGATAGTCCAGGTTGTAGTAGACACCAGCCCGGTACCCCGCCGCCTGAATGGTATCGCAAAACGCCACGGTGTGGGCGTTGAACGCCTCCTTGCCCAGGGTCACGCCCTGCTTTTTTGCGTAGTCCACGGTATCATACTCAAAATCAAAAAATACCGGCAATACGATCTTGTCCTTGTACGGCTGGATCAGTTTGAGGACGTATTCTGCTTCCGCTTTGGCTCCGGCGGCGCTCAGAGCGTAAGAAAAATGGTAGATACCAATATGGACACCATGGGCAATCGCGCCCTCCATATTGCGCACAAAGCAGTTGTCAACGTGGCTCGTTCCGTAGCCGTCCCGGATAATGGCATAGTTAATCCCAGCCTTTTTGACTGCGGCCCAGTCGATTGTGCCGTTGTGCTCGGACACGTCAATACACAGCTGTTTAGCCATTGTCTCCGTCCTCCTCCACATTCACTTCCGGCAGTCCTGCAATGCTCGTCAGCAGGCTCACGATACCCGCCAATGCCGCAGTGCCCACTACCGTCTTCCAGTCCACCGCGCCAATGGTCACGGCGGCGGGAATCATTGCAACTGCCGTCTGCGCCACGGTTTTCACGGCGCGGATACCTGCGGCCTTCCACCACATCTTTGTCTTAATGGTCATGGTCATGATTATCAGCCTCCAAATCTTTAATCCGATGGTTAATGACTTTGATCTGCTCCTCAACGACGGGCATCCGCCGTGCAAATCCATTGTGTTCCCGGACCTCCCGGGTCAGCTCCTCAATCTTCGTCTCCGTGACCGCCTGGTTTTTCTCCAGGTTCGCCTGCATCTTTTTTGCCGTGCTGCGGCTAGTAATCACCACGCCCACCAGCGCCAGCACCCCTGTAATGAGTGGCGGCACGATTGCAATCACAAGCTCCAATAATTACACCTCCGCAAAATATGTTTCGTCTTCAAACCCAGTCGGCACGCCGTCCTCCAGTGCGACATAGAGCCTTGTGCCGTCGGTATAGTGGTACCCCGCTCTGACTTCATGCCCCGCTACCCAGCGCAGTGGATTTGCCAGAGTGCCCAGCGCGTCCGGATCCTCCACCAGCTCCCACGCAAACCCGGCGGAGGAACTGTACACCGGTTGCCATTTGTATCCTACCTTTGGTGCCACCGTCGGCACCGGCTCCTCCGGGATTGCCGCCAGCATTAATGCAAGTTTATCGCTGTCCGTCAGCGGCTCAATGTTGCGCTCCATTTCGAGCTGTGCTTTCTGCATGGCCATGATTTCCTCGGCGGTCATGTCACGGTAGATGCCGTTCTCGTAGATTTTCATCGCTTCACCCCATACACGTTTACAGTATCTCCAGATTGGACAACGGATGTATCCGTAAACATCATATATAGCGCGTATTCACTCGGGTCTGCGGGGCTGACCACATCTATTGTTCTCGCGATGCTCTGCTGCGCCGCCCTGTTGTTCGTGCTCAACGTCCCAACGTTTGTAAACATATCGCCCATCTCTGCGTTGATTTCCAACGCGATGTAGCCGTATGCTCCCGTGACGTAAGTTGCAGCTATCACGTCAACCTCCGCTGTTTTACTTCTGACTCTAAACCAGACATTTTTATTTAACCCACTTACGTAGGTATCGCGTGATATTAGCGCTTTAACCTTGCGGTATGTGCCAAAGTCTGCAAGTTGATAGACGGGCACATCTGCCGTCAGCGCCACATCCGCAATCTTTTCCCACTTCTCTTCGCTCGCCATATCCACCGGCTCCCACGCAGTCGGTACACCGTTATCATCCACCGCAGAGATTTTAACGGTCTGGCCTACGGTTGCGCCGGTGACATTCAGCCCGGCCCCAGCGGGGCCTTGTGGACCGGTAGCACCGGGGTCACCCTTTGGCCCCTGAGCACCGTCAAACTCTCCGGACGCTTTCGCCTGCGCTAGTGCGGCATTGGTGGCGGTCTGTAGCCCGTCCTGCGTAATGTAGTCACCGACTGGCTGTTTGGCATCAAACATCGGTTGCAACTTCTTCTGCGCCTCGCTCCAGGCACTATTTACAGCGGATGTAACCTCGCTCGGTGTGGCAGCTCCAATCCCAGAGGCGGTGATAGTCACGTGCCCGGTCTCACCGTTGACGGAGGATACACCGGCAACGCCGCCACCGTCCTCAAGCGCCTTAATGCGTTTCAGCAGCTCAGGGTCGATGTACTTTAAGTCAAGGGTTTTGACGGCCGCAAAGTCCCCTTCGATTTTCCATCCCTTAATGTTTACCATGTGGTCAAAAGCAGGGAGGATATCGATGCTGTTGTCGAAAATCAGGTATGGGTCTGGATTACCGTTTCCGTTGGCATGCCCAACGTAAGGGGCTGGCTCTATCCCGTCTTTGCCCTCATTAAGGTCTTTGCAGACAAATTCCTCGCCAACGCCAAACCCGCTACCTCTATCGTAGTCTACCCGGTAAGTGTTCCCGACGATGAGTCCTAATTCGGGTGAGAATTTCCCAGAAGTCTGTTTGATGACCCTCACGTCGTGTTTTGTCCCAACGTAGTGTGTCCTACCCCGCACATAGTCCGCCGCACTGGCGTCGTTTTGATCCCAGTTGGCCTGCACGTTTGCAGCTTCCAGCGCCTTGATCCGCTCGTCCAGCTGCTCCCACGTTTTAATCTCCGTGGGGGTGTAAGCGTATCCATCCGGTTTTGGCCTGCGCTCCACCGGGATTCGCGCCGCGTCCAGGGTGTGATCCTCTTTGTACGTCCAGAGGAGGATATCCTTCCCGGTTTGCAGCAGCTCGTCCGGCACGTCCACCCACCGGTCTGTTACCGGAAACTGCACCGCAGATTGCCCAAACTTAAAATGCACCGTCGGCACGCCCTCTGGCACTTTGACCTTTTGCTTCGTGTCCCACTGCCAGAATTTCAGTTGGCCGTTTGATAATTCAATTTCCATTCCCTCACTCCTTTCACATTCTATGCAGCTTCGGCTCCGCCGAAATCCCGCTCACGTCCATGCTGCTTGTCAGCCACATATTTGCGTAAATCCTCGTCGTCTTCGTCAGCGTAAACGTCGCGCCGCCTCCAATATCCCACACCGGCGTTCGCTCTGCCGTGCTGGCCCCGTCACTGCTGGTTGTCGTGCCTGTGATCCCGCTTCCGGTGTCTGCATCATATAGCCGGATTCCCCACATGGAGTGGCTTGCATTTTTCGTATTGGTTCCCGTTCCGTTGACAAATCCGTATAGCTTGTAGGTTCCCGGCGGCATCTGCACCGGACAGGATTTTGAGATCAGCGTTTTTGTAATTCCGGACGTTGCCTGTCCGCTCAAACTCAATTTTTTCCCGGTCAGCGCGAACCCTAGTCCGTTTGTGGTGCTGTCCCCTTGTGGTATCCCCGACCAAACGTCCGGAATAAGGTCTGTTCCCCCGGCGCTCAAATCTCCGCGTGCGCCGTTTGTCAGTGCCCCGTACAGTGGCCTCGCGTATAAAAACGGTGCTCTTGCCGACGTATTTGTTACAATCAGGTTTCCGCTTGCCGGATAGCTGGTGATGTTGAGAAATTTGTCCTCGCTGACCATCATGCCCACGTGGCTGATCCCGAAATATCGCTTTGGATACACCAGTGTCCCGTTGTCGTTCGTCTTGTAGAAAAAGCACAGGTCTCCTGGCTTTACATCTCGCTCCCCGGGCCAGAATGTCAGTGACATCCTGGCATAGTAGGCCGCAATGTCCGAGGCTGTCACAATCCGCAGGTACCCGTCCGTCGTCTTGTATTTGTCCCCGATATATGCAATGTCGGCATCCAGCGGTTGCTTATCAAAAAACGGTTCCGCCCATGCGTCATTTGTTGCTTTTACGTTTTGTGGAGCATAGGACTGATTCGCCCCGGTGATCCCCGCAAACGGGCTTTTAAGGTACCCGATCCCTCGCAGCACAAAACCGGTGTAAGACGAGCAGTCCATAACGCCCGCTCCGTTTTCGTCGGACAATCTCCCGGTTCCGTCCGCGTTAGTCGGCTTCATCGGGCCGTATCCGTCCTGGTATGCAAACGCCCGTGTCCCGCTTGCCTTTGCGTTCCAGTAGGTCATTCCGCAAACCACCGCCGCCATGGCCCCGTCAAAGTTTGAGCTGTCCGGCGATACCCCGCCGTTTGTGTTGATGTTCGGTGGTTTTGCCCAGATCGTTTCAATTTCCGCCGGGATATTCTCCCCGAGAATCGTTTGCGTCCGGTGTGTCTTCTCGCGGATTTTTTTCGTGATTGCCGCCAGCGTCTCCCGCTTGATGGTGTACATTACGTCGCCACCCCCTCAGCCGCCGTCATCCGCTCCCAGACCTTTTTCACGATCTCCTCCGGCGTTGTTGCCTCCTGCTTTTCTTTCGCAATACTTTTTGTCAGCTCCGTTGCCGTTGCCCCCAGCGTCACCGTACTTTTGTCTGGTGCTCCCGGCTCCAGATGGATTTTGAGGCACGGCATATCCGTCTCCAGATCGTGCGGCGCTGACCTCACGTGTACGATTTCCCCCAGCTGGATATCGTCAATCTCAATGTTTACGATGTTCAGGTCTACGGCGTTTAGCTCAATGGTCGTCGTGGCCTTCACCTGGTTTTTGAGCCATTCTTTCGCCTTGGCCAGCAGGTTACTGGGCAGCGTCACATCGTCCCATACGTTCGTCCCCCAGATTTTCCCCCAGGCATTGATTCCGGCCGCATCCTCCACATACATGGTTCCGCTGTTGGCCTCCCGCACCGTCACTCGGTTTCCGTGCCATTCCGTCAGGCCCGGTGATTCCGGCTCCTCCATGTATTTGTCATAGGTGTTCTCGTTGGTTCCGTTTTCTTCGATTCGCGCACCGAACGGGTAGAGCACCGTTACAATGTTCTCGGTGTCAATGTGTTCCTCCAGATCAAGCAGATTTTCCCCGAATTCCACGGTCTGGTTGCTTTTCTCGGTAAGCTCCGCCAGGTAGTCCACGTAATACTTTCCGTCCGCCTCCCTGACCATTACGTAGCCGCCCAGCATATCAATCATCCGCCCCGTAACCGCTTCCCAGCTGGAAATGCTGGATTCGCTGGAGCGTACCAGTACTCCATTGTTGTCCGGGTCTGTCACCGTCACAGTCCCCAGGTAGAGCTTTTTATAGTCCTCCACCTCACTGTTGTGGGTGTCCAGGATAAACTGCAAAAAGTTTGTCACGGTGCCCTTGTAAGCAAACGGCGGCAGCATAGAATCGCAGAGGAACGCCAACTGCCCCTCGCAGTACACCTCCACATTGTTGTAAAAGTCCCGCGTGGTGTCCGCCACCCGCCCCCTGAAGATTTTCCTTCCGCCGTAGGTTGCAATTACAACCGTCCCCAGCTGTGTTGCCGTATCATACCCGGGGTTTGTAATCGGCACCGTGAATTTCATCGACCCATGTGCGTTTACCTCCAGATCAATTTCGATGTCCGCAACTACCCGTCCCTGATCGTACAGGTTCGGATGGTCGATGCACACATCTCCCGCATAAATCGCCCACAGCGCCGGGTTGCTGTTCACGTTCATAGGCTTCCCCTCCTGTACCGTACCGCCACAGTCTCGCCTCCGGTCACTGCATTCTTCGCGGCGATTGCAAACGTCACCGGGTCATTCCGGATTATAATATTTTCGTTAAAATAGGTTCCTGCGGTCACGTCATAGGCCTGCCCGTTGACCGTGATCTTTACGTCTGCGGTTGTCTCAATGGTTGGGATTACCGGCTTTGCCGACCCTTCCACCGTGATTGTCGCGTTTGCTTGCAGTGTTCCGAATATCTTCACATTGCTTACATCTCCCGTCACGGTCACTCTGTAGATTTTTCCCCAATCAATTGTGGCTTTTGCCTTTTCCAGCGTCCAGGCGTAATGTGTGCTCTGCACCTGCTCCAGACTTCCCGCGCTCTTTTCCCCGGCTTTGACCTCGATGCTTACTTTCCTTCCGGCTTTTTTGTCGTATTCCACCGTCAGTGCCTTAAAAAGGCTCCAGTCAACGCTCCTTACGTTTTTAGAGCCAAATACAATCACCGTTTTCTTCGCGTCACCGCTTCCGGAGTTTAGCGTATACATATCGTTCCTGACGCCAATCAGCCTGATTTTCTTTTCACTCTCTGCCGACAGCTCCACCGCATATTCCCGCTCCGTTTTTTCAGTCTTAAATGGTCTTACCGTCGCCCGAAGCGTCGGAAATGCCATTGTTCCGTCCGCGTCCCATTCGTCCACAGTCACCCGTCCCTCATAGGTATATTCCGGATCGTCGCTGCACGTAATCTCGCATTTTCTGCCGTGTACCGCGTTCATCACGTCCGTGTAGATTTTGTTCCATTCCCTCCGCTTCTTCCGGCAGAGGAACGGAAACTCAATCTCCCGATCCTGATAGGTCACTGTCCCGATGGTGCTTTCCGTCAGGTCGAGGCTTCCGTTCCGCCCTGGAACCTCCACCATATAGGTGTTTGGTTCCGGGGCGGAGACCACCACCGGCTCCGTCAGGTACAGCCCCCAATCCTCATAGGAGTTGTACGTTACCGTCTCCCCGTTTGCCTCCCTTGTAAAATCCACCGAGTGGTAGTGATTAGTTGCCACGGCGCTTCCTCCGTTCTTTGTTGCCGAGATCGCTGTCGATATACGGCGCTACCGCCTTCGCCAGCCCCTTTGCAGTGATCCCGCTCCCGTTGTCCATCTTTTCTACGATTTCCGGCAGGTACTGCTCCAGTATTTTTTCTAGCTTCTGATTCCCGTTGTCGTTGCCCGCGCTCTTTTTCGCTGTTTCTGCGCGGCTTCCTGCTCCGTAAACGCCCGTTGCGCTTTCCCGTGACATCCGATTCGCCGCCTTTGTTACCTCGCTGATATGCTCCGTAATGCCCTGTGCAAAGCCCTCGTCATAATACCGGCCTACCTCTGCCATGACCCGGCTCGGAGACCGAATCCCCAGCTTGTCTTTTGCCGCCTCGTATGCATTCTGCGCAGCATTTTCCGCCGCTTGTTTAATCATCCAGCTATTTGCGTTGATTCCTCTCGCCACGCCCGCTGCAATGTTGTATCCAACGTTGTACCAGCTCACAGAGTTAAACTGACTTGCCGCGCTTGCCGCTATGGTCTGCGCCGCCACCTTGACGCTTTCTTGCTTGCCAAGCATCCCGATTTTGAACTGGGTGATCGCGCTCCCGCCTGCGTCCCTGTATTTGCTCTTTTCGCCCTCAGCAGCGCCCGCACCGGCGTCCGAAACCGCCTCCGCAGCCGTTTCCACGGTCCCGGTCTGGTCTTCGATTCCGCCCGCGTAGTCCTCTGCATTGTCCGCACCGGCTCCTTCATAGTCTCCTGTCTGTGCTTCCGTTGCACCGGTCGTGCTGATTTCGTTCCATACGCCTGTGGCGCTTTCTTTGCTCCCTTCGACTCCGTTGTAGTATCCGGTTGCGCCCGCCTGACCTGCCGCTTCCATGTCTTCAGCCATGTCCCAGAAGATGCCGGACGTATCGTCCCGCATGGCCTGCACCTGGGCCGCATACCCTACGCCAAGGTCTCGCATCTGGTTTACCAGGTCGATTGCGCCCTGATCGTTCGCATCAACCGCTTGTTGCATCAGGTATGTCAGGTTCTCGTCCCAGCTCTGGTATGCCTGCACGTTGTGTTTCAGGTTCGCCGCCATTTCCGACAGTGAGATTTCTGCGTCCGTACTCAGCTCTTGGAACCCGTTTACAATTCCGTCCTTGACGCTGTTTACGCCTTCGCCCCATTCCTCCGCGCTGATCTCGTTGTTAATCAGCCATTGACTGAGGCTTTCCAACGGATAGCCCAGGCTTTCCACTCCGGCCACCAGCCCCGGATACTGCGTAATCAGTTCCTCGTTGGTGGCTCTCAGGTTCAGTGCCGCCAGCTGTATTTCCGCTGTCTTTACCGCCGCCTCCGACGCGGTGTCCTTGTACTTTTCGAACTCGCTTTCCAGCTCGTTATAAACGTCTCTTAGGTCTCCGCCGGATTCCGTTGCCTCTGCGGCCTTGTCCGTCACGTCTGCCAGCGCATCGTTAGCTTCCTGCATTTCTTCAGTCAGCTCTTCAGCTGCCCCAGCTGTGTTTTCTGTTGTGTCTCCCAGTTCCCCGGTTTGGTCGCTTGCGTCCTCCGTTTTTGAGTTGTATTCTTCGATCTCGCCAGTAATACTGTTGTACTGGTCTTCCAAGGACTCATAGGAGCCGTTCACATCGTCCAGTGAGGCCTGGAGTTCATCACACTTTTCTTGTGCCGCAACCTCTCGGCTGTGCATATCGTCATAGGAGGCCGTTCCGTCTTCAATCGCTTTATTCGTGTTTTCCTGGGCTTCTGCCAATTCTTCCTGTGCATCAGCCAGTTGTTTTTCCAGCGTGTAGCGGTTGCTCTCCAGCTGTACCATTTGGTCTACAATGGCTTCTGCCTTTTGCTGGAGCATTATTGTCCTTACGTATGCTTCGAGTGCCTCCGTTGTCATGTTCAGTTTGTCGGTCTCTTCGTCATAGCTAAGGTTTAGCCCTTCAACGGAGTTATTGAGTTGGTCAACCGTGGTCTTTATCTGCGCTGTCTGTGCAGCTGTTTTGTTCTCCTGCCCGGTTAGCGATATGAGGCTTTGCATTAGCCCCAGTGTCTTCTCTTGGCTGGCTTCCATCGTTTCTTTGGTTTCTTCCCAGCCTTCAATTGCGTTTTTCGCGTCTTTCACCGAATTTGCCCATTCGGTTGCTTCTCCCTTGCTCCCGATAAACGCTGTTGTTACCACGCCAAGCACCGTTCCCAGTGCTCCTACTGCGATTGCTACCGGGTTAATAACCCCGCCTAGCGTGCTCGTCACTAGCTGGAACACCTTCACCGCCGTAGTTGCCACAGTAATTCCTGTTGTAAACGTTGCCAGCGCCGCCACAACGCCGGTTATCACCGGCACTGCCTCTTCATTTTCGTTTACAAATTCCGTCATTCCGGTCAGCACGCCCGTAAAGCCCTCTGCCAGCTCTCCCAGCGCCGGTGTCAGTTTGTCTCCTACCGCGATTTCCAGCCCTTCCAACGCGCTTTGCGTCAATTTTACCTGCCCGGTGTAGGTGTCCAGCTGGATATTGGACATATCCTCCGCCGCGCCGGAGCAGTTTGCAATGGATTCCGTCAGGTTGTTCCAGTCCTCGTCACTGGCATTGACAATAGCCAGCAGACCCTTCATGCCCCGCTGACCCGCCAGCATATAGGCGTTGTTAATCTTCTGCTCCTCGGTCATCCCCGCGAAGCTGTCCCGCAGCTCCCCGAGGAACTGTCCCAGCGGCTTTGCCTTCCCGCTTGTGTCAAACATGGTAAGACCCAGGTCTTCCATGGCCCCGTTCGCCGTCTCGTTTGCGCCGGACATTCTGGTCAGCGCCGTGGTCAGCGCCGTGCCGGACATCTCCGCTTTGAGGCCGTTGTTTGCCATAATTCCCAAAGCTACCGCCACGTCGTCAATGCTGTAGCCCATACCGCCCGCTGTTGTAGCACAGGCCTGGAAGCTGTTGCCCAGCAGGGCCACCGAGGTGTTTGTGTCCGCCGAAGCTCTTGCCAGCACGTCCGCAAAGTGTCCCGCTTGATCCGCACCATAGCCGAATGCAGTCATAGCGTCCACAACAATGTTGGTCGTGTCTCCCAAATCCTCGCTGGAGGCCGATGCAAGGCTCATGGTGCCCGCCATGGAGTCCAGCATCTCGTCCACCGTCCAGCCCGCCTGACCCATGACCTGATAGGCGTTCGCCACGTCCTGGGCCATAAACACCGTGGTAGATGCATAGTCCTTCGCCTGTGCCTCCAGCTTGCCCATTTCGTCCGTGGTCGCGCCGGAGACGGCCTGCACCGTCGCCATGGTGTAGTGGAAATCTGCCGACACGTCCACGCATTCTTTCAGCGCCGACGCAACCTTGCGGATTCCCTCTGCAACGCCGGAAGTAACCAGTATGGAGGACAGGGTGTCAAAGGATTCGCCGACCCGGGACGCGCTGTCTGCGCCGTCCTCCATATCCTCTGCCGCTTCCTTGACTTCCCTGCCCATCTTGTCAATGGAGGTGGCGCAACGATCGGAGGCGTTCTTCGCTTCTTCCAGGTACCCGTTTGTTTTATTGATTTCAACAGTCAGATTCGCTTCCTCCGCTTTCGCGGTGTTTAGCTGCTGCTGCCATTTTTCTGTTTTGTTTGTTGTGCTCTGGAGCTTGTTTTCCTGCACGGTAAGGTCTTTTGTCAGCTTTGCCTGTGTCTCCAGTAGCTTCCCGGTTTCCTCCGCCGCGCCGTTTGTGCTGGTGTTCAGCGCGTCCATTTTCCCGTTTAGGTCGTTGATCTCTTTTTCAAGCTCCGCTTGTTCGCTGGATGTATCCTCAGTCGTGTTTTTCAGCGCTTCCAGCTCCGCTTTCGCTGCATCTAACCGGTTTTTGTAGGTAAGCCACTGCTTTCCGCTCTTTTGCGTCGCCGCATCCGTGGCTTCCAGCTTTTTTCTGTTGTCTTCCAGCTGGTTCTTGGTGTTTTCAATCGCCGTTTTCAGCTGGTCTTGTGCCGTCTTTCCTGCCTTGATGGCATTGTTCAGCACTGTGATTTTTTCTCGCTGCTTTTCAAGAGTGCGGGTGAGGACGCTCAGTTTTGCACTAATTGCTTCCTGCGAGTTGGCATTGGTCTGGAACGTTGCCGTAACCGCTGTCATTTCCGTTTTCAGCGTTTTCAGCGCAGTATTGATGCTCGTCACCGCAGACCTGTACTGTTTTTCGCCCTCAATTGACACCTTGGTCGCAATACTTCTTCCGGTGCTTTTCGCCATTCCTCCGCCTCCTACGCTTCGTCGTCCTTGATTCCGTGTGACTGCTTGTAAATCTCCCAAAGGTCGGTGATGATCCCGACTGGGTACTGCAAGGTCTCCTGGATGCTAAGGCCGCACCGGACGCCCACCGCTATATAGCTTGCCGCCGATAGTGTGTCGTCGTCCGGCGCGGCACCCATTTCACTTAGTTTTTTTTTAACTCGATCGTGTCAATGTCCACCATGTCGCTTTCCTCTGGTTTGTAGTCCCGGTAGGTTCCGTACATAATGGCCGCATTGATGCTGTCAATCGCGCTTTGTATCTCCCAGGGCCCCGCAGCGTACCGGAGATATTTTTCCAGTTCTTCCGTGTCCGGTACCGGGTCTGCATCGTAGCCGTAGACGCTGCAAGCGGCGGATGCTTCCCGCGCCATCAGGTGCATTATTGCTGCCACCCGCTCCGGGTTTTCAAACCCGTAGTCCTGGTCTTCATCCGCTTGCTGTGTCCATTCAATCATGGCCCGCCCGTTCCACAGGAGCCGGAATTTCCATCCGCCGAGTGTCACCCTCGGCATATTCAGTACGCCGCCCATAGTTTAACCCGCCTGACCGGCCTTGGTTTTAAGCCACTCCACCGCCTCATCCTCAGTGTCAAACTCCTGGTAGCTTCTGGTGGGGCCAAAGCTCGGCTCGATTGCGTTAAAGGTCACGGTGGTGGACGCAAGGTTCAAGCTGGAGCCGCCGGAGGTGCTCTCCTCGTCTCCCTGCACCGCCTGGGCCTTGTAGTAGTAGTAGGCCATAAAGGTCTTTTTGTTGGTCTTGTCTGCCATGGTGCGCAGATAGCCGATGCCGACGTAAGGCGCGATATCCTCCATTTTTTCGTCCACCTGCTTTGTTCCGGTGCCGGTCAGAGTGTGGCCGTACAGCTTGGCCGCAGTTTCTGCCGGTACTCCCCAGCCTGTCCATTCCACCGTCCAGACTGTCACCTGGGAGATATTCGCCACCTGCTTGTCGTCGCCGTCTGCGGTAGCGTTCGCCGTGGTGGGGCTGGCCTTAATCGCGTTGGTGTCGCCGATTTCCAGCGCTGCATCATAGGTGGGGATTGCCGTGTCTGTCTCCGCCTTCAGCGGAAAAATCATCATCCGTCTCACGCCCACGCCAAACTTATTGGTTGCCATCAAATCATTCCTTTCTATTTTTCCGTCAGCAGCACGTCTTCCATGCGCTGCACGATTGCCTGTTCTCCTGTTTCTACCGCCAGTCGGTTAAACGCTCTTGCCGGTTGGTGCCGTTTGCCATATTCGTTAATAAATGCCACTTCCGCATTTCGGTTCCCCTTTCGGTTCCGCCCGGTGTAGGTCACGTAGCATTCCCAGCCATCCGCACCTTTTTTCGGCGCTTTCACGGTCAGAGCCCTCAGCGTATCGCCGGTTCGCTTTACGCCCATGGCCCTGCCCTTGTTGTAGGTGTAGGTTTTCAGCAGCTTCGCCCCGGCTTCCACTGCCGCTTCCACGTTTTCTTCCCCTGCGTCCAGAGCCAGCTCAAACAGCTTTTGGGAGTCGCTGGTAAATATGATCTTCCCCACGGCTACACACCGCCTAAAAATGTCACCGTCCAGGTATACCGCCATTCCTCCCGGTCGTTGTCATATTCCATGCCGTCAAACTGATAATTTACGCCCATGTCATTAAGCGCCAGTTGGATGGTTCCCGGTACATCGTCGTATTCTTTTGTGGTGTAATAGTCCAGTTGGCACAGTGCCACGGTTGCCACCGGTGCATCGTCCCCGTAGCTGCTGTTCGTCTCCAGCTCCTGCCAGCACAGCACGGGGCATTCGTCGTCCGGGGCCGCCATCAGGTGGTAGACCGGCACGCTGACCGCCTCTACCAGCTTGTCCTTAAACTCCTGTACTGTCACCCTCGGCCACCTCCGTTTTGTACTGTGTCTTGCTGATCTCCAGCGTCACGTCCAGGCTCTCCGGGGTTGTCATGGTGTTCCGTGCGACTTTTTGTACCTTGTATTGCCGGTCATCCCCGGAAAGCGTCACGATGTCCCCGGAGGGCTGAATGCCTGATACTCGCGGAATCCTCACCACCTTCGAAATCCTGCTGTCCGCTTGCATGGCCGCATAATACCTTACGTCGCCTACCTTTTTTTCGGTAAACGGCACCCGGAGGAATTCCTCCATGGTGTATTTCGGTCTATCGCCCTTTCCGGCTTCGTTTTTTACTCGGTGGAAAATGGCAAGCCCGTCCGTGAACGTCTGCGGCCCCAGAGGGGTTTCGATCTTTCGCATTTCTACTCCTCCAGTTCCTCCCCGTTTACGCCGTACAGATTTCTCAGACGCATCAGGTCGCGCTGATAGTTGATCTCAAACATCTCCGTGGCGTCGCTCCGCACGTACCGGAGATAATCAAACAGCAGCGCTTGCGGCGTGCCCGGAACGTCAAAGTTGAGCGTTGTCCCGGCATATTCCTCCAGCAGCACTTTCCCCCGTTCAATCCCGCCCTCCAGCTTACGCTGGAGGGTTTTGTCCTTCCAGGTGATTTGGAGATACGCCAGCGCATCTTCCATCAGTGCCATGGTTTAGCCTCCCACCGCTTCTCCGGTGCTCTCCTGCACGATTTTATAGGCCAGCGCTTCCAGCGCGGAGATGTCCAGCACCTCAAAGCTGGTGTTGTCCTTGGGCCGTCCATTGCCAAGCAGCCGAATCTTGTAAACCCGGTTGTCCTCCAGGAACTGTACGGAGTCATCATAGGTGACAACGCCCCTCTTGCTGCCCGCTCCGAGCATTCCGATGTACTGCTTTCCAAGGCCAACCACGGCCTTTCCCTTGGGGCATCCCTCGCTCTGAATAACCCTGGTGGGGAACGGGAGAACGTTAGACACGTATCCGCCGGAAGGCGTCATATAGGTAGTTGCAGGCATAATCTTGGTAAAGTAGTCCTCCGGATTGCACACCAGGATCACGCCACTCACCTTTCTGTTTCTTCCGGTGGGAGTCTTCGACAGCTTTGCCAGGATCGCGCCGTAAGTCGCCGGGTCAAGGCTCGTCACCTTGGTTGCGGTCTTCTGGGGATAGGTGGTCAGTCCGGTGGAACCGTCTGTGTTGCCCTTGTCCAGGTCTCTGGTCATGCCAACCGGGCAGTCTGCGCTGTCTGCGTTTCCTGCGCCGTCCACGATTGCAGCCTCCATGGCTGTTCCTGCCGCTTCGGTGAGAATTGCCCGCACGTACCGGTCGAGCCATGCCGCGCCCAGATCCAGATAGTCCTGGCTCACCGCCATGAATGCTGTCAGCTTGCAGGTGGTCACGCTGATTTTGCCAAACGCGCCGGACAGCTCCTTGGTGACGGCGCTGCCGATTGCGCCCCACTTTGCGGTCTGTACGCCCTGCTTGTTATAAATCCAGCTGGTCATGTAGCTGGAGTTTACAAAATCAATGGCGTCCAGCAGTTCAAAGTTGGACTTTACATCCTGCATCACCTGGTCGATGATGGTTTCCGGCATGGTGACGGAAATGTCAGTCAGCGCGTTTTTCACGCCGGACACGTCCGTTCTCATTGCCGCCGTCAAGGCCTTGTAGTATGCGGTTTCCTCGCTGGTCAGCTGCCGAACGCCCCTTGCCGCCAATACCGCAGTATTGCCCCGCTGCTCCTCTGTCAGGCTTCTCGCCTCCTGAAGCATTGCCGCGCACACGTTTTCGCTGTAGCTCTCCAGGCAGGCAATCATTTTCTGTTCGCTGCCCTCCTGCATGGCGGAAGAATACGCAGCGCGAAACTCCTTCTTGCTGTCTTCCAGGCTTTTGGTCATTTTGATTCCCATATTCGCTTTCGCTCCTTTACAAAAATTTTTGAAACATTTTTTGGAATGCCGTCTTTGGCGGTTCCGGTTTTTTTCTCAGCGCGTCTTTGATGCACTGGAACGCCGAGGAATACGCTGCATCCTCCTGCGTTTTCTCCTGCTCTACCGCCGTGGCAAACCCCCACTGTACGGCCTCCTCTGGGTCGATCCAGCTCTCCGCATCCAGCAGCTCCTCCAGCTTTCCGTCTTCCAGACTCGTGTGCTCCCGGTAGATGTTCGCGGCAGTTTTGCTGATTTTGTCCAAATCATCCGCTGTTTTTCGCAGTTCTGCCGCGTTCCCCGCTGCATTTGCCCATGCGTTGTGGATCATGAGCAGGCTTGCGCCCCGCATGAGCCGTTTACTCCCCGCCATAAACACCAGGCTTGCCGCCGAGCAGCAGAATCCCTCCGCAATGGTGGTAACGCTTGCCCCACAATTTTTAAGCATGTTGTACATGGCGATTCCCGCCGACGTGCTGCCGCCGTAAGAATCAATGTGGCAAATCAGCTCCTTTGCGCCGCATTCGCCCAGTTTGTCCAGCAGTGTCACCGGGCTTCCTTCCCCTGGCCAAGTCCACGCGCCTTCTACGATGTCACCCAGAATATACAGGTGAGCCGGTTCGTTTTCCTGCGCCGGTGCCGCAAACTGATATGGCACGATCATGTTGTCTCACCCCCTTCCGGCGTATCGTTGTCCTTAGAGCCCTGTGCCCCGTCTGCGGCTTGTCCCGCCGCTTCATCCGGGTTTTCCAGCAATCCGTAGTTTTTGGTGATGTAATGTTTCTGCGCCTCCGGAGTTCCCAGCAGCGGCTCTCCACGCAGGTCTCTAAGCTCGTCCACGCTGTACTGTCCGCAGCTGGTCATTCGTTCGCAGAACTGCGGCAGGGCACTGGTGTCCCCCAGCTGGATTGGCAGTGGGTCAATAAACAGCCTCGACCCTCGCGTATATTCCTTTTCGCCCAGCCTCTTTGCGTTGTATTCCTGCTCAAACGCCTGTGCAATGGGCCGGATGCCAAACATCACAAGGTCGGTTCTTGCATTTTCGGTGTTCTCTACGCTGCCCTTCATCAAGGCCACCGGCACCCGAAGCGCCAGCCCCAGCCGTTCGGCAAACTCGTCCGTCATGTTTGCGATATCGTTCATTTCGCTGGTGTTCCTGGCCGATGTCGCAATTGGTGTGTAGGTATAGCCCGTATTCAGGGTCAGAGCCCCGTTTTGACTGTTAAAAAACGTTTTGAGCTGGGCTTGCAGCCGGTTTATTAGCGCCGTTCGCTGGGCTTCCGTTCCGGATTCCAGCCCTACGATGTTTAATACGCCCTTTGTCCCGCTTTGCCGCCGGTATCCGCCGTATGCTGTCCCAATCATGGTCTCGTACTCGTCGCCGATGCTGCTGAGTAGCGGGGCCAGCCCCGTCCAGTCCATTTTGATATGCATGACTTCTGCGGCGCTGAAGGTATATGTCCTGGTGTCGTCGTCCACGCTCACATCCCTGTAGATATCCGTCTGTGTCCCCCGGCGCTCCACGTTCCAGCTGTCTGCTACATAGAGGTCTTTCCCGTTTGGCGAGAACACCAGCGCCTCGTTTTGCATCGCCAGCCAAAACACCAGCCTTGCGCAAAACTCCGCTTTGCTTTGGTTCCCGTTTGGCCGGTTATTCAGCCGAAAAAACTCCGCGCCCTTCTCCTCTTTGCCGTCCTTAATCGTGCGCCACCGGCACATAGACAGCCCCGCCGCCAGGTATCCCGCAGCGCTTGCCATCATAAGCATTTTGATATTCAGTATTTTTTCTGCCGTTTCCGCAGTCCCTGCCACAGGCTCCGCCTCGATTTTGTAATCTCCGGTTTTTTTGCCCGACAGCCAGTCCACAAAATTTTGGAATGCTCCCATACCGGCCTCCTTGCCTTAGAATGTAAATACGCCAAACCCCATGGCGCTGTTTGCTTGCTCCAACTCCAGCCGATCCACCATCGTCACCGCAGCCACCGCCGCCATGAAGCCGTCCGTTTTCCGCGTCTTTGGCTCGATCTTGCCAAAGGTGATGTTGCCTCTGGTGTCCAGTAACTGCTTGGTGTTGTTGATGTACCACCGCATCAGTGCATCGTCTCCGAACGCCACCTGCTGCCGGTTCAGCTGGGCAATCAGTCTTGGGGCGATTTGCATAATGTTCCGCCCCTTGACCTGTAGAATGTTACCGTCTTTCCCTGACACAAAGCCGACACCCTCCAGCGCCTTTTTCATGATTCCAAATCGGTAATCGTCGATTGCCACGCCGATCACCCGTTTTTCCGCCATCTGTTCTGACAGCCATTTGGCCGGTAGCTCCGGCGGTATCTCCACATCCTCTACCCAGGTAATAAGCCCCCGCTCCACAGCGTCCTGAATGGGAAACTTGATCCGGCTCAGGTCTTTGCACTGACTGCAAACCCATGTGTGCTGCTGCCATACCCATTCGTCCCCGGCCAGGCCGAACAGTACGACGGCCACAAAGTCCGTGGTGCGGGCAAAGTCCATTCCTGCCACCCACACATCCGGCTCCCGTTTCGCTGTCCTGCTGCAAGCCACAATGTTTTCCCAGGCAGTGACCTCGGTTTCCATGCTGCCCTGCGGGATGTTCATCCGCTTGGTCATAAATGCGGCATTGCCGATGTTGTCCATCCTGTAGTCCGCATACTCTCGCCGCAGCTCGTCCATCAGGTTTGGAAAATACCGTAGGCTCGGATTTGCCTTGTACCAGTTCCGCTCCTCGTTTACTTCCTCTTTTTTATCCAACTTGCAGATAAACGGCAGTAACCCGTTGTCCGGAATCGCTCCCTGTAAAATCTGCTTGCTTCTGGCTAACATATGATCCAGAGGGCCGTCCCGCACGTCTCCGTCCGTTGTAATAATCGTGCTCCGTGGGAACTCCTTTTTGCCCAAGCCGGTCTTTGCGACCCGCACAACGTCATAGTTTTCGTAGGCATGGAATTCGTCAAAATCTACCTTGCCGGGCCGTCCGCCGTCCTTGGTTTTCGCGTTGGATGTCCGAAATCGCAGCTGTGACCCGGTCTGCTTTGACGTGATAACCTCCAAATTCCATTTGAAAAACTTCTGTAGCTTTCGTTCATTCCGCTCCATGACGTTGTAAACATCCGTAAAGGATGTTTTCGCCTGGTCTTCGGAGTTGGCGAAGATGTCGATGTGGTAGTCCTTTACGCCGTTTACCGGCGTCAGCAGGCAAAAATCCTCAAAAGACAGGTACCCGTTCTTTCCGCCGCCGCGCCCCATATACAAAAACGCCTCCGGGAATCTGAGCAATCCGTCCTCCCGGTATACGCAGTTGTGCAGCGTGAACATAAAGATTTCCCATTCAAACAGCTTGTATGGAAAATACTTTTGATAGCCTAAATATTTGCTTAGTTGTTCACGATTTATGCTTAATTTTTCGGTTTCGAAAACGTTTTTTACGAAATTTCCGAGCATTTTCTGCTCTTTGCACACGGGGTATTCCTCGTCGTGCTCAATCATGTCGAGATATGTTGTGATTTCTGGGCAATCAATTCTCAAAGCTCATCATCGTCCGGATTTGTGTACCCCTTCACGGTGATTTCCATGGAATCAAGCGCATCCTGCATGGCCTTCGCAAATGTCACAATATCTCGACTCGCCGTGTTGTCCTTTTCGTACAATTTCCCGGAACTGGAGGTTGTGAAATAGCTTCGGCCCCGCTCCCGGAGACTTTTATTTGCCTCCTGAAAAGCGTCCCACAGCGCCAGGAACTGAGAAATCCGATCTTCAAACACCGGCCCGCCCAAACCTTTGGCCTGCAACTGTTCCCGGATTTCCGCTTCGATCTTCTCGCGGCGCTTGGTGGTCTCATTCAGCCCCATTGCGTTCATGAGTTTCCCCATGTTCGCAATTTCCGTTGCGATTTTGTTTGTCTCCGCCTCGTCGTACTCGTTCCATCGGTCAATGTAGGCATCTTCCAGATGCATGAGCCTGTCCCGCGCATCCAAATACTGCTCCATTAGGTCTTTGTTTGCCGCGTCGCAGGCGTTCATTTTTTTCAGCCGCTCCAGCAGCGCTTTTTTCACTGCCGCCCGTGTCGGCTTCCCTGTAGCCATTTCGTTCTCACCTCTTTGTTTCCATTTATTCCCAGCATCCCTACGATTTTTTAGCGCACACCCGATGTTCTCCATCTCGTGCCCCCTCTCGACAAAAGATGGAGAACAT
>ERZ1034855.111-NODE-111-length-43713-cov-37.095721_pt1 | contig 43713 bp, 74 predicted proteins | sample MGYA00520699_ERZ1034855 | MGnify/ENA primary metagenome ERZ1034855 (study PRJEB33766, sample SAMN09781730) | gut metagenome | biome: gut microbiome | host: Homo sapiens | place: Madagascar | study: EMG produced TPA metagenomics assembly of the PRJNA485056 data...
ATCCAAGGCAAAATAGTCGTGATTCGGATTGAACCCGCCGCCGAAAAAGATTCGATTTGCAATTTCTGACGGTGTGTTATCCGACATGAGTTCGTCAAAGTCCTGCATGTCAAAAATTTTGTCGTCGCAATCGCTGCATTCATAGCACGATTCGTTCCACAACGCGATTTTGTCGCCGTCGTCCATTGCCTCAATGATAGCTTTAATTTTTTTTTCCATAGTTTTCATTTTCTCATACCTCCTTGCCAAAGCTTTCAATCCATGCGATAACGTCGTCATATGTGAGTGCGCCCGCGCGAAAAAATCCGAGCGCAAATGCAATGCTTTTGGGAGGGATGTTTTTTTGCCGTTGCTGCTTTTTTGATGCGGTCAAGTGCTGTCATTTTTTTAGTCCTCCTTTATTGCATGACGATCGTGCCGCGGTTCATCCGACCACGCAACGCGCCGAACGGGACGCCGTCGACACGATCCAGCCCGCCGCCGCGGGCGGGCCGGTAAAGGTACAAGGGGCGTTGGCCGTCTCGAGACAGCCCCCGGACGGCATAGCCGTCTTCAACATAGACGTTCCAGCTGTTCACGACGTGCCAGCCGTCGCGGATTTTCATTTTCTCATTGCCGTTTTTCATGGTTTTCCCCCATTGATTTTTTCCCGCCTTATAGATATAATAGGGGGCGTGTAGGCGGTGTATTGCGCCCCCTGCTGATTGTTCGTCATAGTCCCGCGCCCATCGCGGGGCTATTTTTTAGTGTTGTTCTTTGAGCTTCTCAAGTGCTGTCAACACTTCGTCGCGCGTGTCTGCTTTTTTGACGATTAGGATAATCGCTTCAATCAGCGTGCGCATTTGCTCGTTCGTCATGCCTTGCATTTCCTTTCCACCTCCGCCGTGGTTGATTGCGTTACGGATATATCCGTTCCACATCTACTATTATACGGATTTATCCGTATTTTACAAGTACTTTTTTAAAAAAATACGATTTTACCCGTATGCGTAAAAATGTGTTTTTTTTTCAGAGTTTCCGCACACACGTGCCGCACATCCACCCGCACGACGCCGGAAATCCCACCCACGGGGGAAGGAGCGCCCGTTCACCAGCCGAAAAACCTGTTCGAATTTCCGAAAAAATAAAAAAGAAATACGGATATAGCCTTGACATGCGCCTTTTGCCGTGCTATGATGGCTTCAACACGTAGGAGGTGTGAATCAATGAAACCCGCAGAAGCAATCAGAACGATATTGAAAAAGCAAAATGTTACAATCAACAAGCTTGCAGACAGACTGAATGTTCCTCCACGTCTTATCACTGACAGGTTTCGTCAAAACAACATTTCGGTAGCAAAGGTTAACGAAATGCTCCGCGCCCTCGATTACAAAATCGTAATCGTTCCCCGCGAAACGCGCATTCCCGACGGAGGTATCGAAATCGAATGATCTACGGTTACGCACGCGTCAGCACGAAGGGGCAGGAACTGTACGGCACAAGCCTTGAATCGCAGGAAGCGTCATTGCGCGAAGCCGGAGCGGAAGAAATCTTCTTTGAAAGCTATACGGGAACGAAAAAAAGCCGTCCCGAACTCAATAGGCTGATGAGCGTTGTGCGGGACGGCGATACCGTTGTTGTAACGAAACTTGACCGCATGGCGCGAAGCACGCGTGACGGACTGGCGATTATCGACGAACTGTTAGGGCGCGGCGTTCAGATAAACATACTGAATATGGGTAAATTTGACAGCAGTCCGACGGGGAAGCTGATGCGGACGATATTTCTTGCGTTTGCGGAATTTGAGCGCGACATGATTGTATCGCGAACGAGCGAAGGCAAGGCGGCATGCCGTGCACACGATCCGCACTGGAAAGAAGGTCGCAAGCGAAAAGACGTTTCCGGGCTGGAAGAAATGACGCGCAGACATTCGGCGGGTGAAATGACGGTCGACGAATGCTGTCGCGAATTGGGAATCAGCCGAAGCACGTGGTATGCGCGGATGCGGGAAATGTGAATAAAGCGAATTTTCAGTATTAAAGTGAATTTTTAAAGCGAACCTCCATCCAATAAGGGTGGAGGTGATTTTTTTAATGGCGAAAGCGAAAGATATGTCGCTTACCGCGATTGCGGAGCGTGCGGAGCGCAGAAGGGGTATGACGCGCGAATGGTTTGAAGCGGTTCGGTTGTTAGAGGAAGAAAACCCGGCGCTGGCGCACGAACACGGACTGCGAATTGTCGAGCGCGCACGACAACAGGTGCGGAAGAATCCGACGCTTGAGCGGTTCGACATGTATTACCGTGCGTTGCTGTTCATGGCACCGCATAATTTTGACTGTTATTGTCAGTATATCGAGAAGGAGCGCGACGGTGCGAAGCGATTTTACGTCCCGCGCAGAAAAGCGATAAAACCGATTGTCGATCAGTTGCAGCGCCTTGCGGACGGCGAACTGGACTTGCTGGCGGTGTCCATGCCGCCCGGCGTTGGCAAGACGACGCTTGCAATTTTCTATATGACGTGGCTTGCCGGGCGCGAACCGGACAAACCGATACTCGGAATGTCGCACAGCAACGCGTTTTTAGGTGGCGTTTACGATGAATGCCTGCAAATTATGGATAAAAAGGGCGATTACCGATGGTGCGACGTATTCCCAGAATCGGCGGTTACAAAGACGAACGCGAAAGACATGATGATTAACGTTGACGCACCGAAGCGGTTCACGACGCTTGAATTTTCGTCGATTGGCAGTGGAAACGCTGGCAAGGTGCGCGCTGAAAATCTGTTGTACTGCGACGACTTGTGCGAAGGAATCGAACAGGCGATGAGTCGTGACCGTTTGGATTCGCTCTGGCAGAAATACACGGACGATGCACGCCAGCGAAAAATCCGCGATTGCAGGGAGTTGCACATCGCGACTCGCTGGTCGGTACACGATGTTATTGGACGCTTGGAGCGCGCGTATGAAGGGAACCCGCGTGCGGAGTTTTTGTCGATGCCCGCGACGGACGAAGATGGGCATAGTAATTTTACTGTTTGCGGATTTTCCGATGAATTTTACGCTGAACAGAAAAGCATGATGGACGACGCGTCGTGGCGTGCGCTGTATATGAACGAGCCGATTGAGCGTGAAGGGCAGTTGTATATTGACGACGAACTGCGCCGCTATTTCGAACTGCCGGACGGTGAACCCGACGCGATTTTAGCGGTATGCGATACGAAGGATCGCGGGAACGATTACTGCGTTATGCCGATTGCGTATCAATACGGGAAAGATTTTTATATCGATAAGATAATTTGCGACAACGGCGAACCGGGATCGATTGAAGCGCGATTGATTGCGGAACTGGTAAACAGGAAGGTGCATTTGGCGCGGTTTGAGAGTAACGCGGCGGGAGGAAAGATCGCGGAAAAGGTGCAGGAAGGTGTAAAGCAGCGTGACGGACGTTGCAAAATCACGACGAAATTCACGTCCGCGAACAAGGAAACGAAGATTATGGTAAACGCGCCGTGGGTAAAGGAGCATTGTTTATTCCGCGAAGGAAAGAATATTGATTCCGAATACCGCGCTGCGCTGCGTATGCTGTGCGGTTATACGCTGGCGGGCAGAAACAAGCACGACGACGTGCCGGACGCGTTTGCAATGCTTGCGGAATTTGCGGAATCGCTGACCGAGAATAAGGTGTATGTATTTCAGCGCCCGTGGTAAAGAAAGGATATTAGTTGCGTATAATATTTATGAGAAGGGATGTGATGATATTTGCATGGCAGAACGAAAATTTACACGATAACGTCCGAAATCACGGCGAATAATGTGGTTGATGAATTGAATAAAGCCATGCTGATTCACAGTCGGAACGCGAATGAAACGGATTATTTGTATAAATATTTCCGTGGTATTCAGCCGATTTTAGGCCGTGAAAAAACGGTACGTCCCGAAATCGCAAATAAGATCGTAGAGAACCACGCATACGAAATCGTACGGTTTAAAACCGGGTATATGGTCGGCGAACCGATCACGTACGTGCAGCGCGGCACGGAAAAGACGAACGACGTTGCGACGCTGAACGACGTTATGTTTGCAACGGAAAAGGCGAGTTGCGACAGAGAGATTGCGCAGTGGATGTATATTTGCGGCGTCGCGGTTCGTATGATCCAGCCGGACAGTGAAACCGGGATTAAGATCGACGCGATGAATCCGTGTAACACGTTCTGCGTATATAACGCCGGATTCGGCCACGCGCCCGTTATGGGCGTTGTATTCGTTTTAAACGAAGAAGGGAATCGCGTGTTCGGTATTTATACGCCGAACAGTTACTTTGAAGTGATTGACGGTAACATCGTGCGCGAACAGCGAAACACGCTCGGAATGATCCCGATATTCGAATACGAATTGAACCCGGAGCGCATGGGCGCGTTTGAACCTGTATTGCCGCTGTTGGACACGCTGAATAATCTGACGTCGAACCGCGTTGATGACGTTGAGCAGTTCGTGCAGGCGTTTTTGAAGTTTGTGAATTGCGATATTGACGCTAACGGATTGGAGCAGCTTGCGGCGTTAGGCGCGATTAAGATTAAGGGTGACGGTGCGGACGTCGAGCGAATTGACGGCGAATTGAACCAGTCACAGGTGCAAGTGCTGGTCGATTATTGTTACGAAAAAATTCTGACGATTTGCGGTGTTCCGTCCACGACGAAGGGCGGCACGTCCACGTCGGATACGGGCGCGGCGGTAATTATGCGCGACGGTTGGCAGCAAGCGGAATCGAGTGCGCGTGAAGACGAAGAAATGTTTAAGCGCGCAGAACGGAAGTTTCTTGCGCTGGCGCTTAGGATTCTGCGGAATAAGGGCGTGCTGAAACTGGAAATGTCGGATATCGATATTAAGTTTTCGCGCCGGAATACGGATAATCTGCTTACGAAAACACAGAGTTTGCTTCATATGCTGGAAGCGGGGATTGCGCCCGTTGTGGCAATTGCGACGTGCGGTTTGTGGAACGATCCGATGGACGTTTCCGCACAGAGCGCAGATTTTCTGCGGAAGTGGGATTATGAAGATATGGTGATTGACGATGCGGACGCCGTACAGACAGGTTGATAAAGAACTTGAATGGTTAAAACGCAGAATAAATGCGGCGTTCGGGAATTTCGCACTTGCGCCGTTCGACCAGTTGAATACGATCACGACGGTAAAGCGGAGTTCTGCGAAGCTGTACGAAAAACTGGACAGTGAAAACGAAGCCGCATACAGGCGAATTGCGAAGACGGCGTATGAAGACGCGCTGTCAGACGCGCGCAGTGCGGGGTTTGAGCAGAAAAAGAAAACAGACCCTGTATTGCTGATTGCCGCGCTGCTTGTCGCGTATAACGCGGTGACGAAATACGTTTATAAGCACGAAGTCGAGCGGAAGCGGATGCGTCTGGTGGAAGCGCTCATGTCGGACTCCGGGAAACAGGCGATGCGTGAAGATATCCGTCGTGCGGCGAACGCATGGTGGAGACAGTCACAGCAGTATGCGATTGACACGGAAGACGAAGCGGTAATTGCCGCATTTTCGGATTGCGGCGTTGAGAAAGTAAAGTGGATCGCGACGATTGATGAGCGGACGTGTAAAACGTGCCGCGACCGAAACGGGAAGATTTATCCGATTGATAAAGTACCAGATAAGCCGCACTACAATTGCAGGTGTTATCTGTTACCGATAAAAGATTTGGCAGAGAAGCCGTAAAAACGCGTGGCAGAGAAGCCGAAAATCGCAAAATAGGAGTGAAACGCAAAATGGATCTGAAACAGGTGTTGGGAGAAAAATACCGGGAAGACATGACCGCCGCAGAAATTGAAGCCGCGTTGAAGGGTTACGATCCCACGGCTGGGATGTACACGAAACAGCAGTTCGATAAAGTGATGAAGGAAGCTGCGGAAAACAAGCGGCAGATGCGTGAAAACGCGGAGAAGAACACCGACGCGGAAGCGCGTATTGCCGAACTGGAAAAGCGGATCAGATTTTCCGATATGCAGAATGAATATCTTGGGCTTGGGTGGAGCGCGGAACTTGCGACCGCACAGGCACAGGCGATTGTCGATGGAGACATGAAAGCGCAGATTGAAAATCAGCGTAAATATGCCGAACACTTGGAGCAGACGTTGCGTGAAAAACTCATGCAGGAAGCGCCGAAACCGCCCGTTGGCAGTGCGGCTCCCGCCGCTATGGATTATTCGGCGGCGATTGCCGATGCGAACAGTCGCGGTGATATGACGGCTGTTGCGGCATTTATCCGGAAACAGCAGCAGAAAGAATAAACAAAGGAGAGAAAAAAGAGTATGGCTACGAACGAAACTGCCGTTATGACTTCCCACAATTTGCTGAATTATAGCGGTATGCTTTTTAACAAGGGTAACACCAGCACGCCGTTTAGTACGCTGATTGGCGGCAAGTCCCGTACGGTTCAGCATTGGAGCTTCCCGACGTCGCTTGCGTATACCACGGGCGGCGGCACGGCACAGCCCGCAATTACGGAAACCGCGTCTTTGACTGCGCCTACCCCCGAATTTGTCGCGCGCACGCAGAACACGAACGTCTGTCAGATTTTCCAGAAGTCGCTGTCGATTTCTTACGGCAAGCAGTCTTCTATGGGACAGCTTTCCGGTCTGAATTATGTGGGTGCGACCGCGAACCCGTCCGACGAACTGGATTTTCAGGTTGCGAACGCAATGAAGGCGATGCAGAACGACATCGAGTTCACGTTCCTGAACGGCGCGTATCAGGACGGCACGTATGACGACGTCGCTTACAAGACGCGCGGCATCGCAAACGCGATTACTACCAATACGAAGGCGGCAAGCAATGCAGACCTCGGTTTCTGGCTCGTTGCCGAATTGATCCAGAAGATCAACGATGCGTATGCGCCGACGAGCAATCTTGTTCTGATGGCGCGTCCGATCAATATTATGCAGCTTAACGCAGACGCTTCTGCGAACGGCATGACGGTTGTTCCCGGCGCGCGCGACGTTAACGGCATTAAGATTGATAGCCTTGTTACGCCGTTTGGCATTATCGGCATCATGGCGAACCCGTACGTTGCCGAAAAGACGGCGCTTATCATCAACCCCGATGTGTGCGCGCCCGTGTATATGCCTGTTCCCGGCAAGGGCAACTTCTTCCTTGAACCGCTTGCAAAGACTGGTGCGGCTGACTGCTACCAGATTTACGGTCAGCTTGGTCTTGACTACGGCGCTGAGTGGTATCACGGCAAGATTACCGGGCTGTCCGGCACGTTCAGCAAGCCCACCTATCATCAGGCGGTTTATGTTGCTGGCGGCGAACTGACCACGAAAACCGGGGCTTAATTAAGGAGTGAATAAGAATGGACTTGCTTGAGCGCTTCAAGGTGCGGACAGAAGAAACGAATAATGAACTGATTCTCGATCTGCTCGAAAGCGCGAAGCAGGCCATTCTTGCGCGGCGTTATCCGTTCGGGGACGGAAGTGAAACCGTCCCCGACAGATACGCTGATTTGCAACTGCGCATTGCGATTGATCTATATGATCGCATGGGTGCTGAGGGGCAGTTGTCGCACAGTGAAAACGGCGTAAATCGCAGTTGGGCAGACGCAAGCGTATCACAAGATTTGCTGAGAGAAGTTGTGCCTATGACGGGGACGATCAAATGAGAAATCTGCATCGGAATACAACCGTCGTAAAGTGGCAGAACTACACGGGAAAGACGGAACAGATTGATCCATACGGAAATAAAACAGGCAGCTTTCAGTCGACATATGGAGACGTGAAGCAGGCGCGCATGTATGTTTCTGCATCGACCGGGAACGTGTCACGTGAAGCGTTCGGCCTGTTTGAAGATTACGACCGCGTAATCAGCACGGCAGATACGAATGTTGATATTGACGAATTGTCGGTATTGTATCTGGACGGCAGTGAAAACGCGAACTATGTTGTGCGCAGAAAAGCCGTGTGGAAAAACAGCGTACTGCTTGCCGTGCAGAGGATCGTGACGTGAAGCGTGAAATTCATATCCGGCTGAACGACAGTTCGCTCGAACGCGCGATAAACGATTTGAAAGCGTACAAACAGCGGATTGAAGATAAAACGGACATGGTTTTAAAGCGCCTTGCACTGCTTGGTTTTCAAAGTGCGAATGTGCGTTTCCAGACAGCGGCATTCGAGCCGGATTCGCATAATTTTGAAATAGACATTCAGTCGACGGAAACAGGCGGCTGGAAAATTATTGCGAACGGCAAGGATGTATGTTTCATCGAGTTCGGCGCCGGAGTGTATTATAACGGTTCGGACAGCTATCCCGGCGTTCGTCCTCCGGGCGTCGTTGGAATCGGTGAATACGGAAAAGGCAAAGGAAAACAGGAATACTGGTTTTATTCCCCGGGTGGATACACGCACGGTACCCCGGCGAATGCACCGATGTTCTACACAGCGCAGGAAATGCGAAAAAATATCATGCGAATTGCGCGGGAGGTGTTCTCAACGTGATTGACGCGGAAAGCGCGATTTTTGACCGCATAGCAAACGTGTTTGACACTGCGTATCCGAACGGTTCCCGTTACGGCGAACCGATTGACACGCCGATTGCGCTTCCGTGCATGACGCTCGTTGAGATTGACAATTCATCGTATGAAAGCGGCCTTAGCGGAAAACAGTATGCGTCAATCAGTTACGAATTGAACTGCTATGCGCACGGCAAACAGGAAGCGAAGGGCGTTCTTGGTGTGATTGACGAAGCGATGCAGAACCTTGGGTTTTATCGCACGATGGCCGCAAACACGCGAAACGCCGATCAGAGAATTTATAGGATCACGGCCAGATATTCCGGCGTGATCTCCGACGATTATAGAATTTACAGGAGGTAAAAGGCTCATGGCTATTGACCTTTCCACGGCCGGTATTCAGGTCGCTTATTGTGCGGAAGCTACGGCAGGCACGAAGCCTACTACGGGCTGGACGAAGCTGACTGGTATTAAATCGATTCCCGATTTCAACCCCGAACCCAGCTCCCTTGAGACGACCACGCTTGACGCTACGGAGTATCGAACCTACATTCCCGGCTTGAAGGATGTTGGTGGCGCTGTCGCCTACACGGCGAACATGACGGAACAGTTTCAGACGGAATGGACGGCGCTTATGACGGCGTATGAAACGGCGTCGAAAGACAACAAGGCAATGTGGTTTGTCCATGTTGTTCCCGGCCTTACGAAGGCGTTCTTTTTTAAGGGCGAACCGTCTCCGCTCGGCTTTTCTGCCGTTGAAACGGACGCCGTCTTTGAAGTCGATGCATATGTTGCTCCCACGCAGATTGAGGGCTGGGACGAGAAACCTACTTTGACCTAATCTTTAAAAAGGGGAACGAAAAATGGAAGTGAAACCGATTAAAATTTCCGATCCGAAGACGGGTGAAACCTATATTCTGGAATTCAACCGTGACGCGGTGCGCTTTGCAGAAGCAAATAAGTTTAAATTGGAGGAACTGACCACGTTCCCCGAAACCAACATTCGCGCTCTTTGGTTCTATGCTTTCCGCAAGAATCACCCGAACATTGCCCGTGCAAAAACGGACGCCATGCTCGATGAAATCGGCGGTCTGTCCACGGATGAGCTGGCGCGTCTGGTCGAACTGTATCAGACTCCGATTAACGCGCTGATTCTCGGCGATGAGGAAGATCGAAAAAACGCGAAGTGGTCGGTGAGTCTGTAAAAAGTCTTACTGACCTGTTAAACCAGTCTTTCGCTTTCTTCCTGTCAATCGGTATGCCGTCCGATGAATATTGGTATGGTGATCCGATTGCCGTTTGCGCCTATTACGACGCGTTTCGCTTCAAGCAGCAACAGCAAAATGAATATGCGTGGCTGAACGGTCTGTATGTTTACAATGCCGTTAGCGTTGTTGTTGGTAACGCACTGTCCGGCAGAGGACGAAAAAAGCAGGAATATATTAACAAGCCGATTGATCTTTTTGCAGAAAAACGCAAGAGAGAATCAGCCGCCGAACGTGCGGAAAAAGAGCGGCAGAAAGCGATTGCCTATTTTAATGATCTTGAAAGGGTGTGGAGGGAACGTCATAAAACCGAATGACGTTCCCTTCTTCCTTTATAAAAAGGAAGTGAAAAAAGAATGGCAGATATTGACAGCCTTGTAATTACAATCGAAGGCAACGCGGCAAGCGCAAATAGTGCAGTGGATACGCTTGCGGCGAAACTGGACAACTTAAAACAGAAGGTGAAAGGCGGCGCGCCCGGTTTGACCGCGCTTTCGAACCAGCTTGGAAAAATAAGCGGCGCACTTGCGGGGCTTGACGCGAACGCAGGCGCAAAACTGACGAGCCTTGCAAACGGCATTTCTGCATTGTCGGCGGTAAAAGACGTGCGAATCAGCGCAAACATTGGAACGCAGTTGAGCGCGATTAGTACGGCTGTTTCTAATCTCGATTGGACGGCGCAAGACAAGCTGATTGCGCTTTCGGACGGGTTGCAGCCGCTTACAACGCTCGGGAAGGCGCAACTTAGCACGTTTGTAAACCAGTTATCGAAGCTTCCCGCGATTATTTCACAGCTTGACGCGCAGACAATGAGCGATTTTGCCGACCGCATGGAAAAGCTGTCGAATGCGCTTACGCCGCTTGCGAACAAGATGAACGTCGTTGCGGCGGCGTTTGCAAAGCTTCCGGCAAACGTGAGAGCGGCAGCAAGTGCGGTGAAGAATTTCCCTGAATCGGTAGATAAGGCACAAACTTCGTTTTATCGCCTTGGAAGTTCTATTTTGAATTTTGGTTCAATAATTGGAAAGATTGCAGGAACATGGCGTTCTCTACGCTCTATATACGACGCCACGATCAAGAGTTCTGTCAGCTATTACGAAACGTTGAACATGTTCAATGTTTCCATGGGAGAATACGCAAAATCTGCGTATGAATATGCGCAAAAAGTCAATGAGGTTATGGGCATCGATCCCGGCGAATGGATGCAAATGCAGGGTGCATTGATGACGCTTATGCGTGGCTTTGGCTTGGCTGGTGATCGAGCCGCATTAATGAGTCAGAACATCACGCAGTTGGCTTATGACGTTGCATCGTTCAAGGAAATCAATGTCAGCGAAGCGTTTAACGCTCTGCGTTCTGGTATTTCCGGTGAAATTGAACCGACGCGTAACCTTGGATATGATCTGTCTCAAGCAAGTTTACAGGCAATCGCGCTTGAAAATGGAATTAAGAAATCTGTTAATGCGATGACACAGGCAGAAAAAAGCGAATTGCGATATATCGCTCTTATGACGCAAGCTACGTTTATTCAAGGAAATATGGCGCGCGAACTGGATTCGCCCGCAAACCAGCTTAGAATCCTACAGTCGCAATTAAGATTGACTGCTCGTGAAATCGGCAACATTTTTATTCCCGTATTAACAAAGCTTTTACCGTGGCTGATTGCGATAACTAAAGCGATTGGGCAAGTAGCAAAAGCACTTGCGGCGATGTTTGGCTATAAGATGAACGGCGTTGAATGGGGAAATAATATTTCTGCTGGCGCGGGTAATATCTCATCGTCTCTTGACGACGCAACAGGCAGTGCTGAAAAACTGAAACAGACGCTTGCCGGGTTCGATCAGATTAACCTTATCACACAGCAATCCGGTGGCGGCTCCGGTGGGAGTGGCGGCGTAGGTGGTGGAAGTCTCGGTGTCGATCTTCCTTCTTACGATTTTCTCGACAATGCAGTGCAGACGCGCGTTGAAGAGATTATGAAGGTTATTCAGCCTAAAGTCGACTGGATCGTTAAGAATATTGACTGGATTTGGGAGGTTGTGAAGAATATCGGCACGGCGTTGCTGTTGTGGAAGTTCTCCACAAATTTCTTGGGTGGCCTTCAGACAATGAAAGGCGTTATGGGTGATTGGAAGAAAACACTCGGCGCAGGCATTGTTACGTTAGGTATTTCGTTGTTATTCAATACAATCTCTAACATCAAAAATGGTGAGTATGAATTCGGCAGCCTTAGGGGAACCTTTGAGACAATACTTAAGGGTGTTCTTACTGGCTTGGGCTTAGTGATGACTGGCGCTGGTGGCTGGGTTGTACCTGTTGCCGCCGCGATTGCATTAGCCTTAGTTGATATTGTCGTGAACTGGGATCAAGTCAAACAAGCGTTTTCCGGTACAATGCTGATATTTAAAGGAATTTTCACTGGCAATATTGACGATGTTATCGAAGGAGCAATTGCACACCTTAGTGCGTTTGCGAGCAGTGACAATTTCGTCGTTAAAATGGTGGGAGCAATCGTTGACGCAATTCTCGGTGAAGGTAGTTTTGGCGAAATACAGCAAATGTTCAGCAAGCTTTCTACTATCTTTGAAAACGGCGGCGGGGAAATTGTAACGGGACTTGTGAAAGGCATACTCGGCGAAATTGCGAAGAAAAACAAGGTCGTACAGTTTGCATTTAAGTTCTTTGGTCTTGAATTTGACGAAATGTACGACATCAACTCCCCCTCCAAAGTTTTTGAAACGAAGGGCAAAAACCTCATTCAAGGCTTGTGGGACGGCATCAAATCTATTTGGAGCAGCTTGACCTCTTGGTGGTCGCGCCTGTCTTTGCCGAAACTGAATATTAAGCTTCCGCATTTTCGGTTTACTACAACACAAACAAAGATATTTGGCCAAACGTTTAGTATGCCGAAGCTTAACGTTGACTGGTACGCACAAGGCGGCTTCCCGGATATGGGACAGCTTTTCATTGCCGGAGAGAATGGCCCGGAAATGGTCGGTACGATGAACGGACGTTCTGCCGTTGCAAACAATGACCAGATTGTCGAAGGCGTTGCAAGCGGTGTCGCGCGTGCGAACGCTGAACAGAACGCACTTCTGCGCGAACAGAACAGATTGCTTTCCGCGCTGCTTGCAAAGTCCGGCAGCGGATTTCGCTCGAACGCGCAGACCGGGCGCTCAATACAGGCAGCGTTAGATGCGTATAATATTGTGAGGGGGAATGTGTGATGCGTCAGTATAGTTATAATCTAGGCTTTGCTATCAACGGCACGCCGATCCCCGATCCGCACGGTTTCAGCGGTTCTACAAGCGACCTTGATACGTCTGCCGAACGCGGCGTTGACGGGTATCTCCACAGAAACTGGGTTGCGCGGAAGATTCCGACGGAATTGCAGTATAAAAATATCTCATGGGGCAAACTGCAAGAAATTTTGACGCTTATGAATACGCCGCAGTTTTCGTTTACATTCCCAGACCCGAATACTGGTACGAATCGCACGACGACCTGTTATGCGGGTGATCGAAACTGGACGGCTGTGTGGCTGCCGACGGACGGCGAGTGGATTGCCGATCTGACGGTCGGTATTATCGAGTATTAAGGAGGTGACAGCTTGAGAACTGCAAGCAACGCGTTTCATACGGCTGTTATGAATCCAAACCCGGACGTGCGTGCGTTGATGAAATTCAATTCTACGCTGATTACGAACGAAGATATTCACATTGACGGCGTTAAATTTACTGAAAATGCGAACCTTGACGAAAACCTTAAAATCGGAGACTGTCCCGCGTCATCGATCGGGTATACGATTCTGAATTACGCGCACTTGCTTGACGGTTTCGAATATGGGGAATTTGAAGCGTCGCTCGGAGTTTGCGTAAACACGGAACAGGGCGAAGCATTTGCGGCAAACTGCAAAGCCGTGTTTGACTACGGCGGCGCGAATGAAACGGTGTTTCTCGGCGGATCGTCGCCGCGTCTTTTGATTAACGGGAGCGCGGCGGCGGTACAACCGCCGTTTGACGTACACGCGCTGTTGATTGTCGGTGCAACGCTTTATGCAATCTCGATTGACGGCTATACGTGGGTTGCCGCATGGGATGCGTCAACGCAGACCTTGACGCCGATTGGCGATACTTCTTCCGACTGGTCTTCGCTGGAAAGCAAGAAATGGTCGGAACTGGAAGGGTTCACGTGGGCGCAATTGTTTGCGCCGTCGTCCTCCACGAACGCGTTCATGGTGGCGAAAATCTCACGCTGGGCGCAAGCCGGGCGTGGAATGTGGATGAACGACAATATGCTGTATGAGTTTTACAAGAACGGCATGACGTCGACGTATGAGTACGTGAAACTCGGAACGTTTATTGCGGAACTGCCCACGAAGCGCAAGGCGGATCTTGTAGAAGTCGAAGCGAACGACAGAATGATGAAGTTCGATGTTATCGTTGACGGATACATTAACAGGATTAAATATCCGACGACGCTTGCGCAGATATACAGCGGATTATGTGAATTTATCGGCGTAACGAGCGCAACGACGACGTTTATCAACAGCGCCGTAACATTTGCGGAAGCGCCTGTTCAGTTGGAGAACGTTACCGGGCGTGAATTGCTCGGATGGATTGCGGAAGCCGCGTGTTCGTTTGCAAGATTCACGCGCGACGGAGAACTTGAACTGGCGTGGTTCGATCCTACAACGGTTACGCTTTCCGCAAGCAGCATCTTCGAAAACGATTGCGCGGAATTTCTCATTGAATTGATTGATAAATTGCAAGTTATCGTCACGGAGAAGGACATCGGCGTTGTGATTGGAACGGGAGAAAACGGCTATCAGATTGTCGACAACCCGTTTTTATACGGCAACAGCGATACGGAAGTTCGCACGAAAGCCGTACCGATTTACAACCGTCTCGCAACGACGCGCGCATATAAGCCGATGGCGGTTTCCGCTATCTGTGACTGGTCGATTGAAGCCGGGGATATCGTCGTGGTGAACGACGGAAAATCTGCGCTTTCGCTGTTGATTTTCTGTCAAAACATCACGTGGAGCGGCGGCAACGCGATTGTCGATTACGAAAGCACGGGATCGCGCGAACGGCCTGTTATGACGGCATCGAATCGTCAGATTGTGCAGCGTAACGCGAAGTTCCACGAAATCGAGAATACGATTGACGGGATAAGTTCGACAATTACCGACGTTGAGGGTAACGTTTCGAACATGTCGCAAACGGTTAATGGGATTACGGCGGCGGTAAACGCGTCAAAACTGGAATTTAACGCAAGTGGTCTGACGATTAAGAACGGCGGTTTCAAGATCATAAATTCGGACAATTCCGAAGTGTTTTCCGTTTCCACGTCCGGCGACTTAAATCTTGTCGGGAATATCGAAAATCAAATCAGCTTCACAGCGGAAGATTCAGAAGGAGAATATACGGTAAACGCGTCTGCACTGTTTGGCATTCTTCCGGGCGGCGGCTCTGAAATACCGCGAATTGGTGCGGCGTGGTATGACGGCACGGGCGAAAACAAGAAAGAAGTCGGCAGCATCAGCACTTATGGGCAAGGGTTGGTTGTCGACGCAGGAAACGTAAAGCTGGTTGATCCCGGCACATTGCAGCCGACGTCGCAGATTCAAGCGGGATATAGCAGTCAGTGTCCGAGTGTTACGCTTTCGCGCGGTATAACGTATCCGATCCCAATAATTATCACTGGTACCGCTACCATAAACTCAAATAACAATACAGACGTATTTTTTGGGGGCACACCGTTTACGTCGCAACCAGTAGTAATAACGTCTTGGTCTTCTGCCGGATCGTATGGAACGGGTAATTTTGGTGTAATCAAAGTAACCAATGTATCTACAACTGGATTTCAGGCGGTTATTGGTGGCAACACACCTTCGAGCGGTCTTATTTCTTGGATCGCAATAGGCACTTGAAAGGAGGAAATGAATGGCAACATACACGCAAAATATGCAGCTTAAAAAGCCCGCCGGAAGCGATTATGTCAAAGTCGACGATCTGAACGGCAATATGGACGTGATCGACGGCGCGGTTGGCAAGTTGACGGACTTAACCACGACGGACAAAACGACGCTCGTCGCCGCAATTAACGAAGCGGCAAAATCCGGCGGCAGCGAAAACATGCCGTATATCGGAGACAATGGGAACTGGTATGTTTACGATCCGTCTACGATGCAGTTTAAGGATTCCGGCAAACCGTCGCAGGGTGACAGCGCAACAGTTGCTGTTGGAACTACGACCACGGGAGCGGCGGGTACGAATGCTTCTGTTGTAAACTCCGGCACAGCAAGTGCGGCAGTGCTGAATTTCACGGTTCCGCGCGGTGATAAAGGAGAAAAAGGCGACAAGGGCGATACAGGAACTGGGCTTACGATTCTCGGCACTTATGCAACGCTTTCGGCGCTGCAAGCGGCGGTGACGAATCCGAACGTCGGCGATATGTATAACGTCGGATCGTCCGCGCCGTACAACATTTATTTGTGGGACGGCTTGACGTGGAAGGATCAAGGTCAGTTGCAAGGCGCAAAAGGCGACAAAGGCGACCCCGGAGCGGCGGCAACCGTATCAGTTGGCACGGTATCTACTGGCGCGCCGGGAAGCAATGCGGCGGTGACAAATTCCGGCACAGAAAGCGCGGCGGTTTTCAATTTTACAATCCCGCGCGGAAATGACGGCGCGTCCGGCGTAACGCCTAACGTTAAGGCAGGAACAACGACAACACTTTCTGCTGGGAGCAGTGCAACGGTAACGCGACGTGTCGGTTCGCCGGATTCTGCACCGATTTTCGATTTTGGTATTCCAAAAGGAGATAAAGGCGACGGCGCGGATATCACGATTGATGCGGCAATGTCTTCCACAAGCACGAACCCGGTTCAAAACGCCGTAATCACGGCGGCGCTGAACGGAAAAGCGAATACGGCGCACACGCACGCGGCATCGGATGTTGTTAGCGGAACATTACCGCTTATTAGAGGTGGCACAGACGCTACAGACGCGGACGGCGCAAGAAATAAGCTGGTGACTGTAAAAAGGCCGACAATGTTATGGGCTGGAAGTTGGTCGAGCGGATCAATTATAGTTCAAGGCGTTTCCGATTACTATATATTCATGGTTGAAACAACTGACGATGATGTTGCATTTTGCAAAATTGGTAGCTCGTTGATTTTAGGTGGCGGCTTGTATTGCTTGAGTGGCGAGTCCGGTCAAATGGCATATTCGTTTCGAGCGGGAGTTAGCGGAAATACGCTGACGCTGCAAAACTCATATGCTATTATCCATCAGCCCAGTGCAAGTCATAGCGGGAAATATACGCGAACCGTAAAAGCGATATATGGGCTTATTTTGAATAATGACTTTTCGGTAAAGGGGACATAAGTTATGCTTGCAAACTACGAAATCGATCAAAACGGACGCTTGCAAAATGTAACAACCTATCCGCTGGATGAAACGAAGCCGATGATAGATGTTCCGGACAACTTAACGGACAGCATTCGGAATTTTGTGCTGAAAGACGGAAAACTTGTATATGAAGTGTATGAGACCGTCAAAAGCGCGGAAGAACAGATTTTGACACTGAAACGTCAGCTTGCGGATACCGATTACATCACCGCAAAGGCAGTTGACGCTATGACGAGCGCAGACAGCCTAACAGCGCTTTTAACCGCATTGAAGAATATCCGCACAGAATATGCAGACGTGCTGGCACAGCGCGCGGAATGGCGCGCGGAAATTAACAAACTGGAGGAAAAGGGTGATGACGCATGAAGAATTGATCGCACTGACGCACGACAACGAGCAGCGAAGCAAGAGCAACACACATCGAATCGACAAGCTGGAGGAACAGCAGAAACAATTTAACAAGTTGGTTTCGTCCGTCGCCGTCCTCGCCGAGAAGCAGAACCAGATCGGGGATGATGTGGACGCCATCAAGCGTGAGATCAAAGTCCTCGCCGAAAAGCCCGCGAAGCGCTGGGACGGCATCGTGGACAAGATCATCAGCGCGATCATCGCGGCGATCATGGGCTACGCGCTGGCGCGGATCGGGCTGGGCTGACGCAAGACGATCAAGTTACCATCAAGTTACCATCAAGTGACCGAAACATAACAAAATCCGTCAGAAACATAACAAAATCCGTCAGAAACATAACAACGTTCGCGCGAAAGTGAACAAAATCACGCAAAAGTGAACAAAATTGCTACTACACTATCAAAAAAGTGTGATGAAAACTGTACCTATGCTTACAATTTTTTCCAAAGGAAAGAAGGCGATCAAATGAAACTCTTTATCAGTCAGCCGATGAAAGGCAAAACTAACGAGTGGATCAAGGCCGAACGTGACTACGTTGCGAAGAAATTTCCCGACGCGGAAATCATCAATTCCTTCTTTGAGGGGGCGCCCGCAGACATTGCGCCGCTTTGGTATCTCGGCGAAAGCATTAAGCTGCTCGGCGAAGCGGACGCCGTGTATTTCTGCGAGGGCTGGCACGACGCCAACGGCTGCACCATCGAGCATGAGTGCGCCGTGAGATATGGCAAAAAAATCATTTACGAAAGCTGAAAGGAGAAAATCAAATGATCCGCAAAAACCTTGCAAAGCTGATCGACCTGAAATCGATCGTGACCCTGCTCATGACGATCTTCATGGGCGTCCTGCTCTTTGGCGGCGTTCAGACTCCGCAGGATTTGACTGCGCTGTACGCTTCCAGCTACGGCGCGGTCATGACCTACTACTTTACCAGACCAAAGGACAGCAAAATCGACGGCTAAACCAATAAAAAATCGCGCACTAAATTTTAATTGCATGGCGCGAAATTAAACGAATCTAAATAGGAGGAAACAAAATGGCTAAAGTCTATCTTTCGCCGTCTTCGCAGAATGACAATCACTACGCGTATGGTGGCACGACCGAAGCGGCACAGTGCATGAGAATCGCGCACGCTTGTGAAGCGGCGCTGAATCGTTGTGGGGTTGAAGTCGTTACTGGGGGCGGCACGATGTATACGCGTGTGCCGGAATCCAATCGCTGGGGCGCTGATCTGCATGTCGCCATTCACACGAACGCGGCGAACGGGAAAACGACCGGGACGCGCTGCTATGGTTATCGTGCGGGTGGCGATGGTTTTCGTGCAGCACAGGCGATCTTTAACGTTCTCGCTCCGATCACGCCAGGCACGTCCGAAGGTGTGTTCGAAAATCGGTCGTGGTACGAAATGGTCAAAACGAGAGCGGCTTGTGCTTATGTCGAATGCGAATTTCACGATGTGCCGGAGACGGCGAAGTGGATCATCGAGCATACGACGGAGATCGGCGAAGCAATCGCGCAGGGCATTTGTAATTACTACGGTGTGGCGTATGTCCCCGAAACGCCGCCCGAACCCGAAACCCCGGCACAGCTTTATCGCGTACAGTGCGGCGCTTTTTCGAAAAAGGAAAACGCCGAAGCGCTCGTTGCGCGACTGAAAGCGGCGGGGTTTGACGCGATTATTAAGTAACTAACAAGACCGGGAGGGCGCATGAAACCAGAACTTGAAAGGATTCTCGACAAAACAATTCCCGATTGGCAAAACATGCCGAATGATACGTTAATCAGAGCGATTTTCGATCAAATCAGAAAAGGAGAATATGTTGACGAACGAAGAATTAAAAAGCCGCCTGACAACCCCGGGAACGAAAAATAACTTACAATATCCGACGCAATTACGGCTATATTTCGAAGAAAATGCAGGGTTTACCGACGAAGAACTTGCGATTTTCAGATTGCGCGCACGCGGATTCGGCGTGATTGAAATATCGTTTCTAATGCAGGAAAGATACGGCGCGCAGTATCCGTCCGGCTTATACGGTTGCGAGAAGGTCGAGCGGCGTATCCGGCGGATCAAAGACAAAATGGCAGAATTGCTTTGATGGATTAAGGATGGTTAATCGAAAGGTTGACCGTCCTTTTTTATTTTACACTGATTTCGAGAGGTGAGAATGCAATGCAATATTATAATCCGATGATTAACTATCAACAGCGCTTGCAGCAAATGGAGCAGACTGGCGTTGTCGGACGTGTTGTAACGTGCGAACAGGAAGCAATTTCCGCGCAAATTCCGTTTGACTCTACGATCAACGTTTTTACGGATATTGCGCATGGGAAAATATATGTGAAAACGTTTAACATGCAAACGGGAGCGGCAGATTTTAAAACGTTTGTTTACGAAAAACCTGTTATGCCGGAACCTCCCACATATATCACTCGCGCAGAATTTGAACAATTTAAGGAGGAAATGAGAAATGAATATCAATCCTGCAATGGCGGCAATCAACACTCTGCTGCGAAAAAACCCACAAGCCGCGCAGGCGTGGAAGCAGGCACAAGAAATGATGAAAAATAAAACGCCGGAACAACAGCAGGCGTTTTTAAATAATATGCTGGCACAGCGCGGCATAACGCAGGAAGGAGTCGTGCGTTTGGCGCGGCAATACGGTATAAACCTCTGATGGCCACAGGGGATTATATAAATCTTGATGGAGGTACAATGCGATGATGGACAATGGCAGCATTAGCCCTGCCGACATTGCAGCGCTGACGAAAGGCGGCGCGGGTGACGGTGATATGGGCGGCGTTGGCTGGATTATTCTTCTGTTTATTTTCCTGCTTGCAATTGGCGGCGGGGGTAGCGGTGTATTCGGCGGCGGTGATCGTGCGACCAATGCAGACATTCAGCGCGGTTTTGATACCAACTCGATTATGAACAAGCTGTCTTCTATCGGAGACGGGATTTGTTCCCTTGGTTATGAAAACGCGCAGTTGAGCAATGGCATTCAGAGTTCCGTGAGCGCGCTCGGTGCGCAAATGCAACAGTGTTGCTGTGAAACGAACCGCAATATCGATGCGGTGCGTTATGAAGCGGCGAAAAACACTTGCGATATTACCAACGCGATTCATGCCGAAGGTGAAGCCACGCGCGCGCTGATTACGCAGAATACGATGCAGGAATTGCGCGACCAGCTTCAGACGGCACAGTTCCAGCTTTCCCAGCAGGCACAGAATTCCACGCTGATTAACGCTCTGCGCCCGTTCCCGATCCCGGCTTACAATACCTGTTCGCCGTATACCGCGTCTAACGGATTTGGATGCGGATGCACGAACGTCTGAGCGCATACTCGCGCCTAACAGAAACAGGCAGGTGCGAAATCTGCCTGTTTTTCTTTAAGGAGGAAAAAATGCTTTTTACTTATAATTCGAACGAACAGACACTTGCCGCGAACGCTCCGCTTGCATTTGTTCAGAATGCCGTAAAAACCGGATGCGTAGCGACGCATGTCGCCGGGAATAATACGATCAACCTAAATCGCCCCGGCTATTATATGGTACATTTTAACGCCGATGCAGTAGAAACCGGGGCGGCAGGAAATGTAAAAATCCAGATGCAGAACAACGGTGTAAACGTATCCGGCGCAGAAGCGACTGCATATAGCGGCACGGAAACTGATATTGTAAACCTCGGCTTCTCTGCGATTGTCAGAGTACAGCCGAATTGTTGCGCGGTATCGTCTAATGTTCCTGCATCGTTGACGTTTGTCAATTCCGGCGTGGCGGCTGTTGTGTCGAATGCAGCCGTTGTGGTTACGAAAATCGCATAAGGAGTGCCGCGCATGGAAGTTGTTAAAACGTTGATTTCTCATATTGAAGAAGAAGTAAATGACGCAGAGACATACGCAAAGCTTGCCGCAAAGTACAAGGAAGTCGACAAGGAACTTTCGACAACGTTTGCCGCGCTGTCCGAACAGGAACTTTCCCATGCGGATATGTTGCATAAACAGGCAGTTCGACTTATTGCGGCGTCCGGCAAAGAAGTCCCGTCATCAATGCAAGCTGTATGGGATTGGGAGCATGAGAAGATCATCGATCATACAGCACGCGTTCGCGTTATGCTGTCGTTAGCGCGTTAGCGTTTGTTAGCGGAACGCGGCACAAATGGCACAAATTGCGCTTATTTCAAGTGAATAATATGTATAAAAATTCTATTGAAATACAGCAAAAATACAATACGGGCAAGGATTATTCGTCTTTGCCCGTATTTATATTTAAAATAAAACGTGGATTGAAATGACACTCACGAACCTTCAAAACGCTTGAGTTTCCAACGTTTTTTAGGCGTTGCATTAGCTTTCGTTAGCAAATCGTATGTTTCAAGCATCATCGTTTGCGCTTGACGGGACAAATCTTCTTCGTCAAGCTTGATATAGAATTTGTGCATCGTAACAGAACTTGACCATCCACCCCATAGCATTGTTGTGCGCTCCGGTATATTTTTGCTATGGCATAAAGATGCAAACGAACGTCGCAGACCATGTAGCCCGACGTTCGGCAAGCCGCTATTTTCGCAGATTTGCCTAATTGTCTTTCGCATTGCGCTTTGCTTAATATCAATAAGAGGATCGGTTTTGTCTTCCACTATTTCCAATAAACGGGGAATAAAAATCGGTATCGTTCGCGTGGAAAGTTCCGTTTTGTTTGAATTTCGAATCACATAATGATTGTTTTTATCTAAAACGCATGATTTATCAACTAAAATTGTATGGTTAATAGTATCGATATGATCCCGTGTCAGCGCGTATATTTCCGAACAGCGCAAACTATGCAGCGCAAGAAGTGCTGCCAGTTCAACCCTTGTATCTCTTATCGCGTTTAAAAACACGGCAAGCTGTGCTTTGCCCAAAAACGGCAGTTCACGGTTCCGCTCATGGTCGATTGATACGTTCGGAACGGGAAGGCCTGCATAGCGGAAAGAAGCGGCAAGCAACCCCCACGCGTGAACCATCGTTTGGCCGGAATACTGGTTGCTTTCTTCGTTTATAATATCTTGCCAGTTTCGAATGCGCGAAAACTGTTGGTGCTTTATCGAGTTAAAGTGAGAATTGTGCGTAACAATATAGCCGCGAACCGTGGACGGGGAGCGGCCTTTATTTTCGCGCGAAAGAATGTACGCCTGCACAAGCTGGTCAATCGTCAAAAACTCTTTTTCGCGAATTGGCAACTGACCAATGGCGTGTGAAGCTTTTATATAGGTTGCTTCGTTTACGCATTCTTCTTTCGTGTCGCGCGTTATCGGAAAGCTTTTGTTTTTGATTCGTACTTGCACAAACCATTTCCCAGACGGCAATTGTCGCGGCGTAGGAATACGCACGGGAATACACCTCAATTCTTCGTAGCAAGCCAGAAAAAGCCTTTATCCGCGTGAAGCATATCAAAGACGAGCGCCGCAACGATCACAGCGGCGGCGATTGCCAGTGTAACACTCAATATGACTATATATTTTCGAGCGAATACAAGATCACGCTTTTCTGTTTTAAGCTGCTGTTCCAGATTTTGAATCTTCATGTTTGCGCGCTCGGCTTCCAACATCGTTTGCGTGGAGTTCACGCGGCAATCGAAGTCTTGCAGCAGCGCATATATAATCGGCTGCACACTCGAAAATCGAAAATCGTGGACATCGGCAGCAAAGAATCTATCGACGGTACGCTTTGAAATGTTCGCAATGTCAGCGATGTTTTGGTTGGTTAACAATAGCGCGTTCTTTCGCCGCAAGCACCAGTCTCGCAAATCTTCTGGGGATAAACTGGAGATATACTTTAGGCAGCCTGTTTCAGAACGTTTGCAATCCTTGCATTTTTCGTTCATTATTGCACCTTCCCATCACATATGGCTACTATTTTACGCTATCTGGCGCAAATATGACAGATGTGTCAATCGATTTTTTGCCGGGAGTATTATACAATCATGGTGTCGACGCAAGATCGTCGACATGCCTTCCCGGCCTGCCGGGCGGCAGAAATGTCGCTCGGCACTTAAATGTGAATTTCCACAAGCGTTAAAATAAAATTACACCACAAACACCTCCATAGTTATTGGGCCGCGCATGTAAAAGGAGAAGAAATGGAAAACCACTCTAACAACTTTGTTTCTTTAAAAGCATCGTTGATCGAAGAACTGGACAATCTGACACAAAGCCAAATTGAATATCTGTGGCATTTGGTTAAATTACTCTTTTGCAAGAGCGCTGATTAACTGTCGTACGGCAAGCTTGTTTTTGGCAGTCAGTGCGCAATACTGTTCGACCATTTCTTGCAAATCACTATCCGAAAGAATTCTGGCGGTAAATGCGGCCGCTTCTTCTGGGTTAGAGCTAATAATTAAATCTGATCCGCGAAGATCAAGCGCTACTGCCAGCTTTTGTAGCGTGCTTCTTTTTATATTTACAACACGCCCGGATTCATATTTTGCAATAGCAGACTTTTGAACGCCTACAATGCGGCCTAATTCCTCTTGCGTCAGCCCCTTTGCAATTCTTGCGTTACGAATGATTTGACCTATTTCCACGACCATCACTTCCCTTCGGTGTCTTTATGATACATCCACGTGTTCTAAAAATCAATTTATTTTTAAAAAGAATCAAAAAAACTGTTGACAGTCTCAAAGCGGTATGTTACATTGATGGTGTCCAAATTAGACACAACAGTTTGAGTGCCACTGCGAAGGAGGTGTATGTGCAACGAATAAAAAAATGCTTCGAAGCATTATGATGCGACATGGAGATACAAATGCAAGCCTTGCGAAATATTTGGGTATCACCGAACAAAGCGTTTCAAACAAGATCAATGAAAACGGCACCGAATTCAAGCAAGGAGAAATTGCAAAAATCAAAGTGAAGTACAATCTCGATTCCGAAGCGATAGACCAAATTTTTTTTGCAGAAGAAGTGTCGTAATTAGACACAGCATTTTTTCAAAGGAGGTCAAAGAACGATGGAAATTGTTTTGAATGTGATGTCGCTTATCACGTCGCTTGTGGCTGTCGTAGTCGCCGCAAGCAGTCAGGTGGATTCGTCGTTTGCAAAGGATAAATGCATGTGGCTTGAGCGAAAGTTAATGGAAGCGGAAGACAAACTGCATGATTATATCTACTACGGAAAGTGCTAACGCAAAGGCCGAAACAATTATCGCGATTCTGGAATGATGCTGATTCTTTTCATTCCATTTCTCTGTATAGTTTCGATTTTCACTATCAGCCTTTATGCGTTCTTCGCGCTCCGTTTTCAAATCTTCACGCAAGTTGCTTAAGAGCGTAACGCCTGCTCGTAGCGTTTCGTTTTCCGGCGTTGTAAAAATGGGCGGTTCTGGTAAACACATGATTACTCCCCCTTTACGGCAACATCCGGGGATCATCGCTGCGACCTAATAGGTAATCAGCAGAAACCCCAAAGAAATCACATAGCGCATAAAACACGTCAATCGACGGCGCGCGTGATCCAGATTCTAACAATGTATAGGTCGAGCGCTTTATTCCCGACGCTTCTGCAACGGTTAACTGACTGACATTGCGCTCGGCGCGAAGCAGTGACAACCTCTTAGAAAAAATTTCCTTGTCAAACATAAAAACCTCTTGACATGTTGCACACAGCAACATATAATCATGGCAGATGGTTGCTGAAAGTAACATAGCGCGGAAAGGAGGGCAACGGCGTTGAGACGCATTGCACAACTGCGAACAGCAAACCATTGGACACAAGCATATGTCGCTCAAAAAATTGGAATTTGCAGAACGACATATACGCTAATCGAATCCGGTCGACGAAACCCGTCTTACGAAGTTCTGCTGAAACTCGAAGACCTGTTCGGCAAGTCGCACCGTGATCTCATGAAAATTATATAACACCTTCGACCAAAAATCAAAAAAAATGAGCAGGCGCGCCAACGCCTGCTCGGAAAGAAAGGATGAATCCCTCCATGGATAAATTCATTATAACTCAAAAGATGAGAAAAAGCAATGGGTACGCGTCGGTAAACATTCGCGCAGACGTAAAAATGCTGGTCGACGAAATCAGCGAAAACACTGGGGTATCTGTCAGCCGAATTGTCGCCGCGATGATACTTTTCTGCGTAGACCGTTTGGTTATCGAGAAGGAGGAACCCGAAGATGCCCAGAACGAATCTCGGAAAAAACAAGCTGCTGATTGAAACTGAATCGCTTTTAAGGGACGATTTCCCGCTCTACATGCGAATCGGTGACGTGATGCAGGCAATCGGGACAAAGAAAAACACGATTGCGCGAGAACTGGTATCCGGTCTGACCGTTTATCGGTTCGGGAAAACCGACAAATGGCGTCGCGACGACGTTGCACGACGAATCTTTGAATCCGCAACGAGGGGCTTGCAATGAACAAACATGTCGTACCTATCTTATATCGCGCAAAGCGCAGGAAGAAGTATCGCGTTCGCCTTGAAATGACGTTCAAGGAATTCATGGTGTTCGTCGGGCTGTGCGCGTACAGCGTTCTGGTTCTGTGGCTATACAGCATGGTGATGCCATGATTTATCGCATTCCCATAGATCCGCGCGAAGTGCCGCCGGAACCGCCGACCGTTTATTGCCCCGAATGCGATGCAGAAGACCCGGAATATTTTTACCGCGCCGACGGAGACATTGTCGGTTGCAGCGAGTGCGTGAAAATGGCGTCTCCCGAACGATACGACGCCGGAAAGGAGTGGGAAGCCTATAATTGCCCGTTTTGCGGCGCGGAAGCAGACTATCTGTACGAAAAAGACGGCACAATTATAGGCTGTCCCGAATGCGTTGACTGTGATTACGATTGACAATGAATTGATCGAAGAAATGAAAGCGCTGTATAACGCCGGGCTTTCGTACGGGAAAATCAGCAAAAAAATCGGAATTGCAAAATCAACGGTCAGCAAATATCTCGGAGAGGGATACAAGAAGGGTTATGCGGAACGCGATAAAAACGCGCTGATAAGAGCGTATGAAAACGGAGAAAGCATTTCCGACGCTGCCGACAGACTCGGAATGAGCAGGAGCGGTGCGGAGTATGTGATCGAAAACCATATTCGCGCCGCGAAGAAGCGCGAAAGACCGTACGTTGAGCCGCGAGAAACAAAATACATCGTGAACATGATGAAGAACGGCGGGTTGTACGGACGCGATTTCAAATTCGACCATTATCCGAACTATGACGATCTTATGATCGTATGCCGTGAAATGGGGGTGAAGGCGACCGATTTTATCAACGTTGACGATTACCGCGCGTCGGAAATCGTCGTAGCAATCATTGATTCGCGCAAGAAAATGCTGATACAGCGCGTTTGCGACGAAGAACCGACACTTTCTGACCTGTTCAAATAAGGAGGAACAATGATTCAAGCGAAACTGTTGCAGGAAACCCGACAACTGAAAGACGAACGTGACGAACTGGTGGATCACATCCACGCACTGAGGGATGAATTGAAGCGTGCGAATCAGCTTTTGGCGCAGTATGAAACTGATCGTCTTGTGTGGAAAACGCGCGCCGAAGAAGCGCTGAAACTGGCCAGAAGTTTTGCGGCGCTTGTGAACGTCAATGGAGAATGAGCGCCTTGTGTGGTTCGTCATAAACCGATTTTTCAAGAAGTACCGCAATGACGATGACGTGATACAGGCGGCGAGAATCGGTTTATGGCGGGCGCAAGAAGGCTTCGACGAAACGAGCAACACCGCGTTTTCCACATATGCTGTCGCGTCCATTCGAAACAATATCATCATCGAACTGCGATTCAGAAGCCGCAAGGAGCCGCAAATCGACGCGCAAAACACGGCGCTTGACAGCACATTGCTTGCGGAAGAATTTACGAACAGCCTGTCCAAGCGCGATGCAAGCATTGTACGCGATTTGATGCGCGGATATAAACAATGCGAAATAGCGCAAAAAAACGGTGTAACCGGATCGGCAATTAACAGACGCATTAAAAAAATCCAAAGAAAGGCGAAGAAGTATTTTGAAGAAGATTGAGCAGTTCGCGCAGGAAGTACATGCGCTTGCCGTTGAAAAAGGCTGGTGGGACAAAAAGCGACCGATTGAAGATACGTTCGTCATGCTGCACTGCGAACTGTCAGAAGCAATCGAAGAATACCGTAACGGACACGGCTTGACGGAGATTTACTACAGCGAAGATGGAAAGCCGGAAGGTGTTCCCATCGAACTGGCCGACGTCGTGATTCGCGCGCTTGACGCGGCTATGGAATACGGCGATTACGTTTTCACGCCGATTAACACGCACAAGAATTACGCGTCGTTCGGCGCGTTTGTCGAAGCGTTGCATGAAGATACGGTATCCACGAAGTGCGGCGTGCATTTGTTTGAAACGAGCGGCATTAAAAACTACGGGTATTCCGTATTGCTTGCACACATTAAGCAGTGGTTTGACGCAAACGGCATGGACTTGTGGCGCGTATGTCGCATGAAGCACGAATACAATAAAACCCGTCCGTACAGACATGGAGGGAAACGGCTGTGAGTGGAATTGTAACCGTCAACACGGAGTATCTTAACGACGTTTTGAACCGCGCAAAGGTTACGCGAAGGCAAGCGTCAGGCGAACTCGGATGGAGCGAATGGTATCTTAGCAACTTCGAATGGTATCTCAACAACTTGTGTCAAAAGCCGCTGGAAGCGCGCAGGATCCCGCTTGCGACCGCAAAGCTGTTTTGCCGAATCTACAACGCGGATCTGGAAGAACTGGTGCCGGAGTTGAGAAAAGAAACGCCGATTGAGCGCACAGACGCGGAGAACATCGAGATTATCGCGGAGGTGCTTTGTAAAATCCGTGACACACAGCGGCGAATGGAAGTGAAGATCGACGCGATTGCGGCGAAGTCGGGAGTTCGCCATGAGTGAAGACCGAAAGCGAATCAACAGCGTAACCCGCGAAGCGCTGACGATCCTGTATGCGGCGGGACAGGCGATTGACATGGTCGCGCCGAAGCTGGAACAGCTTGCGCGTCGCGTGCCGAACGGGTGGCGAGATTTGCGGATGGTGCAATCAAAAACGGACAAGCTGATTGAATCCGTGCTGAACACCATCCCGGTTGAACAGCTTGAGACGATGATCGCGCAGATGCGGATCAGCCACTTGCGGATCGTCACAAACGACGTCGGGCAATCGGACGAATCGAAATGGCTCGTCCCGCGCGACGAACTGACCGAACTGGTCGCCGCAGTTGTGGATGAAAAGTGCCTTATGTGCGACAAAACGGACTGGTATAACTGCAAGCTGCGGCGAATCATTAGCGACCTACCCGTGGACGTGAAAAATGTGCCGAATGGGTGCTGGAGGGACGGAAGTGAATGATTATGTTTACCAATTCGGCCTGCCGGGCAAACGCTACGGCATTTGGAACGCCGTACAGAAGGAGTGGCAATTTGGGCTATGTGAAGCAACACCCATGATCGCGGACGCAAAACTACACGCGATGATTGGACGTGGAGCGTATAAATACCGCTTCGAAGCGCGGACGCTGCCACAAGAAGAAGTCGCCCGGATTATGAAGAACAAACACAAGAACCGCCCGAAAGGAAAGTGGGTGCATATCAAAGGAACGTCAATGTTGAAATGCTCTGAATGCGGAGAGGCGATTATTGATGAAGACGTATTTGACGGACAAGTTTGGAACTATTGCCCCATTTGCGGGAAACTGATGGAGGGAAATGAATTTGACAAACGGCGATAGAATCCGGGAAATGGCGAGTACGAATGAGGGGTTAGCGGCGCTGATTAGTGAGTACCTTTCTTGCGATGACTGCCCGTGTTTGCCCTGTAAGGGACCGTGTAAGGATGTTATTCGGAAATGGCTGGATCAAGACTCTTTGAAGCCGTGTCCGTTTTGCGGGGATGAAGACATACGGGAATATAACGAGTGCAATCAGGTTTGGCTTGAATGTTCGACATGCGGAGGACGAACGATGCCGTGCATATCCTATAAAATCGCTGTAACGCGGTGGAACAGGAGGACTGAACATGATGATTGAAAAAGCTGACATGCTGGATGCACTGCTCGGCAACTTCGCCGAGACGGGCTTGGGCGATGCGGCAACGGAAGGAAGCATCACGCTGGCCTATGTGACGGGATGGCTCGACGCGATCCGCTCGATGGTCGATGCCGATGAGAAAAAGCATGACGAAAAGAAAAAGCTGCTGGAACAGCTCAAGCAGAGCTGCGCGCGGGTGAATGTGGAGGGATTTTGCGATACTGCCGAGCAGATCGAAGAAGACCTCGAAGCAATGAACGCGCGGGATGACGAGCCGAATGAAGTCCACCCGCTGTACGCGCTTGTCAACCTGTGCGGCGGAGAATACTCGGAGGAAGACGATGAAAGTAACGTTTGAATTTCCAGACAATGTAACACCCTGCGCCATGTACCTGAATTACGTTATTTGGGATCACGATGGTGAAATGAAGATGGGTGTCAGATGCGTCAATACGGAAGACCTGATGACGCTCAAAAGGGACAAAAACAAGGTATTGCGGGTTGCCGTTGACAAGCTATGGGGTGCACCCGAAGATGGAACCGCCGAGCGTGAAAAACGATGAAACTGGTCGTTAATATTCCGGATCACGCGGATATTGCTGCCGTGGAGATTGGCATAAGGATAGGCAAACCTACATGCAGTCATTATGCTGTAAAGCGCCGAGCGCTTACATGGGAAGAAGTGGAACGTCTGCGCGAGGAAGGATATGTCGAAACCACGATTTACGTTGAACCAGATTGCGAAAAATACAGCACCGAAGAACTGTTGGAACTGTTGAAGAAACGCGGGGTGAAATTTCGTGGATGAACTCAAACAGTGTCCGTCTTGCGGCTGTGACGCCACATTGGACAGAGACATTTGGCACCATGATTCTGGAACGCTCCCGCTGGTCACATTCGTGGTAAAGTGTAGAAATTGCGGCATCGAAACGCATGAATACGCCCATGCACAGGATGCCGTTGATGAGTGGAACTGGGAGATGCAATAATGGCTGAACTTAAACCGTGCCCGTTCTGTGACGGCGAACCAAAGGTATACGTCTGTGACGGTTCCGGCAGCTACTACGCCAATATCGGAACTGCGGTGTTTTATGGGAGAGAAATGACGCACAGGCTCATTCGATGCTCAAAATGCGGCGTAAGGACGAAAGCCTATTTGACAGAAAACGGTTTATTCAAGGCTTGGAACAGGAGGACGGGAGAATGAACCTGTACTTGGTGCATAGCTGCGAAAGCGAATGGGGTTGCTACTGCTTTGCTCATTCGGCGAACAAGGCAAAGATGCTTGTAGCGCACGAGATGTATGATGAATACATCAACATGCGCTGCGAAACGATACGCCGAGGTGTAAATGTGCCGTTTGAAGCGGTTGTATCGGACGACGAACAGCCGGAGTATGAGTATGTGAAGCGGTGCGGGTTCGAGTACAAGGAGGATGAATATGTCTGGTAAGTTCAAAAAAGGTCAACATCTATTCTTTTTGATGAGCGGTGACGAAACGCAACAGGATAGCCAGAACAAGCCGAGATATTACCTCAATCGAGACAGAGCGCGGCAGTACGCTAAGGGTGATTCGGAGATCGTAGAGTACGCGCCCGTAAAGTACGGGCAATGGAAATACAAGCGAACGACGGGAGACGGCTTTGCGATCGTGGAATGCACTGAATGCGGCGAGGAAGCGTTTGCGATTGCGTACTTCGTGAAAGAAAAAGACTACTGCCCCAACTGCGGCGCGAAGATGGGAGACGGAAATGAGTGATTATATTAACCGTAATATTGCCATTGCGCGGTTGACGGCGCTGGAAGTGCAAAACCCAATCGCGACTATGTGCGACGCAAGGAGAGTGCTGGCAGACATGCCTGCCGCCGACACTGTCGAAGTTGTGCGGTGTACGGATTGCAAACATTTTAATCCAGACGATCAAGCGGCACAAGACGCGGACTGGAGCGGATGGTGCAGATACAACGGGTGTCTTACGGATGATTTTGACTTTTGCAGCCGGGGGGAAGGGCGAGACGATGAGACTGATTGACGCGGATGCGCTGGGAATCGGTATATGCAATTTTGATGTATTTTCACCCGAAGGCATGCTCTATGCGAAAGGGTGGAATCAGGCGATCAAGATATTACAAAAAGCACCGACCGTGGATGCGGTAGAAGTTGTGCGGTGCAAAGATTGCAAGTATGCCAGCGAGTTTGACGGCTGCGAAGACTATGTAGAGCAAGTGCGCTGCTGCACACGGCATGAGGACTGCGACATGCTCCCTAAAGTGTGGCCGGATGATTTTTGCAGCTACGGAGAAAGGAGAGACGATGACGGACGGCGATCTGATTAAAGCGTTGCGGTGCTGCTCTGATCCGTGGGAGGATGGCGAACACCCGTGTCTGCGTTGCCCGGTGCCGGATGAAAGGCGCGGTGTGGAGGCGCACGACCTGTGCGACGAATACTTGATGCGGCTTGCCGCTGAACGATTGGAGGAATTGACGAAATGAATATCCCCGTTTACCACAAAATCGATAACGTTTTCGAGCGCGACGTCGAAGGTTCAAAAAAACTGATTGAAGGAAAATTCCGCAATAAAGCGGTCGAATTTCTCAAAGATTTACCGTGGGAGTTCACGGAAAAAATCGACGGCACCAATATTCGCATTTTTTGGGACGGATACCGCGTTTCAATCAACGGACGCACTGATAAAGCACAGCTTCCTCCGCACTTGCTGCATCGGCTCGAAGAACTGTTCAAAACACCGGAAGCGGAAGAAATTTTCGAACAGAATTTCGGCACAACACCTGTTGAACTGTTCGGCGAAGGATATGGCCCCAAAATCCAGAGCGGTGGCGCGTATCGAAACGACGTTGACTTCATTCTCTTCGACGTTATGATTGGCTGGAATTACCAGACGCGCAGGTCGGTCGAAGATATCGCGCGCATGTTCGGAATCGATTGTGTGCCGATTGTCCTTCGCGGGACGATTGCAGACGCCGTAGCGTTTGTTAAAACCCACCCCAACAGCACGTTTGGCACGGCAAAGATGGAAGGCGTCGTCGGTCGCCCGGAAATTGAAATGCGTGATCGATGCGGAAACCGCGTGATCGTGAAAATTAAGGGGAGGGATTTTGAATAATGAAGCGCGAAGAAATTCTTGAAGCCGCCCGTAAATGCGTATGCGGCGACCGCGAAGAAGATTATGGCGCACCGGAAGACAACTTTGTGAGAATTTCCGAACTGTGGACGTCTTATATGCGTGGCCGCTGCGTTGCGCTGGATGCCGCGATTACAATTCGACCGAACGACGTCGCCGCAATGATGGCACTTTTGAAAATCGCACGAATTGCAGGCGGCAACGCGAAAGCGGATAACTGGATCGATCTTGCGGGATACGCGGCGTGCGGAGGTGAACTTGAATACTGAAATCTATTGGGATAAAAAATGCGAAATGTGCGGCAGAGATTTTCGAGCGCGTGGAAATCGGGCAAAATACTGTCCGGCGTGCAAACCATTGGCCGCAAAAGAGCGAGATAAGATGAGGACGCTCAACAGGCAGGAGTACGCTTTCATTGAAAAAACAGAGGTAAAACGCAACATGAAAGTTGTGGAAGCCGCTCGAAAATGCAAGGAACTCGGCATATCTTACGGCGAAGCCGTTGCAAGGGGGTTGGTTTGAATGATTAAACTGGAGAACACCGAAGTGTACGGCTGGGAATCGGCGATTCGCGGAATGCGGAATCCCATGAACAGTTGGGATAAGTCGGATACCTTGTTCGATGGAAACATGTTCTGCATGGGCGACAATGATTTGAAGCTGATGAAGCGCCTTGCCAAAGCCGGAAGCGATCACAGAAAATTTCTCCGCATGATTACCGTTACCGTCGATATTACCGCACCGATTTACTGGGTTGCGGAACACGACACATACAAAATCGGCACAACGCGCAACAGTTGCAGCTTCATGCACCGTGGAACCGCAAAAAAATTCGAACTTTCCGATTTTAGTTTTGAAAACAGCGAAACAGCGAGAGAGTTGCGCCGTACAATAACTAAGCTGAACAAACTTCGCACGAAATATATCGAAACGCGCGACGAATCCGTTTTTCGCGCAATCAGACAGCTTTTGCCAAGCGGTTACAACGTGCGTTACACGTGGCACGCGAACTACGAAGTTCTCGTAAACATCTACTTCGCCCGTCGCAATCACCGATTGCCGGAATGGCACGCCTTCTGCGACTGGATTCTGACCTTGCCTTACTTTGAGGACATTATCAATGCGATTGACAAAGCTTAATTACTATTCGCAAGCCGCGAACAGGGAATACATGAGCGTGTCGCAGTTTAAGTCGTTTCTCACGTGCGAAGCTGCGACCATGGCAGAACTGAACGGTGAATACGAACGCCCGGCGTCCGTTGCACTGCTCGTCGGATCATATGTAGACTCATGGTTTGAAGGAACACTCGACGAATTTAAATCCGAACACCCGGAGATTTTCAAGCGTGACGGAACGCTGAAAGCAGACTACGTCAAAGCCGAAGAACTGATTGCACGCGCACAACAATCGCCGCTGTTTATGGATTTCATGAGCGGGAAAAAGCAGAAAATCATTTCCGGCGAAATCGACGGCGTCAAGTGGAAGGGAAAAATGGACTCCTACCATCCCGGACGAATGATCGTTGATCTGAAAACATCGCGCTCCCTGCATCCCGTCATGGGCAAAAATCTAATCGACCAGTTTCGATATGACATTCAAGGCGCGATTTATCAGCGGTTGGAGGGACACAATCTCCCATTTTATCTGGCGATCTTAACAAAAGAAGACCCGGTTGATATTGAAATCTGCGAAATCGAACAGCCGGAATTGAACGAAGCGTTTGATTTTGTCGAACGAGAACAGCCGCACATTATCGACGTTAAAACGGGTAAAGTGCCGCCGAAACGCTGCGGGGTATGCCCGTATTGCCGACTGACGAAACAGCTTGACCACCCGATTCCCGCAAGCGAATTGGGATTGTCATACTACGAACTGCAAGCAATCAAAGGAGGATTTTAAACTTGAACGCATTGATCTACGCACCAAGCGGCGGCGGGAAGACCGTACAGGTAACGCGAACGCCGGGCAAGAGAAACCTTTTGCTCTGTTCGGACAACTCGTCCGTTGTGCTGAACCAGCCGAAATTCAAGCGGGACAATCTCGACATTCAGACGGTTTCCCACTGGCTTCCGAACGACAAATACAATAAGCCGCAGGAGCATTTCCACGCACAGTTTGAAACGGCGGTCGAATCTAAAAAATACACCAACATTTTCGTGGACAACCTTAGCGACCTTTTCGATCTGGCGATCCTTGAAATGGACGAATCCGGGCGCTACAAGGACATGCGGCAGGCGTATCAAGCCGTGTATCAAGCTATCAAACGCCTTGCGCGCAAAGCTGGGCAGCTTAACTGCAACGTGATTTTCACCGCGTGGGCGAATCAGCAGGAAATCATCCTCCCGACCGGGGAGCGCGGAATGCGCATTGAACCGAAACTGCCGCCTAAAATCATTGATAACGTGCTGGGCTTATGCAACATCGTCGGCTATGTTACGCCGAATAAGGAACGCACCGAGTGGTTCTATATCACGGAAGGTACGCCGAGTCTGTATGCAAAGAATCAGATTACGGGCGAATCGCGCGTGAAGCCGGAAGAAATCTGGGGGAAATAATATGTTTGTGAATCCGTTTTGGTTCGGCGTTATGAGTACAATTCTTGCCGAACTGGTCGTACTGCTTACTATGTCTATCATTGGAGGTTTGAAAAAATGATTAACTGGAACTTTAACCCCGACGAAGCGAAATCCGAATTTGAAGTGATCCCCGAGGGGAAATACCGCGTCCGTATCGAAAAAGCGGAAACCGCCGTATCTAAATCGGGTTACGATATGATTAAACTGGAACTCGCGGTCAGCGGATATCGAAGCAAGCTGTTCTATTATCTCGTTTTCATGCCCGAAAATTCCTCTATTACGAACTCCAACCTTGCACGACTCTGGGATTCTTTCGGAATTGCGCATAACAATCTCGATGAACAGTCGTGGGTGGGCAAGTCCGGCGCGTGCGTTGTGAAAAACCGCGAATACAACGGCGAACAGCGTCCGAACATTTCATATTTTATTGATAAATCCAAACAGGACAGTCTTCCCCCGTGGCAGGATACGGATATGACTCCCACGGCGTTTGACCCTAACGATTTGCCGTTCTGATGATCCAACTGCGTGATTACCAGTTTGACACGCTGGACGCACTTGCAAAAGCGTTTGCGCAAGGCTATAAACGGCCTTGCGTAACCGCTGCGTGCGGCGCAGGGAAAACGGTTATGTTTGCCTGTCTGGCAGAAATCATGCAGAAAAAAGGAAAAAATGTCTGGTTTTTAGTGCATCGCAAGGAACTGCTCGACCAATCCGTTGATACATTCGACCGCTTCCAGATTAAGCGGCGAACAATTTATATCGGAATGATAAAAACTGTAGCAAATCACCTTGATTCGTTCCCGAAACCGGACATTATCATTTTCGACGAATGCCATTTTTCTGCGGCCAAAACGTGGCAAACCATCATCGACGCTTTCCCGGACGCACAGCTTGTCGGGCTGACCGCAACGCCTGTACGGCTCGACGGAAAACCGCTCGGCGCAATTTACGACTGCATGATAAACGGCCCGCAGGCGCGGGAACTGATCGAACGCAACATGCTTGCGCCGTATCGGTATTATGCACCGACCGTTGCGGACTTATCCACATTAAAACGACGCGGTTCGGACTACAATATGGAGCAAGCGACGGATATTCTGTCGACCGGGGCGGTGTTCGGCGACGTCATCCGAACATACCGTCAGTACGCCGACGGCAAGAAAACAATCTGCTACTGTTCGTCGATTCGACACTCGAAATCCATGGCAGACGCGTTCAATCAAGCCGGGATCACAGCGGTTCATTTCGACGGCGACACGCCAAAAACTGAACGAAATAAAATCATACACGACTTTCGTTCGGGAAAAATAACGGTACTGTGCAACGTCGACCTAATCAGCGTCGGGTTCGACTGCCCCGATTGCGAGTGCTGCATTCTTTTGCGGCCGACAATGTCAACGGCGCTTTTCATCCAGCAATCGTGTCGCGCACTGCGTCCGGCACCCGGAAAAACAGCCGTGATTCTCGATCACGTCGGGAACTACATCCGACACGGACTGCCGGACGAGCCGCGCGAATGGACACTCGATTCCGGGCTGAAAAAACGCGCAGAATACGACAGCGACGGGTGCTTAACCGTGCGGACGTGTAGCGTGTGTTTTTCCGCGTATGACGGCAAGCTGAAACGCTGTCCATACTGCGGCGCTGCGGCAGTCTACACGCCGCGTGAACAGAAAAATTTTAAGGAAATCCGCTTGCAGGAAATCCGAGAATCCACGAAAACAAAAACGCCGGATCAATGCCGCACCATGCTGGAACTGGCGGCATACGCAAAACATCACGGATACGCGCCCGGCTGGGCATATTATCAAGCGAAACGAAGGGGGATACTCCGATAAAAGAACGCGACATTCAAAACGAAATTCGACTGGCTGTTTCGCCGCACGCGATCATGCTGCGCGTCAATTCCGGCACGTTCTGGCAGGGGACGCGAGTGTGGGACGCGCGCAGAAACCAGTATATTTTAACGGACATACGACCCGCCGCAGGCGCACCAAAAGGCACGTCCGACTTAATTGGCATTCGACGCGACGACGGAAAATTCGTCGCTATCGAGTGTAAAACGCCGCGCGGACGCTTGCGGGAAGATCAAAAGCTGTTTATCGACGCAATTCTGAAATCGAACGGCATTGCCGGTGTTGCGCGCTCTGCCGAAGATGCTCTTAAAATTCTGGAGGTGAACCCATGAGAATTCCCGAATCCGTCAGAATCGCCGGAAGCGAATACGCCATTAAAAAGGAAGATATCGTGCGGCGCGAGGATCAACTGCTTTACGGCTTCATCGACTTTAACGGCAATACAATCAACCTGTCCAACACGGACGCGCGCGGCGATGATACGCAACGTATCACGCTATTGCACGAAATTCTGCACGGAATCTGCCTGCACTACGGAATCAAACTCGAAGACGAAGAAGACGCCGTCGAGCGCCTTGCGTTCGGGCTGTATCAAGTGCTGCGCGACAACGAGGAGCGGTTCTTTCAATGATCCCTACGATAAAATCACGCATTTCATGCGTCGATTATGCGCGTCGCTGCGGTCTTCCGATTAACAAATCGGGCGACCGCTGCGTATCGCCGTTGCGGACGGGCGCGGATAACAAATCCGCGTTCGTTGTATACGATAACTTTTTCTATGACTTCGTATCGCGCATGGGCGGCGACGTCATCGACTTATGTGCTATGCTCAAACACGACGGCGATAAACGTCGTGCGATTTACGATCTGGCAAAATTAACGGGCGTAACAACCCCCGCAATGCGCGACTGGGTGAACGCCACTCAAAATCTAAACGGTCAGATTCAGCGCTGGCACGAAAATATCACGCCCACAGTGCGCGACTATCTCCATGCGCGAAAAATCACCGACGCAACGATTACCGATCTGAAAATCGGATTCACGTGCGGCGGGGAGCCGGACGGGTATGCCGCCGGGCGTGTCAGTATCCCGTACTGGAAGAACGGCTATATCTACGGGTACGTCGCGCGTGCGCTAAATCCCGGTCAGACGCCGAAATACCTTAAGCGCCGCAACGACGATCTGTCAGACAGCGGTGCGCCGTGGGGACTTCAAACGCTCGGCGATACCACGAAACCGCTTATCATCGCCGAAGGCGCGTTCGATGCGCTATCCTTCGCGCAGGAAAAATTCCCCGTCTTAGCGACCATGGGCGGCTATTTCTCCGGCGATCAGCTTAAAACTGTGCTGTCTGCGGCGAAACCGTATCCCTCCGTCGTTCTCACGTTCGACAACGACAACGCCGGATCGGACTTTACAATCCGCATGGCACGGGAACTGTTTTCGCATAACATCCGTTTTACCGTCGCAGAAATTCCGCGTCCGTCCAAGGACGTTTCCGACTATTATGCAGCGGGCGGCGATTTAACTGCGCTCATTTCGTCCGCGCAGGACGGTCTGGAATTTCTCGCCGATGCGATTACCGACCCGGACGAATTCAAAAAATTCGCCTATCGTGCGGCGCGATATACCGACACCCCGGAACTGGCACGGATGTTCCACGTCGTATCACAGCGGGATAACTTCAATCCCGTATGGCTTGCGGAAGTGCGCAAAAACTGTTCCAGACCGCCGTCCGAAGACTTCATTGCCCGACAGGTCACGGCACGTCGGAAGCTGCTCTATCGTGAAAATATCGGCTTCTACGAATACACGGCGGGGTGCTGGCGATTCCGCGACGACACGCAGATTAAATCGTACATCGGCGACGAACTCGGTTCCTATCGCACGGGATCGAAACTCAATTCCATCCTTAACATCGTGAAAACCGACTGTCTGACCGATGCAGAGTTCGACAAATCGCCCGTGTTTAATTTCATCAACGGAACGCTCGAATTATCATCACACCCGCCCGTATTCCGCGAACATCGACCGGAGGATTTCTGCTCGATTCAAGCGGCGTATCCGTATGATCCGAACGCACGGTCGCCCGAATGGGAGAAATTCATTCTCGACGTCTGCGCGGACGATGAAATGCGCGCCACGCTGTTACAGGAAATCGCTGGCTATGTGCTGTTTCCCGACTGTTCGCTCGAAAAAATCTTCGTCCTGCAAGGCTCCGGCGGCAACGGTAAATCTGTATATTTATCCATTTTATCGGACGTTTACGGGCGTGAAAACGTCTCGTCCGTAACCGCGTCCGGCATATGCGATAACTTCCAGCGGATCTATCTTTCCACGTCGCTTATGAACGTCGCGTCGGAAATCAAGTCGAATCTGTCCGGCAGCGAAGAATATCTGAAACAAATCGCGTCCGGCGATCTTATCAGTGCGTGCTATAAATCGAAGAATTTCGTGCAATTTACGTCGCGTAGCAAGCTTATTTTCGCCACGAACGGGCAATTGAAATCCAGCGATACGTCTGACGGCCTGCTGCGACGCTTGTGCATCGTCAATTTCTCGCAGTCGTTTGTCGACTATCCAACCAAACCGAACGAGCGCAAGCGGGATACCGAACTGCTGCCCAAGCTGAGGGACAACCTTCCCGCGATCTTTAACTGGTGCTACGAAGGCTTCCATATATTGCAAGTCGTGCGCGAATTTGTCGAAATGGAGGACGAAATCGATGCAAAAACCGAATTTGTCCGGGCGTCGAACCCGCTGATAATGTTCCTTGAGGATATGAACTATCACGGGCATCATTCTCGCGATTCTATCTACAACGACTATAAAGCGTGGTGTATCCAAGCCGGACATAATCAGGCAAGCCGTCGTTCGGTGATCTCCGGGATTCGGCAGTTAGCCCGTGACACGATCACTGAAAAGCGGTTCCGGCAAGACGGAAAAATTGTCCGAATGTTCGAATTTAATGTGGCACAAGATGTGTCACAAAACGACCAAAACGTGACAGATAGCGTTCAAATGACGCTTGTTGGTGACGACAAACCGTGGGAGGAACTAAATTGAGACACATAATCTATCTTCCGAGAAGTCATCTGGCACAGAAGTGTCACGCCTAAAAACCCTTGTATTTCCTATCTTTTCTTACTGTGACACATTGTGACAGATAGAATACATATTAGATAAAAAATAAAAGAGGGAAATACATATATAATAAATAGCCGGTAGGTTGAACCTTATCTGTCACAATGTGTCACGCTACTTTTTCTGAAATTCCAAGGAGGTCATCGACTATGCCAAAGGGCATCCCAAAGCAAAAACCGGGTGCGAATACGGAGTCAATCAAAAAGGCGCTTGCTCCGCTTGAGCTGCCACGGGTTGACAAAAATAATCCGCAGGAAATCGCCCAGCGACTAAGAGACTATTTTGAGTGGGCGATTGAAAACGACGTCCGTCCGACTCTTATCGGAATGGGAACGTGGCTCGGCGTGAATCGGCAAACGCTCTACGACTGGCGGCAGGGGAAATACCTCGGCAACCCCGATTCCGCACAGGTGATCCAGAATGCCGTTAACTGTCTTGAAGCGATATGGGCAGACCAAATGCTGGACGGCGATTTGCCGCCTGCTGCGGGTATCTTCATCGGAATTAACCATTTCGGCTACAAACAGCAAGTCGAAACCGTCGTCAAGACGGAATCGCCGCTCGGCGACATGGAGGATCGAAAACAGCTTGCCGCACGGGTTGGTTTGGAAATCCCGGACGAGACATAAAAGCATAGACGGCCTACAGGCCGTCTATTTTCGTTTCTGAGCGATTTTTATGGGATTTTGGTATTACTTATCGTCCGACTATCAAAGTGCGATTAAATCGCAAAATAGACGGGTTCTCGCGTGTGTAGTAAAAAATAAGGGTGATACCACTGGTATCACCCTCTAAACCCCACATTGGTTGCATCACAGGCACGGGCCTTTCTTGGCATCTGACCTCCGCTACGTGTTGGGATTTGTTTGTGAGCGGCCTTTGTTCCATAATCCTAACCGCCGACTGGCTGCATTAGAGCATCATCGGTTTTTGTTTACCGCTCCAATACGCGCCGTTCAACTTCTTCGAGAGGTTGCGCGTCTTATGGATTCATTGTATCATAACTGTCAAGTCGTTCGCATATAAACTGCGACTATCGACTGCCCGCGTATTTTTATTTACCTCCTTTGATTAAATATTCGAGTTTGACTTTCAGCACGTGCGCCATTTTAATAACCGTGTCTGCGCGTGCAGCGGCAAGCGACTTTCGGTTCTGTTCGTAATCTTGTATCGTCTTCACGCTGATACCGACTTTTTCGGCTAACTGCGTCTGGCTTAACCCTGCTTTCTGACGCGCGGATTTTAGGCGGTTGTCTACGTCGACTGTTTCGCGGACGGCCTTTTCGACTTCCTCCCAGACGTCAACCGTGTATCCGCACATGGCAAAACGGTTTGCAATACGCACGGCGTCTTCGTGCGTGTCTGCATACTGCGTCATCGGCAAGCCGTTGCGACTGTATATGATGCGGTATCTCATTCTTCCTCCCCACATACCATTATCGACTAAAATCGACTACCCGGGACAAGCCTTCGACTATGTCGCCGTTTTCGTCAATTTCGTACTTTTCGGTGATTTCTGCACTGATGCTGACCTTTTCGGTCAGCGCCTGCGTGTGGCGTGAGACTTCCACGCCCGTTTTTTCGTCCCAGCTTTCGACGCTGCGGTTTACAAATGCGTCTTCGTCAAAGCTGTTTAAAATGTCGTCAAGCATCCACGTCTGATCCGTTTCATGCAGTTCGTTTTCCAGATCATCGACTAACGCAATCAGGCCTTTAAAAGTCGTGTAGCCCGTGTTGACTTCGTCTTTCCCGCGCCACTGGAACGGCACCCAGACGCACTTCTGCTCGGCTAACCATGCGTTCGCCTTTTTCAGCAATTCTTCGCACACGCTGTCAAATCGTCCGTCGTCCGCGCTTTCGACTTCCACGCATGACGCGCCGAAGTCATCGTCGTATTCGGCTGGGACGTCGGCAAAGTATTCATCGGCGTTTCGGCGGGCGAAGAACGTTTCCTTTTCCCCGGCGAACTCTACGTCGAGACGGTATTCGACTACTCCGTCTTCAAGCCATGCGGTCTGATCTTCCAGCGTTTTCCGCACTTCGTTCATCGTTAACTGCTTTTTCATTTTTCGTGTTCCTCCTTTGACTTTCTGATACCATAGTACTGCTATAGCAGGACAATGTCAATCTTTTTTTGCTGATTTTAAAAGTTTTTTTCGACTATTTTTCGTTCGACTATCGACTATCGACTATCATCGACTATCGACTATCATGTGTAAACGTTTACACATCATCATGTAATTACATGGCAGCTTATAAAACCTACTAAAATAGTAGGAATTAAAAATGTTAATTCCTACTAAAATGGTAGGAATTAGCCATGCCTAATTCCTACCAAAACAGTAGGAATTGAAGGGATCGCGTCCGAAAAGCTGGACACGTCTACACGCCGTAAAACGCCGTATAACGATGCGTTTGCATCGGGCAAGTAATCCTACACGCAACGCTAAAAGGCGCGTAAAACGCAAAATAGCGGGGCGTTTCCGGCGCTTGTGTCTGGGTTTTAGGGCAAAAAAATACCCGGCTGAACAGCCGGGCTATTGTTTTAGCGCTTGTCTAACACAAGCGCGCGGACGATCCCAATGAAAACCATTAAAACCCAGAACGCCGCGCGCCCGATCGTTTTTAGCAGCGCAAGCATAACCATCCCAAACGTAATTTTTTTATTCTGCATCGTTTTTTCCTCCTTTAAAAGGTTGCGCGGCATGGCTTTTTATTTATCATACCATGCCGCGCTGGGTGAAGCAAGTCAAAGATAGATTTTAGCAAGGATTACGCACGTTAGATAAAAAGCGCCGTAAATCGCAAGGAAAGCGGCAATTGCAAGCGCGAAATGCGCCGGGCTATAGGGCTTGATATTGATTCTCATTTTCTCATAGTCTCCGCTTCTTTAATCGGCGCGGCATCCCACGCCGCTTTAGAACCATCAAAATCGCACGGGAACGCCGCGATAAACGCGCGGATATGGCGCATTGTGGTCATGCTATATCCCGGCCAAAGTCGAGAAAAGTGCCCGTTTTCGTCAATTTGGGCAACGTCCGTTTCGTAGGATTGCAAAACGTATTCCCGCCCACGTTTTTCTACGGCGCATTTCCCGTAAAAGCTTTTTCGCCCGTCGGCGGGGTTCAATACGATTTTCATTTTCTCATGCCTCCGTTTCGTCTTCTTCGTCGTCTTCTTCGTCGTCGTCTTCGCCGTTCAACACGGCGGCAATTTCGTCGCAACCGAATGCGTTTTCGTGCTGCATGATGCGGTCGACAAGATCGTCAATGTCAAACGGGCTATTTTCCGCGTCGGCCCAGTTGAAACTTGCAAGATTCGCATAGCCATCCAAGGCAAAATAGTCGTGATTCGGATTGAACCCGCC